>Ga0209798_10000338_pt1 | contig 27425 bp, 24 predicted proteins | sample DOMMetBare3Fresh_FD_187475 | JGI IMG/M metagenome (GOLD analysis project Ga0209798, IMG submission 187475) | Wetland sediment microbial communities from St. Louis River estuary, USA, under dissolved organic matter induced mercury methylation -... | ecosystem: Environmental > Aquatic >... | reverse complement strand
CGCTGCGTCGGCTCATTCCATCCAGCATTTGGGGAACGAAGCCAGCCTGCCGACGCTGGCGCAGATCAATGAATCCGCAGCTCGCTTTGACGAGCGGCGCCAGAACCCGGCAGGGCTTGAACTTGTGTCGGATGCAGCGCGCGATCGAAGGCTTACGAATCCGGCGAAAGCGCGCCGGTAAAGACAAGCACAGAGCGCGCCGGGGCCGTTAGCTGGGCTCCGGCTGCATGCATCGCCCCCTGGACATTTGGCGTGACAGTATTCAGCCGCGCGATCCAGTCGCTAAGGCGCGGAAAAGTCGGCAGCGTGAAGACGATCGGCTCGAGCGCGCCATTGAGCACAATGTAGAGCGGTCCCGGCGCGGCCTCGATTGGGGCAAGCAAATAGGAGAGGAATTTCGCGTTCGGGAAACTCCAATCCTGTGCCGACATCTCGGTCGCCTCGGGCGTGAGCCACAGCACATCGAAAGTCCCATCCTCACCGCGACCTTGCAGCCACATGTGACCGCGCAGCTGTGGATAGTCGCGCCGCAGTTGCGTCAGCTGTGCGACCAGGCTCCGCAGATCATGATCGTCACGGTGCAGGCCAGCCCAGTCGATCCAGCCGATCTCGTTGTCCTGACAATAGGCGTTGTTATTGCCGCCTTGGCTATTGGCGACTTCGTCACCGGCGAGCAGGAACGGCACGCCTCGCGCGAGCAAGAGAGAAGACAAGAGGTTTCGCCGAAGCCGATGGCGCAGGCCAATGACCTCCGGGTCATCGGTCGGACCCTCGATGCCGCAATTGGTGCTGAAATTGGCCTCCATGCCGTCGTGATTGCTTTCGTGGTTTGCTTCGTTGTGCTTTCGCTCGTAGCTGACAAGATCAGCGAGCGTGAAGCCGTCATGTGCCGTCACATAGTTGATGCTGGCGCGCGGTGTGCGGCCGCCGTGAGCAAAGATGTCCGCAGAGCCGGTCATCCGCGCGGCGACGTCCCCGATTGAGGCTCCTCCCGCGATCCAATAGCGCTGGACCGAGTCGCGGAATTGATCGTTCCATTCCGACCAATCCCTTGGGAAGGCGCCGACTTGGTAACCGCCAGGCCCGACGTCCCAGGGTTCCGCAATGAGTTTGACGTTAGCAAGCGTTAAATCGCGCTGGATCGCATCGAAAAGGGCCGATGATCTCTCGAATCCGTTCCGGCCCCGCGCGAGCGTGCTCGCAAGGTCAAAGCGGAATCCGTCGATGTCGCACGCGTCCACCCAGTGTCGCAGCGAGTCGATGAGCATCGCCAGCACACGCGGATGGGTCAGATTGAGCGCGTTGCCGCAGCCGGTGAAGTCGTCATAGAACCGAGGCTCGCCGTCCTTCAGCCAGTAGTAGCTCCGGTTGTCGATGCCGCGAAAGCACAGCGTCCGGCCGAGCTGGTCGCCTTCCGCCGTATGATTGTAGACGACATCGAGAATGACCTCGATGCCGGCATCGTGCAGCCGCGCGACCGTATCGTGTAGCGATTCAAGTGATCCATACGGCGCATTGGGAGTGAAAAAGTTCAGCGTGTTGTAGCCCCAATAGTTCTTGAGGCCGCGTGGCGAGAGAAACGGCTCGTCAATGAAATTGTGAATCGGGAGTAGCTCGAGGTTCGTGACACCGAGGGCCCTGAGATGCTCGATGATCGCCGGTGCCGAAAGGGCACGAAACGTGCCGCGCCACGCCGGCGGAATATCATCGCGCAGTTGCGTCAGGCCCTTGACGTGCGCCTCATAGATGATCGTGTCCTCCCAGGCGACACGTCTGCGGTGCGGCGCCGGGGCATGAGAGCTTGGCGCAACCACCGCCGCTTTCGGCATCGCATGGGCGTTGTCGCGACGATCGAACGACAGATCGGCGCGCGCGGTGCCGTAGCGATAGCCGAAATGGGTCTCGCTCGGCGTGAATTGCCCGATCAGTCGCTTGGCATATGGATCGAGCAATAGCTTGTTCGAGTTGAAACGAAAGCCCTGCGCTGGCTCATAGGGACCGTGCACCCGATAGCCGTAGAGCTGGCCCGGGCCGATGTCGGCAAGGTAGCCATGCCAGATGTCCTCGGTTCGCTCCGGCAAGGTGATGCGAGTCTGCTCGCGCCCGCCGGAAGCATCGAACAGGCAAAGCTCGACCTTCTCGGAATCGGCGGAGAACAGCGAAAAATTCGTTCCCCGCCCGTCGAAGGTGGCGCCCAGCGGGTTGGGCAGTCCGGCAAGGAGCCGCACGTCAACGCTCCGGAACGAGAAAGATGGCGGCGAGGGGAGGAATGACGAGGCTTAACTCTGCTCCGTGTCCGCTTTCCGAAGCGATGACCGCTCCTTCGTTGCCGACATTGCTGCCGCCGTAAAGCGCCGAATCGGTATTGAGAGCTTCGCGCCAGCGGCCTGTAAACGGCGCTCGGACACGATAGCCATAGTGCACTTGTGGTGTGAAGTTGACGACGACGATGCAGCGCGCGTGATCGTCGGAGCCCTTGCGCAGCCAGGCAAACACGCTGTTATCGGCATCGTCGACCACCAGCCATTCGAACCCCGCGCTCTCGCAGTCAAGTTTGTGCAGGGCCGGCACCGTCCGGTAGAGATGATTGAGATCGCGCATGAGCGACTGAAGACCGGTATGCTCCGGCTTGTCGAGCAGATGCCAGTCGAGCGAATGGTCGTGCCGCCATTCGCGCTCCTGACCAAACTCGCAGCCCATGAACAAAAGCTTCTTGCCCGGGTGCCCGAACGTGAAGCCGTAGTAGGCGCGCAAGTTGGCAAACCGTTGCCAGTCATCGCCCGGCATTCGTCCGAGCAACGATCGCTTGCCGTGCACGACTTCGTCATGCGAGAGCGGCAAAACGAAGTTCTCGGTGAATGCATAGAGCATCGCGAAGGTGATTTGATCGTGATGATGTTTGCGATGGATCGGATCCCGGCTGATGTAGCTAAGCGTGTCATTCATCCAGCCCATGTTCCATTTGTAGCCAAAACCGAGCCCGCCGCCTTCGACTGGACGCGACACCATGGGCCACGCTGTGGATTCCTCTGCGATCGTCATGGCGTGCGGAAAGCAGCGATAGAAATCCGTATTGAAGCGCCGAATGAAGTCGACGGCTTCGAGGTTCTCGCGGCCGCCCAGTTTGTTTGGTATCCAGTCGCCGGCGGGGCGGCTGTAGTCGAGGTAGAGCATGGATGCCACGGCGTCGACGCGCAGCCCATCGACGCGATAGCGCTCAGCCCAGAAGAGGGCGCTTGCCAGCAGGAAGTTGGCGACCTCGGTCCGGCCGAAATTGTAGATCAGCGTGCCCCAATCGAGGTGCTTGCCTTGCCGCGGGTCGACATGTTCGTAGAGCGCGGTGCCGTCAAATTGCGACAGTCCGTGCGCGTCGTCAGGGAAATGGCCGGGCACCCAGTCGAGGATGACCCCGAGGCCACTGCGGTGGCAGGCATCGACCAGCGCGGCGAAATCGGCAGGGGTGCCGAAGCGGCTCGTCGGCGCAAACAGGCCGGTCGGCTGATAGCCCCAGGATCCGTCGAAGGGATGCTCGGATATGGGGAGAAACTCCACATGAGTGAAGTTGAGGCCGCGCACATAGGCCGGAAGCTCCTCGGCGAGCTCGCGGTAAGTCAGCCAGCGGTCCCCGTCATCGGAGCGGCGCCGCCAAGAACCGAGGTGAACTTCATAAATCGATATCGGAGATCGTATTGAATTGCAGTCTGGCGGGGCCGGGCTCGGTGGCTCGATCGCGTGTTGGTCGACGACGATCGACGCGGTCTTCGGCCGAAGCTCGGCAGCGAAGGCGACCGGGTCAGACTTGAGGGGAAGCAATTCACCTTGGGCGCCCAGGATCTCGAACTTGTATGTCTCTCCCGCGCCGACACCAGGCACGAAGATCTCCCAAAAGCCATTGCTGCGCACCCGCATGGCATGACGACGCCCGTCCCATGAATTGAAGTCGCCGACCACGCTCACGCGTCGTGCATTGGGTGCGAACACTGCAAAAGCGACACCCGCGACCCCACTGTGCATCATCGGCTGCGCGCCGAGCTTGTTGTAGAGCTGCAGATGCTTGCCCTCGCCCAGAAAATGAAGATCCAAGTCGGATAGCACGGGCGGAAACCGGTAGGGGTCGTCCAGCTCGAGGACCGCATCGGGGTAGCGCGCGCGCAACTGATAATGGCCGGACCTATAGGGGCGCCGCCCGACGAACAAGCCTGAACTATGGATACGCTTGAGCGAGGTTTCTCGGCCTCGGTACCCGATCGCCGACACGTTCAGCGCACCTGGAAGAAAGGCCCGAACAACTGGAATGCCGTTTTCGACATGCGGACCGAGGTAGCGAAATGGATTGGCGTGGCGGCCCTCGGCGACCGCAAGTGCTTCCGGGGTGAGCGAGCTCATGAAAGGTGCTTTCACGCCTTGGACTGTAAACCGGGGGGCTGTAATCGCCTAGGCGGGGCGTTGAGCGTCCATGGGCCATTGATTGCCATAGAATCGGATTTGATTGATAAGAAGAGGAGGGCGTCCAAAGAGTCATCCTGCAAACTGAGGCCAACATTATGGCATCAACGAACATCGGTTACGACAGGATGCTCAAAAAGCATTCAATCGAGCGATGTATTGCCTGGCTGCTTGGCAGGAAGCGCTTAATTGGCGGGCACTGGATCGACGGTCTCAATGGACAGCATTTTTGACCGCGCCGCCCAATGGGGCATCGACATTGAACATTGGGACGGACTGGGGCGCCACTGGAAGGTGGAGCCGCTCGTGCTTGAAGGGATTCTGGAAGCCATCGCCCCAAGGGATAAACCGCCCCCGAGCGCGCCGCGATCGGGTACACCCGGCCGGGCGTACCAGGGCTGTGACGCTCTTCCGCCCCGGTCATGGTTGATTGTCGTCCAGCTTTACGGCGTCCGGTCGCGCCGCAATTGGGGCCACGGTGATTTCACCGATCTCGCAATTCTGATCGACATCGCGTCATCCTTGGGGGCAGCCGGGATTGGCCTCAATCCCCTGCATGCGTTGTTCGACGATCACTCCGAGGAAGCTAGTCCGTATTTTCCCAGCAGCAGGTTTTTTCTCAACCCGCTCTACATCGACGTTGAAGCAATTCCTGAGTTTCCACGATCTGCATTGGCCGATGTGCAGTTGCACATTGATATATCGAGGCAGCATGACTTCGTCAGCTATGAGCGCGTGGCAAAGGCCAAGGGTAGCGCGCTGGCTCTTGCCTATGAGAATTTTCGGATCCACGCGACCGATGCGCGCCGCCGCCAATTCGGGGAATTTGTGCGCGAGCGCGGCCCCATGCTGGCGTCCTATGCTGCATTTGAGTTGCTGCGTCGCCGTTTTCGGGCGCCGTGGTGGGAATGGCCAAAGGAGTGGCAGAGGCCCGAGGAGAATGCGCTCGCGCAGTTGCGGGCATTGGAGGCCGATCAGCTCGACTATTTCAAGTTTGTCCAATGGACCGCTCATCAGCAGCTTGCGCGGTGTCGGGATAGTGCGAACCGCCTCGGCCTGCCAATCGGGCTTTATCTTGATCTTGCAGTTGGTGTCCGACCGGATGGGTTCGATGCGTGGGCCGATCAGGAGTTCATCCTGAGGTCGATCGAGATGGGGGCGCCGGCCGATCGCCTCAACACGCAAGGTCAGTGCTGGGGGTTGGCGGGCTTCAATCCCTGCAGTCTGATCAACCGCAACTGTGAGCCATTTCGAAAGGTCTTGCGGGCTTCAATGCAATATGCCGGAACGATCCGGCTGGACCATGTCCTGGGCCTCAATCGCTATTACTTTATTCCGAGGGGACTGCGTGCAGATCAAGGGGCTTATGTGCGTTTTCCTTTCGAGGCACTGCTAGAGGCTGCCGCGCACGAAAGCGTCGCGAACAAATGCATCGTGGTCGGCGAAGACCTGGGGACCGTCCCGCCAACGTTTCGCGAGACGCTCGCCAAATGGGGCATCTGGTCATACCAGGTCATGTTGTTCGAGCGCGCCGCCGACGGCGGCTTTATTGCACCGGATCTTTATCGCGAAAATGCCCTGGTGACTTTCGGAACGCATGATCTGCCAACGTTCGCCGGCTGGAGCTCCGGGCATGACCTAGTCACAAAGCGCAACTTGGGTCTCGACCCGGGCGAAACCGACAGCGAGCGCGCCGCAGCCCGGGACGCGATGGGCCGTGCGATGGCGTGGCGAGGCCTTCTGGCGATGGAGTACCTTTCGACTGTGAGATTCCTCGCCGACACGCCGTCGCGCCTGCTCGCGGTGACCATGGAGGATGCGCTCGGTGAGGTGGAGCAGGTGAACGTGCCCGGGACGACCACAGAGCATCCCAATTGGCGGCGGCGCTTGCCCGTTCAGCTCGAAGCATTGATTGAGCACAGCAGCCTATCCGCGATCGCAGACCTGATGGCCGCAGCCGGGCGGCGGATCGGCGCGGCGGGCCGGTGACTGATCTTTGCTTGCCGCTCTCCCAAATCAACACGCCGATGATGATGCCGTGCGCTCGATGAAGCCAATGCCGGCAGACGGTGCGCTGCGGTATCGTCAAATATTGCCGGATCTACTCGATCTCTTGGTGATCTGCGTCGATGCTGGTCTCAGTCTCGAAGCCGCCTTCGACCGCGTTCGTAATGAAATCTTCAAGCAAAGCCGTGAACTTGGCACCAACCTCGAGATCATGGGCCGAGATGCGCGCCGGCCGCAGCACCATCGAGGCGTTCGAATCGCTCGCCGATCGCCTGGGCCTCGACGAAGCCGCCTCGTTCAACACGAGGCTGCGTCAATCGCTCGAATTGGGTAGCGACATCGGCGAAGCGTTGCGCATATACATACAGTGAGGACATACGCGACAAGCGCCTGCTACGCGCCGAAGAGGCCGCCAACAAGCTTTCTGTCAAGATGGTCCTGCCCCTCGGCCTGTTCATCTTTCCGGTCGTGCTGCTCGTCGTCATGCTTCCGGTGATCGTAGAGCTTCTCACCGTCTTGCGGTGACTTTTGCCTGGACTGAAGGTGAGCCCTCGGCCAATGTTTCGCCAATGATATGCCAGCACCGAACGAGAACGAACGTCGTCAAACGTAAGCCTAACTATCTGATTTCGTTGGATCGTCCGGAGGCTGCGGCTCGCTCATAACGGTCTGGTTGGAGGTTCGAGTCCTCCCGGGCCCACCACGCAGTCCGCCAATTGCGGAGATTTCCTGGAAGCTCGCGAATAGCCCCGATTTAGCGGGGTTGTCGTGCTCGCGCCTGGTCTCTGAGACGGAGCAACTGCCGCTCGGGCGGCATTTTGGACCTTTGTCTCTGGTCCTCAAAAAGCCGTTTCCCGGAAATGGAGACCACAAGTGTTCGGAGATAGCCTCAGCTAGCGGAACACTGCCAGTGTTGCGCGGGTCGTTGTTTGGCGTAGATCCGCATTGATATCGATCTCTGGGCACGATTTCAGTTTTGCCTTGGCGGTCCGCAGGGCGGCCCGCTAGATTGGCCTTGATCCGCGGGTGTGGCGGAATTAGTAGACGCAAGGCCGGCGCAAGTCCTGAGACATTGGAGTTCTTTTTTTTCCTCTTGTGCGTTACAGCAGCCTCCACTGGAGGAGAGAGCGCGTTTGGCGCTGCCTCGGCTCACAACAAATTACCGACGCGGCCGTCGCTCTGACCAGCGACAAGACTCACCCCTAATCCTACGGCCTACTGGCCGATTGCCGTCTGGAGTATCTTGGCGACCTCGGGGGAGGGTCGATTGTCGGCGCTGCCGGCCCGCCCCAAAGCCGCGTCGAGCGGCGACACGCGGCGGTCGTCCACGATGGCCACTTCCGCGCCGTGATCGATCAGATACTGGACCACGCGGGGCCAAGCCCATTGCACCGCGCCGAATAGCGCGCTCTGCCCGCCCCGCTCCGACAGAAGGCTGCCACGCCCCCAGCGCGCGGTCCTGCTCGTGACGTCGGTGATCCGCGCATTCACGTCGGCGCCGGCCGCCCGCAGGATTTCAAGCGTCGCGATCGACCGATCCTGCGCATCCTTGGCGCTGGGATTGAAGCGCGGGCTGGGCTCCATGCCGAACCCAGCGGCGGCCATCAGCGGCGTCACGCCCATCACGTTGGGCACGTCGACACGCCCTCCGTATTCCAGCAACAGCTTTACGGCCTCGCTGTCTTGTGATGCGGCGGCGCGCAACATGGGTGTGGCGCCGGTGGTTATGATCTCATCTGCGAAACGACCGGAATTGCCGCCGCGCCCGGGCCGGTGCATGTTCAACTGATGATTGGGGTCGACGCCGGCCTTGAGAAACAGCCGCGCGAGCTCAAGCGCGGTGGTCTTCGTCGTCACGATGGGCGGCCCGGTGCGCTCTGTGTAAGCATCCAGACTGTACGTATTCATGTCAATCGCCGTGTACAGCGCGTTGCGGCCCCACCAGTCCCACAGATGCGGATTGGCGCCGCGCTCAAACAGAAGCTTCGCCGTGTCGTATGCGAAATTGTCGACGGCCACCATCAGCGGCGTCACACCGTCGGGGTTCGGCAGGTTGGGATTCGCGCCGGCGTCCAGCAACGCCTGCACGCAATCCGTACATCCCGAGCGCGCCGCATAGAGCAGCGGTGTCAAGCCGCCGGTCGGGCGATACTGATTGCGCGGCTCGCCGGTCAACTGGCTCGGCCAGTCGGTGGCCAGCGCCCGGGCATTGACGTCCGCCTTATTGTCGATGAGAAACCGCGTCAGCTCGGCTGAGCGTGCGTCCACCGCCCACATCAGTGCCGTCTGGCCGCGCCATTTTTCTTTTGCATTGACATTGGCGCCGCGGCGCACCAGCAGCTTGGCAACGTCCAGAGATCCCGCACGCGCGGCCAGCATCAACGCCGTCTGCCCCTCCTGGTTCGGTACCTCTGCGTTGCTGCCTGCATCGAGCAGCATTTCGACCAGGCGAGCATTGGCAACCTTTACCGCCTCCGCCAAAGGGCTCGAGCCATATTTGTTCATGACATCGGGCTTCGCCCCGCGCGCGAGCAGCGCGCGGGCAAGATCCGCATCGACCTTGTAGACGGCCCAGTGCAGCGGCGTTGTACCGTCACCCTGGGTTGCGTTCACATCGGCGCCCGCGGCAATCATCTTGAGCGCGGCGTCCCGATGACCGGCCTGGATCAGACCAGCGAGGGTGTCATCGGCGGCGGCAGCCGTGCTGGCCGCCGCGAGGCAGAACATGGCTGCGAAAATGGCACGTTTCATAACGGTCTCCATCAGAGCACATCCGGCCCGAGAGAATTGTGATGCGCCCAATAGCCCTTATGGGCGTCGTAGGCGAACCGGTACGGGTCGCGGAAGGTCCGGGACAGATCCTTCATAACTCCCGCATCGAGCATGTCTTGTGCGCTCATGCCCTTCTTGACGAGAACAAGCATGCGATCGAAGAGCATGCGTGTCATGTCGAGCTCAGCCTGTAGCTCGGCGCGGCCCACCACCGGACCATAGCTCGGCACGATCCGCGTCTTCTCATCGACGAGTTTCAAGAGTTTTTCCTGCGAATCGACGCGCCCGCCCAGCCAGCCGCCGCCGAACCAGTCAAGTATGGGGTCCTTCACCGGCGAGATGGCATCACCCACGGCCAGCACGTTCGCATCCCGGAAGAATACGTAGATGTCGCCGTCGGTGTGAGGCTCGACCAGATGGCCGTATTCGATCCGCTCACTGCCCGCGAGGGTCTTGTCACCGGAAAAAAGGGTCACGGTCGGATGAGCCGCCTTGGGCAGCGCTTTCTCGTACCGGTCCTCGACCCCCAGGTAATAATCCGTCGCCAGACGCGCCCGGGTCTTTTCGTGAGCAATGATCGTCGCCCCCGACTGCCCGAAGGCGAGGTTTCCGCCCACCTGGTCCCGGTGCCAGTGCGTGTTGAACAGAGTTGTGACGCGGCCTCCACCCGGCAGCTTACGCAGCTGCGCATGCACCGCCTCGGTGAACTCGGCAGCGCCGCTGTCCACCAGCACCTGACCGGTGCTTCCCGTCCGCACCAGGATATTGCCCCCGGCGCCGGTAAGCATCACAAAACCCTCGCTCACCGGGACGACAGCGGGGCTGCCTTGGGAGAAAGCGGGGCGCGCGAAAGGCGGCAGGGTCAGACCCAAAACGCCGCCTAAGGCGCCGCCCAACGCACCTTTCACTACTGCCCTGCGATCCACTATTGCACTGCGATTCATGCTTGCCCTGCGATTTTTGGCTGGATGTCCCGAGCGCTCAGACACCGGAGATCTCGCCGGTGCTGTCCGCGAAACTCTTCATCTCCAACCCCGCCTTGTTCAGCAGCGTGAGGTGCAGATTGCAAATCGTCGTGCGCACGGGCAGATCGATATGGCGTCCCCCCTTGAGCGCGCCGTTGCCGCCGCCGACCAGGATGTTCGGCAACGGATAATTGCCGTGCAGGTTGCTGTTGCCCATGTTGGAGCCGTAGAGCAACATGGAGTGATCCAGCAGCGTGCCTTCGCCATCGGGGGTGGCGGCGAGTTTCGTGACGAACTCCGCGAACCGCTGCACGTGATAGCGCTGAATCTTGACCAGCTTTTCAAGCCGATCGACATAATCGGCATGATGTGACAGCGGATGGAAGGAATCCGGCACGCCGATGTGATTATAGGTCCGGTTCGTGCCTTCGCCGGTCATGATGTAGGAGGCGACGCGTGTGAGATCGGCCTGATAGGCAATCGCGATCAGATCGAACAACAACTTCACCTGATTGTCGAACGTGCTGTCCTGCTCGCTCTGAGGTAGCTCGGGCGCCTTCACGCCCGAGAGATCGCGGCTCGCTGCAAGCTGAACGCGCCGTTCGATCTCGCGCACCGTGTCCAGGTAGCCGTCAAGGCGCACTTTATCGCCCGCACCCAGATCCTGTTGCAGCGCCCGGGTATTATCGGCGATGTAATCAAGGATGCTGCGTTTCTGCTTGACGATGGCCACGCGCTCTTCCGCCGTGGCGCCTTCACCGAATAGCTGGGCGAAAATTTTCCGCGGGTTGGACTCCATCGGCAAAGGCGAGTTTGCATTCCGGTACGACAACGTGGCGCTGTAGAGACAGCCGAATCCGGCCTCACAGGAGACCGCCTGGGTTTCACTCTCCGAGCGGATTTCCAGCGACGGCAACGCTGTCTCCTGACCGATTCGCCCGGCAATGATCTGGTCGATCGTCGGGGACATGCTGGGACCGGGCGCTTTGAGATCGGGCTTGGTCCCGCTGAGCCAGGTCGCCGGGTTGTATTTGTGCACGGAGGCGACGCTGGCCTTATTCTCGAGATGGCCGAACGAGGTCATGCGGTGCTTGTGCTTCTCAAGCGGCTCGAGAATGTGGTTGAGCTTGAAATCCGCGCCGGCACCGCTCGGGGTCCAGCGATCCATGTCCGGGCCATGCTTCGTATTCCACATGACCGCGCCATGGGGCATATAGAAGAAGCCTGCCCGCAGCTTCGGCGCGGCGGCGGTCTGAGCGAGCGCGGTGGCGGCCGGTATCATGGCGTCGAGCAACGGCAGTCCGACGGACACACCTGCGCCCCTGAGCACGGTCCTGCGAGAAAGATGCTTTTTGGTCAGAATCATGGACTTCACTCCTCCAGTGCCTGCATGCGGAATGCATCACTCGATACAATCCCTGATACGATCGACGAGAACCGGTGGTCATTCTTGGCCGCCGCGCGCGCAATCGCCCGGACCTGCGGCATGTCATGAGGCGCGATTTCCCGGCCCAGCGCGTACATCATGAGCTTTTCTGTCAGCGCCTGGACGAACTGGCCGGGGCGGCTCGCCAGGGCGCGGCGCAGGTCTGCCGGACCTTCGATTTCCGTGCCGTCTGGCATTGCCACCTTCGAATCGATGGGCTCATTGGCCTGCCAATCGACGTCGCGCCACTGCCCGGTGACGGTGAAGCGCTCCAGCGGCAGTCCGTGGGGCTCGATCACACCGTGGCACATGTTGCAGGTCGGATTTTTGCGATGCTCCTCGAGCATCGCGCGCATGGTCTTCGGCTTCGCGCCCGGCGGCGTGCTCAGATCCGTCTCCACATTCGGCGGCGGCGGCGCTGGCGGCGTGCCGCGGAGCTTGTCGAGAACCCAGGCGCCGCGCACTATCGGCGAAGTCCTGTTGCCATAGGACGTGTGCAACAGCACGGCGCCCTTGCCGAGAAGGCCATGGCGATTCCCGTCCTCAAGATGGACGCGGCGGAACTGCGTGCCGTGCACCGTTTTGATGCCGTAGTGTCGCGCCAGCCTTTCATTGAGGAACGTATAGTCGGCCGCTAACAGCTCCTGCACGTTCTTGTCTTCAAGCAGGATGCTCCGCAGGAAGAGGTCGATTTCGGTCGCGAAATCCTGACGCAGCTCGGCGCTGAATTCGGGGAAGATTTGCTTATCCCACTCGAATTTATCGACCTCGAGGAGGTCGAGCCAGCGGAGCGCGAAATCCGTCACCAGGCTCTCGGCCTGCGGAGCGGCCAGCATACGACGCACCTGGGCGTCCAGCACGCCGGGATGTCGCAGCTCACCCGCATTCACGACCTTGAGCAACTCATCGTCGGGGCCCCGCCTCCACAAGAAGAAAGACAGCCGCGAGGCCAGCTCCCGATCGCTCAGCGCATGGAATTTCGCGTCTTTCCTGTCCTTCGGCCGGGCGACTCCGCGATAGAGAAACTCCGGGCTCACCAGAACCGCCGTCACCACCTGTTCGATCCCGGCGTTGAAACCGTCGAATTTATGGCCGGCGTCGTAGAAGGCCATAAGGCCATCCATATCTTTCTTGGTGATGGGCCGGCGGAAGGCACGCCCGGCGAGATCTCGCGTGATGCGCTCGGCGCAGGCGAACTCTTGCGCGGGCACTTCGGGCTTGCAGATGAGCAGCTTCTCCCGGCTGGGTGTGCGCGTGGGGCCCGCCCCGTGCGGCCCCGCGATCTCGACGGGCCCAATCAGGCGCGGCAGACGCAGATAGCCCTTGAAACCAAACCCATTATACTGGGTGCCGCGTGCGATCAGGTCGTCGGTTGCCACGCGGGACCGCTCGATGAACGTCACGACGACCTCGTGCACACCGGCCGTCACCTGCAGGGGGAAATCGGTGAACCGCTGCTGCATGAGCTTGGCCCCAGCCGGTGCACCGCCGCCATGATCCACGAACGCGCGATCCGCTTCGCCGCCGATCTTTTCCCGGAAGACTTCCTTACGGTCAATCAGCACGACCACCGTTGTCTCGTTCTCGATCCCACGCGGGTAGAGTCCGAAGTCGAGGTCCTTGATCGTGAAGCGGTACTCCCCGTCCGCTGGGAATGTGTACTCGAACCTCGTGCCGCCGCGCGTACCGAGCGGCATGCCGTCCACATAGCCATCCTGGTCGCCAGTGGCGGGGGGCGGGAAGGAGGCTTTGAAGACCTCTGGCATAGGCCTGCCTAATGCAATACGCGAGATGCCCCGCGCGGCATTGATGTACTGCTCCAGGAAGGCGGGTGACACGGTCAAAGCAGCAGCGATGTTGCTGAAGCCTTCGACCGCGATATCGGCCGGCAAGTACTGGCTGGGATCGATCTCCACAGCCAGGAGGTCCTTCACGGCATTGGCATATTCGGTACGGTTCAAGCGCTGGACGGCAACGTGGCCCGCAAGGTGCCCCTTGCTGCTTTCGTCGAGCGTGCTCTCGAGCCAGCCAATCAGCGCGTCGACTTCCTGCTGCGAGGGCTGGGGTAGGCCGGGCGGCGGCATCTGGCGCCCGCGCAATTTGCGCACAACTTTCTCGAAGATATCGGGGTGCTCGGGCACGGACTCGGCGCCAAGCTGGTCCAAAAAGAGGTTACCGGCGGCAACGAACTTGTTGTGGCAACCGAAGCAGTAGGTCTGAATGGTGGACCACTGCGATTCGGGATGCTGCGCGACCTGGTTCGCGGGTTGGGAGAAGACCTTGGAGTCGGCCGAAACGATACCGACGGCACAAGAAATGCCGATAAGCCATCTAGCGAGTTTCATATCAGTCCCTTCCACGCGGACCATACCGAATGATGGTCAAAAGCAGGCGCGACGACACCCGCATGGTTCGAATCGTTATCTTTCGCAGGGGCAGCCATGGTGTGCGCAAAAAAAGCGGCAGCACATATCGCGCAGGCCGCAGCGCCAAGAAGGGTTACTGATCGAAGACGATCCAATTCTCCCTCCCATGTATACGCACTTATTTCGCGTACTTATTGTTTATTGAGCGTATTTATTGAATGCGTTATTGTTATAAGGATACAGCGATCCTCGCCTCGTGGCAACGCGAGTTGTGAATATTTTCGGGGCGGGGAGGTCGAGGAAGATTTCGTCCCTCCACCGTTATCGACCAGCCAATCGCTGCCCCGCGGCACTCCATAGCATGCCAGAGGGCGGCTCTGGGTCACAGGCGACTTTGAGGCTCTCGTCGGGTCCGTCGGCACTGCGTACGTTGCCAGGCCGTAGCGCGCAGCGTTCCAGATCACCGAACTGATTGAACACGAACAGCGGGTGATAGCAGGTGTAGGCGTAATGACCGTTCCAAACGCTGTTCTCCTGCTCGCCGTGGGTCGGGCTGACGCTCGAATCCATGTCGAGCACGATGCCGCGCGGCGGCCTGCGAGCGTGGACGAGGTCGATCCATCGGCCGGAAAGGTCAGTCAGTGCAGAAAGGTTCGTCTCTGCCGCAAGCCACTGTGTCTCGAAGCGGCCAACTTCGAACCGAGTCTCGGGTTCACAGTACGGAGATTGGGAATTGGCGACCGGAAACTGGCACACGAAATTTGGCCGTCGCGGTCGAGAATCCGAAAACCTGTGCCCTAGAGACCGCTCATCATACGCGCACGCCGCTGTGTTCTCACCGCGCTCTCGAACGTCATACCCGTTACAGCAACACCAACAACGAGCAGGTGTAATGCGACAATTTGGCCGTACCAAAACCACATTCCAAAGAAGGCGCAAAAAATGGTTGTCCACATCAAGCAAAGATAAATCATAGTCTGGAAACGCTGGGCGGGCGGTAAAATCATGAGCGGGTTTTTGTCGGCATCCATGATCAACGCGTAGTTTCCTCGCATGGCTGCAATTAGATCGATATTCGTGCTCATGTCGCAGGTCCTTCAATTCGACGACGCCTCAGCTGTAGTAACGACGCAAACTTGGTTTTGGATCGTAGAGCTGCCCAGAGGGTCCGGCGCGCAATTGAGGCAAGATCGGGAAAACGCGTTTTCCGCAGGTTAAGTCGGGATAAGACGTCCTTATGCAGCCAGCAGTAATGAATGACTTCAGCGGGGACGCGGCCGGCGCCTCAATCGGGCCGGGCTGGAAACTGTTCACCGATCGTGTGATGGGCGGCGTATCTCACGGAGTTTTGATCCGCGAGATTGTAGCCGGCCGTCCAGCCATGCGAATGCGGGGCGTAGTGAACCTTGAGAACAATGGTGGCTTCGTCCAGATGAGCCTCGATCTGGCGGACAACTCGGGCACATTTGACGCCAGTGCGTGGCACGGAATTCAACTCGACGTGATCGGCAACGCCGAGGAGTACAATGTGCATCTTCGTACCGGTGATTTGACCAGACCTTGGCAGTCCTATCGCCACAGCTTCAAGGCTGCAGAGCAATGGCAGACCATTGATTTTCGTTTTGAACATTTTGTGCCTCACCGCACCGAAACTCCGTTCGATACGCACCGTTTACGGCGAATTGGAATTGCGGCTATTGGGCGCGCCTTCACCGTTGACCTTGCTCTGGGCGGAGTGCGATTTTTTCCTTGAGTCGCCTCCGGGCGCCGAAAACCAAACTTTAATTTGCATCACGTCGGTGATCCAATCGAGCATCGTCTCCGTTTTGGAGTTGGTAACGGGGAAACAACCAGCCCCCCAACGGAGAATACACATGAATGTCATGAAGTCCTTCACGGCCGGTGCCGTTGCACTCGCGCTGTCCATGTCGGTCGCGAAGGCGGCTGATATCGTTGATACTGCTGTCGCTGCCGGCTCATTCAATACGCTTGTGACCGCGGTCAAGGCAGCCGGCCTTGTCGATACCCTGAAGGGCACCGGGCCTTTCACTGTGTTTGCGCCGAACGATGCGGCGTTCGCCAAGCTTCCTGCCGGAACAGTCGAAAACCTCCTCAAGCCTGAGAACAAGGCTAAGCTCGCTGCGATCCTGACCTATCATGTCGTGCCCGGAAAGGTGATGTCGAAGGACATCGCGGGCAAGAAAATGATGGTGAAGACGGTCGAGGGTACTCAGGTGTCGATCGATGCAACCAATGGCGTCAATGTCGACAATGCCAAGGTCGTGAAGGCCGACATCGACGCGTCGAATGGCGTCATCCATGTCATCGACACGGTGATCATTCCAAAGGAGTAAGCAGGGAATTCCACCCTGTCCCCGCGTTTAGCCGGCCGCTTGACCGACACCAATGTGTCGGTCAAGCGTTCGGTCAATTCTGTTAGGTTTTGGATCCGGGTCGAGATGCGTCGGGTCCATGATTTCTAGCAGCTTCGGCTCTTGTGCCCAAGCCGAGCCTTGGAGCGCTACAAACCAAACGACTTATGAGTCTATTTCCGAGTGAAGCGATCGCGGCTTCACGCATTCCTTTGTTAGGCGATGATCTAGTTCGTCATCGCCAACGTTTAAATAGCGTAATGGATCATCGAGCCGCCCCCGAACGTTCGTGACGCGGCGGCGCTTTACCCCCAACAAGTTCCGCGACGGAAACCGAAGAAAAGAGCACTCCAATGAAACTCAAAGACAGACCGGAATACAAAAGTAAACCGCTGCCATTTTCGTTGCGCGCCGACGACGTGGTTCCGACAGCTGTTAAGACGATGTCTGAAAAAAATATCGGCTCTGTCGTAATCGTCGATGACGACATGCAGGTCAAAGGCATCGTGACTGAACGCGACCTCATGCGCCGTCTACTCAACACGTCTCTCGACCCCAAAACGACGCAGCTATCGTCCATTATGACGAGCGAAGTAAGGACTGGCCGCGCGGACGACGAGGTAATCGACTGGCTGCGCCAAATGTCGAACGAGCGCTTTCGTCATCTACCAGTCGTCGATGACCAGGGCCGCCTTGTTAACATCATGTCTCAGGGGGACTTTGTATCATTCACTTGGCCAGACCTTCTGGGTCTTGTGAAAGAAAAGACGCGAGACAGCCTCAAGGGAGGTGCGTCGCAGTTGCCCCTTTTGGTTGCGGGAATGATGGTCTACGCAGTTCTGGTCTTAGTGATCGTAAAAATGCTTTGATCAAACTTGTTCCCACGTTGCTCCAACAGGCATGCCCGATGGCTGCTCGTCACTCATTGTTTGGGTGGAATGGGCGGCCGATCGGAAGCTGGTCGTCCCCTGGCGTTGTAGACAGCCGAGTGGCACTCACTGAACTCGTTGCGTAAATAATGGAGGCGATCTTGTCGTCGAAGCAGCCCGCGTTGACTATCTACTTTGACGGTTCCTGCCCGCTTTGCCAGGCTGAAATATCGCATTATCGCAATCAAGCCGGCGCGAGCCAGCTCTGCTTCCGCGATGTGTCGCGAGACGACCAACCGTTGGAGCCCGACCTCGCGAGGGCAGAGGCGATGTCTCGTTTCCATGTTCGGCGGAGCAATGGGCAGCTGGTATCAGGCGCCGCCGCATTCGCGAGCATATGGAGTGAGCTGCCACGCTGGCGTTGGGCGGCGCGAATTGCTGCCCTTCCGGGCGTCATGGCACTGCTTGAAGGTGGTTATCGGCTGTTCCTGCCGGCGCGGCCGACATTGGCCTGGGCCTTTGGAAAGATTCAGGCATCAAGACAAAGACGGCAGCTTGTCGCGAGGCGAGACAAGTCCGGTGGCGGCATCTTGTAGCAATTTGGTGCGGCCGTAATTCTAGCAATCAACCTGCGAAGGAATAAATCGATGAAATTGCACAAGTCCCGCAATGATCTGAAATCGAACACCAAAACCATCGCGGCTGCGCTGCTGAACGCACGCTTGGCCGATGCGATCGATCTCGCCTTGATGACGAAGCAGGCGCATTGGAATCTGAGGGGCCGCCAATTCATAGCCGTGCATGAAATGCTCGATGGCTTCCGGACAGAGATTGATGGGCATGTAGACACCATGGCGGAGCGGGTGGTGCAGCTTGGCGGCGTCGCGCTCGGTACGACACAGACGGTTGCGCACGGTTCCACGCTGAAGGCCTATCCAATCGATATCGTCAGCGTGGAAGACCATATCGCTGCGCTGGGAGAACGCTATGGCAATCTTGCCAACTCGACCCGTGCGGCGATCGACACAGCGGACGAGGCCGGAGATGCCGACACAGCCGATATCTTCACGGCGGTCTCGCGTTCGCTCGATAAAGCGCTCTGGTTCCTGGAAGCCCAAGAGGTAGACAAGGCTTGAGGCCGTTGATGGCGCCCCGACTCCTCTCAGCGGCGTGGGCTGAAATGCAAGACGGTGCTGGGACCTGTCTTCCGGTCGGAGGTGTTGCCGTGGTGTTCGGTGCTGGCGGCGGCATCGGCAGTGCTATGGTGCGCCGACTGCTGGCCGATCAATGCTTTGGGCGGGTGGTCAGCTTCAGCCGAACAAGTAGGCCGGCGATCGATCTCCTGGATGAATCGAGCCTGAAGGGCGCCGCCGCCTTTGCGGCGGCTCAGGGAGAGATGCGTATCGTTGTTGATGCAACCGGCTTTCTCCATGACAAGTCTCAACGTCCGGAAAAGAGCTGGCGCGAGCTTGATTCCTTGCAGATGTCGCGTTCCTTCGCGCTCAATGCTATTGGGCCTGCGCTGATCATGAAGCACGTGCTTCCCTTGCTGCCGCGCCAGGGGAAGGCCGTGTTCGCCACATTGTCGGCCAGGGTCGGCAGCATCGGCGATAATCACCTGGGGGGCTGGTACAGCTACCGGGCCTCCAAGGCCGCGCTCAACCAGCTGGTGCGAACCGCCTCCATCGAGCTCAGGCGCCGGCAGCCGGCAGCGATCTGCGTGGCGCTCCATCCCGGCACGGTTGATACGCCCTTATCATCACCTTTTGCGAAGGCCGGTCTTGATGTGCAATCTCCAGACGTTGCCGCCAAGCGCCTTCTCGCCGTCATCGCTGCCCTGGGCCCGAGAGATACTGGCGGCTTTTTCGACTATCGAGGGGGACGGGTGCCATGGTGAGTGCGCGCAGTAATTTGTCTCGCGAGACTACCCTTCACGCTAGTGCCCCGTTTCCGAAGTTCGTGATACGTCGCAGCAACCTCTGACACGAACTTCGGATACAAAGGGGCACTGGCAAGTCTATGATCCTAGTGCCGCTTTCGATTTGAAGTTCCTGACCGAGTTTGCCGCACGTGGTGCAGGAACTTCAAATCGGCGGCACTAGCGCGAACCGGCGGCTCAGATCCAGCCTTTCAGTTCATTGAGGGCAACCTCGCGGATCACACGCATCCCATCCTCGCTATCGTTGAGGCATGGAATGGCGGCGAAGTTCTCGCCTCCCGCTTTCTTGAAGATCGACGCATTTTCCATCGCGATCTCTTCCAAGGTTTCCAAGCAGTCGGCGGAGAAGCCCGGCGAAATCACTGCAATGTTCTTCACACCTCTTTCCGCCAAGCTCTTCACTGTGGCATCAGTATACGGCTTCAACCATTCAGCAGTTCCGAAGCGCGATTGGAATGTCGTCAAGAACTGGTCGTCTTTAAGATTGAGGGCTTCGCGCAAGAGCCGCGCAGTCTTGGCGCACTGGCAATAATATGGGTCCCCCTTCTCAAGATATTCCTGCGGCATGCCATGGAACGAAGCAATGATGACCTGCGGATTGAATGGCAGTCTCGCGATCTCACCCTGCAACGACTTCGCCAGAGCCTCGATATAGATTGGATTATCGTAATAGGGCGGAGCAACCCGCAAGCTTGGCTGCCAGCGCATGCTTGCGAGTGCGCGGGAAACCTCGTCGCATACGCTCGCCGTTGTCGCCGCAGCGTATTGCGGATACATCGGCACTAGCAGAATTCGCTCGCAACCTTGCGCTGCTAATGCGTTAAGACGCGACTCGATTGACGGATTGCCATAGCGCATGCCCCAATCGACGACGATGCGCGGACTAACTTGGATTAATGTCGTTGCAAGCTTCTCAGACTGTGAGCGTGTTACGGTTTTTAGCGGGGACTCATCGCGCTCGCGATTCCAGATCTTGTCGTAGTCGCGGCCTTTTCTGCGCGGTCGGACCGAAAGTATGATGAGATTGAGCACCAGCCACCACACGACGCGATTTACTTCAATTACGCGCGGATCCGACAAGAACTGTTTGAGATAGCGCCGCATCGACCAGTAATCGGTGGCATCGGGTGTTCCAAGGTTGACCAACAACACGCCGATCCGACCTGATTGCACAGCAGGATGACTGCGAGGCCTGAATGTATTGGTTTGCAACACTTCGTTCTTTCCTCTGAGAGACGCATGCCTCTGATTGAGTAATAGAAGCGGAGTTTCCACAGCCACCGATCATTTATTCGCCGACGTTGCCTGCGCTACAACTCCGCTAATATAAGTCACCGCGGTAACAACGCCGACGTTTGTAAGTGCGCAGAATGGCGCTCTATGCCGGCGACTCTGTTGAGAACCGCCTTTTGCACTTTCTCGAAGGCCCGCACATCGATCTGGCGGACGCGCTCTCGCGAGACGCCGAACTGCTCAGCAAGCTCTTCAAGCGTAGCCGGCTCGTCGGTTAGTCGCCGCGCCTGGAAAATGCGCCGCTCGCGATCGTTGAGGACGGCCAGTGCTTCGAAGAGCATCTTACGACGGGTGGTTAGTTCCTCACTGTCCGCCAGCACTTTTTCTTGAGTGTCGTCTTTACTGACCAACCAATCCTGCCACTCGCCTGCATCACCTTCCTCCCGAATCGGAGCGTTAAGGGAGAGGTCACCACTCAAGCGGCGGTTCATGTCGATGACGTCCTGCTCTCCGACGCCAAGGCGGCGGGCGATGGTCGCGACCTGATCCGGACGCAAATCGCCCTCGTCCAGGGCGGAAATCCTGGTCTTCGCTTTGCGCAGGTTGAAGAATAGCTTTTTCTGATTGGCCGTCGTTCCCATCTTCACGAGCGACCAAGAGTGCAGAATATATTCTTGTATTGACGCCTTAATCCACCACATGGCGTAGGTGGCGAGGCGGAACCCCCTCTCGGGTTCGAACCGTTTGACGGCCTGCATCAGTCCCAGATTGCCCTCGGAAATGACCTCCGAAATCGGCAGGCCATAGCCGCGATAGCCCATCGCAAGCTTGGCTACCAAACGGAGATGGCTCGTGACGAGCTTGTGTGCGGCATTACGGTCGTCGTGTTCGCGCCACCGCTTCGCCAGATCGTATTCCTCCTGCCGCTGCAGCATCGGGAAGCCCCGAACCTCTTCGAGATAGCGGGTAAGACCCAACTCGCTGTTACCGATTGACAATGTCGCGGTTTGGGCCATGGCGACCTCCATTCTCGATGCTCGCATCGACGGTAAGGGAATACGTCTGCGCAGAAGCCGAGCTGATCTGCACGGGGATAATCACGTACTGGTGATTCCAATAACGGCTCAAACCCGATCGTGGATCACTGGCTTTTTGGCGCCAAAGCGAAAAAACTGCTGTCAATGCCGTTGCATTAGGAGAAACTGCAATTCGTCTCAGTCCACCAGGACGGGCGTTTTTCCCAGAAGCGTGTCGTCGTCTATCTGCTTGACTAGGAAATCGGCGACATTGGCGCGCGAGACAAAACCGCATCGCCAATCTTTCGGATCAATCAGCACGCGGTACGAGCCGGTTCTCGTTCCATTCGTCAGGATAGCCGGCCGAACAATCAACCATTTGAGCTTGCTCTTGCGGATCATCAGCTCCTGAGCGTCCTTGTCATCATATGCGCGCCCGAGGAACAGGTGAAATGCCGTGTTGTAAAGGAATCCACCCTTGTTGCGGCTGTCGCCAGCGCCGAACCCGGTCACGCAAATCAGGCGCTTGACTCCGGTCTCCTCCATGGCGGTGACGAGGACGCGCGTTGCGTCCGAGAACAATCGCACCGGCTTGAAGATTATCTCTGGACTGGCGGTTACGCCGAGCGTCTGAATGACGGCGTCGACCCCAGCGAGCGCTTGCTTTACCGTGCTCGGATCCAGCGCATCACCGGCCACCTTCTCCAAATCGGGGTGGTTGACGGGAATGTTGCTTGCCGAACGCGCCAGCGCGCGCACTTTGTAACCCGCCTTCAGTGCGCCGTTCAGCGTTTCCAGCCCGATTCCTCTGCTCGCGCCGATAATTAAGACTGTGGCCACGGCATCATTCCTCTAGCTCCTCGCGTACAAGATGACCTAACAATTCTTTTTAGCCTCGGCTGTGAACTTAGGCATTGCGCTGAGTATTCCAAGGAGCATGGCCAAATCGGCACCGTGTCAAGAAATTGCACTTCGGCCGCGGCTTCTGTAATCTTACGCATGTCCCGCTTGGTACGACGCATCCCCGAAGGTGACGATCGGGAACGGCTCGTTTGCCCCGATTGCAACTTCGTGGCCTACGAGAATCCGAAGATCGTTGTTGGCAGTATCGTCGCTGTAGGCGACCGCGTGCTGCTCTGTCGTCGCGCCATTGAGCCACGCGCCGGATTTTGGACGATCCCTGCGGGCTATATGGAAATGGGCGAGACGGTAGCTGAGGGCGCGCAGCGTGAGGCCTGGGAAGAAGCACGGGCGCGCATCGCCATTGATGGTATGCTGGCGGTCCACTCGATCGCTCGTCCGAGGGCATTATCCCTGCACTCGAGCCAGCGCATGCGCTCGCCAAGGTCGCTGAGCGCGCACCGAAGAAGCCTGAAGATCACCTGATGGTGGTTAATCTGTCCGGGCGTGGCGACAAAGATCTTGCTATCGTCGCAGAGTGCCTCGAAGCTCATCTTTGAGTTGACCACAGAATGCTCAGAACACTCATATTGCGATTGCGCGAATATGCAGCAAATCCAGACCCGCTTGCAAATGCCGCGGGGACAATTGCAATTGTTGTAGCCGTCAACCAGCCATTCTATCCGCTGTATTTGCACGCGATCGTTGGTACCGCAGCATGGCCGGCATGGCTGACGCTCCTCTCGACGCCTTTCTTTGTCGCGGTCCCGGCCTTAGCTCGGCGTAGTTCGCTAATGGGTCGGGTCATGCTCCCGATTGCGGGTATCGCAAACACAGTGCTGTGCGTGAAGTTATTCGGCGTTGCCTCTGGTGTAGAATTGTTTCTCCTTCCATGCGTCCTTCTTAGCGTTATTCTCTTTCGGCCTCATGAGCGCCTGACAATGGCGCTGGTGCTCTGCCTGTCGTTCGTTGCTTATTGGGCCCTCGACTGGAATCTGGGCCCTCCACTGAAAGTGTTTAGCGCAAGCGAGTACAGTTCAATTGTCGCCGTGCATGCAACAAGTGTCGCTGCCCTGACAGCCTTGGTCGGTCTGCTGTTCGCCACTATTATCTCCGAGCGCGAGGCATAAATCGAACATTGGTCGCGTATATGTCGCACCGCCTTTCCATTGTGGAGCCGTGGTTCAATTTAGGTGCTTGAGCGGCAGTCGGCCGGACGCCCTGCGCGGCCGGACCACAACGAAGATCTAAGATACAGCATCGATGTCTTCGACCCGGCCGGTAACGATCTCCTCGAAGTGCTCGGTCGTGAGAATCTGCTAACCCCGGCCATTGAGGCCTACAGGGGATACGTGAAGCATTACCGGCAAGCTGATCATGCTGCGGCAGATACCGCAGGTACTCAGGCGGAGAGACCTGGAGGACTAGAGGCGGCGGTCCGCGTCTCGGCCAGCAGCCCGGCCAAGTGTTGAATCCTGTTATGCCGACGCCGGGTCCGTCCAACACCGGATTGCCGCCGTCACGCCTCCCGCACCACCCGCGTCGGGTCCCTTCTTCGTTCAATAGCTGGTTCAATGGCCTCGATCGTGGCCTGTGTCCCATGAACCTCTCGCGGCCTGTTCGGTCTTGCGGCGGTCATAGGAGCCGGCGAGCTCTAGGACCGATGCGCGCCTTCGCTCGATCAGTTGCGCTCGCGCCTTCTGCAGGTTGCCAATGTGGTCTTCGCTCATGATTGCCTCTCGTGGCCATCCCCGGTTGGGCCGAGTTCACAACAATAGCCGCATCACTCGGCGATGCCGGCTTAGATCAAACACTCGCGTCCGGCGAGGAACCGGAGAAGGGCATGTTCGGCTATGATCGAACGGCCCGTCTAGGATATACAGGGAGGACCCCCGAGCGCATAATGCTCAATCCTATTTCGGGGCGGCGACTGCGAGGAATTCTACATGAGCGAACTTGCAAGCGATGATGTTGTTGCGATCGTTGGCCCGATTGGTGACGCCGCAGTGGCGGAGATCATCGGAACTGGAATCAGCAAAGACGAGTTGGTCGCGGCCCACGAGCGGGCCGTGAGGGACCGGAGGGCACACGATCCTGGCCCTCCACTGGAGCCAGGGCACTTTGCCCAGGTCGTCGGCATCCTTGAACGGTTGCATAAGGGTGGTTTGCTGGGCGAATCCGGGTCGACTTTGACATAGCCGCGTCGGCGCCTGCCCGCCGTCTGAGCGCAGCGCCGAAGTGAGCTGTCGAAGTGTGAGCCGTACCACTCATGTGCTGACCACGGTGGATGAGGCGCGGCTTCTGCTGGTCTGCGCTCGTCAAGACGCCTCCTGCGTTGCGGTCGGAGTGCATCAATCGGCGCCCAATTCAACCCCAGGTCAAGTCGTGGTTGCGCAATGGCAGGTCCCGATAACGCTTCCCGGTGATCTGGAAGACCGCATCGGCAATGCCTGATTGAAGCGAGGTGCCGCGGTCGTGACCCATGCCACGCAGCCAATGCCCGGTCTTGAAGAAGGTGATGTTGATGTCCGGCGGATCCTCGTTGATCCGCGACAACGGAAATCTGTCGAAGTTGTTTTCCGCGATGCGGCCGTCTGCGACGTTGCACTGTTGATGCATCGCGTCGTTGTAGAACCAGGTAATCTGGCCTTCGATCTGTTTCCTGACCGATAGCGGATTGACCAGACCGAACCCTTCTTCATGCGCAACGTCGACGCGCAGCAGGCGCACTTCGCCCTGCTTGCTGATCGAGACGGTATGGACCTGGGCGCTGACGGTGGCGTGGCCATTGCCCTCAGCCCCGCGCTCCTCGAGCGCGATGGCTCGCGCCACGCCTTGCGGCAGCGGCGTGCCCCAGCCCGACATCTGCGCGGCGGTGTCCAGCGCCTTGATCATATCGGCCTTGTAGGGGAGGTTGGTGCGGGAGATCAATTCGCGGCGATAGAGATACGGGTCCTTGCCGGCCGCGTGGGCAAGCTCGTCCATAAAGCTCTCGCGATAAAAATCGTTGGCCGGCTGGCCTACGCCGCGCCGAGTGCCCACCGGAATGTGGAAGTTCTCGGTGTGGGTCGAGAAGCGGTAATTGGGCACGTAGTAACGCGAGGCTTTGTCGAACGAGGCAATGATACCAGGGGCTTTCTCGTCCATCGCTGTCCTGACTTCGAGAGCGATCGGCCAGCCATCGGCATCCAGAGCGGCCCGCAAGCGAGCGACCCCCATGGCCCGATACGTGGTGCTGATGAAGTCTTCCTCGCGCGTCCACAGCAGGTGGATGGGAGTGCCGCGGTTCTGGTTGGCGACGTAGATCGCCTGTTCGGCTTGCGGGCCGTTGCCGTTACGGCCGTAGCCGCCGCCGAGGTGGCACATGTGGAGGTAGACGTTCTTTTCCGGAATGCCGGTGATCCGGGACGCCGAGTAGCGCGTCTCCTGCGGGCTCTGGTCACCGATCCAGATGTCTACCCGGTCGCCAGTGACAAGCACTGTCGCGTTTCCAGGCTCCATCCGGGCACGCGGGAGATAGGGCGTAGAGTAAGTCGCTTCGACGATTTTGGCGCCGCCGGAGAAAGCGCTGTCGCAGTCCCCCAGATTGGCACGGACTCTGCCGGGCTTATCCAGAGCCGCCATCAGCGCTGAGCGTATGTTGGCAGTATTGAGTGCAGCGTTCCTGGGCGGCACATCCCATTCGATCGGCATCTTATCGAGTGCCGTCTTGGCCTGGTACCAGCTGTCGGCGATGACGGCGACGCCGCCACTGAAAATGCGGTCCCGAATCAAGCCCGGATCGGGCATTGGGAACTCGATCGCCGAGATGACGCCGGGCTGGTTACGGATCCGCTCGAAGTCGTAACTCTTCACCTTGCCGCCATAGACTGGGCAGCTCTTCACGGCCGCCCATTTCATACCGGGCAGCTTGACGTCGATCCCGTAAACGGTCTTTCCGGTGACTTTCAAAGGGACGTCGAGATTCTTCTGCTCCGTGCCCATCAGTGTCCATTCCGAGGGCGGCTTGATGCGGATTCGCTCGGGATTGGGATGGGGTATCTGGGCCGCTAGTGCGGCAACCTTGCCATAGGTGGTGGTGCGGCCGGTCGGGCGATGGGTGACAACGCTGTTGGCGGAGCTCACCTCTTCGACTGGTACGCCCCAGGACTTGGCGGCCGCCAGCAGCAGCCGCTCGCGCGCTTCCGCGCCCGCCAGCTGCAGATAATAGCGGCCGTCCTTCACGGACGCGGCGGCGTTGGTCCGCATGCGCCGATAAAGGCTGTTCGGGATGCCCTCAGTGCCGGTGCGGCCGCGCTGTCCGAACTCGGGCTCGCCGCCGCCGAAGGGATCGGTGGCGCCCTTGCCCATCACGTTGAGAGTCCACTCCGGCGCCATTTCCCGGCCGTCGCGATTGGCGGACGCATATTGCGGCCGGACCTTGCTCCAGTCGCATTGCAGCTCCTCGCACACCATCATGGCGTTGGAGGTCCATACACCTTGACCGAGCTCGGTCTGGGCGATGCGGATCGTCACGGTCTCGTCAGGCGCGACGACGACCCAGGCGTTGACCTCCTTGACGTCAGGCTCGGTGGCCCAAGTAGCACCTTCTGGATTGATGATCTGGGCCGCAGCGCGCTGCGGCATCCAGAAGCCGACAACGAGGGCGCTTGTTGCAGCGGCGGCGTTGGACAGAAGATCACGCCGAGACAGGCCGGTTTTATCGATATCGTTGTTGCTCATTAGAGATCCCTCCCTCCCGGCGACATCCTGGAGGCGGCCAGCCGGATCGCCCTGCGGACACGGTGGTAAGTGCTGCAACGGCACGCGTTGGTGATCTCGGCGTCGATCTCCGCATCTGTCGGATTTCGGCGTTTGCTGAGCAGCGCCACGACGCTCATGATCATGCCGGATTGGCAATAGCCGCATTGCGGGACATCGAGCTCGATCCAGGCGAGCTGCACGGGATGCGTCCCATCGGGCGACAAGCCTTCGATGGTGGTCACCGCCTTGCCGGCCGCACTCGAGACCGGAACGCTGCAGGAGCGAACCGGTTGACCGTCAATGTGCAGAGTGCAGGCCCCGCATTGCGCAATGCCACAGCTGAATTTGGTGCCGGTGAGCCCAAGCTGATC
>Ga0209798_10000337_pt1 | contig 27487 bp, 31 predicted proteins | sample DOMMetBare3Fresh_FD_187475 | JGI IMG/M metagenome (GOLD analysis project Ga0209798, IMG submission 187475) | Wetland sediment microbial communities from St. Louis River estuary, USA, under dissolved organic matter induced mercury methylation -... | ecosystem: Environmental > Aquatic >... | reverse complement strand
CTCCGGGCGGCCCGCACCCTCGCGGGCAACGTCGACCTGACCGTCGGCTTGGAGGACTTGGAGTCCCTCAAGAACGCGACGGAGGAGGTCATCTCCGACATGGAGAACCTCCGCGACTCGCTCAACGAGACGCTCGACTCGCTCAACGAGCAGTTCGAGAACATCGAGGAGTACATGCGGGGCAGCGGTGACCTCACGGCGGACAACATCCGCGAGGCCATCTCCGATGCGCTCAACGACCAGCCGCTCGACGAGCGCGTCTACACCTGCATCCGGACGCTCCGGCAGATGGTGTAGCCGTGGAGCCGCTGCACACCCGCAAGGTCACCAAGGAGGAGCGCCTTCTGGCGCTCCTCCTCGACGGTGAGTGGCACAGCGCCCCCGAACTCGTACAGAAGGTGAGCCACCGCTTCGGCGGCTACCTGCACACGCTCAAGCACGACCATGGGGTCGAGTGGGAGAAGATGCTCGACCCGAATCGTCCACAGGGAGAGGTGTGGTACCTGTACCGCCTCGTCCCCGGCCAAGGGAGGTTGTTCGGATGAACGTACCGGAGGCAATCGAGGCGCTGCGCAAGGGCGACCACGCCATCTTGTCCAAGGAGAGGGGGGTCGAGATAGCCGCCGCGTGGGGGCTGCCCGAGAAGGTCGTGCCGGTCGTCCGCATGGACGATGAGCCGCCGTTCACCAACATCAACGCGCCGGACGGCGTCCGCAAGTTCCGCTCGGTCAAGGAGCGCAACCAGTACGCCAAGATGCGCATGTCCATCCTCGACTTCTCGACCGGCGAGATGATTCGCCTGCTCGACATGATGGTGACCGGCGCGAAGCAGAAGAAGGACTCGGCAGGCGTTGAAATCGACCGCTTCGACGTCACCCGAGGGGCCATCGCCGGGTGGCTGCACGACATGCAACTCAACAAGAAGCGGGCGGACGCGTACGCAGAAGGTGTGCCGTACGCCGACGGCGTCGACACGACCGACCTCGCCTGCCGCATCTGCTCCGCGCTCAAGTTGGACTACGACGGCACCTTCATGGGCCGTGGGTTCCAGTTGCAGGAGTGCGTCAAGGTGCTGTCCGCCAACTACCTCCAGAACGGAGAGTGACCATGGCCGAGTTCTACGGTCGCATCTGCGGCAACCGGGGCGAGGCGACCCGCATGGGGTCGCACGCCTCGGGGTTCGTGGCGTCGGCGCAGTCCTACGTGGGCAGCGTCATCGTGTACCTGTCCGACTGGCCCGATTGGAGGGAGCGCAAGCCCAAGAAGCAGGACTTCCACAAGGCGTGGAAAGACCGCGACGGCAAGAAGCACCCGAAGGAGTTGTTCGACGACAAGGACACCCGCATCCAAGTGGCGTCCGGGTCGTCCGGGTGGGGAGGCAAGACGGTGTACTCCGGGTCGATGCTCGACCTGCTGGAGTGCGACGAGTTGGTGCCGTTCAAGAACGGTCGTCGGATGACGAGGAGGTCGTAGATGGGCGAAAGGCAGCGTCGAACCGCCGAGGTCGAGACCCGGTGGGGCGGATGGCTGGAGGTGACGGTCACGGAGGAGAAGGACGACGCTTCGACTCCGATGCCGTTCCTCAACGTCGTGCTGCGTGACGAGGGCGGGGATGAGGTCGCCGCGTACAACGTGTGGGTCGCCGTCGACGGTGAACTCACCATCTCGCACTTCGGCACCGGCCCCGACTGCGGTGGGTTGAAGGTGCATCTCTGATGGCCTGCCGCATCTGCAAGCAGGAGCACGACCGACACGAGGACGCCGCGTGTGGCTGTGGCTGTGGCGACGAGCCGATGGGCTGTGGTGCCTGCATGGCGCAGGGCGGCCCCTCGCCTGTCCGCTCGAAGGCCGACATCATGCGTGACCTCGACAGCCGTGACATGGACGACCCGGAGTACGGAGAGGGGTACTGATGCCGGAAGCACAGGACTTCACGCGGCCCGATGACCGCGACTACAACCTCGACACCGCCGCCAAGGCGCTCGACATGCTCGACGGCATGGGCCACATGGGCATCTCGGAGAACCTCGCCCGCCAGATGGCAAAGCGCCTCGCGGATGAGAGCATCGTCCGGGTCATCAAGTTCGTCGACCGGCGCAGCGAGTTCAAGGGCTTCGTCATCTCGGCAGAGGCCGCCCGCGAGGGGGACTTCTGCTACGGCGTCGACCCCAACGAACTCGCTCTCGACATCGCCCGGTTCCACCACGTGCCGGTTCCCCAATACTTCGGACGTGGCACCCAACTGCGTGAAGCGGTGCGTTGCATCCGCCAGCACTTCGAGGCGGAGCACAAGTAGCATCGCCGCAGGTCAAAGGGTGTAGACAGGGTGGTGCTCCTACGCGTAACATAGTAGGAGCACCACCCCATCGGGAGGAGGTGAGAACGTGAGTGATAGCGCCATCGCCGGGCCGGAGCACGAGGGCAAGTTCCTCGGCGACATGCTCGGCATCGACGAAGAGGGGCGCAAGGCACTAGCGAAAGGAACGGCCTTCAAGGAGGCCGTCGCAGCCGCAGGCGACGAGAAGGAGAACGTGGATGCTGGCACGACTGTGCGACCGATGCAGGAAGCCGATTCAGGAGGAGTCGGGACTGGAACTGTCCCTGCACCTGACGAACCCGGCCAAGTCTGACGAGACCGGCGAGGCCGAAGAGGTGCTGTGGGCAGAGATGGACGTCTGCGACACCTGCGCTCCTGTGGTCATGGGAATCTTTACCAGTCGCGTTCTGACTACCCTGACGCCACAAGAGGTCAAGGGGGGCGTCGCGTTCGCTCCCAAGGAGCCGAAGGTGCGCAAGCCCCGCACCCGCAAGGCCAAGGACACTACGCCCGACGACGGTGAACCCATCATCCTGCCGGGCCAGACCGTCATCCCTGTCGAGCCGACGCTCGACCCCGAGATGGTCGCCGGTGACCTGCTCACCCCCCGCGACATCGCCGAGGCGACCGCCGAGGAGACGTACCCGACCCCGGTGGAGGACGACGATGACGACGAGGAAGAGGCCATCACCACCATCGACTAGGTGTGGCAGGAGGACGAGGTTGTCCCTCGTCCTCCTGCTGCTCGTGGTGAACCACCACCTCACGACGTACGAGAGGAGGCACCGATGACACAAGACCCGCTGGTGGCGCTGCTTCGTGAGCGCATCTCGCAAGTGCGAGACGGCTTTCAGGCCACCAATCGGGAGCGGATGGAACTCTACCTGTTCCTGAAATGCACACCCGCCTACCGAGCACCAAGCATGGCCGTGAAACTCGGGGCGAAGCAGCAGAAGTGGCTGCTCGACCTAGAGGCGTACGGCGATGAGCACGGCTGGTACGCAAGAGGACTTGCGGCCAGAGAGAAGCGCCGGGCATGGGGCGCACAACGGAGAGAGAAGGAACGCAATGGATGACGTCGCTGTCGCCCAAGGTGGTAACTCCAGCGTTGAGGTGTCCGTGAACGCGAAGGGCGAGGAGTCCTTCAAGGTCAAGGTGTACGCCGACCAGACGGACGAGCAGGTCACCAAGGCCGCCGAGATTGCGGTCGCCGTGATGAACCGGCTGCGAACCCACACCATCTAGCCGCCGTGTGGGAGATGCACGCGTACGGCCCCCGGCCCAACCGGGTGCATCTCGTACGCCTCACCAAGCACACCCCCCGCAAGCGCCAGTACGCCCGGCTAGAGGCGGCTGGCTTCGTGGTCGCCTCGGTCGAGGTGGACGAGACGACGAAGCATCGTGACTCACGCCTGCTGGCGTGGGTCGAAGTGAAGGAGGACGCGAATGGCTGACCGACCGAAGAACATGCTCATGCCCACGACTCGCATCATCGAGCGCATGAGTCCTCTTCACACGCTCCGAGAGACCACCGTCACAATCGACATCTCGGAGTGCTACCCCATCGTCGAGTACGTCGATGGGAGCAAGGTCGAGCGCCTCGGCCTTGGCCGCCCGGCGCTGGACAAGATAGCCAGCGCGGCAGGCATCCGGTGGGAGGCGTCCACCGGCGTCGTGGGCAAGCCCACCGAGGACTACCTGATGTACCGGGCCATCGCCACGATGGTGCTGCCCGACGGCTCGACCACGCAGGGTCTCGGCACGACGGAGTGGTTCGCCTCGGAAGAGGTCGACCCCATCCGTGAGCAGGTCGCGGAACTCCAGAAGGAGGCCGCCAAGAACCCGAACGACAAGCGCACGTTCGGCAAGTTGGCCGGGAAGAAGAAGCAGTTGCACGACGCTCGGGCCTACCGCCTCGGCATGACCGAGACCAAGGCCAAGAACCGGGCCATCCGGTCGCTGCTCGGCATCAAGGCCAAGTACACGGCGGAGGAGATTGCGCAGCCGTTCGTGGTTCCGCACGTCGACTTCAACCCCGACCTGTCCGACCCGAACGTCAAGGAACTCATCAAGGCCGGTGCGTTCGCCGGTGCTGGTGCGCTCTACGGCGGCGGTCGCCCGGCCATCGCACAGACCGAGACGCAGGCACTCCCGGCGGCACCGGAGCCGGTCGTCGAGGACAGCCCCGAGTGGAAGCCGGTCGAGGTCGACGAGGACGTTGTCGACTACGAGACCGGCGAGGTCATCGAGGGCGAGGTCATGCCCGAGGACGAGGACGGCGCTGACATGCCGGACGAGTTGGAGGACAGGGCAGCCGCAGGGCGCTACGTCCTGCCCGGCACCGGCAAGTTCTCCGGTCGGACGCTGGCGGATGTCGAGGCCGACAAGCCCGGCTACTGCCGCTGGATGCTGGACAACAACAAGGGCAGCGAGGCCACCCGCGCGGCGATGAGCGCCTTCCTCGGGGAGTAGTCATGCGCATCCTGCACACGGCAGACTGGCATCTCGGGATGTCCGCTCACGGCGAGTTCGACGCCGTGAGCGGCGTCTCGTCCCGCCTGCTCGACATGGCCAAGACCGTTGAGTGGATAGGAACGGTGGCCGAGGAGCGGCAGGTGCAGGTGGTCGCCATCGCTGGTGACCTGACGCACCGCAAGTTCCTCACCGGGGCCGAGTTGGACATCGTCCTCAAGTTCCTCTACCGCATGGCCCGCGCCAACATTCTCGTCGTCATCGGCGAGGGCAATCACGACGGCTACTCGCACCCCGGAGTGCCGTCCACGGTGGCCGCGCTCAATGGCATCAACCCCTACGTCCGCACGTTCGCGGAAGCCAAGCCCACCTACCTGTCGGCGAACGAACGCATGTTCGTCATCCCCTACCCGAACCGGGCCGTGCTGGCAGCCGCCGGGTACACGTCGGCAGACGTGAGCGACATCCTGTCCGGCTGGTTGTCGGAGGAAGGATGCAGCGAGGGCGACTACGTCATGGCCCACCTGTCGGTGTCCTCGGCCAAGTTCTCGGCCAACGCGCAGCCGCTCCTCATGGGCGCTGCGGACATCACGGTCAACTGGTCGTCGCTCGTTCGTGACGGCATGGGTGGCGTGCTCCTAGGCCACATCCACATGCCGCAGGTCATCAACGACATCCTGTGGTACGCCGGTGCTCCCATGTGCTTCGACTATGGGGACGGCGAGGGCAAGCGCGGTGTGTGCATCGTCGAGGACGGCAAGCGAGAGCGCCTCGTGAACCCGCACAACCGCCTGTTCCAGACGTTCACCCCGGAGCGCATCGAGTTCGAGCCGGAGGCCATCATCCCCGGTTCCTTCCTGCGCATCACGGCGGAGCGTGAGGTCGACGCCACGGAGCGTGCCGAGTGGGCGCGCATCGCAGCCCATGCCGGGGCGACGCTGACCCACATCATCGAGAAGCGTGCGGAGACGGTGCGCACGAGAGTCAAGGAAGTGGCGGACGCCGTCACGGACGAGGACATCGTCCGCCGGTGGTTCGAGGTCGCAGCCGAGGGTGAGGACGCGGAGACCGTCCTCGCGCTCATGGAGAAGGCAGACGAGGAGGCGCGATGAAAGTGCTTGAGTACGGAGTCGACAGCCACATCATCTACGCAACGGCACCGGGGGCCAAGGGCATCAAGGCCCACGTGAAGCGCATCGACGAGAAGGGCATCATCTTCGCCGTCGTCGAGAGCGGCAAGCGTGCCGGTCGACAGGTGGCCATCTCGCCCCTCCACGTGCGTCAGGTGGTGCCAGCGAGATGCGACTAGAGTCCATCGAGGTCGACAACTTCCGGTCGTGGGAGCACGGCGCACTCGACATGACCGCCATCACGGCGGTGTCGGTGTCCGGCGAGAACGGCGCAGGCAAGTCCACCATGTTCGTCGACGCTCCGCTGTGGGCGCTGTTCGGAGACAAGCACATGCGCTCCGATGAGGTCGTAGGCCACGGCCCCGACGCCATCGCCGGGGTGTCGCTGGTCGTCCGTGACAATAGCGGCCAGCGGTACAACATCTACCGGGCGCGCAAGTTCGGCGGCCCTTCCACCCTGCACATCCAGCGCGAGACCGAACACGGCACGTGGGAGGCGCTGCACAACGGCGTCAACGAATCCGAGGCGTTCATCAAGGACGTGCTGCTCGGGGGCCGTGGCTACGACGAGTTCGTGGCGTCCGTCTACATGGTGCAGGGGCAGCACTCGACGTTCACCAAGGCCAAGCCAGCCGAGGCGAAGGCGCTGATGACGTCGTTCCTTGCACTCGACAGGTGGGCCGGGCGCGCATCGTGGGTCGCCGAGAAGCGACTCGCCGGTGAGAAGCGACTGGCGACCAAGCAGGGTGCTCTCAATGCGCTTGGTGACGTCACAGAGCCGTCACAAGCAGACGTCATGTTCCATCAGGCCGAACTCGACAGCGCCCTCGCCGTGCTCAACCGGCGCAAGGATGAGCAGGCCGCCGCAGCCGCAGAGGTGCTGGCCGCCAAGGATGCCAAGGCAGCCATGGACGAGTTCATCGCTGACGCCGAGGAGAAGAAGGCACGCCTCGCCCGGCTCCGTCACGAGAAGGCAGGCAAGGAGGAACTGGTCGCTCGGTTCGGCTCCTACGACCTGCCCGACATGGAGGCCAAGCACACCGGTCTGACATCGCTCCGCGATGCGTACAAGGACTACGAGTCGAAGGCCGCACCGGCCCGCATGGAACTCGGAAGCGCCCGCGCTCTGGAGAAGGAGCAGCAGGCAGTCGCCGAGCGCGAGACCGCCGCGCTTGAGAAGGCGATGAACGACGAGGCCGCCATCTGCGGAGAGTGCGGGCAGCCCATCAAGGGCGACAGCCGCCTCAAGGTGCAGCAGCGCATCAAGGAGCGCATCTCCGCCGCAGAATCCATGCTCCGTGACTGCGCCAAGCGCGCCGAGAAGGCACAGGCAATCCTCGACGGACTCGGGGAGCGCCCCTCGTTCGACGAGGCCGCGTACACGGCTCTGGAGCGTCGCATCCGGGCCGCTCGTGAGACCGAGATGCTCGTGTCAGACCTGCGTGGTATGGACTCGACGGAGCACGAACTCTCCGCCGCCTATGAGGAGGCCCACAAGCGTGCCGAAGCAGCGTCCCAAGTGGACTATCGTGAGGTCTTGGCTCGTGCCGGGGTCATCGACTCCGACGTACGTGTCGCCGAACAGGCGTGGCGAGAAGCCACGGCTGTCGTTGCACGTGACAAGGCGCAGGCCGAGCAGTACGAACGCAACGCCGTCCGCCTGACGGAAGCGCAGGCCGACGTCGAGCAGGAGACAGCCGCCATCAAGGAACTCCTGCTGGCCGAACGTGCGTTCGGACGCAACGGCATCCCCTCCTACCTGATGGAAGCCAGCGTGCCGGGCATCGAGTCGACGGCGAACGAACTGCTGGCGCTCCTCGGCACGGACATGCGGCTCATCCTGCGCACCGAGAAGCAGACCAAGTCCGCCGGTGCCAAGGACACGCTCGACGTCCTCATCTTCGATGGCGAAGAAGAACGTGCGTTCGCTACCTACTCGGGGGGCGAGGGCTTTAGAATCAACTTCGCCCTCCGCGTCGCATTGGCCGAACTCGTGGCCAAGCGGAGTGGCCTCGACCTGTCGATGCTGGTCATCGACGAACCCGAGGGTCTGGATGCTGGCGGTCGAGACATGTTCGTGCAGGCACTCAACGTCGTCCGTGAACGGTTCTCGACCATCGTCCTCATCTCCCACCACGAGGACTTGTCGGACGCCTTGTCGCAGAAGGCCGTTGTGAGCAAAGGGGAGCGCGGCTCAACAGCCACGTTCTACGCATAGGGGGCGCGATGCCAGAGAAGCCATGGTTCCGGCTGTACGTGTCGATGACACAAGACCGGCGGTTGCGAAGGGAAGAGCCGTACGTCCGGTGGGCGTGGGTCTGCGTCCTCGCGGTGGCTCGTCGTGCCAAGGTCGCCGGGTTCCTGATGTTCGATGACGGTGTCCTGATGGACGCCAAAGACCTCGCCGACGAGGCGGCAATCACGCTGGAGCAGGCGCGCTACGCGTGGGGTCTCTTCACACATGACGCGGCGGACGGTGGCCTCGGATGGGTCATCGACGTCGACGGCATCCCCTATGTGGACGGCTGGAGCCGCAAGCAGTTCGAGAGCGACACGAGTGCGGTACGCATGAGGAAATGGCGGGCCGAGCGTGCTGCGAAAGCGCAGGTCAAAGCCCCTGTGACGTCACATGACCGTCACGGTGACGGTGCCAGAGTACAGAGAAGAGAACAGAGTACAGAGAAACCTAACGCTAGTGTGTCCGGCGCAAAGCCCGCCGCCGGATACACGCCTGCCTTTGAGGAGTTCTGGAGCAACTACCCACGCAAGACCGAGAAGAAGCGCGCCTACCGCGTCTGGAACGCACGGATGCGTGCAGGTGTAGACCCGACCCTGCTCATGCAGGCGGCCAAGGGATACGCCGACGTGTGTAGGCGTGAAGGGAGAGACGAACGTGTCATCAAGATGGCGGCGACGTTCCTCGGTGCGGACGAGGTCTACCTCGACTACATGCCGAAAGCGCCACGCAAGCCGCGTGAGAAGCAGCCGTGCGTTGGATGCGGAGGTTCGGGAGTCATTGAGGATGCCGATGGCGTATGGGGCTGCGGCGTCTGCCACGGAACAGGGGTGTGCTGATGCCTAGAGTCATCGGTGTGGCTCGTCTGGAGGCGCTGCTCAAGGTCGCCGAGAAGCACAACCTCGACCGGGTGCTGCTGTGCGGCAAGGACTTGCAGCCGCTCGGCCCCAACGAGGCCGTCGTGCGTGACACGAGGGACGTCCTGCACGAGTTGCAGGAGAAGCAGAAGCCCGCGTTCTACCGGTGGGGTGTCGACGTCATCTGCGCCAAGCCCTACCTCGTCAGGAGGGCATGATGGGTCTCGGATTCTCTCGCGTGGTCATGGGCATCGACCCCGGCATCAAGTCGTTCGGCATCTGCGTTCTCACGGATGGCACCATCACGGACGTGTACCAGCGCACCGTCACCAAGAAGGAGGACGACGGTTCGTGGGCCACGAAGTTCCAGCGCATCGCCGGTCAGGCGATGTCAGACGTGAAGCCGATAGTGATAGGGTTGGAGGACATCGAACACCAGCCATGGCGCACCGGGGGCAAGACCCCCACAGGTATCAAGGCGCTGGAGACGCAGGTGAAAGCCCTCGACAACATCGCCAAGATGCGCGGCATCACGGTGTACCGGCAGTCGCCGGACATCCTTCGCACCTTCGAGGACGTGTACATCGTGGCCATGCTCAAGAAGGCGATGGGCAAGGACTACGACGTGCAGCCCCACCTCATCTCGGCTACCAAGCACGCACTCGTGGCGGACGCCGACTACCGGCAGGCCCGCTCCCAACTAGCGAACATGGAGGGCTGACGTGGCAAAGCCGTACACGCTGGCATCGCTCGACACCGTCATCGACCTGTTCATCCGCAACGTCGACACGTACTTCCTGCCGGACAGCACGTCGCCCGGCGGGCAGGCGGCCAAGGTCGGCGTCCTGCGGGGCGGATGGGTGAAGGGGCAGCCGTGGCGCGTCATCCTTGAGTTTCAGGAGCCGTACCGCCACACGCTGCCGCCGGAACTACACGCCTTCGACTTCAACATCGACCCGCAGCAGGCGCTCGACCACATCTGCGGAGATGGCTTCTACGACGAGGCCGGACTGGCCAACGCCATGTTCCTCGTCGTGCTCGGCAATGCCACGGACGCGGCACAGGACAAGAAGCAATGGCGTGACCGGCTGCTTCGCTTCGGCAAGCAGCACCCCGACGCGCTGGCCATCGTGGACAAGTGGGCCAAGGTGGCAGCACAGCAGCGTCGTGCATCGTCCCCGCTCAAAGGAGAGGCACGTGGATGAGAGAAGAAGGAAGCGCACTAGCGGAGGCATGACCGTACTGTTCTTGTTCGTCATCGTCGCGTTGCTCGGCATCGGATGGGGTCTCGGCTACAAGGCCGGGGCGGCGACAACGGAGAGTCTCGCTGTCGTGCAGGAGCGCGTGCGCTCCCTCGCGCGTGAGAATCAACTGCTCGGGGAGCAGATAGACCTCCTGAAATCCATCCCTCCGGCCCCCGAGGTTCCCGCTCCGTCGCTCGACGACAGCGCAGGTCTCTCGGTACCGGAAGAGGGGTTCGAGGCCACACAGAGCGTCTGGCGGCCCTCTACGACGATTCAGGCAGTTCAGGCCGCGTATCACCCGCTCCCCGCGAAGGTCGAACGCTGGCGACTGCCACTCCGCGACATGATGAAACGGCACCACGTCTGGACACAGGCGCGCGAGAACAAGGCGCTCCACATCATCTATGGCGAGTCCCGAGGCAACACGAACACCGGCCACCTCAACGGCTGCTACGGCCTGTTCCAGTTCGGCACCGGGTGGAAGCATCACGGCGGCTACGACGGCCATCACCACGCCGACTGGCGCAAGTGCGGCTACTGTTCTGCTCATCGTTTCGTCCACGTGTGGAAGGTCGGCGGCACCAAGGCCATCAAGCGCCATTGGGCGGCGACCTACTGGTGACGTCACCGCACATCTACGCCGGTATCTCGGGTCTCTGCGACCTGTGGACTGACGAGTCCGGTACACCCCCCGACTGGATGGCCATGAACGAGGCCACCCGCCTCAAGGTGTTCGACGGCGACGAGTTCCACTTCGCCGTCCCCACCGTCGTGTCGGGCCTCATCGACACGGACGCACCTTGGGACAGCGCCAACTACGAGGTGTTTCAGGTGCGCATCATCGAAGATGCCGCCATGCCAGACGGAATCGCGGCAATCGGCACCGGGCCGAACCGCTGGAACTTCGTCTCACTCCTGCTGCCGGTCTAACGAAGAGGGGGAGCGCGTTGGCGCTCCCCCTCCCGGCTCATTTCCTGTCAAGCGTCGCGCTCAACAGCGCAGCGCCCCACATCACGAACAAGTCTAGGCGTCGTCCCCGATGTCGTCCACCGGTTTCGCCGGTTCACCGATGCGGAACTCCCACAGGCCGGTGGCCGAGAAGCCCATCATCCCGCCGAGCACCGCGAACTGCGGCAGCGTGAGGGCGACGGTGGCCTCGGGGAACACGACCTTGGCGATGACCGAGAGCGCGATGCCGATGACGATGGCCGCGAGGTTGAGCCAGATGCCGCCCACCCCCGCCTTCTTGACCATCCGGACGAGCGCCTGAATGAGTCCGAGACTCACGAGCGCGGCGACGATGATGGTGCCGGTGATGCCCTCCATCTACTTGCTCCTCTTCTTGAGGGCCGCCCACGTGGCGGCGTCCACGACCCGGCCATCGACCTTGACCTTGTGGGCCTTCTGCTCCTTCTCGATGGCAGCGTGGGTCTTTGGCCCCCACGAGCCGTCGTCCTTCACGTCGACCATGCGCTGCACGACCTTCACCCACTCGACAGGATGGGTCACACCCTGCCGCATGAACGGCGGGTCGGTGATGGCCTTGAACTCAAGGTCGTCCACGACGCCGTCGCTCTTGAAGTGACGGTTGTCCGCCTCCCACTCGCGGACTATCTTGTCGGTGCCTGCGCCGAAGATGCCGTCGTTCGGGTAGATGCCGAGCGCGTTCTGGAGCGTCTTGACGCCGTTGCCACGGCTGCCCTTCTTGAGACGCATGGCTGCCGGGAGCGCCGGGGTCGGCGGGGTGACCGGCGGGGCCGCGACCTCGTGGTACGTCTTGCCGTAGTACCGGGCGAGACCCTTGACGATGGCCTCCGCGTACTCGTTCACCGAGGTGCGAATCTCCTGCGCCTCGGCCTTGTTGTCGTGGTACGCGAACTCGACGATGACCGCCGTCGCGCGCGGGCCGTTGAGTTCACCGTAGCCGAGCGAGGACTTGACGCCCCGGTCGGGGAGATTGCTGGCCGAGGCGACGAAGGGGTACAGCGCCGTGGCGAACGCCTTGCCCTTGCGGGAGAACGTCCGGTAGAACAACTCGGTGCCGTGGCCACCCCCGGCGTTGCTGTGCAGCGCCAGATGCTCCGTCGCTTGGAGCCGGTTCGACTCCGCGACGTTGGCCTTGTACGACCCCTTGTTGACGACGATGACCTGCAAGCCCCAACCCTGCACGTCCACGCGGGCCTTCACGCGTGACGCCACGAGGCGCATCCAATGCTCCTCGCTGTCACCGACCCCTGTTCCACCCCCGGCGTACTGGTTGAGTTCCTGCTGTGAAGGGGAAACGACCAAGCGGCTCATACGTCTCCAATCTCCCTGTCGGTCTTGCGCCACACGAACACGAGTGCGAGAGACACCATCGTACTCACGACGGCCAGCAGGGGATACCAGAAGCCGTCGATGACCCGCGCCCCGGAGCCGGACAGGTGGACGACGTAGGCGTACGTCGCCCACGTCTCACGCATCGCGTCGAGCGTGAAGTACAGCGCCAGTAGCGTGATGAGCCACCGGCGCGCGTAGGAGCCGAGATGGTTGCGATACGCGCGACGCCACAGATAGAAGGCCAGCCCGAAGTAGATGGCTGCCTGCAATGCGCGCGTGTACTGGAGGACTTCATCCCCGGTCATCCATGCACCTGCTTTCTTGGCGAGGAGAGTTTGTCTGCATCGACATCGTAGGACGTGAGGCGATGGATGATGGCGTCGACGCGACGCTCGGTGTTCTCTGCGTAGGCCGAACGCATCGCGTCGGCCTTGAACCCGCCCTGTCGTGCGTGGCGGGCTATCTGCATCTCATGTAGAACCTGTGACGTCACGAACGCGAGGAACACGCCGATGAAGGCGAACCCGAGCAGGGTGAGCGTATCCACGATGGCCTCGCTCATTTCTTGCCGTCTGACCGGTCGAGGAGGAGTTCCACTCCCCGCACCAACTTCTCATCAACTTCTACCCGCTTGTCCGCCCGCTCCTCCATCTTGTCGTACAGCCACTTGGGGACGGTGGTCTTGTACAGGTAGGCGATGGCACCGAGAAGGGCGATGACGAAGGCGACGGCGATACCCTGCGTCTCCGCAATCTTGGCGATGGCCTCCATTAGCCGAGCATCCTTCCACCGTTGCGGCTGGACGACACGTACGTGCCGTTACCCACCGGAGTGTAGACGACCGGCCTGACCGCGACCGGAGCGGGCTTGGGCTTCTCGTACTCCGTCGGGGCCACCATCACCTTACCACCGCCCGACACCACCCTGATGTGAGCCGGTTCGATGTGCCACGACTCCCACGACATCGGGAAGCGCAGCCCGAACTTTGCCGCGTTGTCGTGCGCCCACCGGCGGGCCGCCGCGCTACCGAACTCCAAGTCCGCAGCGAGACCCCATCCGTGATTCGAGTGGCCGGGCCGAGCGGCCAGCGTCGGCTTCTCCCTGCGGAGTTGCTCCTGCCGGGCATACGAGCGCCAGCCGCCGCCGACCGAGATGTTGTATCCGGCCCTTCGGGCAGCGGCTATGAACTGCATGGTCTGGTCGGAGAACCCCTGCTGGAGACCGTATCTACCGGTTCCCCTGCTCCCCGCCAGCCCGGAGATGCCGCCGGATGGCTTCGTGTAGACGCCGCCGGTGGACATGTTGATGCCCGCGTTGCCGGAGTAGATGCCGTCGTAGTTCGTGTTCTGCAACTCACCGGCTGCCGCTGTCGATTTCTCCACGGCCTTGAGACCATCGGTGAGCGATACGGTCGGCGTCGTGGTCTGGCTCTGCAAGACCTTCATCACGGCCTTCTCCGCGATGGAGTTGGCGTTCATCTGGTTGAGAGCCATCTGCGTCGAGTAGACGCCCTGCTGGAGTGGTGACTGGTCGCCGGGAACGAAGCCGGTGTTCTGGAACTTGATGCCACCGCCCCGGAAATCACTCACTTGAGCCACCCTCCCGCCGCCCTCTTGGCTGCCTTCTGCTGCTCGTACTCGGGCGTCTCCGACCAGTTCGGAATCGTGATGCCCTTGTCCTCGGCGGCCTTGATGGCGTCGAGGAGAACCTGCGCCTTGTCCCGCTTATAGTAGTAGCCCTGCGTCGGCTGGTCGATGGGGATGAACTTGATTCCGGTGAGGAAGTTCGCCATGTCGGTCGCCGCTGCCGGGTCGTCCGACGGCACCATCTTGCCGTACGCCTCGATTGCCGGGGCCAGCGCCTTGTAGGCGTACGTGAACCATGCGCCGGTCTTGAGTTTCTTCTCGTTCTCGTCGTAGTAGACGCCCCACGCGGTGAGCATCGCGTTCCACGATGCCTTCTGCTCCTCGTTCGCACCGTTGCGGATGACCGCGTCGATGGAGTTGAGGGAGCGCGGAGCCGTGACCAACTGGCCGTCGTACTCCTGAATCGGCTTCTCAAGGTACGTCTGGTAGTTCATCAGCGTCTCCAGCGGCACCTTGATGATGGGCGACACGGCGGAGAACTGGTCTTTCACGTTCATGTTGAGGAAGTCGAGGTACGGCAGGCCGATGTTGAGCATGAGCGGGGACTCGACGGTCTCGTCGAGGTTGAACACGCCGCCGGTCGCCTTGTTGAACATGCCGTTGACCATGCCGAGCGTCACGCCCGGCAGCGCGAAAGCGCCCATCTCGGTCGCCCACTTCGGTGCGTAGGTCTGCTGCGCCGTCTGGTCGACGCGGTTGGTCAGGCGGATGGCGGTGGCCGGGAAGAAAGGCCGCTTCACCATCATCTCGGTCTGCAATGCGATGTTCTTGCGAATCCACGAGTAGAAGGGAACGATGCGCCGGAACACGTTTCGCTCGATGTCGGTGAGTTCGTTGTAGTCGAATAGGTACTTGCGCACCGACCACGCCGCTGCCGACGCGTCGTTGGTCGCGTCGTACAGAGCGATGAAGTGCGCCACGCGGGCGTTGTTCTCGATGGACTCACCGATGAAGCGCCCGGCAGTCGTCGGGATGAACGCCTGCGACATCGGGTTCATGCGTCCACGGATGGGGTTGAGCCGCGCGAGTTGCTGGTCGGTGAACACGTGGATGTCGGAGCCGACGCGCCCGGAGCCGATGATGCCCTGCTCCTTGCTCATCTGGTAGATGACGCCGGTCGTGAAGTCGCTGTTGCCCAACTTGTAGGACTTGGCCTCAAGGCGGCCCGCAGCGACGAGGTCTTGATACGCCTGCACGTAGGACTTCACGCGTCCGTTGGACAGTTCGTCGACCACGTACTTCTCGATGACCGCGCCGTCCCGCTGGATGCGCAGGGCTTGGTCGTACCACTTCGGGTTGACGACGCCAGCCATCATGTTCTGCCACACGTTCGTCATCCAGTTGCGCACGTGGAAGCCCGGTCGGACGACGGTCACGTAGCCCTTCCAGATGCCGAGCATCTTGTCGTACAACTTGAGGTAGTTGGTCATCTGCTCGTCGGAGAGGAACGCCTTGGCGCTGCGCTCAACCTCCTGCACGATTTCCTTCTGCGCCATGAACTTGAGCGCCTTGCCGTCCTTCTTGGCCTTGGCGATGGTGACGGCCATCTCGGGGAAGTCGGCAGCCAGCCGGTCGAAGTCGCTCGACAGGAACTTCATCGCGGGCAACTCGAACAGGGCGTAGCCGGGCTTGACGGCGTACTCGCCGGTCTCCTCGATGAGCGGGGCCAGACGCACGACGCGCTCCCCGAGGGAGTCGGTCATCGTGTAGAGGGACTGGAGGAAGTCACGGCTGTTGATGGCCTTGGTCATGCGCTGGATGTAGATGGACATGGCCTTCGCCGGGTCGGCGTAGAAGAAGTCCTCGCCGAACAGCCGGTTGATGTGCTCGACCGTCCCCTGAATCTGCCGGGCGTGGTCGATGTTCGGCATCTTGTCCGAGAGCGGGAACACGCCGCCCGCGCGGTTGCGCACCTTCTCGGCCTCCGGCGTGTACGCGCCGATGAGGCGACGGAAGTAACCGACCGTGTCGTCGCCGGTCTTGACGTGGGGCATGTAGTTCGGGGTCGGCAGGAGCCACTCAAGGATGTCGAGTTCGGCCCACTTCGCCGGGTCGATGCCGAGCGCCCGGCCAAGGATGGCCTCGCCAGCCGTGCGCCTCTCGGCCACCGTCTTGAGCGCGCCGAGTTCGTCGAGGTGGCTCTGGAACTCCTCGGACGCCGCCCCCAACTTGTCGATGAACTTGCCGAACGCATCCGCGTCCACGTCCACGTCGAAGCCCGCAGCCGTCGCCATGGCAACCCATGCGCCCGGCGTGCTGACCTTCTTGTTGAGTGCCTCCACGGCCTCTTCGGAGATGCCGGGGCCGATGGGGACGACCTTGCCGCCGACCGTGACCGTCTGCTCCCCGCGCGTGAGCCGGAAGATGTCGTCGAGGTCTGCGTCGGTCAGGCCGTACTCCAAGCCCTTCTGCCGGTAGGCGTTGCACAGGGCCGTGAGTTGCGTCGTGACGCGCGCCTCGTCGTCGCTCATGCCCTTGGGCCGGAACGTCCACAGGTAGGCCAGCATCGACGCCGTCTCCGGGTCGTTGACGAAGTCCGCTCCAGCCGCGCGCGCCTTGAGCACGGCGTCGTAGTTGTCGTCCACCAACTTCTCGTACATCTCGGTGGAGGTCGCCTCGTCGAGCATCCCGCCCCACGACTTGTAGCGCGCCTCGCCGGTCGCGTTGACCTGCCGGTACATGTCGCGCGCCGTATCGGCCCACAGGGTCGCTGTGGCCGCCTCCTCGGGGGTGAGGGTCTTGATGACGTCGGTGACGTCGTCGCCCTGATAGAGCCGCCTGATGGCGTCCTGCAAGGGCTGGACTTCATCCCACGCCGGGAGGTCGGCTGCCTGCGCCCAATCCTTCGGCATCTCGTCGAACTGACCGGCCCTCAACTGCTTGTACAGTTCGAGGTCGGCAGCGACGCGCGCCTGCTCCTCCTCCACCGTGGCCGCCGCGAACCGGCGCACCTCGTCGGAGACGTCCGGGCTGTTGAGGTCGATGAACGAGCGCGTGTAGCGAGGCATGACCTCGGTACCGTCGGTGAGCACGTACTTGTAGATGTTGCCCTCGGTGAGCGCCTTCGGGTTCGCCTTGAGGAACGACCCCCACGCGACATCGTCCAGCGCCATGAGCACCGTGTGGTCGGACTGCCGGACGGTGTTCTTGACCGGGCGGAAGCCCATGGCCATGAACGCCTCGCCCATCTCCACGGCCTCGGTCGACACGCGGGCGACCACGCCCTTGCCCTGCTCCTTGGCGTACTTCACGGCCTGCATGATGGTGTGCGCGCCGTTGCCCCGGAGCGGGCCGTTGTTGAAGGCGGTCTCGATGAAGTAGTCCGCGCCGTCGTTCGTGAGCCGCATCGCCGCGCCGGTGCGCTTCGCCTCGTCGGCCAGCAGCACCATGCCGTCGAGTTCCTCGGGCTTGGGCAGGTAGATACGCTGCGCGTCGCCCTCGGTCTTGAGGAAGAGTCGCGCCTCGTCGTAGAACTTGGCGGCGTCCATGCGACCGAGCACCACCGGCTCGGGGATGATGTCGAACGCGCCCTCTCCGAGTTTGAGTTCCGACATGCCGGGCCAGTAGACGATGGGGTAGTTCCGGCGCTGTGCAGCCGGGACGCCATCGAAGAAGCCGGTCTTGCCGCGAGGAGCCATGCGCTCGTCCAGCACACCCTCCCACAAGCCCTGCGACATCGGGTTCTTGGGGTCTACGACGTCCAGACTGGCAGCCGCCGCCTCCTTGGAGATGGCGACGCGGACGACGCCGGTGTTCTGCGCGTCTGCAAGGGTCTCGGGAACGATGCCGATGAACGAGGGGGTGCCGACGGAGCCGCCGTGCATCGACGAGGCGACGATTTCGCCCATGTCGAACTCCTCGGGCAGTTGCTCCTTGACGGCGAACCACAGGTTGTCGAGTTCCGCGTACATCTCCTCGACCTTGGGCATGGCCCGCATCGCTGCCTTCTGCGCATCTTCGAGGGGCTTGCCCTCCATGATGGCCAGCGGCACGTCCGCGATGTCGAAGCGCACGTCAGAGAGCCGCTGGACGATGTCCGAGACGTCCTCGTAGGAGTAACCCAAGGAGCGCAGCACCATGTCGAGGGCCGCGTCGTACTCGTCGGAGTCGATGTCCAGCCGCTTCAAGACCTCGTCGAAGTGCAGTTGCATCCCGGCCACGGCCTGCGTCATGTACACGCCCTTGGCCTCGACCTGCGCCACGGCCTTCTTGATGGGGTCGAACTCCATCAACTGCTCGGGAGCGATGACCTCCTTGGGCGTGCGCAGCGTGACGCTCTCCGAGATGTCGTCGATGACCTCCGTGAGTGTGCGGTCGCCTCCGTAGAGGTCGACCATGCCCTTCGCCAACTTGGCCGCGCGCTCCGCGAACTGCGCGTCGACCGTTGAGGAGATGTGCGTCCAGTTCCACAGGTCGGAGCCAAAGCCCTTCTTACCGGCTATCTCGACCTTGTCCGCGAACTCCATCCAAGGAGCGAGTTCTGCCTCGACCTTGGCCAGCACCTCCGGATAGAGGTCGTCCATCTTCCAGTAGATGCTCTGCGCTTCCATGGGGATGTCCGTGACGTCGACGCCCTCGGGCTTGAGGCCGCCACGGCCCATGCCCAAGTCCGGGTCGGTGAAGGAGCGCCATACGTCGGGGAAGCCCTTGGTGCCATCGCCGAGGTCTATCTCGCGCGCGCCCGGCACCATGTCGAGCACTCGCTTCTGCGCCTCGGCGACCACCATGTTCTGCGCGGCCTGCGGAGCATCGCGGTTGAGCAGCAGGTTGGCCATGCCATAGTCCGCGTCGAACCACGCGGGGAACGGCGGCTCTGCCTCGCCGGTCATCTTCACGTACTCCTCGATGGACTGGCGGGCCAACTGACGCCGGTTCTTGAGGCCGCCCTCCATGATTTCCCGGTACTTGCCGGTGATGTGGTAGACGTACGACGAGTTCGGGTCAGGCACGTCTCCGAGCAGCCCGCCACCGACGAGGAAGCGGGCGTTCTGAATGAGCGCCGGGTCGCGCGAGACCACCTCGTCGAGCGACTGCACCGCTGCGCGGAAGTCCGGCAGCGACGCGGGGTCGAAGTTGATGATGCGCAGGGAGTTCACGTAGCCGTCGAGGTTTCGGATGGTGGGCTTCACTCCATCGGCCAGCGTGATACCTCGGGTCGTCAGGTAGTTCACGACCCGCTGCTGCATCGCCTTGCCGTCGAAGTTCTTGAGTCCCTTGCGAAGAGCCGCCGCTTCGTCTCCGGTGATGTTGAGTGCTCGTGACGCCCCACCGGCGTCACGGTACGACACGATGATGGGACGCTGCGAGTCGAGAGCGGTGGCAGCCGTGAGGCCCATCGGACGCGCCATGCCGGGCGAGGTCGCCTTCTTGGCCATGAGGTCGTTGGTGAGCAGGGACGCCATGTCCTCGCCGCTCGGGAGCAGGTAGATGCGGTCGCCCATCTTGCCCAACCGCTTGACGTCATCCTTGACCATCGTACCGCCGCGCTCACCGATGACGTAGATGGCGTCGTAGCCCTTGTCCGCGAGGTCGATGAGCCGGTCTTTCGTCCCCTTGATATAGGCCGTGGCCTTCTTCGGGAGGTTGTTGATGTCGATGTAGTAGGGGTTCTGCACCTTGATTGCCGCGCGCACCACGCCGCGCGGGTTGCCACCGTCGGGGATGGGAACCTTGGTCGGCTCGGTGAACGTGCGGATGGCGGGCAGGCCGCCGAGTTCCGGCTGTGCCTCCGCCGTGAGCAGCGGCATGTCGATGAGCGCCTCGGGGTCGTCCACGTACAGGTAGACCGGCGACTTGTGCGCGCTGTCGCCCATGTGGACGACGGCGTCGAGGAAGTCGAGGGAGTCCTGCGGGTTCTCGTCGATGCGCAGCCGACGCGCGGCCACGTCCTCCGGGTGCATGAGCCACTCGGCGGTGTCGATGGCCTTGTTGCGGGCCGCCACGTAGCCGAGCAGCGCCTCGTCACCACCGGCGTCCAGCACGTCCTGCGCGGACATGATGGTCATGGTCACGTTGTTCTTGGTGCGCGCCATGCCGGTGACCGGGACGTTGTTGTCGATGGCGAACTTGTAGATGTCGAGCGTCTGGCCCATGACGTCGGACATGCTCTCGACCGACTCGTCGACCGGCGCGTGGAGGGCGTCCATGAGGTCGTAGACCGCCGCCGTCATCTTGTCGCGGCCCTTGGAGACGTCGTTCATAATGCGCTGCGCCGTCACCGCTGCGTCCACGTACTGCGTGGCAGCGACCTCGGACGCCTCACCGGCGATGCTCCCCAACTTGTCGGCGATGACCTGATAGCCCCGGCGCTCCTGAATGACCGTCATCAGGGCGTCCATGACCAACTGCGACTTCTCCCACGGATTGAGCGCAGCCCGCGATTCCGCGACCCGGCGACCGGCCTGTGCGAGACGGCTCTTGGTGATGCCTGCGAACTGGAGGTTGTCGCCCATGCGCTGTGCGTCGACGGCAGCCCGGCGCTTGAGTACCTCGCCGGTAAGTTCGTAGTAGCGGATGGTGCGCTCGTCGCCGGAGGTCAGGGCCATCCAATGCCCGGCCCCCACGACGTTCGGGTCGAAGCCGCCCGGCAACTGCGACATCGTCATGTCGGGGTGCATCGTGCGCCACGACTCGCGCAGCGCGTCGTACCGCTGCGGAGTGAGTAGCCCGCGCTCGACGATGGTCGAGGGGTCGCTCTCGCCGAGCACCTTGGTGGTCATGTCAGACCATTGTGCTTCGCCCATCCCGGCCTGCAAGTCCTCCAGATGCGCGATGAGCGTACCCTTGTGCTCCGGGGTGAAGAGCGGCTTGCCAGCGGAGAACATCGCGTCCGCCGTGTGCTGACCGGCAACCTTCTCCGCCATGGTCTTTGGCAGCGCGCCCGACTTCTTGTACGTCTGGTACTCGGCGTAGGCCGGGTTCACGAGCGGCTTGCCGTCCGGCCCGAGCACCTTCGCGCCCAACTCGTCGGTGATGTACTTCTTGGTCGCGCCAGCGCCGAGGTGCTCCTTGACGGCTGCGTCCTCGAACGTGCGGGCGATGCCGTCCATCTCGTCGACGATGTCGGACATGGCGCGCATCGGCTCACCGGCGTCGCCATTGACGACGGCAGCGATGGCACCGTAGATGTCCTCCTGCCACTCCGGGTGGTCGACGAGCACGGAGTCGACCTTGGCGAAGATGCCACGGTCGGTCTCGGACAGGGACTTGAGTACGACACGCCCCTCCTCGGGGAACGCCTCCGCGAACTTCTTGATGCGCACGAGCGCGCTGTCGCTGACGATGCGCTGGACTTCCTTGACGATGTCGCCCGGCGCTTCGATGAGGTGCAGGAAGTCGACGCGGTCGGTGGTCTTGTTGAAGCCCTTGAGCACGCTCACGAGCGCGTTCACGCCCTCGTGCAGTTCGTTGGCCGCCTTGTAGCCCGCCATGCGCTTGAGCGCGATGAGTTCGTTGGCCAGCGGTGCGTCCACGGACTTGAGCGACGCCAACTTGTAGTCGCTCACGAAGGTGCGCATGATGGCGCGGCCCGGCATGGAGTTGTGCCACATGTCGACGAGTTTCGCTCCGTCGAGACCGGCCTTCGCCATGAGGTCGTTGATTTGCTTCTGCGACAGCACGGAGACCGCGCCCTGCTGCTTGAGCGACCAGCCGGGGATGAACTGCGGCCCGAACTTGATGCCGCCGGGGTCGTTGAGGATGCGCTCCATAGTGAACGAGCGCAGGTCACGGAACGCATCGTTCGCGGAGAAGGCCGCGTTGGCCTCCCGCGTCGTGTTCTTGAGCAACTTCTTGTACAGCGGGTCGGTCGCCTGCACCCCGCCCATGGCGAGGAGTTCCTCGGCGCTCGGGAGCAGGCCCATGCTGGCGGTCTGCAAGTCCTTGCGCACCTTGCCCGCGATGTCGAGACCCTCCAGCAGCCCGGCGGTGTCGAGTTGCTTGACGGCGTTCATCTTCTCCACGACGGCGAGACGGTACGCCGTGGCGTCCATCTCCTTTGGGAGTTGCCTCGTGATGATGTCGAGGAGCGACCCGACCTTGGTCGTGGCCTTCTCCGCGCCCTCCTGCGCCACTTCGATGACCGCGTCGCGGGAGAGTTGCTTGCCGAGTTCCTCGCCGGTCTCACGGATGAGCAGTTCGGCACCCTCGCGCAGCGCGCCAGAGCCGCCCTTGAGCGCGGCCTCTGCGGCCACCGAGGAGCCGAGGGAGAACCACATGCCGGGGTCGAGGCCCATCTCCAGACCGAATCCGAGGGCGTCGACCACGTCTATCTGGCCCTCACGGTCGTCTGCCTGTGACGCCCATCCCCACTTGAGCAGCAGTTCCTTGCCGGATGGGGCGTGGAGTCCCTGCCCCTTGGCGTACTTGTCTATCTCGTCGTCGGCGACCATGCCGCCACCGATGATGGTGCGTACCGCTGCTGCGCCGGTCAACCAGTCGACGGCTACGCCGAGGCCCGCGAGGGTCTTGAGGCCGAACGACCACCACGGCTCGGCAGGCCGGTCATCGAACGTGTTGGGGTCGACCCCTCCCGCGCGCAGGCGCGCGGCGGACTGCTCGTACAGTTGGTCGGCGCTCTGCTGCCCGACCTCGTACGACCATGGCTGCTCGACCTTCGGTGCGCTGCCGCCTCCGCCGAACACCTTGTCGTAGTACGAGTTCTGACCAGCAGGGACGGAGCCGAAAGAGGTGCTGCCTCCGGTGATGCTGGCGTCGCTCATCGACCACTCCAGAGGTAGCCCCAATAGTCGAAGGGCGAAATCTTGGGGTCTTGTCCGGCGGGAGTGTTGCCCAACTGCGCCGTGAGATACGCGCCGTAGCCGAAGGGGTTGACGGAGTTGAGACCGCTCTGGAGGTTCTGGCCTGCGTTCCCGAGGTGCGTCCCGGTCGACATGTCGTAGCCGGTGTAGGTCGTGTTCGACGGAGCGGCGACGGATGTCGGTGCCACGTTGTTCGTGACCCACCTGCCGTTCTCGATGTGCGAGTTGAGCATGTTGGCCGTCTCGGTGTCGTACTCGGCCTTCTGCGAGGGATGCAGCGTGAGGTTCCAGTTCGGGATGAGCGAACCGCCGTCGGCGTTGGCCATGAGCCACGCCTTCGCATCGGCGAGTGTCGGCACGGCCTTGGTGGTCGGGTCGACGGTGTGCGTGTACTGGTAGAAGGCGTTGGAGACCGCAGCGGCCCTCTCCGCCTTGTCCCTGTCCTTGTTGTAGTCGAGCGTGTCGCGCTGAATCTGATTGCCCTCACGCACGGCAGCCAACTGGTTCGCTTCCTGCTGGTACTTGTCGGTGAGCGACTGGATGAGCAGCCCCTTCTTGGACGCGAGGGACTGCTTGGTGCGCCGTGCCTCAAGCATGGCCTTGTCGAGTTCGTCCGCGACGGCCATGAGACGATTCGTCGCCTGTGACGTCACGTCGCCCGCCTGCGCCTGCGTCTGCCGAACGACACCCCCGACAGCCGCGCTGGAGCGCCCGGAGCGCCCCATGTTCGACTTGGAGGCCGCAGACTGCGCCTGATAGATGTTCGACCCCTGCACGCGGAAGAGGGCGTCCAGAGCCGTCTGGAGAGCCAGTTTCGTGTCGTTGGTCGACCGATTGGCCGTGTTCTTGGAATCGGCGATGTTGTTCGCCAGAGCGAGGAACTCATCCGCCATCTGGAGGGTGGCGTCTCGTCTCGCGCGCGAGGAAGGTGATGCCATCGCTCACTCCTTACTTGGGCAGAAGAATGGCTCCGAGGAACGTGTCGTGCTTCGACGTCGAAAGTGTAGCGTGTGCGTGCGTGCCGGTCTGCGCACCGTTCCAGCGCATCGCCGGGACTATCTTGTAGGACTGGCCGGACAGCAGGTAGGCCATGCCGAGGAGCGGGATGGCGTAGACCTGCGAGGCGTCGACCTTGAGCGACTCCGGCGTGTAGGCCCGAGCGACGAAGTTGTTGGGGTCGGTGACGGCCCCGGCGGTCTCGTTCCACAGCGCGCCGACCATCTGACGCGTGTACCGCTTGTCCGCGTCGCTGCCGCCGGTGACGCTGGAGACCGTGACGAACAACTGGCCGAGGAAGATAGCGAGGCAGTCCTGCGGTGGGGCGATGGTCAGGAACGCCTCGTACGACGCCGTCCGCAGGGGCTTGAACGTGTTGTGGTCGAACTCGGTCGTGTGGTTCTCGCCACCGGCGTCGTCGAAGTACAGGGCGTCACCGGCAGGGGTCGAGCCGTCCTCCTTCTTGGAGAAGAAGTCGTAGTACGCGAACTCGCCGCCCTTGAGTTTCGCAAGAGACACCTGCGCGTCACCGACCGCTGCGGTCGAGACCGCGCCGGTCGCCAACTGCGACGAGTCGATGGAGTTGAGGCCACTCGCAAGGCGCTGGAAGAGCGCCCGCAGGATGTTGGCGTCGGCCCACATGCCGTTCTGGAGGTCGCCCTCGCTGATGGTCACTTTGCCCATGTCAGACCCCTTCGTAGGCGTAGCCGATGCCGAACGACTTGATTCCTAGCCCCGCAGCGCGCAACCGCAACTTGAGCGTGTGACAATGCCACGTCATCGGCATGTCGACTGTGAAGTTGCCCGGAGCGTTGAACACGAGGCCCGGCTCACCCCACTTGTGCTCGTCCTCCGCGAAGGCGAAGAGCGGGCGCGTGCCGGGGATGATGATGTCGCGCCACGAGTCATCGCCGTCAACACAATACTGGAGCGAGACCGTCTCCGGCCCCTGCACCATCTCGAACATCATCCGACGAATCCACTTCCACCGATAGGGGTCACCGAACTCCAGCCACGGAGTCTCAAGTTCCTGTATCGGCACCTCGGTGTCGTAGAGCGTGCCGAGGTTCTGCTGCCAGATGGTGCCGTCGGCGTAGGTGAGCGTGTACCGGTCGCCAGTCTCCGGGTTCACAGAGGCGGTGAGGCCGTGTACCGCCCATCCGTGTGTCCACATCTTCGTGAGCGGGTCGAACGTGTACGACGCGGTAGCGACGTCCGGAACGGCCCCGAGGACGTCCTGATGGACGATGGGGACGCTGATGTGCCAGCAGCCGTCCTCCCACCATCCGACGACCTGCTTGCGCTCGTCCGCGCCCATGCGCGCCCACACCGCCGTGAGAGCGCCGGAGATGTCCTTGACGCCGTTGGTGGTGTCGAATGAGCAGGGGCCGTCGTACGAGCAGAAGTACATGCGCCCACCGCCGAGAGCGACAGAGTCGGGCGCGTAGATGCCGCGCGAGGCGTCCAGCGTGAGGTGCGAGTAGTCCGCCTGCGGGTCGGTGCCGGTGTACCCATGGAGCGAGTTCGGCTTGGAGACGAGGAGCATCTGGTTGTCGAAGGTGAAGGCGGTCGTGATGGCGTTGCCGTCACCCTCGCCGACGAGCATCCAGCACTCGGCGACCTCCGGCACGTCGGCGTCGTAGTAGACGGTGGGCCTGTTCGCCCACGACATGCGCACCTCGTTGCCCTTCCAGATGACGCTGCGCTGCATGTGGAAGGCGATGCCGTCCGGAACGAAGTCATCGTCGTTGATGGCCGCGTCGAACGCTGGCATGACGTGGCCCTGCTGGCCGTAGGTGTAGAGCACCTCGGCGAGAGTGTGAGCCGTGTTCCACGTGAGTGAGAGGTCGGAGGGGTCGTAGTTCCATCCCCACACCCGAAGCCGGTGGTGGCCGTCGCAGTAGAACAGGCCGCCGTAGATGGTGGCGAAGTACACGCGCGCGCCCGGCTCCAAGTCGTCGTCGATGACCGTCCACGTCTCACCCGATAGGTAGGACAGGACGCCGTTGTCGACCTTGAGCAGATACGCGGACGCGCCCACGTGGGAGAACAGACCGTCAGGAGCGTCGGCCACCATGAACTCTGCGAAGCCGCCTTCTGCGGTGAACTCGCCCACGCTCTTGAAGGGGTCGACGCCAATCATGCGTCGCATGAGCGCAGGCCCGCGTCCCCTCGGCTGAATCAAGTGGTCAGAGGACGACTCGTCGATTCCGGGGAACGCCGAGACGTTGAGCCACTTGAGGTTATCGGCCACGGACGACCATCTTCCTTGCGCCGGTCGCGCGGTAGTTGGCGCGGGACTTCATCGCCAGCAGACCATCCGCGTACTGCTGGCGCACCATCTGCGAGACCGTGAGGTCGGTGTCGATGCGCTCCGCCTGACACACGGCACCGAGCACCATCGTGTCGTGGTCGATGGCCTCGAAGTCAGGGATGAACGACTCCGGGGTGTCTATCTTGATTTCCTCCGGCCACATGCAGCCGTAGAGGATGAGCGACCCGGTCGTCTCCTCGGCGGGGATGGGGTAGAGGCCCACCATCATCGACCCGCTGTGAGAGCCAAGCGGGTACAACTTGGAGGGCGTCCCGGTCGCGTAGAAGTCGGTGATGTCGTCGTAGCCCGCGACCGTCAACTTGGTGCCGTCAGACATGCGCGGCTTGCCGAGGATTCGGTACAGAGAACCGGTGAAGTATTCGCGGACGAGCGGCTGGAGCGGCACGGAGAACTCGCCGCGCAGGATAGAGGTCTGCGCCTGCATCTCCATCTGCGACGCGTTGAGCAGCATCCGCCACGTCTCGGCGGTAAAGCGGGTCGACTCTCGCACGTGGGTCTGACACGCCTTGACCATCTGACCGACGTTCACGTCGACCTCCCTCTCTCTGTGCCTCGCACGCTACTACGCGAGGGCGTGCGGAACAAGACGCTAGGCCAGCATTGCAATCCAGCGGATGCCTGTGAGGGTCGTGTTCGAGCGGTAGATGTTGATGGTGAATCCGGTCGTGTCGATGTCGGTCACTCCACAACGCGCGATGCTCGGTACCGCTGATGCGACCGTAGCGACCACACACGGCGCAGAGGCGAACGGATGGTTGAAGTTGACGCGATGCGGCTCGTCGTCACCGGCGGTCTGATGGTCGGCGACGAACGCTCCGCAGTCGAAGTTGAGCGCGCTCATGTGGTCGAAGGACGCAGCCCCCGCTTCAAGCGCACCGTAGACGCCCTCTTCCGGCGTCCCGATGATGACCGCGCCGTTCTGGAACGAGTTGGTGCCGACGACGTTGCCCGACTCGATGATGAGGTCGGTTCTGTCCTCGGGCAGCGTGCGAATCCGGATGCCGCCGAGCCACAAGTCCTCGCCCTCGAATCCTGCGCCCTGCTGGATGAAGGTGATGGCCTGCTCGTTGATTTCCAGCGCGACGCCGAGTTCCGGGTCGGTCTCGGCGATGAACGTACTGCCGGTGATGGTGACTCCGTTGATGTCGATGCCGTCGAACGTGTCTGCGCGAATCT
>Ga0209798_10000336_pt1 | contig 27503 bp, 27 predicted proteins | sample DOMMetBare3Fresh_FD_187475 | JGI IMG/M metagenome (GOLD analysis project Ga0209798, IMG submission 187475) | Wetland sediment microbial communities from St. Louis River estuary, USA, under dissolved organic matter induced mercury methylation -... | ecosystem: Environmental > Aquatic >... | reverse complement strand
GCCCAGCAGCACCCAGCGCTTGGCGGCGCCGCCGTCCTTGCTCATCAGGTACTCGACCGCGGGAATGGCCTGCTGGTTCGGCGCGGCGCCGGTGTAGAAGACGTTCTTGGAGAGTTCCTCGCCCTCATACTGCACCGGGTAGAACAGCAGCGAGTTGGTCTCCTCGAAAACCGGCAGCACGCTCTTGCGCGACACGCTGGTCCAGCAACCGAACACGACGGCCACCTTGTCCTGCGTGATCAGCTGCTTGGCCTTCTCGGCGAACAGCGGCCAGTTCGAGGCCGGGTCGACGACCACCGGCTCGAGCTTCTTGCCAAGCACGCCGCCCTTGGCGTTGATCTCGTCGATGGCCATCAGGACGGTGTCCTTGAGCACCGTCTCGGAGATCGCCATCGTTCCGGACAGCGAGTGCAGCACGCCCACCTTGATGGTGCTGCCCTGCGCGAAGGCGGGGCCGATGACGCCACCGGCGACGAGTGCGGCGGCGAGGGTCTTGAGGGTTGCACGACGAGCGTTGCCGAATGAATGCATGTAGAGGATCTCCGTCCAGGTTGAGGTATGGCACCGGACACTCAGCAACCTGCGTGCCAACCCACGGTCAACCCGGATTCAGACCTGGCATCCAACCTGCAAGAATGAGCGCGATGAAGCCCCCAAGCTCTCTTCGTTCGCTGCCCCCTGAGGGGGCCCTCCGCACCTTCGGAACGGCCATGCGGTGCTGAGATGGACCTGACCCCGCGCGAGAAGGACAAGCTGCTGATCTTCACCGCCGCGCTGCTGGCCGAGCGCCGGCGTGCGCGCGGCCTCAAGCTCAATGTGCCCGAGTCGATCGCACTGATCAGCGCGGCAATCCTCGAAGGTGCACGCGACGGCAAGACGGTGGCGGCGCTGATGAGCGAGGGCAAGACGGTGCTCGCGCGTGCCGACGTGATGGAGGGAGTTCCCGAGATGATCCCCGAGATCCAGGTCGAGGCGACCTTCCCCGATGGCACCAAACTGGTGACGGTTCACCAGCCGATCGCATGATTCCGGGCGAACTGTTCACCGATGGTGCGGACCACAAGCTCAACCAAGGGCGCCGCACGCTCACGCTGGTGGTCGAGAACAGTGGAGACCGGCCGATCCAGGTGGGCTCGCACTACCACTTCGCCGAAACCAACCCGGCCCTGAAGTTCGACCGCGGCGCGGCGCGCGGCATGCGCCTGAACATCGCCAGCGGCACCGCGGTGCGCTTCGAGCCCGGGCAGCGGCGCACGGTGGAACTGGTGGACTACACCGGCATCCGCGCCGTGTGGGGCTTTCGCGGCACCGTGATGGGGACGCTATGACCCACCCCCGTTGCGCCGTCGGCGCTCCCCCTCAAGGGGGCGTCGCCAGCGGACCGGCCGAGCCGGATCCGCGGCGCCCGCATGGCTCGGACCCTTGCTTGATCGCGAGCCTCTCGACATGGCAACCTTAGGTCGCCGCGCGTACGCCGAGATGTTCGGTCCGACGATCGGCGACCGTGTGCGCCTGGCCGACACCGGCCTCGTCGCCGAAGTCGAACGCGACTTCACGGTCTACGGCGAAGAGGTCAAGTTCGGCGGCGGCAAGACGATCCGCGACGGCATGGGCCAGTCGCAGGCGGTCAACGGCCCGGGCGCACACGAGGCCTGCGACTGCGTGATCACCAACGCGCTGATCATCGACCACTGGGGCATCGTCAAGGCCGACATCGGCATCAAGGGCACGCGCATCGCCGCCATCGGCAAGGCCGGCAACCCCGACGTGCAGCCCGGCGTGGACATCGTGATCGGCCCGGGCACCGAGATCGTCGCCGCCGAGGGCCTGATCGTCACCCCGGGCACGGTCGACACGCACATCCACTTCATCTGCCCGCAGCAGATCGAAGAAGCGCTGATGAGCGGCACGACCACCATGCTCGGTGGCGGCACCGGGCCGGCCACCGGCACCTTCGCCACCACCTGCACACCGGGGCCGGCCAACATCGCGCAGATGCTGCGCGCGGCCGATGCGTTCCCGATGAACCTGGGCTTCATGGGCAAGGGCAACGCGAGCCGACCCGAGGCGCTGCGCCAGCAAATCGAGGCCGGCGCGGTGGGCCTGAAGCTGCACGAGGACTGGGGCACCACGCCGGCAGCGATCGATTGCTGTCTGAGCGTGGCCGAAGCCACCGACACGCAGGTCGCGATCCATACCGACACGCTCAACGAGAGCGGCTTCGTCGAGGACACGATCGCGGCGTTCAAGGGCCGCACGATCCACAGCTTCCATACCGAGGGTGCGGGCGGCGGCCATGCACCGGACATCATGAAGGTGGTGGGAGAGGCCAACGTGCTGCCCTCCTCCACCAACCCGACTCGCCCGTACACGGTCAACACCATCGACGAGCACCTCGACATGCTGATGGTGTGCCACCACCTCGACGCCGGCATCGCCGAGGACCTCGCGTTCGCCGAGAGCCGCATCCGGCGCGAGACGATCGCCGCCGAGGACATCCTGCACGACCTGGGCGCGATCAGCATGTTTTCTTCCGACTCGCAAGCGATGGGCCGTGTCGGCGAGGTGACGATCCGCTGCTGGCAGACCGCGCACAAGATGAAGACGCAGCGCGGCGGGTTGCCCGGCGACACCGAGCGCCACGACAACGCGCGGATCAAGCGCTACATCGCCAAGCTCGCGATCAACCCGGCGCTCGCTCAGGGTCTGGCACACGAGGTGGGTTCGATCGAGCCCGGCAAGTGGGCTGACCTCGTGTTCTGGCGCCCGGCCTTCTTCGGCGTCAAGCCCAGCCTCGTGATGAAGGGCGGCTTCATCGCCGCCGCGGCGATGGGCGATGCCAACGCGAGCATCCCCACGCCGCAGCCGGTGCACTACCGGCCGATGTTCGGTGCGTTCGGTGGCGCAATGGGCAGGACCTCGATCACCTTCGTCAGCCAGGCGGCGCTGGCCAACGGCACGGCCGAGAGCCTGAACCTGCACAAGCACCTGTCGCCGGTCAAGGCCTGCCGCACGGTGAAGAAGGCGCACATGGTGCACAACGCCTACACGCCGAAGATGGACATCGACGCGCAGACCTACGAGGTGCGCGCCGATGGGCAGCTGCTCACCTGCGAGCCGGCCACCGTGCTGCCGATGGCGCAGCGCTACTTCCTGTTCTGAATTCCGGGCCGCGGCCCGAATGATCGCGCCGCGATGCGGCCCTCGATCAGTCCTTGGCGCGGGGTGCGCAATCCATCGCAAGCACGATGCGATTCGGACAGAGCAGCGGCTGCTGTGCCGCTTCGACGACCTGACCCGATGCCGCTCCGACCGCAACGCCCGTGACGACGGCGATCACGCCCAGTACCGGAATGAAGCTGAGCGCCACGCCACCCACTGCGGCGCCGACGGCAGCACCACCGACCGCACCGCCCGCGACGGCGCCCGTGCCCGACGGCGCCGGCCGCGTCGACGGCGAGGCAAGACCGGCCAGCACCCCGCTGTCGGCACGGCAACTCACGTCCAACGGCTGGCGCGACGTCGTCAGCGTCACCGTGCCCGGCGTCGACGGCACGGTCCATGTCCCCTTGTCGTTGCCGAGTTCACAGCTCACGACCGCGCAGCCCGGCGTCTCGACCGTGACCGTCTGCTGCACCGAAGCGCCCAGCAGTGGGCCCTGCACTGGCGGATGCTGCGGCGTCGCGCACCCCATCGGCATCAACAGCAGGACCACCCCAGCGCGGCGTCGCCACCGCGGGCCACGCTGCAGGATCAACGATTGAGCTCGAGCACGACGTTGCCCGACACGGGGTCGGTGACGCCGAGCCCGCCGCCCAGATCGTCGAGATCGGCACGGAAGGTGTCGAGGAGCTTGATCATCTGCGGCCGCGCCGCGGTCAGGCTGTCGAACGAGTCCCACTCGCCGACCATGCAATAGGCGCGTTCGCCGGTCTTGACGAGCGAGCCGCGCAGGAACCCCTTGAATGTCGCATCGGCGCGGCGGTGCGCGGCGATGAAGGCCTCTTCGCGGCCGGGCTTGACCTTGAAACGAACGACGTTGAACGCTGACATGGTCGCCTCCTGTGCGGGTGGGTGGACAGGCCACGACCGTCGGGCCGCAGCGGAAGCTACCGTTTACGCCTGACACCGACGCGCGTCAAGGGTCGAGCAGAGCGGCGCGGCCGAGAGTGCCGACGGTGCTTCGCCAGTTCGCCTTGCGGGTCGCGCCGCCCGCCACGCGGGCGACCGTCTCGCGCAGCCAGCGGTGCGCAGGATCGCTCTCATGGCGGCGGTGCCATAGCAGGCCGACCTCGATGGCCGGCATCTCGAAGGGCAGCGAGTGGATCACCAGGTCATCGGCCACGCCGCTCGCGGACAGGTAGCTGCGCGGGAAGACGGCCAGCAGGTCCGAATCGCGCACCACCTGCGCTGCCGTGGAGAAGTGGTTGACGGTGAGCACGACGCGGCGCTCACACCCGAGCCTGGACAGGGCCTCGTCGACGAAGCCGTGCGCGCGACCGGCGAAACTCACGCGCGCGTGGCGTGCGTTGCAGTACTCGTCGAGCGACAAGGTGTCGCGCGCCGCCAGCGGATGGCCGCGGCGCAGCACGCACACGTACTCGCACTGGTACAGCGCATCGAGCACCACCTCGCCCTGACCCGCGGCGGCAGCGAGCGCTCGCGCCACATCGGGGAAGAAGCCGATCGCGCCGTCGGCACCGCCGCGCTCGATCTGTGCGCGCGGGTCACGCGTGGTGAGCGGCTCGACGCGCACATCCACGCGCGAGCGCTCGAGTGCCAGGCCCGCCACCAGTGGCGGCATCAGCACCGCGGCGGTGGCGTCGGCCATCAGCAACGTGAAGCTGCGTTCGTCCAGCGCCGGATCGAAGTCCTGGGGGTCGAAGATTTCGCGCAGGCCCGCCAGCGAGTGACGGACCGCCGGCCATATCGCCAGGGCATGCGGCGTCGGCGCCACGCCGCTGGCATTGGGCACGAACAGATCCTCGTTGATCGCCTCGCGCAGGCGTCGCAGCGCGTTGCTGGCCGCCGGCTGCGTCATCGCCAGCCGCTCCGCGGCGCGGGTCACATTGCGCTCGACCATCACCATGTCGAAGACTCGGAGCAGGTTCAGGTCGAGCGTTCGGAAGTTCATGGGGCGATTCGTGAAGTTTTCAACCCGGTATTCGCAAGCGTGATGCCCGGATTCCGAGTCTCAATTTCCCAAGTCTAGGTGAAAACCCTAATCTGGGTGCATCGAGCCCATTCGGCTCGCCGCCATGAAGGGATAAGGGCATGACAACAAGCCTCATTCAGACCGTGATGGTCCCGCCGCCGGTCAGCACGCCGCGCGGCGCCGCCTGGGCTGCCGCGCTGGCGATCGGCCTGGCCCGCGCCGGCCGCATCGTGTGGCACGCGCTCGAACAGATCGGTCAGCGTCGCGCCGCGCGAGAGTTGCGCGAACTGGCGCATCGCTGGCGCGACATCGATCCCGAGCGCGCCAGGCTGCTGTACCAGGCCAGCCTGTTGCCTGCCGCTCGCGATGACCGTGCTGGAGGCCAGCCATGAACCGCGTCTTGACGGCAGACGACCTGGGCGACGTGCGCGGGCCGTGGCATGCACCGCTCGGGGGCGCGGTGGGGCTGCTGCACAAGCTCGTTCGCAGGCTCACGCCGACCCCGGACGAGCGCGCGCGCGATGAGCTGACGGAGGTGCGCCGCCTGGCCGAGCACGTGCGGAACACGGACCCTTCATTCGCCCGGGAACTGTGGGCCATCGCTGCGCGGCACGAGGCCGCTCTGGACGCGCAGCCGAGCCTCAATCCCTGAAGCGGGGAGCCTCGCGCTTGTGCGCCGCCGCCATCGCGGCCATCAGATCCTCGCTCATCAGCATCGCCGCGTTCCACGTCGCGACCTGGTTCAGGCCGTCGGCCACCGAGTGGTCGCGCGCGTAGTTGAGCATCTCCTTGATGCCGCGGATCGAAAGCGGCGACTTCGCGGCGATCGCGGCGGCGATGTCGCGCACGCCGGCTTGCAGCGCCTCGCGCGTGTCGAACACGCGGTTGACCAAGCCCATCGCGCGCGCCTCAACCGCGTCGACCGTGCGCCCGGTGTAGGCGAGTTCGCGCACCCAGCCCTCGGTGCCGACGATCTTGGGCAGGCGCTGCAGCGTGCCCACGTCGGCCACCATGCCGATGTCGATCTCGCGGATGCTGAACTGCGCGTCGGCCGCGGCGTAGCGCATGTCGGCGCAGCAGACGAGGTCGATGCCCCCACCGATGCAGGCGCCGTGGACGGCCGCGAGCACCGGCTTGCGGCAGCGCTCCAGGCTGGTGAGCGTGTCCTGCAGGTCGAGGATGACGCGGCGCAGTTTCTCGCGCGAGCGGCCGTCGCAGTCGTCGTGCACTTGCGGCAGCAGGCCGGTCATCATCGCGAGGTCGATGCCGGCGGTGAAATGCCTGCCCTGGCCTTCGAGGATCGCCACGCGGGCGGCGGGTGTCTCGTCGATCCACTGGAAGGCGCGCCGGATCTCGTGCCACATCGGCAGATTCATTGCGTTGGCCTTGTCCGGCCGGGCGAGGCGCACCGTGGCGATGGCGCCTTCGAGCGTCACGGTGAGGGTTTGGTAGTCCATGGCAGGTGGCGTGTGGTTCGGCGGATTCCATCATGCCTGCGAATGCGTCAACGACGCGGCCGGTCCCACTCCGCCGCGCGCCGCGAGACAGCGGTCAATGGGCGAGGACCGGTGGCCGCACGGCGAGCAGGTCACGCACGGACTGTTCGTATGCGTGCGCGAGCTGAAGCAGCGCCGCGTCGGCGCGCGGCCGGCCGATCAGCTGCAGGCCCATCGGCAGGCCGCTTGCGCCGAATCCCACCGGCACGCTGATGCACGGCAGCCCGGCGAAGGTGGCATAGATCACCACCTCCATCCAGCGGTGGTAGGTGTCCATCTCACGCCCGGCGATGCTCTTCGGCCAGCGTTCGCGCACGTCGAAGGGCCAGACCTGCGCGGTGGGAAGTGCGAGCACGTCGCAGCGCTCGAACAGCGCGAGCATGCGTTGCAGGAAAGCCGTACGCTGTGCACTGGCGGCCAGCGCCTGCGCTGCGCTCAGGTCCGCGGCCTGGTCGTGCTCCCACAGCGCCTCGGGCTTGATCAGCGTGCGCTGGCGCGGATCGGAAAGGTACGGCGCGATGCGCGCGGCCACCAGCCAGCGCCGCCACACCCGCCACGCCTCCCACACGGCCTCGGGATCGAAGCCCGGCGCGATCGCATCGACGTTGCAGCCGAGGTCCTGCAGCCGGTGCAGGCCCTGAGTGCACAGGTCCAGGATGCCCGGCTCCATGGCGAGGTGGCCGCCGAGGTCGCCGAGCCAACCAATGCGAATGCCTCGCGCCTCGAAACCATCGAGGCCCGCCGCGAATCGCTCGCCGCCGGGCAGCGACAGCGGCGCGCGCGGGTCGTGCCCGGCCTGCACCTCGAGCAGCAGCGCGACGTCGCGCACCGTGCGCCCCATTGGCCCTTCGGTACCGAGTTGAGAGACCCACACGTCCTGCGCCGGCCACAGCGGCACGCGGCCCTGGCTCGGGCGCATTCCGAACACATGGTTCCACGCCGCCGGGTTGCGCAGGCTGCCCATGAAGTCGCTGCCGTCGGCCACCGGCAGCATGCGCAGTGCGAGCGCGACCGCCGCGCCGCCGCTGCTGCCCCCGGCGGACTTGCCCGGATCGAATGCATTGCGCGTGGCACCGAAGACCTCGTTGAAGGTGTGCGAGCCCAGCCCGAACTCCGGCGTGTTGGTCTTGCCGATCACGATGCAGCCCGCCGCCTTCATGCGCTGCACCATCAGGCCGTCGGCGGCGGGGACGTGGTCGCGCAGCAGCGGCGAGCCCAGCGTCGTGCGCAGGCCCGCGGTCTGGGCCATGTCCTTGATCGCCTGCGGCAGGCCGTGCATCCAGCCGCGCGGGCCATCGCGCGCCAGTTCGGCGTCGCGGGCGTCCGCCTCGCGCAGCAGCTCGTCACCGTCGCGCAGGCTGACGACGGCGTTGTATGTGGGGTTCAGGCGCTCGATGCGTTCGAGCGTGGCCCGCATCAGTTCGCGACAAGAGATGCGCCGCGCGCGGATCGCCTCGGACAGCGCGTGCGCGGGCAGCTCGGTCGGGTCCATCGTCAGGCCACGCCGCCCTCGGCCGAACGGCCCTCCGCGCGCCAGCGCAGCATGCCGCCGGCGAGGTTGGCCACGTTCGGCAGACCCGCCTTGGCGAGCAAGACGGCAGCCTGGGCCGAGCGTGTGCCCGAGCGGCACACCGTCACGACCGGTCGCGCCCGGTCGAGTTCGGTCAGACGCGCGGGCAGCTCATCCATCGGGATCAAGCGCGCACCGGCGATGTGCCCGAGCGGGCCGTCGAACTCGTCGGCCTCGCGCACGTCGACGACCTGCACATCCGTGCCGACCTCCTCGAGCGAGTGCGGTTGGATCTCCCAGAGCCCTGCGAAGGTCCAGACGAGCGGCGCCCACTGCGGCTCGTCGGGCAGCGGTGCGTCGCCTTCCGGCCGTCCGCAGCGCAGGTTGGCCGGCACCGCCACGTCCATCAGCTTTGGATGAGGCAGGCCGAGGTGGTTCATGTAGCCGGCGAAATCGGTCTCGTTGCTGTCGCCGCCGAAGCGCGGGTTGAAACGCCGTTCCTCGTCGACGCTGGTCACCGTGAGGCCCTTGTAGTCGTGTCCCGGGTAGAGCAGGCAATGCGCCGGCAGCGACAGGATCTGCTCGTGCACCGAGCGGTACAGGCGCTCGGGGCTGCCCTGCTGGAAGTCGGTGCGGCCGCAGCCGCGGATCAGCAGCGCATCGCCGGTGAAGGCCATGCACTCGTCATCGAGCACGTAGGTCAGGCAGCCGTTGGTGTGGCCGGGTGTGGCGCGCACCTGCAGGTGGCGGCGCCCGAAGCGCACGTGTTCGCCCGGCTCGAGCGTGCGGTCGGCGCCCTGCGCGCCGCTGGCCGAAGCCAACGCGATACGGCTGCCGGTGCGCTGCTTGAGCAGCCACGCGCCGGTCACGTGGTCGGCGTGCACGTGGGTCTCGAGTGTGAACAGCAACTCGAGGTCGAGCTCGCGCAGCAGTGCGCTGTCGCGCCGCACATGCTCGAACACCGGGTCGATCAGCACCGCCTCGCCGCTGTCGCTGTCGCCGAGCAGGTAGGTGTAGGTGGACGAGGTGGGGTCGAAGAGCTGGCGGAAGATGAGCATGATGCCTGTGTTCGCGAGAGGAGCCCTTGCGTTATCGTGCGGCCATTCGAAGCATGCCGCAATGGCGGCCACCCCATGCTCACCGTCAACAAGCTGATCCCCCAGGGCCGCGCCCTGGCCGCCGTGCTGCTCAAGCGTGCGCCCACCATCGAGCTCGACTGGGATACGCGTCGCAAGAGCCGCTTCGAGGCCACCGACAGCGCGGGCCGCGCGCTCGGCGTCTTCCTTGCGCGCGGCAGCGTGGTGCGCGGCGGCGACGTGCTGGTGGCCGAGGGCGGCTCGCTGGTGCGGGTGATTGCCGCGCCCCAGCCGGTGCTGCGCATCACCGCCTGCAACGAACACGGTACGCCGCGCGACCTGCCGCGCGCCGCCTACCACCTGGGCAACCGCCATGTGGCCCTGGAGGTGCAGACCGACCACCTGCAGATCGAGCCCGACCCGGTGCTGGCCGACATGCTGCGCGGCATGCACCTGATCGTGCACGAAGTGCAGGCCGCGTTCGAGCCCGAGGGCGGCGCGTACGAGTCGCACGGTCATGCTCACGACCATGGCCATGGCCACGGGCACCACGATCACGATCACGATCACGATCTCGATCACGGACACGGACACGGGCACGGGCGCGAATGAGCCTCCCGCCGGCGTCGCTGCTGCAGCTGATCTGGCTCGCCTCGCCGGCGCTGCCGGTGGGCGGCTTCAGCTACTCCGAGGGACTCGAGGCCGCGATCGACAGACAACAGGTGCACGACGAGGCGAGCGCCGCGGACTGGCTCGATGACCAGCTTCGACTGTCGCTCGGCCGCAGCGAGTTGCCGGTCGTGGCCGCCGCGCTCGACGCGGCACGGCGGGGCGACGCGCCGCGCCTGCAGGCGCTGGCCGACTGGCATTCGCACACGCGCGAGACCGGCGAGCTGCGTTTGCAGTCCGAGCAGATGGGCCGCTCGCTGATCGGCTGGCTCGAGGTGCTGGGAGGGCCGGGCCGGGCAGTGCCGGCGCCGTGTCCTTGGCCGGTCGCGTTCGCGCTCGCCGCGGCACGCAGCCAGGCCGCGCCGCTGGATGTGCTGCTGGCCTTCGGCTTTTCCTGGGCCGAGAACCAGGTGCAGGCTGCACTGAAGGCGGTGCCGCTCGGCCAGAACGCGGGCCAGCGCATGCTGGCGCGGCTGGCCCGCGAATTGCCTGCGGTGGCACAGGCCGCGCTGGCCATCGGCGACGAGGCGCGGCAGGCCTTCACACCGGGGCTGGCGATCGCCTCGTCCCGCCACGAAACCCAGTACTCGAGGTTGTTCCGATCATGACCATCGCTTCACGCACCAAGAAACTGCCCCCGCTGCGCGTGGGCGTCGGCGGCCCGGTCGGCTCGGGCAAGACGACGCTGGTGGAGAAGCTGTGCAAGGCGATGCGCGAACGCTGGGACTTGGTGGTCGTCACCAACGACATCTACACCAAGGAAGACCAGCGCCTGCTCACCGTGGCCGGCGCGCTGGACGCCGAGCGCATCCTCGGCGTGGAGACCGGCGGCTGCCCGCACACCGCGATCCGCGAGGACGCGTCGATCAACCTCGAGGCGGTCGACCGCATGCTCGAGAAGTTCCCCGACGCCGACATCGTGTTCATCGAGTCCGGCGGCGACAACCTCGCCGCGACCTTCAGCCCGGAACTCAGCGACCTCACGATCTACGTGATCGACGTGGCCGGCGGCGAGAAGATCCCGCGCAAGGGAGGCCCGGGCATCACCAAGAGCGACCTGCTGGTGATCAACAAGACCGACCTCGCGCCCTATGTCGGCGCCGACCTCGCGGTGATGGAGGCCGACACGCAGCGCATGCGCCCGGCCCACGCGAGCACGCGGCCCTACGTGATGACCAACCTGCACCGCGGCACCGGTCTGGACGAAGTGGTGCGCTTCATCGAGCGGCGGGGGCTTCTCGCGGCCTGAGCGGCGCGAGGCGCTATCCTCGCGGCCTGCCCGCACCCCGCCATGTACGCCGCGTACTTCGGGCTCAAGCACGAGCCCTTCTCGATCGCGCCCGATCCGCGCTACCTCTTCATGAGCGAGCGCCATCGCGAGGCGCTCGCGCACCTGTTGTACGGGGTGAAGGGCGGCGGCGGGGGCTTCGTGCTGCTGACCGGCGAGATCGGCGCGGGCAAGACCACGGTGTGCCGCTGCCTGCTCGAGCAGATCCCCAAGCGCTGCAACGTCGCCTACATCTTCAACCCCAAGCTCACCGCGCAGGAGTTGTTGAAGACGGTGTGCGATGAGTTCAGCGTGCGCTACTCGCACGAGGGCGCGGGCACGCCGACGATCAAGGACTACCTCGACCCGTTCAACGAGTTCCTGCTCAAGACGCACGCGATGGGCTGGAACAACGTACTGATCATCGACGAGGCGCAGAACCTGTCGGCCGGCGTGCTCGAGCAGCTGCGCCTGCTGACCAACCTCGAGACCAACGAGCGCAAGCTGCTGCAGATCGTGCTGATCGGCCAACCGGAACTGCGCACGATGCTGCAGCGCGACGAGCTCGAACAGCTTGCGCAGCGCGTGGTCGCGCGCTACCACCTCGACGCGCTCACCGAGGTCGAGACGATCCAGTACCTTCGGCATCGCCTCACGGTGGCCGGGCTGACGTCGGCGCTGCCGTTCTCCAAGTCGGCGATGCGGCGCATCCACGCCCTCGCGCGCGGCGTGCCGCGGCGCATCAACCTGCTGGCCGACCGATCGATGCTCGGCGCCTACGCCGAGAGTGCGCCGCGCGTGGACGAGCGCATCGTCGAGAAGGCCGCCGCGGAAGTGTTCGGCGCCGAACGGCGGATGTCGATGCTGCGCAAGGCCGCACCTTGGGGCCTGGGCGTTGCGGCGGGCGCTGCGATCACCGCAGGAGTGGCACTGCTGGCATTGAACTGGCCGCGTGAGTCGGGCGGTCCGGCGCCGGGCGCGAACGCACTCGCCAAGCCCGCAGCCGCGGCACCTGCATCGGGCGTGGCCCCCGCGGTGAGCGCGTCGGGAGTCGTCGTCGCCGCGCCGGCGACGACCTCCGCTTCGACCCGTGCCGCGCCCGCCCCGGTCCTTCTGAGCGCCGCGGAGCTTGCTGCACGCGCGCCCGCGCTGCGCGCGGAGAAGGACGCCTGGCGCGAACTCGCGCCGCTGTGGGGCATCGCATTGCCCGAAGGCACCGCCGACCCCTGCGCGGCGGCGCAGCGTGCGCAATGGCAATGCTTCAAGAGCGCCGGAGGCGGGCTGCCGCTGATCCGTCAGCTCGACCGCCCCGGCTTCATCACGCTGCGCGGCGACGCCGGTCGCGCGCACCACGCCCTGCTGGTCGGCCTGGACGCGCGCCACGCCACGCTGCGCCTGGGGCCGAACGAGCCGGCGCTGCAGGTCACGCTCGTGTCGCTGGCCAACCTGTGGCAGGGCGACTTCGCGACCTACTGGCGCGCACCCGAGGGCTACACCGGCGTGCTCACCGACGGCATGCGGGGCCCGGCGGTGGACCTGCTGGGCACGCAACTGGCCGCGGTGCGCGGCGAGCCGGCCCCTACCGGTGCCTCGACCTTCGATGCTGCGATGCGCGCACGCGTGCAGGCGTTCCAGCTCGCGCAGGGCCTGCGTGCCGACGGCATGGCCGGCCCGACCACCTTCATGCAGCTGGCGCGCGCCTCGGGGGCGCAGCTCGAGCCTCGACTGGTCAACGGGCCATGAACAACGCACGGCCGCTCCCGCAGCGCCGGCCTGCATGGCGGGCCGCATGAGCTACATCCTCGACGCGTTGAAGAAGGCCGACTCGGAGCGCGCGCGCGAGCGCAGCGCGGTGCCGGGGCTCGATGCGCAACCCGAAGCGGCGCTGGGCGGCGAGGCACGCCGCGGCGGCGGGGCGTGGCGCGCGGTGGCGATCGGCAGCCTGGCGCTGCTGGGCGCAGCGCTCGCGTGGTGGGGCCTCGGCCGCGACGAGCCCGCGCCGGTCGTGGCGGGGGCACCGTCAGCGACACCGACACCGATCCCCACGCCGACCCCTGCACCGACAGCGACACCCACCGCGGCGCCGACGCCGGCGCCCGTCGCTGCCTCACCGTCGACGATGCCTGTGCAGAGCGCGAACCCGCCACCTGCGGCCGCGCCGCCCGTCGCGGCAGCCCAGGCGCCGCCGCCGGCGCGGCGCGAGACCAAACCGACTGCCGCGGTTGCGCAGCCCAAGGTGCCGGCGCCCGCGGCGCCGCCGGCATCCGAGGCGCGGCTGCCCACGTTGGCGCAGCTGCCGGCCGATCTGCGCGCCGCGCTGCCCCCGCTGTCGATCAGCGGTGCGGTCTACGCACCGCAGGCGGGCGCACGCATGGTCTTCCTCAACGGCCAAGTGCTGCGTGAAGGCAGTGAGGTGGCAGCGGGGCTCACCGTCGAACGCATCGGACCGAACGCCACCGTGCTGTCGTTTCGCGGCACGCGCTTCGAACTGCGGCACTGAGCGCGCTCAGGCGATCGAGGCCACCGCCTGCTCGTACAGCGCGAGGTAACTGCGCGCCGCATGGTCCCAGCCCAGGTGCTGCTGCATGCCGCGGCGCCGCACTGCTCGCCAGTCGCGCGGGCGGCGCCACAGCGTGAACGCGCGGCGCAGCGCACGCCCGAGGTCCTCGGCATTGAAGCGCTCGAACACGAAACCGGTGGCGCGGTCGTCGGCGAGATCCTCGATCGTGCAGTCGACCACGGTGTCCGCGAGGCCGCCAGTGCGGCGCACCAGCGGCAGGCTGCCGTAGCGCAGCGCGTACATCTGCGTCAGGCCGCACGGCTCGAAGCGCGACGGCACGAGCGTCACGTCGCTGCCGGCGAAGATGCGGTGCGACAGCGCCTCGTCGTAGCCCTGGCGAAGCGCCACCTGCTGCGGATGGCGCGCGGCTGCGGCGCGCAAGGCCGCCTCGAACCCCGCATCGCCGCTGCCCAGCACGACGAGCTGGCCGCCCCGTGCGACGAGTCCATCGACCACTTCGATCAAGAGCTGGATGCCCTTCTGGTCGGTCAGGCGACTCACCGCCGAGAACAGCGGCGCGTCCCCACGCACCTCCAGGCCGCACTCGCGCTGCAGCGCGCTCTTGCAGGCAACCTTGCCGGTGATTCCGCGCTCGCTGAACGGTGCAGCGATCGCCCTGTCGGCGGCCGGGTCCCACACCACGTCGTCGATACCGTTGAGGATGCCGCTCAAGCGCGCCGCGCGCTGGCGCAGCAAGCCGTCGAGGCCGGCGCCCAACTCGGTGCCCTGGATCTCGTGCGCATAAGTCGGGCTCACGGTGGTGATGCGGTCGGCGTAGTGCAGCGCGGCCTTCATGAACGAGAGCTGACCGTGGAACTCGACGCCCTCCGTCGCCCACGCCTCGGCAGGCAGGCCGAGCTCATTGAATTGGTCGCGCGTGAACAGCCCCTGGAACGCCAGGTTGTGGATCGTGAACACAGCCGCAGCACGCGCCCTGCCCGCGCGGCGCGCGAACGCGAGGTAGGCAGGCGCGAGGCCCGCGTGCCAGTCGTGCCCGTGCAGCAATTCGGGCACCCACTCCCGGTCGAGCCCTTCCGCGAGGCGCGAGGCGGCCAGCCCGAGCAGCGCGAAGCGGCGGTGGTTGTCGATGAAGGCGTGGCCGCTGCCGTCGCCGTAGGGCGTGCCCGCGCGCCCGTACAGCGCGTCGTGGCGCAGGAGCAGCACCGGCACGTCGGCGAGTGTGGGCGCGTCGAGCGGGCCTTCGAGCAGTTCGGCCTTGGCACCACCCCAGGGCGGCTGCACCACGCCGACGCTGCGCGCCGCGCGTTGCGCCGCGAGCAGGCGCGGCAGGCCGGGCAGCAACACGCGTGCATCGGCGCCCGCGCGCCGCAACGCTGGCGGCAGCGCGCCGATCACGTCGGCCAGACCGCCGGTCTTGACGAAGGGGTGGATCTCGGCGCCGACGTGCAGGACGCGCATCACGCCGACGCGTCCAGACGCGCCAGCATCTCGCGCGTGACGAGCACCACGCCGTCGTCGGTGCGTTCGAAACGCTGCGCGTCCAGTTCCGGATCCTCGCCCACGACCATCCCCTCGGGCAGCTTGCATCCGCGGTCGAGCACCACCTTCTTCAGGCGGCAGTACCGCGCCACGCGCACGCCGGGCAGGATGACCGCCGAGTCGATATCGCAGAACGAATTGACGCGCACGTTCGAGAACAGCACCGAGTTGACCACCTGCGATCCGCTGACGATGCAGCCGCCCGAGACCATGGTGTTGACCACCAGGCCGTGCTTGCCCTCGGCGTCGGGGATGAACTTGGCCGGCGGCAGCTGGCGCTGGTAGGTCCAGATCGGCCAGTCGGTGTCGTAGATGTCGAGCTCCGGGTTGATCGACGCGAGGTCGAGGTTCGCGCTCCAGAATGCATCGATCGTGCCGACGTCGCGCCAGTAGGGTGGCGCTCCGTTGGGGTTGCGGATGCAGCTCATCGAGAAAGGGTGTGCGAGTGCGCGGCCGTCGGCCACGGTGCGCGGGATCACGTCCTTGCCGAAGTCGTGGCTCGATGCGGGGTTGGCGAGGTCTTCCTCGAGCACCTTGTACAGGTAAGCCGCGTCGAAGATGTAGATGCCCATGCTGGCCAGCGACATGTCGTCGCGCCCGGGCATCGGCGGAGGATCGGCCGGCTTCTCGACGAAGCTGGTGATGCGGCGGCGGTCGTCGACGGCCATCACGCCGAACGCGCTGGCCTCGGCGCGCGCCACCTCGATGCAGCCCACGGTGCAGGCGGCGCCGCTTTCCACGTGGTCGGCCAGCATCAGCGAGTAGTCCATCTTGTAGACGTGGTCACCGGCCAGCACCGCGATGTAGTCCGGGTGCGAGCTCTGGATGATGTCCAGGTTCTGGTAGATCGCATCGGCCGTGCCGCGGTACCAGTGCTCCTCGTCGACCCGCTGCTGCGCCGGCAGCAGGTCGACCATCTCGTTCATCTCGGCGCGCAGGAAGCTCCAGCCGCGCTGCAGGTGGCGCAGCAGCGAGTGGCTCTTGTACTGCGTGACCACGCCGATGCGGCGCATGCCCGAGTTCACGCAGTTCGACAGCACGAAATCGACAATGCGGAACTTGCCACCGAAGTACACCGCCGGCTTGGCCCGCTTGTCGGTCAGCTGCTTCAGGCGCGAACCTCGGCCACCGGCCAGCACGAGGGCCACGGTGCGGCGTACGAGCTGGTGCGGCGGCTGCTGCGCGGCGGACACGGTGGTGGCGGGCTTGACGTCCATGGCGGTCGGGCCTCCCGTTGGTTCGGCCGATTCTGCGCCAACAGCACGTCGGCGCGCCTCGGTGCTACCCCGCTACGATAAGCTTGCGGTCCAACCTCAGGAGCCCCACATGAGTCTGATGTCGTTCATCAAGGAAGCCGGCGAGAAGCTCTTCGGTGCCGGCCCCGCCAAGGCGGCCGAAGCCGCGGTCAAGACCGCGCCCACACCGGAGAACGTCGCCGCGATGAGCGCGGCCGCCGGCAAGGCGATCGCGGACTACATCGGCACCCAGGGCCTGGCGGTCGACGCGCTGGACGTCGGCTTCGACGCGCCGAGTTCGACCGTGACGGTGTCCGGCATCGTGGCCGACCAGGCAACCAGGGAGAAGGTGCTGCTGTGCTGCGGCAACGTGGCCGGCGTCGGCGCGGTCAACGACATGCTGACCGTCAGCGCGCCCGAGCCCGAGTCGCAGTGGCACACGGTGGCGAGCGGCGACAACCTGTCCAAGATCGCCAAGAAGTTCTACGGCGATCCGAACAAGTACCCGGTGATCTTCGAGGCCAACAAGCCGATGCTCAAGCACCCGGACAAGATCTATCCGGGGCAGCTGCTGCGCATCCCGCCGCTCTGAGTTTCTGCGCGGCGGCAGGCTGCGCCAGCACCTCGCGCGCATGCGCGTGGCCCTGCTCGACGATGGTGTCGAAGCGCGACCATTCGAGCAGGCCCACCCGCTCGAGCGGCGGATTGAAGTAGATGTCGCTCATCGCGCGTGCCTGGCGCTGGCGCGAGACGCTGTAGAGGATGGTCACGTTCAGCAGGTAGGCCGCCAGCGACGGCAGGTGGTAGCGGCGCGCCTTGCGGCCGCGCAGGCGGTCGCGCAGCAGGGTCCAGGTGCCCGGCACTTCGTCGAAGTCGAGTCGGCGCGGCCTGCGGGCGTCGAGGTCGGCGCCGATCACCAGACCGATGCCGCGCCGCGCGCGCATCGCGTCGACCGGAAAGTTGTTGAAGGTGCCGCCGTCGCACAGCAGGTCGCCATCGCGCACCACCGGCGGCAGCGCACCGGGGATCGCCGTCGAGGCGAGCACCGCGCGCTGCAGGTTCCCGTGCGTCAGCACCTCCTCGCACGCCTGCGAGTAGTTGGTGGCGACCACGAAGGTGTTCTTCCACAGGTCCTCTAGGTCGATCTCGGCGCCGAACAGCGCCCGGGCGGCCGAACGCAGCGAGCGCCGCAGTCGGCCGCCCTTGATCAGGGAGACCAGCGGCAGCCAGTTGAAATCACCGGTGGGGTTGCGTGCGAACGCGCTTCGGGCCACCTCGGTCACGTGCGCAAGCGGCTGGTCGCACGCCGCGAGCAGGGCCATCACCGCGCCCATGCTCGTGCCACCGACGCAGTCGACCTCGACACCCTGCTCCTGCAGCGCGCGCATCACGCCCAGGTGGGCGAAGCCGCGTGCACCACCCCCGGCCAGCACCAGGCCGACCCCCCGGCGCGCGAGCAGGCGCGCCAGGCGCGCCACGTCGCGCTCGAGCGCGGGGCGGATATGCACATGGTCGGTCAGCGGGCGCCGCGCGAGCCAGGCCGAGGTGGCGCGCGGGCAGTCCGCGTCAGCCGCATGCAGGCACACGAGGATCTGCGCTGCCTCGGTGCGTGGCGGGCGGTTGACGAGGCACTCGGTCTCCACCCGGTGCAGGGCCGGCGGTGAAGCCGCGTCAGCCAGCAGCAGGAACTCGTCGCACTGCCGGCTGCACAAGCGCGTCCATTCGCTCGGGTGGTCGTCGCCCACCAGCAGCACGAAGTCGTGCCCGGCCTCGATCTCGTCGAGGCGCAGGGCCATGTCGGAGGCCGCTTCGCCGCCGCCGGCGCCTTCGCGCAACAGGCGGGCATCGACCACGCTCACGCGGCCATGTCGCGCCAGCGCGGCGGCCAGCGACCGCGCGAAGGCCGGCGCGTCCACGCCGGCGCTGATGGGCAGCAGGCCGATGGTCGCCGGCGCCGCATAGACGGTCGGCTTGTGCTCGGTCTTCAGGCGCTCGATCACCTGGCGCGTGAGCGCGCGCGAGACCTGCGGGCTGGCCACGAGCAGGCGTTCGAACTGCGCCTTGTCCAGCCGCACCAGCACCGAATCGCGGATCGCGACCACGGTGGCCGAGCGCGGCTCGTCGGTGAACAGACTCATCTCGCCGATGACCTGGCCGCGCGCCATCTCGCGCACCATGCGCGGGCGGCCGTCGTCCTGGCGCACGTACGCGCGCAGTCGTCCGCTGACCGAGAGGTACATCGAGTCGCCCGGCTCGCCCTCCTGCATCAGGGTCTGGCCGCCGGCGAGCTCGACCCAGCCGAGGTGTTCGCGCAGCAGCGCCGTGGCCGCCGCGTCGAGCTCGCCGAAGGTCTCCACGAGCAGCCGGTCGAGGAGCTGCTCGTGGTAGCGGGGCGCGGTCGGCATGCGAGCACTGTAACGTCGCCTCCGCGACGTTTCAGCCCCGCGTGGCCATCGACTCCCCCAGGCGTATCGCACCCCCTGGCTTCCAGTCCGAACGGAAGGCGAGCGGCCCGGGCGGGAACAGCAGCACGACGGTCGAGCCGAGCAGGAAGCGACCCATCTCGGCGCCCTGCCTGATCGCGACGGCGTCGTCGGCTTCGTAGCGCCAGTCGCGCACGATGCCCGGCCGCGGAGGATTGACCCGGCCGTGCCACACCGTGGCCATGCTGCCGACGATGGTGGCGCCCACCAGCACGAGCACGAACGGTCCACGCGGACCGTCGAACACGCAGACCACGCGCTCGTTGCGCGCGAAGAGCCCGGGCACGCCGCGCGCCGTCGTCGGGTTGACCGAGAACAGTTCGCCAGGCACGTGGACCATGCGCACGACCCGGCCGTCGCACGGCATGTGGATGCGGTGGTAGTCCTTCGGGCTGAGGTACAGCGTCGCGAAGTGGCCGCCGAGGAAGGGGCGTGCCAGATCGGCGTCGCCCCCCACCAGCGCTTGTACGGTGTAGGTGTGGCCCTTGGCTTGCAGGATCGCGTCGCCGTCGATCGCGCCGAACTGGCTGATCGAGCCGTCGACCGGGCACACGAGCTCGGCACTCGCGAGCGGCCGCGCGCCGGGCGCGAGCGGGCGGGTGAAGAAGTCGTTGAAGGTCGCGTAGGCGGCGGGGTCGGGATTCGCGGCCTCGGCCATGTTCACCCGGTACCTCGCGATGAACCAACGGATCACGCGCGTGGTCAGCGCACCGCCCCGCGCGCCGGCCAACTGCCCCATCAGGGCGGTCAAGGCGCGCTTGGGCAGCAGGTACTGGGGCAGGACCGCGAGACGATCCGAGACGAGCGGACCCAGGGTATCGGTCGGGTCCGACATCGCCGGGCAGGGCTCAGCGCAACGGCGCCAGTTCGCGCAAGGCTTTGACGGCGCCTTGGCCGACCGCCGCGCCGAAGCGCTTGGCCAGCCGTTCGGCAACGTTCTCGTGCGTGGTGTAGTCGATGATCTCCTCGGCCTTGACGACCTCGCGCGCCACGTAGTCGAGGTTGCCGACCTTGTCGACCAGGCCGAGCTTGATCGCCTCCTCGCCGTTCCAGAACAGGCCCGAGAACATCTCCTGCGTGGGCTTGAGGCGGCTGCCGCGACCTTCCTTGACCACCGAGATGAACTGCTGGTGGATCTGGTCGATCATCGCCTTGGCAAAGGCCGTCTGCTTGGCGTTCTGCGGCGAGAACGGATCGAGCATGCCCTTGTTCTCGCCGGCGGTGAGCAGGCGCCGCTCGATGCCGAGCTTTTCCATCGCACCGGTGAACCCGAAGCCGTCCATCAGCACGCCGATGCTGCCGACCAGGCTCGCCTTGTCGACATAGATCTCGTCGGCGGCCACCGCGATGTAGTAGGCGCCCGAGGCGCAGATGTCCTCGACCACGGCATAGACCTTCTTGCCGTGCTTGGCCTTCAGGCGCTTGATCTCGTCGTTGACGATGCCCGCCTGTACCGGGCTGCCGCCGGGGGAGTTGATGCGCAGCACCACCGCCACCGCACTCTTGTCCTCGAAGGCGCCCTTCAGTCCGGCAATCAGGCGTTCGGCGCTGGCCTCGGAGTCCAGCGCGATCTCGCCCTGGACTTCCACCAGCGCAGTGTGCGGACCGCCCGGGGCGCTCACGTGGTTGCGCGCGACGAACACCGCCCACAGCAGCGCGAGCGCCACCCCCAGCCACGCGAGCCGGAAGAACACGCGCCAGCGGCGTTCGTTGCGGCGATCGTGGATCAGTTCGCGCGCGATGGCCTGTACTGCAGCCTCGAGCGAGGGCAGGCCCGTCGCGGCGGGCACGGCAGCGCCCGTGTTCGGCGAGGGGGTCGTGGCCTGGGGCGGCAGCCCGGAGGCCAGCGGATCGTCGGAGGGGTTCATGGTGCGGAGGGCTCCCTGGAAGGCACTTCGGGGCCGTCGTCGAAAGCGAGCGGCACGATGTCGCGGGAAGGATACCAATACACCCGGCCGTCGCTCTCGCGCACGTCGATGGGCATCAGTCGGCCGCGCCCGCAGGGCCCGCCCAGGCAATGGCCGGTCGCGGGCGAATACTGCGCACCATGCACCGCGCAGACGATGGTGCGCCGCTCGGCGTCGAGAAAGTCGCCCGGGTTCCAGTCGAGTTCAGTGGGCACATGGGCGCAGCGGTTGACGTACGCCACGGCGCGGCCGTCGATGCGCAGTGCGAAGCCGCGCACCGGCTGCCGCCACAGCAGCAGATCGAACAGCACGCCGCGCCCGCGCTCGGCGAGCTCGTCGCTGCGGCAAAGGAACTGCGCATCTGTCATCGTCGGGCGTTCGTCGTCAAGCAACCGAAGCGGATCCGGCCTTGCCGGTCCGCTGGCCGCTGCGGGGGTGGTCCCGGTCATGCATTGGACAGCAACCAGTGATGCAGCTCGCGCGTGCTGTGCGCCACGTGCAGCGGCACGAAATCGGCAAACGCCTCGTGCTCGTGCGCACCGAACGACACCGCCACGCCCGGCGTGCCGGCGTTGCGCGCGAGCTGCAGGTCGTGCGTGGTGTCGCCGATCATCAGCGTGCGCTCGGGCGCGGTGCCGAACTCGCGCATCAGCTCCATCAGCATCAGCGGGTTGGGCTTCGACGCGGTCTCGTCGGCGGTGCGTGTGGCGTCGAACATGCCCTTGAGCTGCGAATGCGACAGCGCCTCGTCGAGGCCGCGCCGGCCCTTGCCGGTCGCAACGCCGAGCCAGTGGTGGCGCGCCTTGAGCGCGTGCAGCATCTCGAGCGTGCCCGGAAACAGCGACAGCTCGTGCTGATGCGCGAAGTAGTGGTGGCGGTAGCGCATCCCGAGTTCGGGATAGCGCGCCTCGGGAAGGCCCGGTGCCACGTGGCGCAGTGCATCGGCCAGGCCCAGGCCGATCACATAGGCCGCGTCGGCATCGCCCGGCCGCGCTGCGCCGACGTCGGTGCAGGCGTCCTGGATGCAGCGCACGATCAGCGCGGTCGAGTCGAACAAAGTGCCGTCCCAGTCGAAGACGATGAGGTCGAAGCGGCGGGTCACAGGACTTCCAGCAGCTGGCTGCACTCGGGCGGCATCGGCGCGTCCAGTGCAATGCGCTCGCCGCTGGCCGGGTGGTCGAAGGCGAGGTGCCGCGCGTGCAGGAACATGCGGCCGAAACGTCGTTCGCCGCGCGCGAACCGGCGATTGACCGCGAAGTCGCCGTACTTCGGATCGCCCACGATCGGGTGGCCTTCGTGCGCGAGATGGACGCGGATCTGGTGCGTGCGTCCGGTCTTGATCGTGACGTCCAGCAGCGTATGGCCGTCGAACGCGCGCGCAATCTTCACGAGCGTGATCGAGCGCCGAGCGTCGTCCTCGGAGCCGGCCGCGACCCGCACCTGTCGTTCGCCCTTGGCATCGACCGTCTTGCGCAGCGGCACGTCGATCACCTTGCGATTCGCGCGCCAGTGCCCGGCGACAAGCGCTGCATAGACCTTGACCGTGCCGCGCCTGCGGAACTGGTCCTGCAACGCCGTCAGCGCGCTGCGCTTCTTGGCCAGCAGCAGGACGCCCGAGGTCTCCTTGTCGAGCCGGTGCACGAGCTCGAGGAACTTCGCCTGCGGACGTGCGCGCCGCAGCTGTTCGATCACGCCGAAGCCCACGCCCGAACCGCCGTGCACTGCCACGCCGGCGGGCTTGTCGATCGCCAGCAGGTGCTCGTCCTCGTACAGCACCGTGAACTCGCGCGGTGGCGCCGCGGCCGCGTCGGGCCGTTCGGCGGTGCGCACCGGCGGCACCCGCACCTCGTCGCCCAGCGCCAGCCGCGTGTCGGCCGCGGCGCGGCCCTTGTTGATGCGCACCTCGCCCGAGCGGATGACGCGGTAGACATGGGTCTTGGGCACGCCTTTGAGCACCCGGAGCAAGAAATTGTCCAGTCTTTGGCCTTCGCTGCCCTCGTCGACGACGAGGCGCTGGACTTGGGGGAGGGCTTTCGCGCCTATAATCGCCTCGACCACGTTGCACAGGTAAGTGCTTGATTCGCTAAGAGTTTAGCGGTCGCACCCGGGCAGCGTGGAGGTGATGCAACACCCGACTCGCGCCCCGGGCCGTGGTCCCAAAGGTGACCCGGCAGCCGCGCGAAGCAGGTGGCAGAGAAACGCGAATCCAAACCCAGGCCGATCAGACGATCGGCCGTGAAGAACAAAGGTTTCCGGTGCCGGCCCGATCGAACCTGACGATGCCTGCACCCGCGTCCAGCCCACGGACCATGCCGTTCCCGCCCAGCCCGACCATCGACGACCGCGCCCGGCCACGAGCCGCAGGCCCGTCGTCGCGCGGGCCGGTGGGCGGCGGAAGCGTCCCGAACGCTGCCACGCACGCGCCAACGCCGCAGCCGCGCTGAGCGTCGCTTCCGAGCGAATCCAGCGTGCCGCGGTCCAGGGCGGTTCCTTGCGGTTTGCTCGCGCGCCTCGTGCATCGATGAAGTGATGTCGATGTTTGGAGAACACGAGACATGAAGCGCATGCTGATCAATGCGACGCAGCCCGAAGAGCGTCGCCTGGCCATCGTCGATGGCCAGAAACTGCTCGACTTCGAGACCGAGATCGAAGGCCGCGAGCAACGCAAGGGCAACATCTACAAGGCGGTGGTCACGCGCGTCGAGCCCTCGCTCGAGGCCTGCTTCGTCGAGTACGGCGAGGACCGGCACGGCTTCCTGCCGTTCAAGGAGATCTCCAAACAGTACTTCAAGGAAGGCGTCAGCGTGCGCGACGCCAAGATCCAGGACGTGATCGCCAACGGCCAGGAACTGCTGGTCCAGGTGGAGAAGGAGGAGCGCGGCAACAAGGGCGCGGCGCTGACCACCTTCGTCTCGCTGGCCGGGCGCTACCTGGTGCTGATGCCCAACAACCCGCGCGGCGGCGGCGTGTCGCGCCGCATCGAGGGCGAGGACCGCGAGGAGTTGAAGGAGAACCTCGACTCGCTCGACTATCCGAAAGGCATGAGCCTGATCGCCCGCACCGCCGGGATCGGCCGCTCCGCGCCCGAGCTGCAGTGGGACCTGAACTACATGCTCAAGCTGTGGGAGGCGATCGACTCGGCCGCCCAGGCCGGCAAGGGTGCTTTCCTGATCTACCAGGAAAGCTCGCTCGTGATCCGCGCGATCCGCGACTACTTCACCGCCGACATCGGCGAGATCCTGATCGACACCGACGACATCTTCGATCAGGCGCAGCAGTTCATGAACCACGTGATGCCGGAGACGGCCAATCGCGTGAAGCGCTACCGCGACGACGCGGCGCTGTTCAGCCGCTTCCAGATCGAGCACCAGATCGAGACCGCGTTCTCGCGCACCGTCAACCTGCCGTCGGGCGGCGCGATCGTGATCGACCACACCGAGGCGCTGGTGTCGGTGGACGTGAACTCCGCGCGCTCCACGCGCGGCACCGACATCGAGGAGACCGCCACCCGCACCAACCTCGAGGCCGCCGACGAGATCGCGCGCCAGATGCGGCTGCGCGACCTGGGCGGGCTGATCGTGGTCGACTTCATCGACATGGAAGAGTCGAAGAACCGGCGCGAGGTAGAGCAACGCCTGCGCGACGCGCTGCGCAGCGACCGCGCGCGGGTGCAGTTCTCGTCGATCAGCAAGTTCGGCCTGCTCGAGTTGAGCCGCCAGCGCCTGCGCCCGGCGCTGTCCGAAGGCAACCACATCACCTGCCCGCGCTGCAACGGCACCGGCCACATCCGCGACACCGAGAGCTCGGCGCTGCAGATCCTGCGCATGGTCCAGGAGGAGGCGCTGAAGGACAACACGGCCGCGGTGCACGTGCAGGTGCCGGTCGAAGTGACCTCGTTCCTGCTCAACGAAAAACGCAGCGAGATCACCAAGATCGAGTTGAAGCAGCGCGTCAACGTGCTGCTGATCCCGAACCCGCACATCGAAACGCCGAACTACAAGCTGGAGCGCCTGCGTCACGACGACCCGCGCCTTGAAGCGTACAAGGCCAGCTACACGATGATCGAGGAGCCGGACGACGAGGTCGGCATCACGCGCCGCGAGAAGGCCAAGGACCGGCAGGAGCCGGTGATCAAGGGCGTGCTGCCCGACCAACCGGCGCCGGTGGCGCCGCCGAAGGCCGAGCCGGTGGCACCGGTGGCGGCAGCCGCACCACGGCCGGTGCCGACGCCGACGCCGATCGCGTTGCCGCACCAGCCTGCGCCGGGCGGTGGTTTCTTCTCCTGGGTCAAGAAGCTGTTCGGCGGCGACGTCGCACCGGCCGTGGCACCGGTGCCGACCGCAGTGGCAGCGCCGTTGGCTGAAGCCAAGCCGAAAACAGGCGAGCGTGGCGAACGAGGCGAAGGCCGCGGCCAACAACGCGGCGAGCGCGGTGGCCGGGGCGAGCGCGGCGGCCGCGGTGGACGAGGCGGTGAACGTGGGGAAGGCCGACGCGGCGAGGGCCGCGAACAACGCGAACAACGCGAGCCGCGCGAGAACCGCGAAGGCCGAGGCGAGGCCCGCCGCGGTGAGGGCCAGGGCCCGCGCGATCAACAGCAGCAACCTGCAACGCAACCGGTTGCGCGCGAGGCGCGTGAACCCCGTGAGGCTCGCGAACCGCGCGAACCGCGTCCGCCACGCGATTCCAGTGAACCGCGGACATCACGCGGCGAAGGCCGGCGCAACGAGCCTCCTGCGGCCAAGCCCGAAGGCGATCTGCAGCCGGCGGCGCAACTCGCATTGATCGACAGCGCTGCCATGCCGGCCAACGCCGAAGCCCCGCAACCCACGGTGGACGGCGCCGACACCGGCGATCGTGAAGGCGCGCGCCGCCGCCGTCGTCGGGGTGGGCGCGGCCGCAACCGCGGCGAGGGCGCCATCGGGGATACGGCCAACGGCAGCAGCGATGAGGTCTTGTCCGATGCAAACGACCTGTCGGACAGCATCGAGTCTGAGGGCCCTTCGCCGGCGCGCGACGCGACCGTGGCCGAGGCGGCCGTGGCCGAGCCGGAGGTGGCTGTGCCTGCGGTCGCGGCGCCCGTGGTGGCCGCGCCCGTGGTGGCCGCGCCCGCGATGCCGCAGCCCGTGGCCACCGCTCGTCCGATCGTCGTGCCGACGCCGGTTCCTGCACCCGCACATGCAGCGCCGACCAAGGCCGAACCCTACGCACTGCCGATCGACGACCTCAACGCCGTGGCCAGTGCCGCCGGGTTGGAGTGGGTGCACTCCGACAGCGACAAGGTTCGCGCCGCGCAAGCCGCCATGGCTGCCGAGGTCAAACCGCCGCGCGTGCCGCGCCAGCCGAAGCCGCCGGTGGCAATCGATGACGGCCCACTGATTCTGGTCGAAACGAAGAAGGATCTCTCGCAGATCAAATTGCCGTTCGATCGCTGACCGCAGCTCCAAGCCCGCCGACATCGGGTTGGACGCGATGACTGGCCGCGTCTCGCGGCCATGCGGCTGCAAGGTCGGCCTGCGGAGCTGGCAGCGACAGCTCCGCAGGCGGGGGCTCGACGATGCTCGTCGCCTGGCCTGACTTCTAACCCGGCAAGATGTCCAGTTCGGCGTCGCCTCGGATGTAGACGAGACACGGCGTCGCGGCCTGCACCAGGCCGTGATTCAACCCCGCCGGCGCCAGCTGGAATTCGCCTTCGCGGACGAGGATGTCGCCGGTAAAGAGTTCGCCCTCGATCATCAGGCACTCTTCGTCGTTGCGGTGGCCATGCGCGGGCACCGCCGCGCCGAGCTGCGCTCGCGCGAGGTAGGCGCAGGCATTGCCTGCCTGCCACAGCAGGCGGCGCCGAATGCCGGGTGCGAAGTTCTCCCACTGCGCTTGGCGCTCGCGCGAGGTGCCCGCGGGCGACGGTTCATCGCCGTTGTCGCGCAGGTAGATCGCGGCGCCGCCGGCACTGGCCAGCACGGGTTCACGCGGGCTTGCCGGGTGGCCATGGTGGTCGAGCGTGTCGAGGGCGACGCCGTCGAGCGTGACGCTGCCGCTCACGACGAGCCATTCGCTGTGGCGGTGCGCGAGGCCGAGGCCGCTGACCAGGCGCGCGCCCGGCTGCAACTCGATCAGCGCCAGGCGCTGAGGCTCGCCGGCGCGGCGCGCGCGCGCGGTGTCGGTCCGGTAGACCCAACGCAGCATCACGCCGGCGGCCAGTGGCTCGGGCTGCAGGCGACGCGTGCGCACAGTGACCAGGCCTTGATGGCGCTGCGCGCTGTCGGCGACGCGCCCGCGCAGGCGACTGCGAACCTGGGGCGAGGCGGCGAGCGGATCGGACGACAAGGCGTCGTTGATGAGTTCGATCGCCTCGTCCAGGTCCGCGCGGTCGCGCAGGTCTTTGACGTTCGATGGCGGGGGCTTCATGAGGTCTCCAAGATCAAGTCGGGGTCGGCAGCTGGCTGCGCAGGGCCGCCAGCGTGCGGCGGATGTGGGATTTGACGGTGCCCAGCGCGAGGCCGGTCTGCTCGGCGATCTCTTCGTGGGTGCAACCGCGCATGAAGGCCAGCGCAAGCAACTGGCGCGGCAGCGGCTCCAGGCCGGCCAGCAGCGCATGCAATCGGGTGTGGTGCTGTGAGGCGCTGATGAGGTTGAACGGGTCGTTGT
>Ga0209798_10000335_pt1 | contig 27526 bp, 22 predicted proteins | sample DOMMetBare3Fresh_FD_187475 | JGI IMG/M metagenome (GOLD analysis project Ga0209798, IMG submission 187475) | Wetland sediment microbial communities from St. Louis River estuary, USA, under dissolved organic matter induced mercury methylation -... | ecosystem: Environmental > Aquatic >... | reverse complement strand
TCATCGATCGACCTCCCCGAACACGATATCGAGCGAGCCCAGAATGGCGGAGACGTCCGCGAGCATGTGGCCGCGGCAGAGGAAATCCATCGCCTGCAAATGCGCGAAGCCGGGCGCGCGGATCTTGCATTTGTATGGCTTGTTGGTGCCGTCGGCGACGAGATAGACGCCGAACTCACCCTTGGGCGCCTCGACCGCGGCATAGACATCGCCGGCCGGCACGTGGAAGCCTTCGGTGTAGAGCTTGAAGTGGTGAATCAGCGCCTCCATCGAGCGCTTCATCTCGCCGCGCTTGGGCGGCACGATCTTGTTGTCGTCGACCGTGACCGGCCCCTGTCCTTCCGGTGAGCGCAGCTTTTCGATGCACTGCTTCATGATGCGGGTCGACTGGCGCATCTCTTCCATGCGGATGCAGTAGCGATCGTAGCAATCGCCGTTCTTGCCGACCGGGATGTCGAAATCGAGCTCGTCATAGCATTCATAGGGCTGCGCCTTGCGCAGGTCCCAGGCGGCGCCCGAGCCGCGCACCATCACGCCCGAGAAGCCCCAGGCCCAGGCGTCCTTGAGGCTCACCACGCCGATATCGACGTTGCGCTGCTTGAAGATGCGGTTCTCGGTGAGCAGGCTTTCAAGATCGTCGCAGACCTTCAGGAACGGATCGCAGAACGCATCGATGTCGTCGACGAGCTTCGACGGCAGATCCTGGTGCACGCCGCCGATGCGGAAATAGGCCGCGTGCATGCGGCTCCCTGAGGCGCGCTCGTAGAACACCATCAGCTTCTCGCGCTGCTCGAAGCCCCACAAGGGCGGCGTGAGCGCGCCGACATCCATCGCCTGCGTGGTGACGTTGAGAATGTGCGAAAGGAGCCGGCCGATCTCGCAAAACAGCACGCGGATGAGCTGCGCACGTCTGGGCACCGCGAGCCCGAGAAGCTTCTCCGCCGCGAGGCAGAAGGCATGCTCCTGGTTCATCGGCGCGACATAATCGAGCCGGTCGAAATAGGGGATCGCCTGCAGATAGGTCTTGTGCTCGATCAGCTTCTCGGTGCCGCGATGCAGGAGCCCGATATGCGGATCGACGCGCTCGACCACCTCGCCGTCGAGCTCCAGCACCAGGCGCAGCACGCCATGCGCCGCCGGATGCTGCGGCCCGAAATTGATGGTGAAGTTGCGCGGCGCCGTCGTCTCGGTCATTGCTTCGCCTTTTCGTCACCCGGCAGCGGATAGTCCGGCCCTTCCCATGGCGAGAGGAAATCGAAGTTGCGGAACTCCTGCGCCAGCCGCACTGGCTCGTAAACGACGCGCTTTTCCTCATCGTCGTAGCGCACCTCGACGAAGCCGGTGAGCGGGAAGTCCTTGCGCAGCGGATGGCCCTCGAAGCCATAGTCCGTGAGCAGCCGACGCATGTCGGGGTGGCCGGTGAACGGCACGCCGTAGAGATCGTAGGTCTCGCGCTCGAACCAGTTGGCGCCGGGGAAGACATCGATGATGGAGGGAACCGGCGTGCCCTCGCCCACTTCTAGCTTCACCCGGATGCGGCAGTTCTTCCGCGGCGACAGCAGATGATAGACGAGATCAAATCGCTGCTCGCGGCTTGGCCAGTCGACTGCCGTAACGTCGATGAAGCTCACGAACTGGCAGCGCTCGTCGTCACGCAGGAATCCCATGACCTTGATCAGGTCGCCTGCCGTCGTGGCGATGGTGAGCTCGCCATGGGCGACGTGGTGGCCAGTCACTGCGCCGGCAAGCGCACTCGCGATCGTCTGACCAAGATTCTCAACATCGTCCATGATTGGCCGGCCCTTCAGCGTTCAATCGTGCCGGTACGACGGATTTTCTTCTGCAAGAGCAGCACGCCATACAACAGCGCCTCCGCGGTCGGCGGGCAGCCGGGCACGTAGATGTCGACCGGCACGATGCGATCACAGCCGCGCACGACCGCATAGGAATAGTGATAGTACCCGCCGCCGTTGGCGCAGGACCCCATCGAGATCACATAGCGCGGCTCCGGCATCTGGTCGTAGACCTTGCGCAGCGCGGGCGCCATCTTGTTGGTGAGCGTGCCGGCCACGATCATGACGTCCGACTGGCGCGGCGAGGCGCGCGGTGCGAACCCGAAGCGTTCGGCGTCGTAGCGCGGCATCGACATCTGCATCATCTCGACCGCGCAACAGGCAAGCCCGAATGTCATCCACATCAGCGACCCGGAACGCGCCCAGGTGATGAGGTCGGAGGTCGCGGTGACAAGAAAGCCCTTGTCGGCAAGCTCGTTGTTGAGGCCGATGAAGTAGGGGTCGTCGGCGCCGACGGGTCTGCCGGTGCGCGGATCGAGAATGCCGCTCGCGGCTGGAGCCACGACGGCCTGACGCTGCGGCGTCAATCCCATTCGAGTGCTCCCTTTCGCCACTCATATATGAAGCCGACGGTCAGAACGCCAAGAAAAACCACCATCGACCAGAAGCCGAACAGGCCGACCTCGCCGAAGGCGACCGCCCAGGGGAAGAGAAAGCTGACCTCGAGATCGAAGATGATGAACAGGATGGCGACCAGGTAGAAGCGCACATCGAATGTCATGCGCGCGTCATCGAAGGCGTTGAAGCCGCATTCGTAGGCGGAAAGCTTTTCGGAATCAGGCCGTTTGTAGGCAAGCACAAAGGGGATGACGAGCAGCGCCACAGCGATACCGGACGCCACCGCGATGAAGACCGCGAGCGGAAGGTAGTCCAGCAAAAGTTCGTTCATCGGAACCCTCGTTCTCCGACGTTGCCGCAGCCCCGATGGGAAATCCGCCCCCTCCCCGGCAGCCGTACAAGGCGCCGCAGGCCTCACAAACGCCCCTGTGACCGTTGGATTCGTTCCAAGGACGGGATTGGGCAGGCTTAGCGCAGCGCACAATGGGTGGCAAGTCGCCGCTCCTTATTGATTGTGATTGATTGTGGCCAGCGTTGCGGTCGCCGCAGCAAGCCCCAGCGGGCGGCGCGGCCGGAAATAGGCTTGCGCTGCATCCTCGCCTAGAATGCATTGTAGAATGGCAGGTTCGGCGGGGAGGCTCGGGATCCATGCAGCGAAAAGTCATCATTTCATGCGCGGTTACAGGCTCAGCGGACTCCCCCGGCAAGAACCCGGCCGTTCCGGTGACGCCCGCGCAGATCGCCCAGTCCTCGATCGACGCCGCCAAGGCGGGCGCCGCGGTCGTTCACATCCATGTACGGAACCCGCAAACCACCAAGCCCAGCATGGATGGGGCACTCTATCGCGAGGTGGTCGAGCGCATCCGCGCGAGCGGCACCGACGTGCTCATCAACCTCACGACCGGACCGGGCGCCCGCTTCGTCCCGGACGCGGAGGATCCGATGAAGGCCGGCCCGGGCTCAAGCATGGCTCTCCCCGCGGCGCGCGTGCGCCACGTGATCGAGTTGCGCCCTGACATCTGCAGCCTCGACATGGGCAGCCTCAACATGGGCTCACGCGTGTTCATCAACACGCCCGAGCACCTGCAGGCCATGGCGCTTGCCATTCGAGATATCGGCGTCCTGCCGGAGCTTGAAGTCTTCGAAACCGGGCACCTGCTGCTCGCCAAGCGCATGATCGAGACCGGCCACATCAAGCCGCCCGGCATGTTCCAGCTCTGCCTCGGCATCTCGTGGGGCCAGCCGGCCACGCCCGAGGCGATGACCTACATGCGCAACCTGCTGCCGGCCGGATCGCCCTGGTTTGCGTTCGGCATCTCGCTCCATCAGTTCCCGATGGTGGCGCAGGCGGTGCTGCTCGGCGGGCATGTCCGCGTCGGGCTTGAGGACAATCTCTATCTGGCGAAGGGCAAGCTCGCGCCGAGCAATGCCGCGCTGGTGGAGAAGGCGGCGCACATCATCGAGACCCTGGGCGACAACGTTGCGAGTCCCGATGAGGCGCGGGAGATTCTCGGGCTGCAAACCGCCCGCAACTGAGCGGCCGGATCTCGCGCAAACACCGCAGGGACAAGCCCTAACGAGCCATTAAGCATCCGGAAGAAGCATCCGGAAGTAATCCGGGCTTTTGTGTTCTCCGTCACAGTCTCCTGACGACCGCTCCACATAGGGTTTTGGGTATCGCTAACCCGAACTGCGGGAGCCATGGCATGTCTGCGATCTCAACAGCCTATCCGGCAAACCTGTCGTTTCCGCCTCGGCCGGCAGCCGGCGTGATTGGACGGCCATGGGGCTTCTGGTCGACTCTCGGCTGGCTCGCGGCCGCCTATGCCGTCATGGCGGGTGCAGGTCATGTCGTATCGAGCGCGAAATTCTACCTCCGTCACATTGATCCGCTAATCCTGCAGTATGCGATGGGGAAGGTCCCCATCCTCGCGGGCGCCCTGTTTCTGGTGCTCGTGGCGCACTGGCGCGGTCCTTCTGCGCGCGCCTACCTCGGTCTCGAGTGGCCTCGCTGGCATCACATCTTGTTTGCCTCTGCGATTTTCGCTGCGCTCTGGCTTTTCTTCTTTGGCCTGGGATCTTCGTCTCCCACGTTCAGCTCGCCGGCTGAACAGCAACTTGTCAACGATTACCGCGCCGTCATGGGCAATCCCACGGCGATCGTCTTTTACTGGATGGTTCTGGTCGTGATTGCCCCAGTCACTGAAGAAATCATCTTCCGCGGCTTTCTCCAGCATGGCTGGAGCGAAAGTCGCATGGGCGCGGCCCGTGCCATCCTCCTGAGCACCTTGCTCTTTGCCTTGGCACATATGCACTACGGCTTGTTTGGCATGGCCCTGGTGTTCGTCAACGGCCTGACATACGGCGTGACACGCTGGTACACCGGCTCGACCCTGCTCGCCATCATGATACATGCCGCTTGGAACCTCAGCTGCGGCATACGCATCGCGCTCGCCGCCTGATGCACCGACAAGACAGTACCGACGAGACATCTGTGTCCCGGCCGGGCGCCGCCGGGACCGCTCGTGATGCAAGCCTCAATCGAGCGGCTCGACCTTGACGATCGAGGCGCCGTGGTTGCTGCCGACCCAGAAGGTGACCGGCGTCGTCGAGTTGTCGATCCAGACCCGCCGCACGTTGGTGTTCTTCGGCAGCTGATACTCGGTCGCCTGCCCGGTCTTGGGATCGAGCCGCACGACACGATCGTTGGCCATGCCGGCGGTCCACAGCTCGCCGTTCCGGTCCGGGATCACGTCATAGGGATACGACAGCGGCGTCGGCATGTCCCATTCGGTGAATTTTTCCGCCTTGGTATCGAACATCGCGAGCTTGTTGGCCCGGTATTCCGTGAACCAGAGCCGGTCCTGCGGGTCCATGTAGCCACGACGCGGATTGGAGTTCGGCGTCGGCGTCTTGTAGAAGCTCGCCTTTCCGCTCTTGGCGTCAATGCGGCCGATATACTCCGAGCTGAAGTCCATGAAGAACAGGTTGTTCTGCGAGTCCGCCTTGATTCCATAGACGCTGCGGTCAACGCCACGCGGCAAATCCTTGAACGGCTCAAAGGTCTCGAACTTGAGCGTGGCGAGCTCCATGCGGTGGACGCCCGGAATGCCGACGCTGTTCATCCACACCTTGCCGTCGACATGCGACGACATCGGCATCACCATCGCCTGCTGCGAGGCCGGGTTGTTGATCTCCTTCGGCAGCGGGAACATCGTGAACTTCTCGGTCTTGCGATCGAACTTCGCGATGCCGGCCTGCAGCATCAGGCCAACCCAGATGTCACCGTCCTTGAGCTGAATGTCGAGCATGCCGGTCGGGTAGTCGGGCTTGAGCGTCGGCACCGCATATTCGGTGACCTTGCCGGTCTTGGGATCGAGCTTGCCGAGGAACTGGTGACCGAAGTCGGTGTACCAGGCCATGCCATGCTCATCGAGGATGACATCGTGCGGCATCGCGGTCGAGCGCGGCAGGTCGTACTCGGTGACGACAACCTTGGTCGAGCGACCCTTCAGGCGCGGCAGCGGCTTGAGCGCGTATTCCCACTGCGGCGAATTGCTGAGGTTGATGGAGGCGAGATAATCCGCACGCGGCCGCAACCGTTCGGGATCCACGACCGTGCGCTCGCGCACCTCCTTACGCCTTTGTGGCTCGAGCGGCGTGCTGCCGGGTGCGTAGCTGGCCATGCGCTGCAGAACGGTGATCCAGCCGTCTGAATCGTAGGTCGACTTCGCAATGCGCTCGTAGGTGTGGCAGCTCGTGCAGCGGTCCATGAAGGCCTTCTGCTGCGGCGTGCCCGGGAAGCTCGCCATCCATTCCCCGCTCGTCAGCTGGGCGGCGAGATTTCTCGCCTTCTTCAGCTTGATCGAAACCGGCGCGCCGTCCTCGCCCACCTCCACGGTCCTCGGTCCATCAAGCTCATAGCCGATCGCGCGGATGCGCAGCGTGTATTTGCCGGGCTCAAGCTTGGCGGCTGGGAAGCTGAAGCTGCCCTTGTCGTCGCTGACGACGGAAATGGCGATGGTGGAACCTTCTTTCTTGGCGCTGACCACCACGCCTTCCATCGCCCCCTCCTCCGCGGAGGTCACTTGCCCCATGAGCTTGCCGGCGGCCTGCGCCGGATCGCACCCCGATTGCACCAAAGCGACGGCCCATGCCGCCGACGTGACCAGCAACCAATGTTTCATTGTCATGGCGCTCTCCCAACATTTGCAACGACCGCGATGCTTCAGCTTGGCATCGTCATTTGGCATCTTGACCGTGGGCCAGCGTAGGACGCGTCTGGCTGCGGCACAAGTACGAGGGCCTACAATCAGGTGGAACCTCGGGTTTTCAGCGCGCGGCGGCCGTGGCATCATCGCGCCACACGGAGGAACCGCACATGTCATCGACCCGATCCATCGTCTCATTCTCAGTCGCCCTGCTCATGGCCGGCACCGCCTCGACCTATGCGGCGGACGTCAGCTACGAGCGGCTACGCAATCCCGAGCCGCAAAACTGGCTCATGAACCATCGCGACTTCGCCTCCCAGCGCTTCTCTCCGCTGAACCAGATCACGAAGGCGAACGTGAAGAACCTCAAGCTCGCCTTTGCGCTTCCGCTCGGCGGCAAGGCCGGCAACGAGTACGTCGAGGCGACGCCGCTCGTCGACAACGGCTTCATGTACATCACTGACGTCTGGGGCGTGGTCTACAAGATTGACGTCCGCCCGGCCGCGCTGGGCCGTGTCCTCTGGAAGATGGATCCCGGTCAGCAGAAGCCAGACCGCAACCGCGGCGTTGCGCTGTGGGGTAATCTTGTGATCTCGGTCACCGGCTACGACGGGCGCATCATCGCGACCGACGCCGAGACCGGCCAGATCGTCTGGGACAAACAGCACGGCGACCAGCCCGACCTCGAATTCTCAGCGGCACCGCTCGCGCTCAAGGACACGATCGTCATCGGCGCATCGGGTGGCGACAACGGCGTGCGCAACTGGCTCGCCGGCCTCGATCCCAAGACCGGCGAGCAGCAATGGAAGACTTTCGTCGTCCCCGCTCCCGGCGAGCCCGGCAGCGAGACCTGGAAGGACAAGAACAACGCCTGGCAGACCGGCGGCGGCGCGCTCTACGTGACCGGCTCCTACGATCCGCAGAACAATATTACCTATTGGGGTACGGGCAATCCGGCCCCGCGCTACGATTCCGCCCATCGGCCGGGCGACAATCTCTTCACAAACAGCTCGGTGGCGTTCGATGCGGCGACCGGCAAGATGCAATGGTTCTTCCAGCACACCGCCAACGACAACCGCGACTACGATTCCTCCGGCCCGCAGATCATCATCGATGGCAAGGTCAATGGTGAGGATCGCAAGCTGCTCGTTCACGCCAACCGCAACGGCTTCCACTATGCCTTGGATCGGCTGAATGGCCAGTTCCTGAAGGCGGTTCAATATTCCGAGAAGGTGACCTGGACCAAGGGCATCGATGCCAAGACCGGCAAGCCCGTCGACTACGATCCGCGCAAGGACGTGCAGAACTTCGCGATCGAGTGGAAGGGCGGCGCCGACGTGCTCAAGAATGCCTGTCCCGACGTGCACGGCGGCACCAACTTCTGGCCGCCGTCCTACAGCCAGAAGACCAAGCTCCTCTACATCACCGGCAACGAAGGCTGCGCCAATATCGTGCCCGACCAGACCGCGCACGTGCGCGGCAAGTTCGGCGGCGGCGGCTATGTCAACGAGGCGCGCATCACCAGCGGGCTGGTGGTGCTCGATCCCGCGTCCGGCGAGGTCAAGCGGCGCAAGGAGCACGCCTACCCGAACCACTCAGGCGTGTTGACGACCGCTGGCGGCATCGTGGTGACCGCGCTGCTTGACGGCACTATCGTGGCTTATGACGACGAGACCTTGGAGGAGCTGTGGAAGGTCAATGTCGGCACCGGCTTCGTCGCCCCGCCCATGACCTACGCGGTCGACGGCAAGCAATACATCGCGATCGCCTCTGGCCTCAATCCGGTCGCGCGCGCCAAGCTCGCGCGCTCGCCGGAAATGAAGAACCAGAGCAATGCGACCATGCTGTTCGTGTTCGCGCTGCAGTAAGTTGCGATGGTGCGCGCCACACGGTTCCCTCCCCCCTTGCGGGGGAGGGACAGGGAGAGGGGTGGCGGCGAAGCACCGAGTGGAATCTAATCGCGCGCACAAGCTCAAGGCCGGCTGTACTTGTTGAACCTCAAATGCAAAATGGAGGCAGCGCTTGTTGTCACCCCCCTCCCTGTCCCTCCCCCGCAAGGGGGGAGGGAACGCTGTGGCACTGCTCTGGCAAATCGCAGACCCGCATTCGCGCAAACGCTCGCATATGTACGCGTGCTTGTTCGCCCTGCTGACGCTCGTCCTGACAGTGACCTCCAAGGCGCACGCCGACGATCCATTCTATCGCGGCAAGACTCTCGCGCTGATCGTCGGCTCCAACGCCTCGGGCGGCTATGACACCTATGGCCGGCTCCTGGCCCGGCACATGGGCAAGCACATCGCCGGCCATCCGGCCTTCGTGGTGCAGAACATGCCGGGCGCCGGCGGCCTGCGCTCGGCCAATCACCTCTACAACGTCGCCGCCAAGGACGGCACCGTGATCGGCATCTTCGACCAGGCGGTGTTTCTCGACCAGCTGCTTGGCGCTGCCACGCTGCGGGGTGATGCCGCCAAGTTCAACTGGATCGGGCGGGTCATTGGCAACAGCGCGGTGCTGTTTGCCTGGCACAGCGCGAAGGTGAAGACGATCGCGGACGCCTTCACGCATGAGCTGATCGTCGCCGCGCCCGGCTCCTCCTCGCGGCTCAACTGGACCGCGCTCAATGCGCTCGCTGGCACCAAGCTCAAGCTGCTCACCGGCTACGAAGGGCCGGCCACCGCCAAGATCGCGATGGAGCGCGGCGAGGTCGAGGCGATGAGTCTGCCCTGGTCGGTGCTGCAGGCCGAGAATCCCGAATGGCTGCGTGACCAGAAGGTCAACCTGCTGCTGCAGACGGGTCTCGAAAAGAACCGCACGCTCCCCGACCTGCCGCGGATGGTCGATCTCGCCAAGAGCGAGGAGAACCGCAAGGTCCTTGAGATATTCGCGCTGTCGTCGGTGGTCGGGCGCTCATTTGTGGCGCCGCCGGGCGTGCCGAAAGAGCGCGTTGACGAGTTGCGCGCGGCCTTCATGGCGATGGTAAAGGACACCGAGTTCCTGGCCGACATCGCCAAGCTCAACTTCGATCTCGAGCCGATGGCGGGCGCCGATCTGCAGGCCTTCATCGCCAAGGACTATCCCGCAGCCCTCATTGAGCGCGCCAAGGAGATCGCGCGCAAGAGCGTTAACTAACGCCGGTTCATTCCGCCGCGGCCGTCTCCGCGGCCGCAGCTAAGCCGGTCAGATGCGCGATCCGCGGCAGCACCTCCTTGGCGAACAGCGTCATGCTGCGGACCGTGCGCTGGTGGTCGAGGAATCCCGCCTGCTGCATCATCAAGAGGTGATCGAAGCCGCCGACGCGCTCGTGGAAGCGCTTGATCTGCGCGACCACGGAATCCGGCGTGCCATAGACGACGACGCCCTGCTCCTTCTGGAACTCCAGCCCCTGGGCGCGGATCGCCGCGGTGCGGCCCGCATAGGCGCCCTGCAGCGCCTTGACGTTGAGGGCGACCGGCACGTAGCCGGGCGGATTCCGGTATTGCGGCTCGACCTTGACGTTGATGTACCACGAGAGCTCCTGCGCGCCCTTCTCGGCCTCCGCCTCGGAATCGGCGGTGTAGACCAGCGGCATGTACGCCATGCCGCCGCCACCCGGCAGCCCGCAGTCGCGATAGGCGCCGCGGTAGGCGTCGAACATCTTGCGCACGCTCTCGTGCGGCTGCAGGAAGGTCGCGAAGGTGTAGCCGCGGCTCGCGACCTTGCGGATCGCCTCGAAGTCGCTTGAGCCCGTGATCCAGATCGGCGGATGCGGGCTCTGGTAGGGGCGCGGCCACACATTGATGGCGCGCCGATGCGTGAAGCGGCCCTCGAAGCGAAACGGCCCGTCGTGCGTCGTCCACGCCTTCACGATCAGATCGACCGCCTCCCACAGCCGCTCCACGGTCTGGGTCGGATTGGTGTTGGCCGCGAAGACCTCATAGGGCACGCCGCGCACAAAGCCGGCGTCGAGCCGGCCGCGCGAGATGCAGTCGATCATCGCCATTTCCTCGGCCACGCGCACCGGATCGCCGCGGTTGGCAACCGGATTGCCGAGAACGCAGATGCGGCCGCGCTTGGTCTGCCGCGCCAGGATCGCGGCCGTCAGCGGCACCGCGGCGTTGAGGCAGGTCGCGGTCTGGTGATGCTCGTTGAGCATCAGGTTGAAGCCGAGCTCGTCGGCGATGACGTATTCATCGAGATAACGCGCGTAGAGATCGGCGCCGATCTTGGGATCGAAGATCCGGTTTGGCAGCGACACCCACATCGTGCTCACCTCCTCGAGCGGCGGCAGATAGGGATAGGGCATCTCGGTGAAGTGCCAGACCTTCATGGTCAGCTCCGGATCGTTCGGATGCTCAGGTTACGTCAACCGAGAAAGCCGCGCAGGTGGCGCATGAACGCGTCCGGCTGCTCGATGTGGGGATAGTGCCCGGCCTGCGTGACGAGCGCGAGCGTTGCGCCCGGAATGTGATCCGCGAAAGCGCGGCCATAAGCGGGCGTGACGATGCCGTCGTTCTCACCCCAGATGAACAGCGTTGGAGTTGTCACCCGCGCCAGCCGATGCTTGAGCTTGGGATTGTGCATGTAGGGCTCCCAGCAGAAGCGGGCGAAGCTCTCGTTGTTGCGCGCGATGATGGTGAGCGCCTCTTCCGGCATCGCCTTGTAGTCGCGCTGGCCCTTCGCCGGATCGAACCACTTTCGCCCGGTGACCTCGGCGGGCGGCAGCATCCAGATGTCGGCGATCTCCCGCTCGGTCGGGCTGCCGAACCGGGCGCCGCAAGGGGCGGCGAGCGTCATTCTGGAAAAGACGCCCGGGTCCTTGGTGGCCATCTCAAGCGCGATCCAGCCGCCAAGCGAACAGCCAAGAACATCGATGCCGCCCAAACCGAGCCGGTCGATGAGCTCAAGATAGATGTACGCAATATCGTCGGGGCTGCTCACCCAGTCCGGCCGCTCCGAGCGCCCGAAGCCGGGCGGCGACGGGATGATGACCTCGCGGTCCACAGTCAAGAGTTCGAGAAATGGCGCTTCGCATTCGAGCGCGTCCTCGCCATGGAGAAGCAGCAGCGGCCGGCCGCGTCCGACACGCGTAAGTTCCAGGCGAATGCCGGCGATCTCGACAAAGGTTTCTGTGCGGCCGGTCACGTCGTCACAAATCGTCCAGGAATTTCAGCTTCCCGGCCCACTTGCGCGCAACCTCGGCCGCATAGGCGGGATCGACCGCGTTGACCTTGGGGAACTCGTCCTTCCAGGCAAAGGGCCGCACCGCATAGATGATGATGCGGCTGTTGGTAAGGTCGTGCTTCGCGCGGCGCTCCGGCAGCAGCATGGGATCGATATAGCCGGTCCAGACCCCGTCGATGATGTCGGTCGCGGTCTTGGGGTCCCAGCGCGTCGCGACCGCCCACATCACTTCCGCTGGCTTGGTGATGTCGATGTCGTCATCCACGATGATGATGATGCGGCCGAGATAGGTGCTCGAGCCGCAGCCGGCGGCGACGAGGCCCGCCATCTTGGCGTGGCCGGCATGCTGCTGCTCGATCGCGATCACGTTGATAAAGCGCGAGCCGCCGCCCGGCATCTTCCACACGCCCTTGATGCCGGGGACGCCGGCGGCTTCGAGATCGTCCCAGAGCGACGCGGCGCGGATGAGCGCCGAGCCCGCGGTGCCGAAATAGGTGCCCGGATAGATCGGGCGCGCCGGCGGCGTCGCGCACTGAATCGGGTCGTTGCGGTGATAGATCGCCTTGACCTGCAGCACCGGCTCAGGACCCGACGATGTGTAGTAACCGGGCCACTCGCCGAACGGGCCTTCGACCATAGTGAGCTCCTCATGCGAGGGCATGAAGCCCTCGTAGACGAGCTCGGCATCGTTCGGGAACGGCACGCCGGTGACGCGGCCCTTGACCAGATTGATCGGACGTCCGATCCGGCCGCCTGCGACGTCGAACTCGCTCACGCCCTTCGGCACGGTCGCAGCCGCCGCCGCGCCGAGCGCGGGCGCCTGCCCGACCGACACCACCATCGGGCAGTGCTGGCCGCGCGCCCACCATTTCTTGCGGATCAGGTCGACGTGCTTGCCCGGCTCGATGAAGATCGAGAGCGTGCGCTTGTCGCGCACCGACACCCGATAGGTGCCGGCATTGACCCAGCCGCTGTCGGGGTCCTGCGCGATCACCATGCATTCGGTGCCGATGTACGAGCCGCCGTCGTTGGCGTGCCACTTCGGCGCCGGGAACGCGAGGATGTCGACCTCGTTGTCCATCAGCACGTTCTCGAACACTGGACCGTCGCTCACGTATTCCGAAGCGATGGGCTCCGACTGCTTGCGCTTATGCTTGCGATAGTTCTGCACCAGCTCGAGGCCGACGCCATCGTTGAGCACTTTCGAGGAGCGCACGTTGCAGACGACGCGATGGTTGTCCGGATAGCCCTTGATCTTGCGGAACAGGAGCACCGGCGGCACCGGCTTCTGCAGGCTCAGCTCATAGAGCGCGCCCATTTCGAGATTAGGGTCCGCGCCCTCGATCACCTCAAGGGCGCCGACCTCCTCGGCGATCGCGAGACATTGGCGCAGATCGGAAATAGCTGCGAGGCGCGTGGCCTGGTCGACGGGCTTGCTCACCAGTATCAATCCCAATGGCGGGAACGCATGGAATGCAGGCCCGCGAGTTAGCTGGTTCTAGGCCGAAAGGCCGCGGCAATTCAAGCAGAGCGGCGCCTTTCAGCAGCGGCCACCGGGTCCTACAATGGATCCCAAGACCTTCAGGGAGGACTTCGCATGATCACCAGGGCGCCGTTCTGCTGCTCGCTTTCGATCATTTTCGTGATCACCGCTTGGTCGCACGCGTTGGCGCAATCCCCACCCGTGCGCGACGTGCCAGCACGCTCGATCCCGGTGCCGGAGACGGTGAGCCCGCAGCTGCAGCGGATCATCGGCGCGCCCGTCAGTCCCAACTGGAACGTCTTTCCGAAGACGGCAGCGGAGTGGAAGGTGCAGGTCGACGCGGCCGCCGCCGAAGCCGCCAGGCGGCTCCCGGCGTTGCGCGAGCAGCTGCGCGTGGCGATCGAGCCGCAGACCATCAACGGCGCGAGAGCCTATGTGCTGACGCCGCGGGACGTGCCAGCCGAGAACCGCAACCGCCTGCTCATCCACGTGCATGGCGGCTGCTATGTCAGCAATCCCGGCGAGTCCGGCACCAGCGAAGCTACCATGATGGCGGGCTTCGGCCGCTTCAAGGTGATCTCGGTCGATTACCGGATGCCGCCGGAGGCGTATTTTCCAGCCGCGATCGAGGACACCATCGCGGTCCTGAAGGCGGCGCACTCGATGGTGCCGGCGCGCAACGTCGGGCTGTTCGGCTCCTCGGCCGGCGGCGGGCTGACGCTAGCGACGGTGCTCAAGGCGAAGCAGGACGGACTGCCGCTGCCGGGCGCGATCGCGCCAGGCACGCCGATGGCCGATCTCACCGAAGCGGGCGACACGTTTCACACCAACGCCATGATCGACAACGTGCTGATCGCGCGCGGCGCAAGCTGCGACACCCGGGCGCGCCTCTATGCCAACGGCCACGATCTCAGGGATCCGCTGCTCTCGCCGGTCTATGGCGACTTGCGCGGCTTTCCGCCCACGATGCTCCTGAGCGGCACGCGCGACCTTCTGCTCAGCAATACGGTGCGCATGCATCGCAAGCTGCGCCAGGCCGGAGTCGAGTCGGTGCTGGAAGTGTTCGAAGGCCAGCCGCACGGCGCCTGGTATCGCGACGCCAGCGTGCCCGAGAGCAAGGACGCGTTCGAGGAGATCGCGCGCTTCTTCGACAAGCATTTGGGCAAGTAAGGCAGCGCGTCGCTATCCAAGTCGCGCGATCTGCGTCGCGCCTTACGGCAACAGCCAATTTGCTTTAACAGCCAATTTGCTTTGAAACTGGCGGGAGCGACGGGACTCGAACCCGCGGCCTCCGGCGTGACAGGCCGGCGCTCTAACCAACTGAGCTACGCCCCCTTTCGGGAGTGATGCGGACTTAAATGCCGCCCCGCTCCAAGTCAAGGCACGGCTCTCAAACGCCGCCACAACGGCCAGGTCCTGCGGGAGGGTTCCCGAGGGGCCTCGCTTGGATTTGCCCTGACTTTACTGGGCTGAACGCAAGTCTCCAGTTGCAAAAGTCCGAAAAAACCCACATTTTTCGAGCGGAAGTGATGGTCAGACGCGGACCGAATCGTTTAAGCGACTTTTGTGACGGGTGGCCTGAACGGCCACTTTCTGCAACCAGGAGGGTCATCCATGGCGACGCCAGCCAAGAAATCGGCACCGACCGTGACGCTGAAGCATCTTGCCGCCAATCTGGCGGAGTCGCACGAGATGTCGAAAAAGCAAACAGAAGCGGTGCTTGGCGACCTGGTCGGCCTGGTGACCAAGCATCTCAAGAAGGGCGATCGCATCCGCATCGGTGGCCTCGGCATCCTGGTGGTGCGCAAGCGCGCTGCCCGCATGGGCCGCAATCCGGCGACCGGCGAGCCGATCCAGATCAAGGCCTCGAAGAAGGTTGCCTTCCGGGCTGCCAAGGAACTCAAGGAAGCGGTCTAAAGAGGCCGTTCGATCAGGCGCTTGCGTTACAAGCTCGGCGGGACGCTACGGCGGACCGCCGGGCTTGGTGTGTCGTCAGGCTGTCGAAGTCGTCTGTTGGCCATTCCCGAAACGGATCTGATTTTCAAAAGCGCCGGTGGCGCGAAGGACTGGTGGGCGGTGACGGACTCGAACCGCCGACCCTCTCGGTGTAAACGAGATGCTCTACCAGCTGAGCTAACCGCCCTGAGCTATTCTGTCGCTTCCCTCCCACATATCGCCATCCACCCAGTCGGCGCAAGCTGAAGGAACTCCGTTCCAGCGCCGCTGTCGTCACGTGCAGCCCCGTCACGGCATCGGGATTTCCTGCACCTTCTTGGGCACGTGATAGCCGCGCTGGACCGCCGGCCGGTTGGCAATGGTCACGTACCAGCGTTTGACGTTCGGATACTGATTGAGGTCGATGGTCTGCCACTCATAGCGTGAGACCCACGGCCAGATCAGGATATCGGCGATCGAATAATCGTCGGCGACGAACTCCCGTCCATCGAGCCGGCGGTCGAGCACGCCGTAGAGCCGATGCGTCTCCTTCAAGAAACGCTCCTCCGCATAGGGCGCCTTGCCCTTGTTGTATTTCACGAAGTGGTGGGTCTGCCCGAAGATCGGGCCCGGGCCGCCCATCTGCCACATCGTCCACTCCAGCACCCGATAGCGCGCCTCGCCGCTCGCGGGCAGGAGCTTCCCGGTCTTCTCCGCGAGGTAGATCAGGATCGCGCCCGATTCCATCAGCGTCATCCCGTTATCGCGATCGACGATCGCCGGGATACGATTGTTCGGGCTGATCTTAAGGAACTCCGGCTTGAACTGTTCGTCCTTGCCAATGTCGACCGCATGCGCGGTGTAGGGCAGCCCGAGCTCTTCGAGCGCGATCGAGGCCTTGCGGCCATTCGGCGTGGTCCAGGTGTAGAGATCGATCACGGATGACGTTCCTTGCTGATGCATCGTCGCAGAGGCGACTTTGCGGGTTACCATCGTTTCCGACAAGGGGTGCCCCTAGTCTCGCAAACGCAAAGCGGCGGCGTCCCGTGACGCCGCCGCTCGATGCTAGCCTTTTTGCCCGGTTTAGTGCGCGGTGAGATTTGACGAGTCTTCCTCGACCGCAGGTTCGGCGGCGACCGCGCTCTTGGCCTTCTCCTCATCCCAATCGATGGGTTGAGGCTGGCGCACGAGCGCTTTCGCAAGCACCTCGTCCATGCGGGAGACCGGGATGATCTCCAGGCCCTTCTTGATGCTCTCGTTGATCTCGACCAGATCCTTGGCGTTCTCCTCGGGGATCAGCACGGTCTTCATGCCGCCGCGAGACGCCGCCAGGAGCTTCTCCTTGAGGCCGCCGATCGGCAGCACCCGTCCACGCAGCGTGATCTCGCCGGTCATGGCAACGTCGCGGCGCACCGGAATGCCGGTCAAGACCGACACGATCGCGGTGACCATGGCGACGCCCGCCGACGGTCCGTCCTTCGGGGTCGCCCCCTCGGGCACGTGCACGTGGATGTCCCTCTTGTCAAAAGAGGGCGGCTCCAGACCGAATGCGGTCGCCCGCATCCGCACGTAGGAGGCCGCTGCCGAGATCGACTCCTTCATCACGTCGCGCAGGTTGCCGGTGACGGTCATCTTGCCCTTGCCGGGCATCATCGCGCTTTCGATGGTGAGCAGCTCGCCGCCCACATCCGTCCACGCAAGACCGGTGACGACGCCGACTTGATCCTCGGCCTCGACCTCGCCGTAGCGATACTTCGCCACGCCGATGTAGTCGGAGACGACCTTGGGGTCGACCAGGATCGACTTCTTCTTCGACAGCGTGAGCTCCTTGACCGCCTTGCGGACCAGTGTGGAGAGCTCGCGCTCGAGATTGCGCACGCCCGCTTCCCGCGTGTAGCGGCGGATCAGCAGCAGCAGCGCCTCGTCGTCGATCGACCACTCTTTCGGATCCAGGCCGTGCTTGGCGATCGCGTGCGGGATCAGGTGCTTGCGCGCGATCTCGACCTTCTCGTCCTCAGTGTAGCCGGCGATCCGGATGATCTCCATGCGGTCCATCAGGGGCGGCGGAATGTTGAGCGTATTCGCCGTCGTGATGAACATCACGTTGGAGAGGTCATAGTCGACCTCGAGGTAGTGATCATTGAACGTGCTGTTCTGCTCGGGATCGAGCACTTCCAGCAACGCGGAGGACGGGTCGCCACGGAAGTCCGAACCCATCTTGTCGACTTCGTCGAGCAGGAACAGCGGGTTTGACGACTTCGCCTTGCGCATCGACTGGATCACCTTGCCCGGCATCGAGCCGATATAGGTGCGCCGATGTCCGCGGATCTCGGCCTCGTCACGCACGCCGCCGAGCGACACGCGCACGAAGTCGCGGCCGGTCGCCCGCGCGATCGACTTGCCGAGCGAGGTCTTGCCGACGCCGGGCGGACCAACCAGGCACAGGATCGGGCCGGTCAGCTTGTTGGCGCGCTGCTGCACCGCGAGATACTCGACGATGCGCTCCTTGACCTTTTCGAGACCAAAGTGGTCGTTGTCGAGAATCTCCTGCGCGAGCTTGAGATCCTTCTTGACCTTGGTCTTCTTGTTCCACGGGATCGAGAGCAACCAATCGAGATAGTTGCGCACGACCGTGGCCTCGGCCGACATCGGCGACATCTGCCGCAGCTTCTTGAGTTCGTGAGTCGCCTTCTCGCGCGCCTCCTTCGAGAGCTTGGTGCGCTTGATCTTGTCTTCGATCTCCGCGAGCTCGTCCTTGCCTTCCTCGTCCCCGAGCTCCTTCTGGATCGCCTTCATCTGCTCGTTGAGGTAGTATTCGCGCTGGGTCTTCTCCATCTGGCGCTTGACGCGCGTGCGGATGCGCTTCTCGACCTGCAAGACCGAGATCTCGCTTTCCATCAGGCCGAGCACCTTTTCCAGCCGCTCGGTGACCGAAGGCGTCTCGAGCACTCCCTGCTTGTCAGGGATCTTGACCGCGAGGTGGGAGGCCACGGTGTCGGCCAGCTTGGCATAGTCCTCGATCTGCTGGACCACGCCGACAACCTCGGGCGACACCTTCTTGTTGAGCTTCACATAGTTCTCGAACTCGTTGACGACCGAGCGCGCAAGCGCCTCGGCTTCAACCTGCTCGCCGCCGTCGTCGCCCAGCACGACAGCCTTCGCCTCGAAATATTCGGCGCGGTCGGTGTAGCCCTTGACGCGCGCGCGCGCGGCGCCTTCGACCAGAACCTTGACGGTCCCGTCCGGCAGCTTGAGCAGTTGCAGCACGCTGGCGAGCGTGCCGGTCTCGTAGATCGAATCGGTCGCCGGGTCATCGTCGGAGGCGTTCCTCTGCGTCGCGAGCAGAATGAACGTGTCCGAGCGCATGACTTCTTCGAGCGCCTTGATCGACTTCTCGCGCCCCACGAACAGCGGGACGATCATGTGCGGGAAGACAACGATATCACGCAGCGGCAGCACTGGATAAGCCCGGATGTCGCCGGGGATCAGAGGAGGCCGTGGTTTGGCGCTGGTCATGGCGCGAATTCCTTTATTGTTGTGCCCCTCGTCCGCGACCCGCCGGATGCGGCATTGCGGTTGAGTGCCAGGAAAGCCGGGGAAGAAAGCGCGGCGAGAGGACTGCCGCGCAAGAGGGACGGTACGGAACCTTGCCCGGAGCGGACTTGACGCGATCCTTCGTACACTTTCTCGCCCACGCCCATTAGGTGGCGACCCGTCGGGGGGGTGTCAAGTAAGGGCGGAAACTCAAGCACAAGGCTATGATCCTGCCTCGAGCCGGAGGCGGGACGAACGACGCGGCGTGCGCAGGCAACGCCCGCCATGATCACCTCAAGCGCTCTGCGGAGTGTCACTCACCCGATCCGCCCGGTCCGCGTAGATATAGAGCGGCCGCGCGGTACCCTCGACAACCTCGCGCGAGATCACGACCTCTTCGACGCCTTCGAGGCTCGGCAGATCGAACATGGTGTCGAGCAGGATCCCTTCCATGATCGAACGCAACCCGCGCGCGCCGGTCTTCCGGTCAATCGCCTTGCGGGCGATGGCGCCGAGGGCTTCCTCGGCCAGGGTGAGATCAATCGACTCCATCTCGAACAGCCGCTGGTACTGTTTGACCAACGCGTTCTTGGGCTGGGTGAGAATGAGCTTCAGCGCGGGCTCATCGAGGTCCTCCAGCGTCGCCACCACCGGCAGGCGCCCGACAAACTCGGGAATAAGCCCGTATTTGAGCAGGTCTTCCGGCTCAACCTCGCGGAAAATCTGGCCAGCCTTGCGGTCTTCCGGTGCCATCACCCGGGCGGAGAAGCCGATCGACGTCGAGCGCCCGCGCGCTGAGATGATCTTCTCGAGACCTGCGAACGCCCCGCCACAAACGAACAGGATATTCGTGGTATCGACCTGCAGGAACTCCTGCTGCGGGTGCTTGCGACCGCCCTGCGGGGGAACGGACGCGATCGTCCCTTCCATGATCTTGAGCAGCGCCTGCTGCACCCCTTCGCCGGACACGTCGCGGGTGATCGACGGATTGTCGGACTTGCGCGAAATCTTGTCGATCTCGTCGATGTAGACGATGCCGCGCTGCGCGCGCTCGACGTTGTAGTCGGCCGCCTGCAGGAGCTTGAGAATGATGTTCTCGACGTCCTCGCCGACGTAGCCAGCCTCGGTCAGCGTCGTCGCATCCGCCATCGTGAACGGCACGTCGAGAATGCGCGCCAGCGTCTGAGCCAACAGCGTCTTGCCCGAGCCAGTCGGGCCGATCAGCAGGATGTTCGACTTCGCCAACTCAACGTCGTTATGCTTCGTCTGATGGTTGAGCCGCTTGTAGTGATTGTGGACCGCGACCGAGAGCACCTTCTTGGCGTGGTCCTGGCCGATCACATAGTCGTCGAGGACCTTGCGGATCTCCTTGGGCGTCGGAATCCCGTCACGCGACTTCACCAGCGAGGTCTTATTCTCCTCACGGATGATGTCCATGCATAGTTCAACGCACTCATCGCAAATGAATACGGTCGGGCCGGCGATGAGCTTGCGCACTTCGTGCTGGCTCTTGCCGCAGAACGAGCAATACAGCGTATTCTTCGAGTCGCTACTGCCAACCTTGCTCATCCACCATCTCCGTCGGTTCGCGACAGGACTGCGAACCGGGTCTGACTCGATTGAACCATACCAAGGGGCCTCCTAAGAGTCCGTAGCACGAATGCAACACTTCCCGGCTCTTACGTAAGGCTCCTGCCGCATCATTTCTATCGAGCTAGCCTAATCCTATCATACTCAACAATCCATTAATGATGAAATTTCAGCGGCATGGCGGCTTTTTGACCGATTCCGGCGGTACCGAGTGGCCTGACCAAGGCAGGATTGCGGCGGTCAGGGCTTGCTGGGTTCCTCCGGGCGCTTGTCCAGCACCCGGTCGACGACGCCCCATTCCTTCGCCATATCGGCCGTCAGGAAGTAATCGCGCTCCAGCGCTTCCTCGATCCTCTTAAGCGGCTGGCCCGTATGCTTCACGTAGATCTCGTTGAGCCGCTTCTTGAGATTCAAAATCTCCTGGGCGTGCAACATGATATCGGTTGCCTGGCCCTGAAAGCCGCCGGACGGCTGGTGCAGCATGATGCGCGCGTTGGGAAGCGCAAAGCGCATGTCCTTGTGGCCGGCCGCGAGCAGCAGCGAGCCCATGGATGCGGCCTGGCCGATACACAGCGTCGAAATCGGCGAACGCACGAATTGCATGGTGTCGTAGATCGCCAGGCCTGAGGTCACGACGCCGCCGGGCGAATTGATGTACATCGCGATCTCTTTCTTCGGGTTATCCGCTTCCAGGAACAGAAGCTGAGCCACCACGATCGTCGCCGTCTGGTCCTCGATCGGCCCCGGCACGAAGACAATCCGCTCCTTCAGCAAGCGCGAGAAGATGTCGTAGCGGATTGACCCGCGTGAATTGACCTCCTCGACGGTCGGAACATAGAAGTTATTGTAGACTGTGAGGGGATCGCGCATGGGTCAGCCTGCCTTGTTGCCTTGTGCTTGAAGATCCTGGAGGACCGGGGCCTTTGACACGACGCTGTCGTGCCGTGTCAACATCGCGCCACGCTTGACCGGGCGCCGTCGGATTTTATAACGCCTCGCCGCATAATCGCGCATCGCCGGATATATGCCTGCGCGCGCCAGTCACAAGACGCCCGTGACATCCATCCGCGCGCCAGCCAAGCGGCTGCCGACCGGACGTCGCGCTTACATTCTGCAATCCGTCCCGTGCCTTGTCTCCGATTCGGCCGACCCAATCATTCCGCGCCCCCGGGGCCTGCGGAGAGCACAACCTGGCGGGAGTAATGGCTGTTGGATCATGTCGCCGGCGCGCTGTCATCATCTTCCTTGTAAAGCTCCTCGCGGCTGACCTGCTTGTCGGTCACCTTGGAGAGCTCAACCAGGAAGTCGACCACCTTTTCCTCAAACAGCGGCGCGCGCACGCTGGCCACCGCCTGTGGGTTCTTGCGGTAATAGTCCCAAACCTCCTGTTCGCGGCCGGGGACCTGGCGGGCGCGCTCGACGATCGCGCGTGACAACTCCTCATCGCTGACCTTGATGTTGTTCTTCTCGCCGATTTCCGCAAGCACCAGGCCAAGCCGCACCCGCCGCTCGGCGATGGCGCGATACTCCTCCCTCGCCTTCTCTTCAGTCGTGCCTTCGTCGGCGAATGTGCGTCCCTGTTGCTTGAGGTCGCTTTCGATGGCGTTCCAAACGTTGGTGAATTCGTCCTCGACCAATGTGGGGGGCGGACTGAATTTGTGCATCGCGTCAAGCTGATCGAGCAGCTGCCGCTTGAGCTTTTGCCGGCTCGCGCCGGCGTGCTCGCGCCCAATGCGCTCCTTTACCAGCGTCTTGAGCTTGTCGAGCGACTCCATGCCGAGCGAGGTCGCGAGCGCTTCGTCGACTGTCACCGTTCCGGGCGCCTCGACCGATTTCGCAACGACCTCGAACTCCGCTTGCTTGCCGGCGAGGGCGGCGTTCGGGTAATTGGCCGGGAAGGTCACCGTCACGGTCCTTGTTTCGCCGGCCGCCATGCCGATGAGCTGATCCTCGAATCCGGGAATGAACGTGCCGGAGCCGACGTTGACGCCAACGTCACCGCCGGTCCCGCCTTCGAACGGAGTGCCGTCGATCTTGCCCGCGAAGTCGATCACCACCCGATCGCCCTTCTCGACCTTTCCGCCCTCGGCTTTCGGGGTGTAGGGCCGGTTCTGTTCGGCAATCTTGGTGAGCGCCTCGCTGACTTCGGCATCGGTCGCTTCGGTCGTCAGGCGCTCAAGTTTGATGGTCTTGAAGTCGCCAAGCTCGATTTTCGGCAGCACCTCAAATGACAGCGTGTAGGCTAAGTCGGACTCACCGCCGATCACACGCTCGATCTCGGTCGCTTCGTTCGGGATGGTGACCTTCGGCTCCATGGCGAGCTTCAGGCCACGCTCCTCCACGATCTTGGCATTGAGCTCGCGGATGATGGCTTCGATGGTCTCGGCCATCACCGACCGGCCATAGACCTTGCGCAGGTGGTTGACCGGAACCTTGCCGGGCCGAAAACCGCGCAACTGAACGCGGTCCTTGAGCTCGGCGAGCCGGCCCACCACTCTGGCCTCGAGATCGGCCGCAGGGACGTTGACCTGGAATTCGCGCTTGAGACCGTCGGAAACTGTTTCTGTGATTTGCATGGCTCTCGGCCGCCATATGGCGGCGCTCGTCGTTGCGGGACTAGTGCCCCGTTTCCGAAGCTCGTGTGTCGTTACAGCAACCTCTAACACGAACTTCGGAAACAAGGGGCACTAGCAACTCTATGATTCTAGTGCCGCTTTCCAATTTGAAGTTTCCTGAACCGAGTTTGCCGCAGGTGGTGCAGGAACTTCAAATCGGCGGCACTAGGCGCGGCTGCCCTTGGGTGTCCCTGGCGTGGTGCGGGCGGAGGGATTTGAACCCCCACGTCTTTCGACACGGGAACCTAAATCCCGCGCGTCTACCAGTTCCGCCACGCCCGCAAAGGGCACCCCTCCACCGCCGCGCCGATACCGGGCGTGCCCCGATATCGACACTTCTCGTGCGCAAGTCAGCGGATGCCGACTTGCGTGGCGGCCGGGCGGCGCGGCTTATATCACGCAAAAAGCGCGTTGCGCACGCGAAAAATGGGCCACGGCCTATTGTCTTCTCAAGCGCGGGCGCCCGGGCTATGAGGCCTGCCCGTTCCTTGGACCGTTAGCAATGCTCACGCCCCCTCCGATGACGCGACGACGGGTCCTCGCCGGGGCGGGGTTGGCCGTCACCTGCGTGCATCTGCCCGCTTTCGCCCAACCGCAAGGCGGTCCCCCGGATGCCTTTGGTTTTCGAACCCTGCGCGCCTACAATAATACCATCACGCTGTCCGATCGGGGACCGACACCGATCTGGGGCTATGATGGCAAGGCGCCGGGGCCGGTGCTCCGGGTCAAGCGCGGCGAGGAACTGCGCATCAGGCTGATCAATGAGCTGCCCGAACCAACCGCCATTCATTGGCATGGGGTGCGCCTGCCCAACGCCATGGATGGTGTGCCCCACTTGACCCAGCCGCCGGTCGCTCCAGCGACGAGCTTTGACTATCGTTTCCGCCCTCCTGACGCGGGAACCTTCTGGTACCGTCCAGCGGGCAACGCGGCTGGGCAGATCGCGCGCGGGCTGCGCGGCGCCTTGATCGTCGAGGAGAGCACGCCGGTTGCGGTCGATCGCGACGTGCTTTTCGTTTTTGAGGACTGGCCGGCCGATCGCTCGGTCGACGGCCCTCGGCTCATGACCGTCAACGGCGCGGTAGAAACGGAGCTCTCGGTCCGACCGAACGAGCGGCTGCGGCTGCGGCTCGTCAACGCTGCTGTTGCTCGGCCGCTGGTGCTGCGGATCGAGCGCCACGCACCGATCGTCATGGCGATCGATGGACAACCGGCCGAACCATTCATAGCTCGCGACGGGCGCGTCGCGCTCGGCCCCGGCAATCGGGCCGATCTGTTCATCGACTTGCCACTCGGCCTTGGTGAGCGCGCGTCCATCCTGCTCCTAGCGGCAGGTTCCGAACGCGCGGTCGTCAATCTTGTCTATGCCGGCGAGGCTGCCCGCCCGGCGCCGCTCCCCGAGCCAACTCCGCTGCCGCCGAGCGCGCTGCCGCAGCGGCTCGACCTTCGAAGCGCGGCGCGCCACGACTTATCGCTCGACACTCTGGTGCCGTTGCCCGCACCTGTGCACGAGCGGCCGCCTTTGTTTTCCGTCGGGCGCGGACGCGTCGTGGTGCTTGCACTTGGCAATCGCACCGAGCTGAGCCAGACCATCCACCTGCACGGCCATCATGTCAGGCTGCTCGACCGGCTCGACGACGGCTGGAAGCCCTACTGGCTCGACACGATCACCATTCCAGCCCGGCAGACCGACCGCGTTGCCTTCCTTGCCGACAATCCTGGCAAGTGGCTGATCGAGGCGCAAGCCTTGGCTGACGCCCGGCCCCGTGCCGCCGTGTGGTTTGCGGTCTCGTGACGATCAACGTCACACAATCTGCTTGGCCAAAAGCCGCCGATAGACCTGCGGCAACGCTTCGGAAAGATCCTCCGCGATCAAGCCTGGGCCGGCGAGGGAGCCGACCTCGCCATGCAGCCAGACCGCCGCTGCCGCGGCCTCGAACGCCGGCATGCGTTGCGCCAGCAGGCCCGCGACGAACCCGGCCAAGACGTCCCCCGCACCAGCCGTCGCGAGCCACGGCGGCGCGTTGGCGGTGATCGCCGCGCGCCCATCGGGCGCCGCCACCACGGTGTCTGATCCTTTGAGCAGAATGACGGCTCCGGTGGCGGCGGCCGCCGCGCGCGAGCGCACGAGCTTCGATCCGGACTTGGGAATATCCTTGACGGCTTCGAAGAGATTTTTGAACTCGCCCTCGTGCGGCGTCAGCACGACAGCCCGCGCGGCGCGCGCACGGATCGCCGCGATCAGCGCCTGCGGCTCCCGGGCAAAGCTCGTGAGCGCGTCCGCATCGAGCACGACGGCGCGTTCGCCGCCGAGCGCGGTGCCGACAAGCTCGCGCATGGCTTGCCCGACGCCGCCGCCCGGGCCGAGCACGACCACGTTGCGGCGCGTGTCGCTGAGAAACGCGTCGAGCTCGGCCGCGCCATCGACCGGACGGACCATCACCGCAAGACTGGCGGCCGCGTTGACCGCGAGCGCCTCGCGCGGCGAAGCAATCGTCACCAGGCCCGCGCCTGCCCGCAACGCGCCGCGCGCCGCCATGCGGGCCGCGCCCGTGGTTGCCAGGCCGCCGGAAAGCACCACGGCGTGGCCGCGCGAATATTTGTGAGCATCAGGGCGCGGGACTGGAAATCGTGCGCTCCATAGATCCGGCTCGTTGAGAAAGGTCTGCGGCTTGATGGTTGCGAGAGTGGCGGCCGGGATTCCGATGTCGGCAACAGACAGCGTGCCGCAATGGAGCCGGCCTGGCAGCAACACATGTCCGGGCTTGCGTCGAAAGAAGGTGATCGTTTCGGTGGCCTCGACGGCGGCTCCCATGACGGCGCCGCTGGTGCCGTTGATGCCGCTCGGCAGATCGACCGCGTAGATGCGCGATCCCGAGGCGTTCATCGCCATGATCATGGCGAGGGCGACACCCTCCACCGGCCGGTCGAGGCCGGCGCCGAACAAGGCGTCCACGATGGCATCGGCGGGTTTGCCCGGGACGCTCAGCCGCTCGGGTGCCGCAGGCTCGATCGCTCCGGTCCAGCGCTTTGCCGCCACCGCGGCATCGCCCTTGAGCCGCTCGCTACCGCCCACCAGAAGCAGGCGTACTGCATAGCCCCGGTCGGCGAGAAGGCGGGCGGCGACAAACCCGTCACCGCCGTTGTTGCCGGGGCCGGCCACGACGACAATGTCGGCGCCGACGGGATGGTTGGCGGCCACCCGGTCGGCAACCGCCCGCCCGGCATTTTCCATTAACGCGATACCCGCGATGCCGCCCGCCATGGCCAGGCGGTCGGCCTCCGCCATTTCGGTGGTGGTGAGGAGCTCGATCATCCGAAACAGATACTCCCATCAAGGCGACGATGTCGCGACCGATCCTCAGACGCCTGGATTGCCAAAACCATGCTCACTGGACCTGACCACAAAATAGGCATTGTGCCGATTTCTTAGACATGAGATGGGAAAGAACCGGCAGGGCGGGCTCGCTGGCCGAGCATAAGCCTTTGATAGAGGCTCGTTTTTCAAGCGTGCTGGGCTTGGCACGGAGCCTGCTAACCACGTGCCGGCTCAACTTTGTCCACGGAGCCGCCGGGAGATGCAATTGCGATGAAAAAGATCGAGGCGATCATCAAGCCTTTCAAGCTCGACGAGGTGAAGGAGGCGCTGCAGGAGGTTGGATTGCAAGGCATCACCGTCACCGAGGCCAAAGGCTTCGGCCGGCAGAAGGGGCACACCGAGCTCTACCGTGGCGCCGAGTACGTGGTCGATTTTCTCCCGAAGGTGAAGATCGAGATTGTGCTCGGCGATGACATGGTCGAAAAAGCCATCGAGGCGATCCGTCGCGCCGCCCAGACCGGGCGGATCGGCGATGGAAAGATCTTCGTCTCCAACATCGAGGAAGCGATCCGGATCAGGACGGGGGAATCCGGACTCGATGCCATCTAAACCGCCGATCCCGTGCGATCTCGCTGAGGGCGAGGTCGTGTTCCGAGAAAGGGTATGTATTCCATGACGACCGCCAAAGACGTTCTGCAGATGATCAAGGACAACGACGTCAAATACGTCGATTTCCGGTTCACGGACCCGCGCGGGAAGTGGCAGCACGTGACCTTCGACGTCTCCATGATAGAAGAAGAGACTTTCGCCGAAGGACAGATGTTCGACGGCTCCTCGATCGCAGGGTGGAAGGCGATCAACGAGTCGGACATGAACCTGATGCCGGACCCTGCGACGGCGACCATCGATCCGTTCTTCGCGGAAACGACGCTGTCGCTCGTCTGCGACGTGCTTGAGCCGACCACTGGTGAGCCCTACAACCGCGATCCGCGCGGCATCGCCAAGAAGGCGGAAGGCTTCGCCAAGGCATCGGGCGTCGGCGACACCATCTACTTCGGGCCGGAAGCCGAGTTCTTCATCTTCGACGACGTGCGGTACTCGGCCCAGCCCTACAACACCGGCTTCAGGCTCGACTCCACCGAGTTGCCGACCAATTCCGATACGGAATACGAGGGCGGCAACCTCGGCCATCACATCGGCTTCAAGAAGGGCTACTTCCCGGTCCCGCCGCAGGATTCTGCCCAGGACATCCGCTCCGAGATGCTCGG
>Ga0209798_10000334_pt1 | contig 27648 bp, 25 predicted proteins | sample DOMMetBare3Fresh_FD_187475 | JGI IMG/M metagenome (GOLD analysis project Ga0209798, IMG submission 187475) | Wetland sediment microbial communities from St. Louis River estuary, USA, under dissolved organic matter induced mercury methylation -... | ecosystem: Environmental > Aquatic >... | reverse complement strand
CAATAAATCTGACCTTTTCCAACTGCACAACCAAATTCACCTCGCCCTGCTCAATCATATGCAAGATATACTCCTTGAGTTCACCGGAATTATGGGCATCTATTCTTTCCTCTTTAATGAAAAGCACATTGTAGCCATTTATTTTTTCCAGATTTATATTCATTAGTTCTTCCTAGGGCGAGCGTAATTAAACTAGTCTCAAGAAATCCTGATTTGACAACAAGGCATTTCGGTCAAATTTTACGATTTTTTAGATATTAAACTGTTTAACTAAGTTCAGTCATGGACTTTTTCACTTTTAATTCGGACTGAGGAAATTTTAACGCCGTTTACCTCGACTTCGACAAGTTCAGCCCGAACGGTTTCAAAGAAATCGAGCTGAGTCAATGCTGATTTTTTACTGCTTATGACACCCGAATGCAAGTCAAGGATTTTTTAGTAAAACAATCCATGGATCGTTTCGACAGGCTGTTGCTTTATAATTTTGCGGCTTGATCAGGCAAGGCCTTAGGAATCCTGCAGAAGGAGAGATTTAATAAAACCTGGAAAAACTTACCTAATTCGATCGACAACTAAGAGCTGGATTATGCACTCATGTAATCGCAATGCATTTTGATGTCCAGCAGTTTTATAAATCTTAATGATTAGTGAATTTCTTGTTTCCAATAGCGACATTGGTTGCTGATTTCACGTTCGGCTTCAAGCCAGTCATCGAGTTCGTGACCAGTTGCAAAACCTCTTTTTTGAGCTTTAAAAAAAGCTCGCTCCGTAACCATTTCCCGAAATTCGTTTGGATCAATGCCACCGTAATGGCCATTATGTAATGATTCACATCTAGCGTCCATATTACCTCCACTGAATAGTAAGAAGAAATCTTTAACTGGCTATTGTAAGCACAATAATGCCACAAAAACCATTCGTATAACCACTTAGTTTTATAAAAACATGAAACCAGCAATGAACTCACGTTGTAATGATAGCTAAACTGCCTTTCTATTGACGACACCAAGTTCATTCTTTATCTAGCTTTCCCTAATGTAAATTATCGCTCTTCGTCCTAATGTTTTGCATCACCATCATCAATTCAGCGATATTCTCCGCCTCCATTTTTTCCATGATCCGTGCCCGGTGCACCTCGATGGTGCGATGACTGACATCAAGAAGTCTTGCCACCTCTTTATTGGAGTAATTGCCCACGATCAGATTCAGCACTTCTTTTTCACGTACAGTCAATCGATCAATACGTCTTTGTATTTCAGATATCTCGGTCCGTTCTTTTCTTTTCGCCTTGTCTTTGTAGATGGCTTCATCAATACGCTCTATCAACACGACATTATCAAACGGTTTTTCAAGAAAATCGACAGCCCCCGCCCTGAATGCTTTTGCCGAATCAGAAATCTCCGCATGACCGCTAATGAAAATAATGGGCACTGTGATTTGTCTTTTTGCCAGTTCCTGCTGCAGATCAAGCCCATTCATGCCCGGCATTCTAACATCCAGAACCAGGCAACCCGGTAAGTCGGAACAATAGTTATTTAAAAAATCCTCGGCCGACTGAAAACTGCTGACCGCCTGTCCGGTTGATTTAATCATAAGAGCAAGTGCGTCACGCACTGCCAGTTCATCATCGACGATATAAACCAAGCTGTCAGGATGATTGATTGCCATATCATTGTTCCTGGATTGGTAAAGTGAAGTAAAAGGTGGTGCCTTTCCCCGGTTCACTATTAAAAAACAGCTCTCCGCCATTTGCCTTGACCAGCGACTGACTAATTGATAACCCCATGCCCATGCCGGATTTTTTCGTTGTAAAAAATGGGGTCAGAATTTTTTCTTGCTCAGTTTTTTCAATTCCTGGGCCATTATCCTTTATTCTGACAACAATGCGATGATGATCATCCTGGCTGGTCTGGATGGACAGTAACTGTTGCTTATTTTCGGGCAGGTTTTTTAAAGCATCCAGACTATTTTTTATTAGATTTAACAAAACCTGTTCAATTTGCACGCTATCAACATAAACAACAGGAATATTTTTGGCCAGATTAATTTTTTGAACGATATTGTTGTGTTTTAAATCGGCGGCGCACAAACTGAGACACACATTGATCAGGTCATTGATTACAACACTGGATCGATGAGTGGTTTTAGAGGTAACGAATTCTCGCATACGATGAATTATCTGACCAGCCTTCAAGGCTTGCTGGTAAGTTTTTTGTAAAACTTCGCGTAGTTGCAGCAAATCCGGCTGTTCAGCTTGCATGAAATTTAAACAAGCCTGTGTATAACTGGCAATCGCCGTCAATGGTTGATTGACTTCATGTGCAATCCCTGACGCCATTTCACCCATGAGCCCAAGGCGGGTAACGTGAGCAAGTTCATCCAAATGTGCTTTATCCTCCAGCTCTTTGAGTCTACGCGAACTTACGTCGCGAACAATGCTGGCATAGTACTTGGCGCCATCGATAGAAAATTCAGCCACGGAAATATCCACAGGCACTAGCACGCCATCTTTGCGCATGCCATCGATAGATCTGATGCGGCTAAGCATGTCTGGCATCCGGGTTTGCATGTAAGTGTCGCGTTTTGTTTGAATCTCGGTAGGCATCAGCTTAATAATACTGCAGCCAATAAGTTCTTCTTGACGGTAGCCAAAAATGGTTTCTATTGCAGAATTAACAGAAACGATGATGCCAGATGTATCCACCGTGATAATGCCTTCAATGGCCGCATTGAAAATGGCGTTGAGCTTTGCTTCCCGTTCCTCTAACTGATCTTTGGAATGGTGCAGTTCATCAATTTTTTTTTGTAATTTCTGATTGCTCTCGACGAGCTCTTGAGCCTGGTTAGCAATCTTTTGCTCCAGTTTTTCGTTCAGGCAGGCAATGCTTTCCTGCGCCAGTATACGTTCTGTGATGTCATTAATGGCCAAGCAGATATGACGGTCATTGACGTTGAAGTAATTAATGGCGTGCCGTAATTCTACAACAGTGAACTGTTGGCTTTCTTTACATGTTGCCTGCATGCAGTTAGATAGCCTGGGTCCTGGACATTGTAACGAACGATCAAGCTTTTTGTGGTCATTGAGCCGGACAGTCAGAATTTTATCCGGGTCTTGTGTCGCAAAGGCTTGAAAAAAAATATGATAGGCCTCTTGATCGGCAGGATGAATGAAGTCCCCGAGTTTTTTGCTGGCAAGCAATTCCAGGGGACAATCCAGTAGCTTTGCGGCAGACTGATTGGCATGCTGGATCAGGCCTTCCTCACTCAGCGTTATATAGCCTACCGTCCCTGAATTACAAAGCCTGGCATAGCGTTCACGCGATGCAGTCAATTCCTGATAAGCCCAGTTAAGTTCTTCATTTTGCAGCTCCAGCTCTAACTGATGAACCTGAAGCTCGGAGATCAGCTGCTGAATGTCTTGAGGGGGCAGCCTGGCAACATCGGGATTTGCTTTACCCAGCACGGCTTTGGCTCGTTTTCTAGTCCCCAAGCGCTGCCTAGACATTAATTTCTGCTCTTTGCTTGAGAACACATCATCATCCAGATTTTCAGGGTTTAGCTGAGACATACCTAAATATCCTGTTATCACGCTAGGGTTATCATTATTTTTGTTATCTGAGCCTTAATTCGATAAGTTTGACACCAAGCCTGCTTTTTTTGACCCATCACTGTTACTTAAATTTAACACGGTGCAATTTATAATTGCTAACTTACCAAACCCCTATACGTAGCATTACCTAGGTTTTCATACGAATATTTTTCATACCATTAATATGTAAAATCTCGAACGAGTGGGCTGGAATTCAATGTTAAATCGTTTATGTAATGTATGCTACTTGAAAACTAAACCATTTGCCCTCACTTTGTAAATGGATCCATAGTAATTTTTTATCATTTTACTGTGAAATTAAACCATTAATCTTTTTGGAGACACAACATGGCTATTACCCGTTATGAACCTTGGAGCTTATTAAATCAATTACAAAGAGAGCTTGAGCGCTCACAAACTGATAAACCCGGCGAAGGCTCAATCGCCACCGCAGAATGGGCGCCTGCCGTTGATATTAAGGAAGATACCGATAAATTCGTTATCCAGGCCGATATTCCCGGCGTGAAACCGGAAGACATCGAAATTAGCATGGAAGCGGGCGTACTAACTGTTAAAGGCGAAAAAAAATCCGAAGCCAAAACTGAAAAAGAAGGCTATAAACGGGTGGAAAGAACTTTCGGTTCTTTTTATCGCCGCTTTAGTCTGCCTGATTCTGCCAATGGCGATGCCATCAATGCAAGCTGCAAAAATGGCGTGTTGGAGATCGTTATTCCAAAACGAGAAGCCGTGAAACCCAGACGGATCAATGTGGCATCGGATGTATAACTACACTATTTGATGTTGTTGCAGGTTAACCACTATTGTAATTATTCAGCACTTATTACCAGCGGATGCGCTGCGGGTTGATTTGTTGGTCTGACTACAACAAAATGTTGAGTGAGCGTATACAGGTGAATTGATTTACCTGTCCCTATGAATCAATAAGCCGCGCATCCGACAATGACTGATATTGGATAGTTATAATGTAATAAGGACTGTATGGTAACGAGCAAGATATATTACGGCTCTAACATATTCACCTAATCGTTAAGACAGGGGGCCATCATGGCAACATTTCAACAGTTTAAACAAAATATCGGCCATGCCTTCGACTATATGGCCGAAGGCTGGGAAAATCTGACGCGTAAAGCAACCAATGCCATTACCCGATTTACCACGGGCGATCATAAAGGCAATCTCTCGGACGAAGAGCACAAGGAATTGGTGAGTCGCAGTACCGGATGGGGAATTATGGCTGCTGAAGTGTTTGATGATGACAACCGGATTATCGTAAGACTGGAAGCACCCGGTCTGGATGCCAAAGAATTAGATTTACAGGTTATTGATAACATGCTGGTTATCAGCGGTGAAAAAAGGATTCAACGAGAACATACAGAGGGTTATTATCATATTAAAGAGTGCGCCTACGGCCGCTTTGAGCGGGCCATTGGTTTGCCTGATGAAGTCGACTCCGATAAAGCCCAAGCTGATTATAAAAACGGCATTTTGAGAGTTGAATTGCCCAAATCGAAAAATAAAGCTCGAAAAACAATAAAAGTTCAGATTTCCTAGTCATAGTATGACTAGTACATCCAGATAACTGGAAAGATGCCTCATGCAGTATAAAGATTACTATAAGATCATGGGCTTGGCTCGCGGCGCCAGTCAGGACGAAATTAAACGGGCTTACCGTAAACTGGCGCGCAAATACCATCCGGATGTCAGCAAGGAAAAAGACGCTGAAGCCAAATTTAAGGAGCTTGGGGAGGCTTATGAAGTCCTCAAGGATCCTGAAAAAAGAGCAGCTTACGATCAACTGGGTAGCCACTGGAAAGCCGGTCAGGATTTCAGGCCACCGCCAAACTGGGATGAGGGCTTTGAATTCAGAGGCGGTGGTTTTACTGGCGTTGATACAGGAAACTACAGCGATTTTTTTGAACAGCTCTTCGGCCGTACCTTTTTCCATCATGCAAACAGGGGGCAGCATCACGCACAGGTAAGGGGTCAGGATAGCCATGCCAAAATTCATATTGATCTGGAAGATAGTTTTCAAGGGGCCACTCGGAATGTTTCACTAAGTGCGCCTGAAATGGATGGACAAGGCCATCTGCACCTTAAGCACAGAACTCTGAATATCAAAATTCCTAAAGGAATCAAGCCAGGCCAGCATATAAGACTGGCAGGCCAGGGCAATCCCGGATCAGGTGGCGCGCAGCCGGGTGATTTGATTCTTGAGATTGCTTTTAACAACCATCCTCTTTACCGTGTGAATGAAGCTGATGTTTACCTGGATCTCCCCGTCACTCCATGGGAAGCCGCTTTAGGGGCAAAAATTAAAGTACCGACGCCAGAAGGCTTTGTTGATGTGAAAATTCCTCCAAACTCCAGACAAGGTAGTAAACTACGTTTACCAGGCCGGGGATTGCCATCCAAAACGCCAGGTGATTTCTTCATCATACTGCAAATAGCGCTTCCCCCCTCAACTTCCGAAATTGCCAAAGCGGCTTATCAAAAAATGCAGGAGGCCTTTGATTTTAATCCGCGCCAATCGCTTGGGGTCTAAAAAATATGGATTCACATGATATTTCATTAGTCCTTACTGGCACCGTCATTGAAGATGACAGTTTGACGCTAGGGCAACTATGCCGTGCCTGTGGCGCCCATGCTGACTGGATTATCAGTCTGGTTGAGGAAAGTATTATCGAACCCAAGGGGGAAGACATCGCATTATGGCGTTTTTCAGGGGCGAGCCTTGTCCGCGCCAGATCAGCCCTCAGGCTACAGCGTGATTTAGGTGTTAATCTCGCCGGTATAGCACTGGTGCTGGACTTGATTGAAGAACTTGAAAGATTGCGCACCCAATTACAGACCCAAAATCGTGTATGATGATGTTGCGAACACGCCGCCACTCTAATAAATTATAAGCCCGAAAATAAAGCCGAATCCTCCAAAGTCCCGTTGCTGATGTATAAAAGTATAAACAGTTTATCCATTGCTTCAACTGTGGAAACTAGGATAATTAAAGGCAAGCCGATTCAATAAAACTTGATATAGAGGAAATCACGATGACATCAACCTGGATACTTGTTGCCAATAACACCCATGCCCGTATTTTTACTGCTAAAACGCCCTCTTCTTCTTTAGAGGAAATCGAAAGCTTTGCGCATACGGAAAGCCGTCTACATGATCGTGAAATAACCACCGATCTCCCTGGAAAAATCCGGGGAGAAGGCGGTACCGGCGGACATGCTTTTGAACAGCCCACCGATCCGAAAGAACACGAAGCCAGCAATTTTGCGCATTTCATTGTCCATTACCTGGAAAATGCACATAATCAAAATAAATTCAGTCAGTTGTTGATTATTGCAGAGCCCTCTTTTCTTGGCATGCTCCGCAACCAGTTGCCGGAAAAAATCAAAAAACTGATTGCTTTTGAGCTTAATAAAAATATTACCATGCACAGCGCTGAAGATATTCGTGCTCATCTACCCCCGTATTTGCCGACTCATTGAAGTATTAAAGGGTTGGGCATACATTTGTATGCTCCATTGGTAGAAAAACCATAGATGTAATCAATTCATTGTAAGTAGATTGATTACCTATTTTGGCCAATAAATTTATACAGCAATTAAGACAACTTTCTGCATCAACATTCCCAGATCTATCGATTGGGCCACAAAACGCTAACCATCACTTAACACTCTAATTTTAAAAACATTCGTATTACTTATAATGACTCATCTATAAATTCTAAGCGACACTATCTGCTGACAAATAGCATCCGCTGTCAGTTGATTAGGCGATAGTCTGGCTTACACCTATGGGTACGGGGGTCCACTTTTAGGGTGCGGCAATAGTCAAAGCCCCGTCCCAAACAGAGCCACTTTGCGCTTATGCAGTGCAAGCCCATCGGCGCGATTGACCTGAGAGAAGTTTAAGCTCGTTTATTTCGCATAAAGAAACCCAGATCATGCTTGGGTTTTCAGAAAAGCCCGGCCTTAGCTGTCCGTCATAAGACTGAAATCCTGCCGGCGCGGTATTGTTGCTGGTGAAGGCTGTTACAAGGAAACCTGGCATATTCGCGACCGGAATCAGTGCCAGTATTCTCTGGTTCACTCATATGATCAACAAGCCTGCAATGACTGCGCTGGCCAGCGTTGTACCGACTCTCAAACCGAGGGCCCAGTCGCCGATAACCAACACGACGATGCTTTTGAAGCCGGTGTTGACCGATACTGCAATAAATATGGCGTGGGCAGCTACATTAAGGTTTAATCCTTCCTTGCTTAATTGTGACATTGAAAGGGTAATCGGATCTACATCGGCAAGACCCGAAGCAGCAGCGAGAAAATAAGCACCCTTATCCCCAAAATGAATTTGGAGAAGCCTGGATAGCAACAGTATGATGACCAAAAATGTGCCGAATTTTATTGCCATCCCCAATTGAAAGGGGTTCTCAAGTTTTACTTCCTGGTTGCCCTGAAACTCTTTCGCAGTTTGCCATAACAGAAAAGCCAGTAGGTAACAAACACTGCTCATCATGGACAAAGAAGGAATTAATATCTGGAAAAGATCCGGATTTAGAATTGAGGCCAGTAGCAGAGTGCGAATAAACATGGTGGCGCAGGCTGTCAAAATGCCTGCCGATAGCGCATTGTGCATGCCGGGATAGGTTTTTGACAAACGCGCCAGATTGAAAGTAACAGCGGTTGAAGAAACCAATCCGCCAAAGATACCGGATATGACTGGTCCATGGCGATTACCGACAATTTTTATGGCAAAATACCCAAGATATGAAATACCTGCGATTAACACAACCATCCACCAGATATGGTAGGGATTAAAGGCTTCCCAGGGACCAAAGCTCTGGTTGGGCAGAATTGGCAACATAACCACTGAGATCAGCAGCAGCTTCAGCGTTGCTTCCAATTCGTGCTGCTCCAGCTTGTTCATCCAGCCATGCAGCAATGGTTTAAACCCCAGCAATAGGGCTATCACGACGGCAGTTGCAGACGCGAGCGTGGTGTGGCCGAAAACGGTGAGCGCCCCCAAGGTAAAGGTAATCAGTGTGGCGATGATACTGGTGATGCTGTAATCTTCAAATTTGCTGAGGCTTTTGCTGTAAGCAGTTAATAAAACAAAAGTCAGCGACAGAAAGGCGAATCCCATCAATAAAACGTCTACCTGTTGAGCAAGAATGCCCCACAAGCCGCCAAGCAGAGCAACGAGTCCATAGGTACGCAACCCGGCAATGCGCATGCCTTCGCTTTTATCGCGCGTATGCCAGCCCCGTTCAAGGCCGATCAGTAGACCTATTGCCAACGTAATTCCCAATAGTTTGAAATTTTGCAGTTCAATCATTGTTTAAGAATACTCTGATTATGGTTTCTTGTACTTAAAATTTCGATATCTTAATCGTTGGTTTTTATCTTGAAGCCGGCCTATTTTTCCGTTGAAACTTAGCCCCTGCGCAGTCGTCAAGGTTAGGTTTGGTCATGGCCTGCCCAGGGTGGGTGGCGGCGATGGTACAGATTTCATTTTGTTGCGGTTTGGCTCTGGGCAGGCAGCCACCAACAGAAAATCGTCTTGCCCCTTCAAAAGTAAAACTGGTTTCGGTCAGGTATCGCCAGAACGATAGGTACAGCCCTTTACGTAACAGCCTGTTGCAGCTTAAGGCTGAAGCGGGGCGTAAGTTTTAGCTTTTAACAGACATGAATCACTTTTTTACTCCGATTTCAGCAATTGCTTGCCAATTGCAAAATTTCCGATTCCCGCTAATGCACGCCAGGCGCCATCATCACCCCGATAAAGACCTAGTAACTTTGTCGGCGTAGCCTTTGAATAAAGGAGCTCAATCCTGCAATATTGGCATTCATCAGTATGGCTGCCCAGCCATTGTCAAACGCCCTCCTTTAAAGAGATAGGCTATAAAGTGACAGAATGATTAAGTTTTGATGACAATCTATAGCGATTGCCCATTATTCTTAATTTTGTCAGCTTGTAAAATAACTTTCATTTACATCAACTATTTGTTTGCAATTCAATTTATGAGTTCAACAAAAACCGGTTTAATTTTAAAGTTAGTTGAATTACTAATAGCGTTTACAGGAAATACCTAGCAGAATTGATAAAAAATTTCGCAAGCCAATTTAGCCAAATTATTAATCTGAGGTGAAGGCAATGAAAGCGATGATATTAGACAAACTCTATAATCTTGACGAGAATCAGACACCGTTGAAACTGACGGAACTACCGGTTCCGGTTCCAGGCGAAAAGGAAATATTGCTGAAAGTCTTAGCCTGCGGTGTTTGCCATACGGAACTAGATGAAATTGCGGGACGGACACCGCCCATGCATTTGCCCATTGTCCCGGGACATCAAGTGGTAGGCCGAGTAGAAGCAGTTGGCACAAAAGTTAAGGCGATAAAAACCGGGGACAGAATGGGCGTTGCATGGATTTTCTCTGCTTGTGGTGAGTGTAAGTTTTGCCTGACCGGTAATGAAAATTTGTGCCCGAACTTTACCGCAACAGGGCGAGATCGAAATGGCGGCTATGCGCAGTACATGACGGTTGCAGAAAATTTCGCTTATGCCATTCCGGACATTTTTTCTGATGAACAAGCGGCGCCATTATTATGCGCGGGTGCAATAGGTTACCGATCATTACGACTGACTGGCCTAAAAAATGGCCAGCGCCTGGGCTTGACAGGGTTTGGTGCTTCAGGACATTTGCTATTAAAAATAGTAAAACATCGTTATCCTGATACTGACGTGTATGTTTTTGCTCGAAACGCCGAAGAAAGAACATTTGCGATGGAATTGGGCGCGGTATGGGTGGGTAATACGATTGAAAAATCCCCGATTAAATTGGACTGCATTATTGATACCACGCCGGCATGGCTACCTATCGTTGAAGCCCTGGGCAATCTGGAAGCCGGTGGCAGACTGGTGATTAATGCCATTCGCAAGGAAGGTGACCAGCGCTGTTTGCTGGATTTAGACTATCCGGTTCATCTTTGGCATGAGAAAGAAATAAAAAGTGTCGCCAATATTTCCCGGACGGACGTGAAGGAGTTTTTAAGTCTGGCGGCTGAAATGAATCTTAAACCCGAGATACAGTTGTTTACTCTTGCGCAGGCAAATGAGGCCTTATATGAGCTGAAGGAAGGCAAAATTCGTGGCGCCAAGGTTTTGAAAATAAATTGAAATCCAGGCACAGTCCATACTTCGCGAACACTCGCCGTATGGCTTTGGGGCTGCTTCGGAATGATCGTTTGCTACCCGGGTTTCTTCGGCCTGCAGAAAGCATTGTTGATATCTTCATTTTTTGCCTCTGCCACAAAGCTAGGTAAGGAAAGTAAAGAACCCGCAGCCACAACGTAAATGGTCATTTCCGGCTGGCTGAACCAAGTGAAGCCAATCGGGAGCGCAGCTCCTGCGGCAAAAGTCGTTGCGGAAACGAAAGCAGCCTGAATTGGACGGGCCCGATGTGTGCCGGATAGACCCAACTCGTCCCGTGCATGGGCAACCAGCGCATCGTGTTCCATGAGTTGCTGGGCGACTTGCTCTGCAAGTGTTGCGTCAAGACCGCGTTCTATGTACAAGGTTGTCAATTCATTGAATTCGAAGTGCCAATTGTCCACCAATTCCTTGCGCTCACGCGAAAGATCGGCAGTCTCTGTATCGGCTTGAGAACTGACTGAAACATATTCGCCTGCCGCCATCGACATGGCACCCGCGACGAGTCCGGCAACGCCAGTGAGCAATATTTGTGGGCTGTCAGCATTCGCCCCTGCAACGCCCAATACCAAACTGGCTGTTGACACAATACCGTCATTGGCACCCAGCACGGCAGCCCGAAGCCAACCAATACGTGTTGTGTAATGACGTTCGAAATGGGAGACGTGCATTTTATTCCTGAGGTTTATTTTTGAATAATAAATTTGTTGTCGTTTTTCAGACGGCCTTTAACCCGTTTGAGTAAAAACGTGTAGGACGAACGCTTATCGCAAATCGTTATGCTTAATAATCCTTGCTGGTTAATTTACAGATAACACTCCGCCGATCAGTTTTACTTTTTTATGCTCAAAATTTACTCACCGTTGCCGAACTTTAAAATTATTTCGACGCTTTTTGTTCAGTTCGGGTGGTCGATTGCCCGTCTTTTTCTTATGCCGGTAATCCTTATTGTCGGTATGGGCATGCCGTGTACTCTTTTTAGGCGTACCGGTAACTTTTAACGATACCGGCTCATAACCGGTATCGGCAACACGGGGGATCTTGCGGTTCAGCAAAGCTTCTATTTCCGCCAATTGCCACGCTTCCTCGGGGCATACCAGAGACAGTGCTTCACCGGCCAATCCGGCGCGGCCCGTACGGCCAATGCGATGAATGTAATCTTCGGTGACCTGAGGCAAATCGTAATTCACAACATGCGGTAACTGATCGATGTCCAGACCACGGGCGGCAATATCGGTAGCCACCAGTACAGCAACTTTTCCGCTTTTAAAATAATCCAGGGCTCTAGTGCGCGCTCCCTGGGTTTTATCTCCGTGCAGCGCCGCGGCACGGATGCCGTCCTTGGTTAGCTGTTTTTCCAGGCGATCGGCTCCATGTTTGGTACGCACAAAAACCAACACCTGTTGCCAATTGCCGCTGCCAATCAGATAAGACAGCAATTCCCGTTTATTTTCGCGGTGAATGCCATAGACACGCTCCGAAATAGTGTCGGCAGTGGCGTTATGTTTGGCGATCGCAATTTCGCTAGCATTGTTCAATACGGAAGCGGCCAGCGCCTTTATTTCTGTGGAATACGTAGCTGAGAACAACAGATTTTGCCGATGCTTGGGAAGTCGGTCGAGAATTTTCCGGATATCTGGCAGAAAACCCATATCAAGCATGCGGTCGGCTTCGTCTAGCACCAATATTTCCACTTCGGACAAATCAATATGTTTTTGGTGCATCAGGTCAAGCAAACGGCCTGGCGTAGCGACTACAATATCGCAACCTCTGCGCAATTTGCGGATTTGTTCGTTGATGCTGACGCCACCGAATATAGCTTCCGAATACAATGGCATATATTTGCCGTAGGTTTTAACGCTCTCATAAACCTGGAGTGCCAGCTCCCGGGTCGGTGTCAGCATAAGCGCCCTGACCGGACGGGGTTTCCGGTGCATGTCCAGTTGTTCCGACAGTAATTGCAGGATCGGCAATGTAAAACCTGCGGTTTTGCCGGTGCCGGTCTGGGCACCGGCCAGGACATCGTGGCCTTCGAGGATAACAGGAATGGCCTGCTGCTGGACCGGTGTAGGTGTTACATAGCCCTGATCTGCAACGGCTTGCAGGAGCTTTTCGGTCAAGCCGAGCTGTTCAAATGACATTAAAAATCTCTGGTAAGTTGAGTTGGTAAAAAATTGGTGTCGACAGTTAGTGACGGTTTTTTTGAATATGGCGAATCGTCAAGAGGCAGGGGCCGAATCGAAACCAGGTCCTGTTGGGATTCGCTGAAAGTTGAAGTTGATTAGAACGATAGTCGGCGGATGTTTTGTTGAACAGCCAAAATCGGAATGCGGTTAACCGCCCGTCACATTCATATAGCGTAAAATAACCGGCTGTTCGTGGATATTGAATTCATGTTTTTCCGGTTTGATGCGCATAGCATCGATTATGGTCTGTTTAAGGACGGCTATGTCACCGGGATGCGTTCTGATGACATTTTTCAAATCAACAGAATGCTCATTACCCAGACATAACAACAGCCGGCCTTCAACAGTCAGGCGCACCCGGTTACAGCTGCCGCAAAAATTTTCACTGTGCGGAGAAATAAAACCGACTCGGGTTTGCGTGCCGGCCACCTTAAAATAATTTGAAGGCCCGCCGGTTTTTTCCGTGCTGGCAATCAGTGTAAAATGTTTTGCCAGATCTGATTTGATCATTGTACTGGAATAGTAGGCCGCGCCCCGATCATGCTGGTTGATGACACCCAAAGGCATTTCTTCAATAAAGCTGATGTCGATACGATTATCGACGGCAAATTGAACTAGATCACAGACTTCAAAATGGTTGTTGTTTTTCAGGATGACTGAATTGATTTTAATGCGTTCAAAACCCGCCGATATTGCAGCCCTGATGCCTTTCAGCACCTGCCGTAAATCGCCGGTTCGAGTGATGGCTTTAAATTTTTCTTCATCGAGCGTGTCGAGGCTAATATTGATGCGTTTGACACCGGCTTCTTTTAAAGGGGCGGCCATGGTATCAAGCTGAGATCCGTTGGTTGTGATGACCAGTTCATTCAAACTTTCGATCCGGCCAAGTTTATGCATAAGTTCCAGGGCGCCTTTTCTGACCAAGGGTTCACCACCCGTTATCCGGATTTTTTTGACGCCCAGTTCGGTAAATGCCGTTGCCAGGAAGTGGATTTCTTCCAGTGATAATATTTGGGCGCGGGGTAAAAATGTCATTTCTTCCGCCATGCAGTAGACGCAGCGAAAATCGCAGCGGTCGGTGATCGATATACGTAAATAATCAACCTTTCTGCCGAAGCGGTCTATCAATTGAGCTGGAACAGGCGATGGCGACATAAAATCAGTAAGTTAATGGGAGGCTTTTAGTCTGTCGAAGCATTAGATCCATTATCTACGACTGTATTTTTTACTCAAAATTCTACAATGCCGGAATTTTAGTTATGCGGTTTTATAAATCGCAAAAAGCATCGGCGCTGAGGGCTTATATTCCGCTACTGTCAAAATTCGTACCGTAAACTGTTCCCGGTTCAGCTGGTCACACCATAGCCTGACCTGGTGCGTTTCACTATCGCCGCCACTATGGCCGGGATAGGCAAGCACCGTGAGGATACCGCCAACGGACAACATTCGGCCGGCACTGCTTAATGCCGTTAGAGTCGTATCGGCCAGCGTCATAAGGCTTTTATCGCCGCCCGGCAAATAACCGAGATTGAACATAACGGCGCAGACTTTACCGTGATATTGTACAGGAATTTTTCCGGTCATTACGGCATGATTGGCCTGAAACAACGTCACGCAATCAGATAAACTGGCCTGCTCAAGCCTGCAACGAGTTATGCGCAGGGCTGATGGCTGAATATCAAAACCGTAAATCTTGCCCGATGTTGTCACTTGTTCGGCTAAAAATAGCGTATCATGACCATTGCCGATTGTTGCATCGATCGCAATGGCACCGGAATGGAGTTTATCTTTAACCAGCTCATGAGCAGCATTGACCAGTGAAATATGTTTCATAGCGCCGGATATTACAGGTTTTAAGGAGCGGTACGTTCTTCAGCAAGACATCAGCAAAATGTTGCGCATACCAGGGAATCCGTAAACTGCCTTTGGCCCCGAAGCCGTTAAAGATGGCGAGCTGCGGATGGTGCAAATGTTGGCCAATGAACGGCTGACGATCTTGTGTGCAGGGCCTGATACCGGCCTGCTGATCGATCAATGTCGTGTGTATCTGCGGAGCAATTTCTTGCAACGATTTCAATAAGGCATCCCGCACTTGCTGCGTGGTTTTGTTATCGATGCAATTACGATCGAAACTTGCGCCGATCTTTATTGTATGAGCATTTAGCGGGATAAGCCAGTTTCCGTAATTCAGGATTTTACCGGGCAGATCGTTGCCGTGTGCCAGCGTTAAAATCTCTCCCTTTACCGGTTGCCAAGGCAGCCAAGCAAACCACGGGTTGTGACTGGCACGGTAACCGTCGCAAAAAATAATCTGTTTGGACATAATGTCTTGCCAGCCTAAAAATGGCCCCAACCGGATGCCGCGGTAATCGAACTCCATGCTCCGGTAACAAGCACGGGCAATAAAAAATTTTTTCAAGCTGGTTAATAGCGGACGGGTTAACAAATAGCCGGTTTGCTTTTGCTCCAAGTAGCCGAAAGGAGTTAACAGACTCTTTACAGGATGGCCGGGTTCCGTAATGTCGCCCAGATACCTTCGATATCCCGTCTGAGTCAAGCGCTTTTTGCAGTTATTCGATTCTTCTGGATTCCGGAAAATGCGCAGCATCGTTTGTTCATGATAAAAATTGTGTGCAAAAAAATCCGACAGCCTGGTGTAATAAATTTTTGCGGCTGGCAACAAACTATCCACATCCGCCGTTTTGACAAAGCGCAGACCGGTTATCGGATTAATTAACCCGGCCGCGACTTGAGATGCGCTTTCCAGGCCGTTATCGACAATGACAACTTTGCAACCGCGGTGCAGCAGTTCCCAGGCCAGCAAACTGCCGGCGAGTCCTTGACCGATGATCAGATAGTCTATAGTCATCGAATGATTTTGGTTTGATGGCAAATGTTGTTCGCGCAACTATAGAAAGCAGAAGAAATCCAGAGTACTCCGGCTATCTATGTTGGTCACCCTCTCCAGGCCAGAAATTATTGCATTTTTTGCGGAAAACATGAATGGTGGTTAAACTTGAATTATGAATTTAACGTTATCTCATTAGTTTATCTTGCAGGCATTGAAAAGTCCTAAGCAAGAATCAGGTGGTAATTTTTGCTGAACTTTGTCAGCATTACATTATTGAATCCGGCAATATCATCGAAATTCTCGTTGCCGGCGATGATCTGAAGTTGAATCCTTTTCCTGCCGATTCGATAACCGCCTAAGGCGGGTCATTGAAACTAGATCTCTCATTTTGAAACTATCCCATTTTCCAATGAATATTCTGGGCGGCGGTTCATTTAAAAGCGCATTACTTCATGTCACATGCCGATTGTTTTGCTGGGCTTTGCCGCTTCGAAAACAGGCAGTGGTGCTGAATAGTGATCCGGTATATTCAAGGTATCGGGCGATACGGTAACACCAGTGAAAATTTAGCCGCCCAAATCAAAAGATTAGTTTGATTTGAGTTAAGCTCTGGCACATACCCAGACATCCACTTTATTTACCCCCGATTTTTTTAATAACGCCGCTAGTTCATGCGCCGTTGAGCCGGTTGTCATGACATCATCGACAATGGCGACATGTCTGGCTTGGAGCGGTTTAACCAGGGAAAAAGCATTTTTGATATTTTTCCGCCGTTGTTTGGCCGATAGGCGGGTTTGTTGCGGGGTTTCACGATGCCGTTGGCAGCTGGCGAGTTCCAGTGGAATCTGTAATTGTTTCGACAGGATCCGGGCGATTTCAATAGCCTGGTTAAAGCCGCGCTGTCGGTAGCGGGTCTTATGCAACGGCACGGGCAGGATTAAATCCGGTTTTTCGGCCGTTCGTTGCACATGTTCCGTCAGCAATGAACCCAACAGTCGGGCATTGGCGTAATGCGCATTAAATTTCAGCGAGGTGATCAGATATCGGATGGCGCCTTGATGGATATATGGCGCGTAGGTTCGGTCAAAAGCCGGTTGTTTCGCAAGGCAACGACCGCACAGCAAAGTTGTTGCCTTGATTTCCAAGGCGTCCGCGCACTGAAAACAGCAGTGTTTGTTTTGGGGCAAATGTCCGTAACACGAATGACATAGATCGCGCGAATCGAAACCGGGATTTCCACACAAGAGGCAGGTAGGCGGAAACAGGAAATCCTGTATAATGTTAAGCCAGTTGTAATCCATTATTATTTAATTGAGGTTGACAAATGACGCCGTCAAGCGCCGCTTTTACACTCTTACTGTAGCCGGAGATTTATAGAATGTCAGCAAATCCTGCCAAAAGCAGCCGTTTTACGTCTACAATTCGTCATAACTGGCAATTGGATCAAGTGCAGGCGCTTTATGCCTTGCCTTTTAATGATCTGATTTTTCAGGCGCAAACCTTGCATCGAAACTATTTTGATCCTAATGAAGTGCAGATCAGCAGCCTGTTAAGCATCAAAACCGGCTCCTGTTCGGAAGATTGCGCTTACTGTCCCCAGAGCGCACGTTATGATTCCGGCATCACTCCCGAGGCATTAATGCCGGTTGCTGAGGTTATCAAGGCTGCCCGTAAAGCAAAGGATCAGGGTGCATCGCGGTTTTGCATGGGTGCGGCCTGGCGCAAACCGAAGGACAAGGATGTTGAAAGAGTGGTGGAAATGATTCAAGGCGTCAAGGCACTGGGCATGGAAACTTGCGTAACGCTGGGTATGCTGACCGATGAGCAAACCCGGCGTTTAAAAGAAGGTGGGCTGGATTATTATAATCACAACCTGGATACGTCCGAAGACTATTATTCTGAAATCATTACCACACGCACGTATCAGGATCGTCTCGATACGCTGACACGGGTCCGGGACGCGGGCATTAATGTCTGCTGCGGCGGTATCCTGGGCATGGGAGAGGACGCGGTTGATCGCGCCAGATTGTTGATTCAGCTAGCCAACCTGCCCAAACATCCGGAAAGTGTGCCGGTGAATATGCTGGTACAGGTTGAAGGAACGCCGTTGATGGGCACGGAGACGCTCGATCCCTTTATTTTTATCAGAACAATAGCCGTGGCCAGAATCATGATGCCTGCCTCAAGGGTCCGCCTGTCCGCAGGCCGCAATACCATGGGTGACGAGATGCAGGCTTTGTGTTTTCTCGCCGGCGCCAACTCGATTTTTTATGGTGATAAATTGTTGACGACCGATAACCCGATGACGAATCAAGATTTGGCTTTGTTCGACCGGTTGGGCTTATATGCGGGCGGCTCCAGTTACGTCTGATGACGGCTGCTTTTTCCGGTCTGGCCGGTGATCTGAACTTGATTGCCCGGCAAGGTCTCTATCGCTCCAGGCGCATTATAGATTCGCCGCAAGGCATTTATCTGATGATCGACGGCAGGCAGGTACTTAATTTTTGCAGTAACGATTACTTGGGCCTGGCAAACCACACTGACGTGATCCAGGCCTTTAAAGTTGCGGTTGATCGTTATGGTGTCGGGAGCGGTTCAGCGCATTTGATTTGCGGACACAGCGCACCTCATCATGCATTGGAAGAGGAACTGGCCGAGTTTACCGGGCGCGACCGGGCATTACTGTTTTCCACCGGCTACATGGCCAACACCGGAGTTATAACGGCGTTGTTAGGTAGAGGCGATACGGTGCTTGAGGATAGGCTGAATCACGCTTCGCTGCTGGATGGAGGACTGGCTTCGAGAGCCAGACTCACGCGCTATGCGCATGCCAACGTTGACGATTTGAACGCCAAGCTGGAGAAAGCACAAGGGAACAAACTGATTGTAAGTGATGGTGTATTCAGTATGGATGGCGATTTCGCTCCGCTCAAAGCCTTGTCACTGACCGCTGAAAGGCACTCATCCTGGCTGATGGTCGATGATGCACACGGAATTGGTGTCATCGGCGAGCGTGGAGGGGGACTGGTGCAGTATTGTAATCTCAATCAGTCTGAAGTGCCGATATTGATGGGTACGTTGGGCAAGGCTCTAGGCTGTTTTGGCGCGTTTGTCGCTGGTTCCGAGGAACTCATTGAAATGTTAATTCAGAAAGCCCGCACTTATATTTACACCACGGCACTGCCACCGGCAGTGGCGGAAGCTACCCGTGTAAGTCTGAAAATCGCCACCAAGGAAAACTGGCGCAGGGACAAGCTGAACAAATTGATTAGTCATTTCAAGAGTGGCGTTCAACAATTGGGGCTTGACTTGATGACATCGTCTTCCGCCATTCAGCCGCTGCTGATTGGCGACAGTTATAAAGCGCTGAGAATCAGCAATGCTTTGTTGGCTAAAGGTTTTTTAGTCAGTGCGATTCGTCCGCCCACCGTGCCCCGGCATAGTGCCAGGTTACGCATCACTTTTTCAGCGTTGCATGAAGAGAAGCATGTCGACCGCTTACTTTGCGCACTGTCTGAGCTAAGGCAGCTTTATGATTAAAATTCATCAGGAAACTTTTGGTGAAGGCAAGCCCATTGTGCTGGTACACGGCTGGGGTATGCACACCGGCATTTGGCGGGATTTTGCGCGGGAGCTGGGGGAATCGTATTGCGTGACCTGTGTCGATTTGCCTGGGCATGGCCAAAGTGAAAAACTGGACAAGTTCACGTTGGAGCCGATAGGCAAGGTATTGGTCGATGTGGTTTCAGACCAGCCCTGTTGTTGGCTGGGCTGGTCTTTAGGCGCTTCAGTGATTTTAGACATCTCCCGCCGTTTCCCCGATCGCTGCAAATCGCTTATTTTGCTGGCGGGCAATCCTCATTTCGTCAGAACGGATCGATGGCCGGGCATCAGGTTGCAGGCACTGAATGCCTTTGCCGACAGTTTGACTGCGGATACTCAGGCAACGTTATTACGTTTTTTGGCATTACAGATAAATGGTTTGGCTGATTATAAGGATCTGGCTAAAACATTGAATAAAGCAGTTTCCCAATATCCAGCGCCCGATCAGGAAACTTTACGGCAAGGTTTAAAAATACTGAAAGAAGCCGATTTAAGGTCTGCGTTAGCCAAGCTGACCGTGCCGGTTTCGGTCATATTGGGTAACAGAGACTCATTGGTTCCGGCGGAAGTAGGCTTTCACATGCAGCAGCTTCTTCCTGAGCTGGAACTTAATGTTATCGACAAGGCCGGGCATGTGCCGTTTTTATCGCATCGAGCTGAACTTGTTGCCATTATTTCCCGTTTTATGGATGAACAATGAGTAATGTTTTTTATCTCGATAAAGTTAAGATAAAAAAGTCATTTTCGGCGGCTTCGGTCACCTATGACCGTGTTGCGCAACTGCAGCGCAGCACCGGCAGAGCCTTGTTGAACAGTATTGATGTAAAAAATTGCCGCGGCCTTGTACTGGATTTAGGTTGCGGCACCGGTTTTTTAACGGCCGAATTGCTTGAAGCTGCATCTCAAACGAATCTTAAAGCAATTGTTGCTATGGATATAGCTATGCCCATGTTGTATCAAGCGCGCAGCAAGCTGACCAGACATCGGAAGGTGTATTATCTTTGTGGCGACGCGGAAAAGTTGCCTTTCGTTGAAAAATCAGCCGATTGCGTAATTTCCAATCTGGCCCTGCAATGGTGTGGAAATTCCGAGGCGTTTTTTGCCAGCATCAGGCGCATCCTCAAACCGGGCGGTCAACTGTTTTTTTCCACTTTCGGGCCGCAAACACTGTGGGAACTGAAAAACGCCTGGGCGCAAGCCGACGACTTTCATCATGTCAACGAATTTTATAGCCACGAACAGCTGCAACATTTTCTTCATCGCGCTGGCTTCGGCGCCATCCAAATCTCTGCAAACACCTGCCGACAATATTACAATTCCGTGCTCGAACTGATGCAGGAATTGAAATTCCTGGGCGCCCATAATATAGCAGCAGGACGCAACAGAAATTTGACCGGCAAAAAGCAGCTGCAAACGATGGTGAATGCTTATGAAAAGTACCGCTCAGAGAGCCGTGTGCCGGCGACATTTGAGACCTTGCTGGTTTCCGCCAGGGTCTAACAGCATAGCGATGGAAAAAGGCTATTTCATAACCGGCACCGATACCGACGTTGGCAAAACCTGGGCGACGCTGGCGCTTATCCGTTACTTCAGAAACCAGGGAAAATCCGTCGCCGGCATGAAGCCGGTGGCTTCCGGCTGTTTCATGCGGGATGGCAGGCTGGTCAATGACGATGCCTTGCAGATACAAGCTGCGGCGTCGATAACTATGGGTTATGAATTAATTAATCCTTATGCTTACGCTGAACCGGTTTCGCCGCACATTGCCGGTAAAAACAAACCGGCAGCACTAGATAAAATAGTTTGCTGTTTCGATAAATTAAAGGAGCAGGCTGACCTTGTCTTGGTCGAAGGTGCGGGTGGCTGGCTGACGCCAGTTAATAATCGTGAAGACATGGCCGATCTAGCCAAGATGTTGGCGTTGCCGGTCATTTTGGTAGTAGCAATTAGACTGGGCTGCATCAATCATGCAAAACTGACTTACCGGGGGATCCAACAAACCTACATTCATTGCGCGGGTTGGATTGCCGCTTGTTCAGACCCCAATGTGTTGAACCGTGTAGAAATCATTCGAACCCTGGAAAAGGCCATGGATGCGCCATTGCTGGGCGTTTTGCCTTACAGAGAGACTGCCGATTTCAACTTTTTTGCGCAGCAATTAAAACTCTAAAGAATCTTTATAACAACATGACTATTTTGGCACCGTACCCCGAGATTGTAAAATCAGTGTAATCCATCTTTGCCATGCCTGATAATGATTGCCTGTTATTTCAAAAAGCAAAGATTTTCAATTTATCTCAAGCGGTAAAACCTACATTACTTGGGAACTGATATCTAATCTCTATCACTTTGGATTCCTTTAGCCTTAAGAGCGCTATCCACACCCCCTTAAATTATGGATATTGGCAGCAATGATGACGGTATGCCGGTTCCGGCCTTTTTTGTCAATTTACGAGGAATTTATATGCCTCCTCTTTAGGCTTTAACTCTAAAAAGGTTGTTTTTAGTGGTCTTTTTAGATGCTGTCTGATACTTTTGAACTATTTAACAGAAAGATTTTTAGGTAATTTTATTTTTAACTGAATCCCAAATAACCTTTTTTGCACATAACTTCAATCCTCATGCTAATGAAACCAAAATTACCACTTTACCTTCAAGTCATTATCGGCGTTGCTATTGGTGCTGTGTTGGGTGTGTTGTTTGGTTCTGAGCCATATTTATGGGGTTTGCTAAAAAATGAAACTTTAGGCCAGTTAGGCATGTTGGTCATTCGCTTATTAAAAACCTTAGCTACGCCGTTAGTCTTTTTGGCTATTTTAGATGCGTTAATTCATTGTGATATCAGCTTACATCATGTTGGTCGATTATTAGCTATTTGTGGTTTTAATTTACTAGTAGCAATGTCGATCGGCTTGACGATTATGAATGTCTTTGCACCGGGCGAGTCGTGGAGCGGCCATATTCAAGAACTATCGGCACAATTACCATATGGAGTCACAAAAACGTCTATTAAAATAGCACCAGAAGGCGTTTCGCTAAACCCATTAAAAAATCTTGCCGGTTATATTCCCGAAAATATCGTGGAGCCATTTGTAAAAAATAACGTTATTTCGGTCATTCTATTGGCTTTATTCATGGGCAACGCCTTGCGTTATGTCAAACAACATCCCTTTGTTGGCGATAATGCTGGTATTGATTTATTAACAAAATTAATCACTGCGGGCTATCACCTGATAATGCAAATGTTGGCGTGGATTATCTTCGTCATTCCAGTTGCTATTACCGGTGTCGTTGCTCAGGTCGTAGGAAAATCAGGACTAAGTGTTTTTATGCTTTTAGGGGTGTTCTTAGTCACCATGTTAGCGGGTTTATTGATTCATAGTTGGGTCTATTACCCTTGCATGGCCCGTTGGCTGGGAAAAATGCCAATAAAGCGTTATTTAGGCCAAGGTATGGATGCGATTTTAACGGGATTTTCGACGAATAGCAGTTTGGCCACTGTGCCAGTTACCTTGCGTTGTTTAACTGAAAAAATGGGGATTTCAGAACGTTCTGCACGTTTATCAGCTTTAATTGGCACCAATCTGAATAATGATGGCATTATTTTATACGAAGCCATGACCGCTATATTCCTTGCCCAAGCCATCGGTTTTAACTTGGACATGCCACAACAGCTGCTAATTGTTGCCGCCTCGGTTATGGTTGGAATTGGCGTTTCCGGCATCCCGGAGGCGGGTTTAATCGCGTTGCCATTGGTATTGAGTACGATTGGATTATCCGAGCAATTGATTGTCTTGATCATCCCTTTAATCGCCACGATTGACTGGATAATCGCCCGTTGCCGCTCTATAGTTAATGTCATGAGCGACATGTTGGTGGCAATTCTATTAGATAGATTTGAAGAAAAAACTGAAGGCTAAGCCAAGATGGTAATGATACCAGGGGAGCAAAAGGGTCATGTATTTCATTAAGGAAGCCAAGATGAAAGTCACACCCTTGATTCTTGCCGCGCTTGTTCTAGGCTTTTTTGGCGGCTATGCGTGGCGGGGATTGTCGCTACAGAGCGTAGCAGCGGAAGGCCAACTCCTATATGAGAAACCAGTGGATCCTGCTGTTACACCGACTTACCCGCCTGGGTACTTCGTCGTCAGCCGGATCTACCTGGCCGATGCAACGCCCGAAATGTTGGGTAAAAACGTTATTGTAACCGGTACGCTCGGGGTTCTGACACACCCTGAAACCGTCGCCTATCCGCAGGTTCAAAGTAACGACATAACAGTCTGGACAACACCCCCCGTTTCACCACCCATTCCCAAGAAGTGAGCGTTTCGAGCATGCCACCAACCAGCTGTTTGAGCGGAGGCCTCTAAGTTTGTTCACCTTGCAGCAGCGTTTCAGTTTTCACATCCACAATTCCATCCTATTCGGCATCTCGAAGGCCCAATCGGATCTGATAAACGACTTAGCCAATTGGTTCGCTTAGCTGGCTCTATTGCGGCAGCTGCAAACGCGCTCAACATTGCAAATTGCAAGGACCTAATGGCTAAGTCTATGTTTGATATTTATGGTCACACGATGAATTTATTCCAGCCCTGTAATAGAGCCGTCCTTCAAAGTGCAGTTTTATTTTACGGCGAACACACCTTGCCCGATTTTGAAGGATTCATGGAAAAGGCGGAGCCAGCGAAGGTGAACGGATTGCCATAGCGTGGCAGGGGCACTCTCAGCGAAGGTTTTAGACTTGCGCTGCTTTGCCCTAAGCAGTTTTCCCGGGAGGAGCAGTCTCACCGATAACGCTAAATAAAGTTGCTGATGCATTTATATCGACGAGAACCCGGCAGCCCCTGACCGATGCGCCAAACTCAGTTCGGCGAAAGTTTAAAAATTGGCATAAAGCCCAAATCATCAGATTTTAGCGCGAGATGACAGCTGTTTATTAAAAAGTCAGGTAAAAGATAATCTTCACTTGACTCGGCTGGTATTATTTTCTTACCCGCCTTGATTCGACAAATCCAAAGTCAACGGGCAATCTCAATCTTGATCCATTCCGCCGTAAGCGCGGGACCGCGGGTGGCCTCCTTATATTTAACTTCAACCATCGATTCCGCCTTAAGGTCTGCCAATGAACCCGTTTGACTGGCGCTTGCGGCCTTGCTGCGGTCCAGCCATACGGGTGTATTTTTCGGCACGGTAACATTAAAGGTTTCCGATGCCTCATCAATGATGGTGAATGTTTTATTCGGTTCGTCGACCGCAGCGACTTTTCCAATGATGCTGCTAATTTTCGACACACCAACGGATGCGCCGATCGGAATATACATCTCCATCGCTTGTTGTGCGTGAGCCTGAACTGATAGGACTAGCAGAAGTCCTATGCAAAAATAAGATCGTATAGACATGTTGTTCTCCTCAAATGTTATGCCCTTCGGGCCCGTAAAAACTGCGTTCGGCCCGCATTCATCCACATGTTAGATTGGCTGCTGTTAATTTACTATCCGGCTTTTCGCTCTTGCGATGGCCTTAAGAGCAAGCTCTGCACGATTTATTCGGCGAGACGGGTGTTGTACGGCTTCCTCTACAAGAGCACGGGCTTCTTTAAAATCGCCTACCGCATCTGGATGCAGGCTGCCGCCGGCTAGCACCATGATCGCATCGTCGATATCGTTGAGAGAACGTTTAACGGTGTGTTCGGGGTGTTCGCCGTCCAAATATTCATTGCGAGCAACGGCGCCGAGCATATCATCCAATTCGTCGATATTGTGCAAGGCGTTGATGACGCGGAGAAATGCAGCTACGGAAACCACCTGCGTGGCATCGAGATTGATGGCCCGGCTAGCTCCACCCCGGATGGCTTGGCCGGCCGGTGAGTTGTTAAAGGCGTCACCATTGTAGAAAGCCACGGAGCCTTCGATGGTTGCCACTGAATGATTATGGAAGAAAGGTCCGGTGTCTGCTGCTTCGACCAAGGATGGTGTGTTGAAGGTACCATCTCCGGGGGTACCCAAGCCATCGTCACGGTTATTGGTTTCTCCTGCCAGATCTTCCGGCTGATCAGGCAAATCTTCCACTCCTGTATTGAAGTTCAAATTGCCCTGCCCCAATGGACTGCGCGGACCAACGTTGGCACCGGCATTGAAATGACAGAAAAAACATTTCCCCTGGGTGGGAGAGTTAAAAACTTCCTGGCCTTTCGCCGCCACAATGCTTTTCAACGGCAATGGCAGTTGCAGGTCTTCTTGTCGGCCTTCGCTGAGCTGGTAGGCCTCGAGCGCAATAAGCTCCTCTTCGGTGGGCAAGCGGAAATCGACACCGGCCATACGGTTCAGAGATTTGGTGAAATGCTGGATGACCGCGCCCGTGGCAAAAGCCTTGAGATCTTGAGTTCCAGGGGCGCCATCGCCGGACCATCCGGTTCGTGGACATTTGGTGTCGCTGAAACAATGGGCTCGATTATTCGGATTGCTGTCGATGGATACCCGCTGCGCAAAGACATGGGGTACGCTCCGCATATTGAAGGTATCGGGACCGTCCTGGTTTTCCAAAATCAACCCGAATTCGCGCATCAATTTTGGATTTTCGAAATTCTTGGCCAGCGCTGGATTAAATTCGGCGACGAACAAGGGGTCGTTATTTGGCAGAGTGGCAATAAATGCAGCGTCAATCGTCAGATTATGGTCTTCACGGTGGCAGGTGCCGCAGGTCCGGCCATTGCCGTTGAAGGTTTCCTTGAAGAACAACTCGCGACCCTTGATGACCAAAGGATCACCGACTTGTTTTGGCGGCGGCGGTGGAGGTTCCGTGGTAGGTGTAGTAGGTGGCGTTGATGGTTCGCACGCCAGAAGCAGAATAATCAAACCCGTTAGCGAGGCCCGCCGTTGTAAGTCGTATGCTTTCATGACACTTCCCCGTGAATAAAAAGTCAAATTCATTGATAAAAATCACCTGGGCAACGAGAGCGACGGCAGGTGTTTTTTTGTTCGACGTGACGAAAACTATGGACAACCGGTAAGACAAAAATATTTGCCTAAAAACCCGTTAACTGCCATTTTTTTACTTTTCAATTACTTGCTACCATGTTCCAGCATAATTGAATAGGGATATGTTACTTTTTACACCATTTAAGCTCAGTTGACAAGGCCAATTTTTCTGTTTGTGTTGCTAACAGGAAAAGCTCGCGATCTCTATCGCTCTCATTGATATTTTCTCGACGATTTCCCCGAGAAGTGACATGATAAAGCCCCCCTGAAAACTTAACTTGTATTGACCTCACCATAGAAATATTTTTGGCCGACTAGCCGATGGGACAATAAATCGGACGCTGATAGCTTTCTGTCATCTAGTTGTTCGCCATTTCGAATTTGGCTCAAGCTGGCACCCCCTTAGGCATTATTTCGCCCAATAGAAACGAAATTGTGAAACAGCCTAAATATCGATTGCCACTAACTATAACAACTAGAGATAAATGAGAAAATAAAACATGACAAAAATCCCCTTTAAGCCCTATTATTCTCAACTATATTCGATTTGCCTTTGTTAGTCCTTAGGTTCAATGCATGCCGATCCTTTTTAATATATCCATAAAATTTACTATGTTTGCCGCTTTGCTGCTGGCGGCTTGTACGCCGACTCGGCAAATTGCCGTAGACTTTCCCTTGGCTGAAAGCAGCGACACCCAGTCAGTTCAAACAACCAAAACACGTCAGTTTCAACCGATTTCAGGTTTTCAATTTATCGACGGAGACGATTATTACTTACGCCTTATTTCCGAGTTCGAATTCAAAGGTGACAATATCTTGAAAAGCGGCTGCTCTAATATGGCGCCGTCCTATGAGAAGAACGACCTGTCTTCCGCACTCATTTTCACAATCAGGAATGACCTGCTTAAATTCAATAGTGACGCGGCGGGATTTTCATACCAAGAGGCGACAGGAAAATGTAACTTTAAATTCGATGCAAAAAAGCAGGTTTTGACGCCGTGGATGCGGCTAGATATTGGGAAGGAAACGGCGGTGGATTACAGTTTTTACTCGACTGCCAACAGTGACGTGGATGTCTCTAGTTTATTGGGGGATGTTACCACAGCTGGCAGCCTATTGTCTTTAACCGGCGTGGGCATGGGGGTTGCCATCATGGGGCAGTATGCCGGACAATGGGTGCAGCAAAATAAACAGCAAACCGTT
>Ga0209798_10000333_pt1 | contig 27659 bp, 22 predicted proteins | sample DOMMetBare3Fresh_FD_187475 | JGI IMG/M metagenome (GOLD analysis project Ga0209798, IMG submission 187475) | Wetland sediment microbial communities from St. Louis River estuary, USA, under dissolved organic matter induced mercury methylation -... | ecosystem: Environmental > Aquatic >... | reverse complement strand
CCCGACGCATCTGACCTGGTCGGAAGGGAAGCTCTACGTCTCTGACGCGATCAACGCACGCGTGCAGGTCTTCGACGAGGGCGGCCAGCCGCTGCGCCAGATCGGGCAGCGCGGCCTGTACGTCGGCAACCTGGTGCGGCCCAAGGGCGTGGCCACCGACGACGAGGGCAACCTGTACGTGATCGAGTCGATGCACGACACGCTGCTGGTGTTCGACGCCGTGGGCCGGTTGCTGATCTCGATCGGCGGCACCGGCACCGATGTCGGCCGGTTCTACCTTCCGGCCGGCGTGTGGGTCGACGCACGCAACCGGGTCTTCGTCGCCGACATGTTCAACGGCCGCATCGTGGTCTTCCAGTTCCTGGGAGGCGGGTGATGCGCGGCTGGCGAATCCTGGCGGCCCTGGTAGCCGGCGTGCTGGTCCTCAGCGCGACGCAGGTCGGTCGCGTCGGCGCGGCCAAGGTGCCCGATGTCAGCAACACCAAGCACAACCTGTCGGTCACCGGCCCGGGCCCGCTGAAGGCCACCACCGAGTCGCAGATCTGCGTCTTCTGCCACACGCCGCACGGCGCCGAGAGCATCCCGTCGGCGCCGCTGTGGAACCGCAAGCTCTCCGGTGCCACCTATTCGGGCCAGACCTACACCTCGAGCTCGATCGAGGCCAACGCGGCCGAACTGGCCGCGGGCCCGGGTGGCAGCTCCAAGCTGTGCCTGTCGTGCCACGACGGCACGATGGCGATCGGCAATGTCAACGTCCTGAACGGCCAGGCCAACGCGACCATCGCGCTGCTGGGCACCGGCCCTGGTGGCACGATGGCTGCCGGCGCGGGCGCGACCACCGGCTTCACCCGCAACCTCGGCGTCGATCTGCGCAACGACCACCCGATCTCGTTCACCTACGACGCCACACTCGCGGCGGCCGACGGTGAATTGCGCGTGCCGAACGGCACCACGGTGGGCACGCGCGTGGCCGGCCAGCCGAAGCCGAAGATGCCGCTCGAAGCAGGGCAGATGCAGTGCGCCACCTGCCACGACCCGCATCTGCGCGAGACCGACCCGCTGAAGGGGTCGGCCAAGTTCCTGCGCGTCAACCGTTTCCAGGAGGTGGCGCCCAGCGGCGGCGCATTCTCCGAGGCCGCCGACATCGTGTGCCTGGCCTGTCACGACAAGTCGGGTCTGGCCTGGGCGTTCTCGGCCCATGCCCACCCGCAGGTGGCCGACGAGATCTTCAGCGCCACTGCGGCGACGCTGCGCGAGTTCCCGGCCAACCAGCCGGTGTGGAAGGCCTCGTGCCTGAGCTGCCACGACACGCACACGGTGCAGGGCGCGCGGCGCCTGCTGCGCGAGGGCACCGACAGCGTCGCGGTGCCGAAAGCCGGCGGCAACTCGGCGATCGAGCAGACCTGCTACCAGTGTCACGCGAGCCTGGGGCAAAGCGCGCTGACCAGCGTGACCAACGTGCCCAACATCCGCGACGACTTCTCATTGCCGCGGCGCATGCCGATCACCGACGCCGACCAGGGCGGGCCCGAGGTGCACGATATCGGCACCGGCACCGGCACGCAGCGCGGCAAGGATCTCGTCGAATCGCCCACGCTGCTGGGCAAGGGCGCGTCGGCAAACCGGCACGTCGAGTGCACCGACTGCCACAACCCGCACCGCGTGGTCAAGAACCGCCTGTTCAACGCCAACGCCGCCACGCCCGACGCCGCCGGCACGCACAACCACGCCGCCGGCCACACCAACCTGGCCTCGGGCGTCTTGCGGGGCATCACCGGCGTCGAGCCGGTCTATGGCGCTGCCGCGTTCGGCAGCGTGCCGCTCGGCTTCGACTTCAAGCGCGGCGACGGCGGCATCGGGGCCGCCACCGCGGTCGGCAGCGCCTGGGTCACGCGCGAGTACCAGGTGTGCCTGAAGTGCCATTCGAACTACGCCTACGACACGCCGCCGCTGTTGGGCAGCTCGGGTGGCGGCACGCCCACCGGCACCAACGGACTGACCCAGTACACCAACCAGGCGATGGAGTTCCAGGCGCCGGTGCTGCACAAGGGTGAAGTCACGCGCACCGACAGCGGCGCCTTCGCGGGCACGCCGCCGGGTCAGGCCTACAGCGTGAACTTCCAGACCGCCAACCACCGCGGCTGGCATCCGGTGATCGACTCCACCGGCCGCAGCAACGCGATCCGCACCACCACCACCGCATCGTGGATCACCCCCTGGGGCGGCGATGCCGATGTCGGCACGCAGACGATGTACTGCAGCGACTGCCACGGCTCGGACACCACCGGCAACACCGTGGTGCCCAACGGCGGCGAGGACGGCAACCCCTGGGGTCCGCATGGCTCGACCAACAACTTCATCCTCAAGGGCGAGTGGAGCTCGAGCACCGGCGCGGCCACGCGCGACACCCAGACGGCCAACGGGCTTTGCTTCAAGTGCCACAACCCCAATACCTATGCCAATCGCAATGGCACGGGCGGCACGGGGTTCTTCAATTCGAGCCAGGGCAACCTGCATGCCTTCCACACCGACAAGCTGAACAAGCTGCGCTGCAGCTGGTGCCACGTCGCCGTGCCGCATGGCTGGAAGAACAAGGCGCTGCTGGTCAACCTGAACGACGTGGGCCCCGAGGTCGGTCTGGCGGCCGGCACGCAGGTGCGCAACAACACCACCGCACCGTACACCAACCCGCCGTACTACAACGGCGCCGTGCTCAAGGTGCGCACCTTTGCCACCAGCGGCAACTGGAGCGACACCAACTGCGGCTCGGTCGGCGCGCCCGGCAACAACCAATCGGGCCGCAGCTGGATGCGCGACTCGAGCGAGAACTGCGCCAACCTGCCATGAAGACGATGCGCACCGTTCTGGCTTCGCCGCGGCTCACGCTGGCCGGATTTGCACTGCTCGCGCTATTGGTCTGGGCGACTTCGGCCGACGCGCGCGTGTCGAGCAGCTGGATCGCGTTGCCGTCGTCGGTGCTCGCGGCGAATCTCGGGGCCACGATGGTCGTGCACCGCGCGCTGCGCCGCGGCGGGTTGGGGCTGTTCCATGCCGCGCTGCTGGTCGGCATGCTGGTGGTCGCGCTCGGCCGCCTGCTGCACTTCGAGGGCCGCGTCGAGTTGACGCAAGGCGGCGAGCTCGCGGCCGAAGCGATCGAGCCGCTGTCGATCGGGCCGTGGAACAACCAGGCCTGGCGCGGCGTGCGCTTCGAGCAGGGGCCGATCCGGGTGCACTACGCCGCCGGCGTGCGCCGCGCGCAGACGGTCAGCGAGGTGCTGGTGCCGGCCGATGGCGCAGCGCCGGCTGCGCAACAGGTCGGCGACACCACGCCGCTGGTGATCGATGGCTACCGCTTCTACACCACGCACAACAAGGGCTACGCGCCGCTGCTGAGCTGGCGGGCGCCGGGGCGCGACACGACGACCGGCGCCGTGCACCTGCCGTCGTACCCGCTGTTCGACTGGAAGCAGGAGCAGCACTGGCGCACGCCCGACGGCGTTGACGTGAAGCTTTGGCTGCGCACGGATGCGCCGCTGAACGAGCGCGAGGCGTGGGTCTTCGAACCCGCGGCGCAGGTGGCCACGCTGGTGGTCGAGCTGCAGGGCCAGCGCTTCGAACTGCGGCCCGGCGACGAGGCGCGTGTGGCCGCCGGCAGGTTGCGCTACGAGCGGCTGCTCGGCTGGATGGGCTATCGCATCCACCACGATCCGATGCTGCTGCCGCTGTTCTGGCTCGCGCTGCTGGGCATCGCGGGGCTGGCGTGGCACCTCTGGCCGCGCTGGGTCACGCCGCGCTGGCGTCGGCTCGAATGGTCGCGAACGATGAAGGGGTCGACATGAACGCGGTATCGGCGCCGCTGGTGTCGATGCCCGAGCTGCCCTGGTTGTGGGCCGGCGTGCTGACGTGTCTCGCCGCGGCCGGTCTGGCATGGGCCGGCCTGCGCGCGCCGGTGCCCGCGCACGACATGCCGGGGTCCCGCGGGCAGCGCCCGTGGCGCTTGCTCGAGCTTGCGCTGGTGCTCGTGGCGGTGGGCCTCGCGCAGCGTTGGTGGCGCCTGGGTCACGGACCGTTTCTCGACATGTTCGAGATTCTCGCGAGCAGCCTGCTCAGCCTGGGCCTGATCGCGGCGTGGGCGTCGCGCCGTGACAGAGCGCTGCGCGCCGCCGCGCCGGTGGTGCTCAGCCTGCTGGCGTTGATGGGCCTGTGGCTGCTGGTCACCGACCCGGCCGACACGCATCTGCCTGCGACCTACCAGACGCCGGTGCTGTGGTTCCATGTGCTGCTGGGCAAGTTGTTCCTCGGCTGCGCGCTGTGGGCGCTCGGCCTGGCCGGCCTGCTGCTGCTGCGCCGCACCGGCTGGGGCGCTCGCTGCCTGCTGCGGCTGCCCGGCGACGACGTGCTCGATTCGTCGGCCTGGCGCGTGATGCAGGTCGCTCTGTTGTTCGAGAGCCTGATGCTCGTGGCCGGCGCCGTGTGGGCACAGGATGCCTGGGGGCGCTACTGGGCCTGGGACCCCCTGGAGACCTGGGCCTTCCTCACCTGGCTGCTGCTGGTGGGTGCGTTGCACGCACGGCGATCGATGCGACTGTCGAGCGCAACCAGCGCCTGGCTGGTGGTGGCGGTGTTCACGGTGGCGTTCCTCACGTTCTTCGGCGTGCCGTTCGTCAGCGTCGCGCCGCACAAGGGCGCGGTATGAACCTCGGCGTCCAGGGCCTGAGTCGGCGTCGGCGCTTGCAGGCGCTGGCGCTGCTGGCGGTGGGCGGCGCACTCGTCAGCTTCGTCGCGCCGCAGCGTGAGTGGCTGCATGGCGCCGCAGGCCAGCCGGTGGCCGATGTCAACGCACACGCCAGCGCGCAGCGCGCGCGCGAGGTGCGCGAGCGCTTCGACCAGGCCGTGCTGATGCTGCACGCCAAGCAATACGAACACGCGGTGACAGCGCTGCAGCGCGTGATCGAACTCGCCCCGCGCCTGCCCGAGGCGCGCGCCAACCTTGGCTTCGCCTGGTTGGGCCTGCGCGACGGCGCGCAGGCCCAACAGGCCTTCGAGGCCGCGATCGAACTGCGGCCCGGCCAGGCCAACGCGTACTACGGCCTGGCGATGGCGCTCGAGCAGCGCGGCGATCTCGAGACTGCATTGGGCGCGATGCGCAGCTATCTGCATCTGTCGCGCGCCGACGATGGCCACCGCGCCCGGGCGCGCGCGGCGCTCTGGGAGTGGGAACAAAAGCTCGGCCGTCAGCCGCAGCCGGTCAAGAAACCCAACGGCCCGGGGCCCGCGCCGCGCTGACGGCATACGGCTGCCGGCCATTCCCAGGCTTGGGAACGCCCGCCAGGTTGATTCCGGACCCCGGGAACGCCGGGCTGCATCCGGATCGCGTTCGCATGGTTTTGCTCATTCGGGCCGTTCGCCCGAATGGCACGAACGATGCTTCTCACAACCAGACCGGTTGGGAGTTGCGATGCATCAATGGCCAGGCCCGTTGCTTCGGCGACGGCGCTAGCACATGGGACGAGATCTGCCGCAGGCCATGGCTGCGCAGCCGTTCGCGCTGCCGTGGCGCGCCTGCGCCGTGGGCATGCCCGCGGCGATCGCGGTGGGGGCGGCCGTGCAGAGCCAATGGTTGCGCAGCGCGACGCAGCCGGTGGCCACCTTGTCGATGCACTGGAGCGTCGGTGCGGCGTGGCTGCTCGCTCTGGCGGCGGCGCTGTACCTGGTGTCGCGCGCGGCCTGGCCGGCGCTGCTGGGACGCTCTGCGTCATGGCTCGCGCTGTTTGGCGCGAGTGGCTTGCTGGCCGCCTCGGCGCTGCGTGCGATGGAGTCGGCCTGGCTGTTGCCGTCGTTTCCGTTCGCCGAGCAATTCGAGGTGCCGTCCTGGATCGTGGCCATCGCGGTGCTCGTCTACCTGCGGGTCGAGCAGGCGTGGCACTCGCGCGATAGCGGCGCGATGGTGCTGCTGCTGGTGTTGGCCGCGCTGTGGATCGACCTGTGGCTGATGGCCTGGACTTCAGGCATGCCCCGCACGCTGGCCGACGTGGTGCGCACCCACCTGGGCTGGCTCTGGCACGTCGGCGGCAAGCTCGGTGTCGTGGCCTGCGTGTTCCTTGGCGCCTGGTGTCTGGCCGGTGCGGTGCCCAGCCTGGGCCGCTGGGTGCGAGACGACCTGCGGCTGCAGGCTGCCATGTGCACCGGCCTGGCTGGCTTCACGCTGGCGTTGCTGTCGGCGCTGGCGCTGCTGGTGCTGCCGGGCGACCACTGGGAGGCGATCTCGCGGTTTCTCGCCGGTGCGGCGGTGTGGGTGAACTTCGGCGCCTTGTACCTGGTGTGGCGGCGCTGGCGGATGGTGGAGACGCAGTTCGGCTGGGGCATCGCGCTGGCGCTGGTGATGGCGCTGCTCGGCTATCTGGGCGCCGGTGCGATGGAGCGCTTCGTATGACGCGCCGTCGCTGGTTCGTCGCGCTGGCCGGGCTGGGTCTGGCGCCGCCGTGGTTGTTGGCCCAGGTGGCCGAAACCGCGCCGCGGCGTGCGCGGCCCGTGACGCGAGACCCGGCCGTGCTGTCGTTGCCGTGGACCGACCTCGAAGGTCGGGTGCACCGCCTGGTGGATGGAACGCCGCGCCTGCGCATCGTCAACCTCTGGGCGCGCTGGTGTGCACCGTGCCGACGCGAACTGCCGAGCCTGCAGCGCCTGGCGTCCCGGCTCGATGCGCAGCGCTACGAGCTGCTGACGGTGGCGCTCGACGACGACGCGTTTGCGCTGCGCGAATACGCGCGCGGTTTGAACTTCACGTTGCCCATCCTGCAGGCCCGGCAATCCGAATTGCCCGCGCCGCTGCGCGCGCGGAGCTTGCCGCAGACCGTGCTGCTCGGCTCCGACGGTCAGGTGCTCGGCCGCGTGGTGGGTGCGCGCGACTGGGACCAGCCGGCCGCGGTGGCCGCGCTGCTCGAACCCACGCAGCGCGCACGCTGAGCCCATGATGGCCCCGCCAGGCCCGTCGGCGACCCCGGAGCAGCCACCCGGCGCGGCGCGCGGTGGTCGCGGCGAGAGCTCGTTGCAGCGCCAGGGCTGGTGGGCCTTGTTCGGGGTGCTGGCGCTGGCCGGGTTGCTGGGGCTGTTCGCCGCGTGGTATCACAACGCGGTGTCGACGGACCTGGCGGCACTGGACCGCGCGCGCCTGCAGGTGCTCGAAGCGGGCGCACAGCTGCCCGCGCTCGAGCCGGCGGCGCAGGCCCTGGATGCCAGCGTGTCGCGGCTGCGGGCGCGCGAACACCGGACCGGCTGGCTCTGGGCCCTGCTGGCGATCGTGGTGCTGCTGGCCATCGGCGTGGCACAACGCGCGTACCTCGCACGGCTGGCCGCCGACCTGGCCGCACTGCGCCGCCGCGCTCAGGCCGTGGTGGCCGGCGAGCGCCCGAGCGCGCCCACCCTGCAGCGCGACGACGAGCTCGGCCAGCTCGGCGCGGCGCTCGACGGCATGGTCGCGGCGCTGGCCGCGCGCGAGCACGACCTCGAAGTCGAGCGGCGCAAGGTGTTCCACCAGGAGAAGATGGCGGCGGTGGGTGCCATGGCCGCCGGCGTGCTGCACGACATCGGCAACCCGATCGCCGCCATCGACGGCGTGGCGCGGGCGATGAAGGATGCGCATGCCAGCGGCGAATGCGTCAGTGCAGGGGGTCTGTGTGACCCGGAGCTCATCCTGCGCGAGACCGCACGGCTGCAGGGCTTCACGCAGATGATCGCGGGGCTGGCGGCCACGCAGTCCACCGAGCCGCAGCTGCTGAGCCTGAACGAGCTGATACAGACCGCGCTGCTGCTGCTGCGTTTCGATCCGCGACTGGCCGGCGTGCGCATCCAGACCGACCTCGATCCGCAGTTGCCGGCGATGACGGGCGTCAGCGACAGCCTGCTACAGTTGGTGCTGAACCTGCTGGTCAACGCCGCCGACGCGGTGCGGGCGTCGCCGCGGGACCGTCCGATGATTGAAGTCAAGACGGGAGCGGACGCCGCCGGCGTGCGGCTGACGATCGCCGACAATGGTTGCGGCATGAACGAAGATACCTTGCGACGCGCATTCCAGCCGATGTTCACCACCAAGCCCGCTGGCCGAGGCACCGGGCTTGGCCTGCCGCTGGTGCGGGCGATCGCCGAGCAGCACGGCGGCGATGTGACGATCGCTTCGGCGCCCGAGCAAGGGGCGAGGGTGGACGTGCGCCTGGCTCTGCGGCCGCAGCTGGCGCACTGAGCGGGCGTTGCGGTGAGTTCGCTGCAGATCATCGTCATCGACGACGAACCGGCGATCCGCCAGATTCTCGCCGCGAACCTGTCCAAGGCCGGCCATGTGGTCGACGTCGCCGGCAGTGGCCACGAGGCACTGAAGCGCCTGATCAAGGGCGATGTCGATGTCGCGGTGTGTGATCTCAACATGCCCGACCTGACCGGCATCGAGGTCATCCGCCAGGCGCGCGCGGCCGGGGTGGAAACCACCTTCATCATGATGACCGCCTACTCGTCGGTGGACACCGCGATCGAGGCCATGAAGGCGGGTGCGGTCGACTACATGATCAAGCCGTTGCGCACCGCCGAGCTGATGCAGCGGCTGATCCAGATCGGCGAGCTGCGTGGCCTGAAGCGCGAAAACGATGCGTTGAGGAAGCTGGTGGTCGGCAGTGGCGACGAGCTCTGCGCGGCCAACTCCGCGGCGATGCGCGCGGTCGACCGCCTGGTGGCCAAGGTGGCGCCGATCGATTCCACCGTGCTGATCACCGGCGAGTCCGGCACCGGCAAGGGCGTGGTCGCGCGGCGCATCCACCAGCAGAGCCACCGCGCCGCGCAGCCGTTCATCCCGGTGAACTGTGGCGCGATTCCAGAGAACCTGCTGGAAAGCGAGTTCTTCGGTCACACGAAGGGCGCCTTCACCGGCGCCGACAAGGCGCGCAAGGGCCTGTTCCTCGAGGCCGACCGCGGCACGATCTTCCTCGACGAGATCGGCGAGCTGCCGCTCGCGCTGCAGGTGAAGCTGCTGCACGTGCTGGAGGCCAAGGAAATCCGGCCGCTGGGCAGCGAGCAGACGCGCAAGATCGACGTGCGAATCGTCGCGGCCACCAACCGCGACCTGCGCGCGATGTGTGCCGACGGGCGTTTCCGCGAGGACCTGTACTTCAGGCTGAGTGGCTTTCACATCGACGTGCCGCCGCTGCGCGAGCGCCGGGAGGACCTGCCGGCGCTGATCCGTTTCCTGCTGGCGCGCGGCCCGCAGCGTTTCGGTCTGACCCAGGCGCCGCAGCCCGACGCCGAGGCCGAGGAGATCCTGGTGAATTACGACTGGCCGGGCAATGTGCGCGAGCTGGAGAACGTGCTGCACCGCGCGATGATCCTGGCCGAGGACGGCCGCATCACCGTGGCCGACCTGCCGCCGCAGATCACGCCGCCGCCGGCCGCTGCGCCGGCGGGCTTGCAGGCCGCCCTGCCGCGCAGCGGGATGCCGCTTCGCGAACAGGTGCGCCAGTTCGAGCATTCACTGATCCTGCAGGCCATCGACGCCTGCGGCGGTGACCGCCGAAGTGCCGCGCAGAGCCTGGGCATCGGCCTGTCGAGCCTTTACCGCAAGCTCGAGGAATTCGATACCGAGGCGGTCCCGGCCGGATCGCCCGCGGCCGCCGGCTGATGCTGCCGCGCTGGCCTGCTTCTTGCCTTTTACCGGCGATGAAGACCCAGATCGCTCGCCTGCCTTGGGCCGCGCGTGTGGCCGGCATCGGGCTGCTTGCCGTCGGCGCGGCCTGGGCCGGGCCGAAGGAAGACACCGATCGCGCGGAGCAATCGTTCCGCAACGGCGACCTGATCGCCGCGATGGCCCTGCTGCGCAAGGCCGCCGACCAGGGTTATGCGCCGGCACAGGCCCGCCTGGCCGACCTGTTGGACGCCTCGGAGCAGGATGCCGAGGCCGTGGCGCTGTACCGCAAGGCCGCCGAGCAGGGCGACCCTGCCGGCGAGTTCGGCCTGGGCCGGATGCTGGCGAACGGCGAGGGCGTGGCGCGCGACCCGGTCGCCGCACTGCAGTGGTATCGCAAGGCCGTGGCACGCGAGCATGCGCCGGCCATCGAGGCGCTGGCGCGCGCCTTGCGCAGCGGCGATCTCGGGCTGACGCGCGATCCAGCCGAGGCCGAGCGGCTCGAAGCCCGCGCGAAGGCGCTGCGCGCGCAGAGCGCGCAGGTGTCGCGATGAGCGCACCTTGCGCGTGGCCCCGCGCACCCACGCGGTGGCTGTGGCTGCTTGGCGTGCTGACGGCCTGGCTGATCGGCGGGCCGGCCGGCGCCGCCAGCCTCGACCGCGGCCGGCAGCTCTACACCAGCCATTGCGCCAACTGCCACGGCGAACGTGGCACGCCGGTGTGGCCCGGCACGCCCGACTTCAAGCACACGACCACGCTGCTGCGCCCCGACGCGCAGCTGATCGCCGTGATCCGCCGCGGCAAGGGCGTGATGCCGGCCTATGCCGGCATTCTGCGCGACAGCGAATTGCTCGACCTGGTCGCCTACCTGAGGACGTTGAACTGATGTTGCCGTTGCTGCGAACCATGCGTCGAGTCCTGGTCGCCGCGCTGGCCGTGGCGGCCGCACCGGTGTGGGCGCAAGCCGCCAGCGCGGCGGCTGCCAAACCCTGGCGTGTGGTGGACACGTTCGAAGTCGGCAACAGCGTGTACGTGCGCGCGCTCACCGTCGAGGCCGCACGCGGTGCGATCTGGGTCGGCACCTCCGCCGGCGTGCACGAGATCGACCTCGACACGCAGAAGGCGCGCCAGACCTACACCCGCAAGGAAGGCCTGGCCAACGAATACGTCTTCTCGGTCGGGGTCGACGCGCAGGGCTACAAATGGTTCGGTACCAACGCCGGCGGCACCTCGCGATTCAAGGACGGTCAGTGGAAGACCTACTTTCCGATGCACGGCCTGGCCGACTACTGGATCTACTCGTTCGCCTCGCAGAAGGACGGCACGCTGTGGATCGGCACCTGGGCCGGCGCCAACAAGGTCGACCTGAAGACGATGAAGTTCACCACCTACGTGAAGCAACTCGTCAACGAATGGGTGTACGGCCTGGGCGTCGACTCGAAGGACCGCGTCTGGTTCGGCACCGAGGGCGGCGTGACGATGTACGACGGCAAGGCCTGGAAGAGCTGGACGCACAAGGACGGCCTGGGCGCCGCCAACGACGAGAACCTGCCGTTCTCGGCCAACACGGGCCTGGGCACGCGCACGCGCCACGACCTGACCATCTCCACCGAGGGTCGCGCCACCTACAACCCGAACTACGTGTTCGCGATCCACCTCGCGCCCGACGATGCGGTGTGGGCCGGCACCTGGGGTGGTGGTGTGTCGCGCTTCGACGGCAAGCGCTGGATCAACCTCACCGCCAAGGACGGTCTGGTCGGCAACATCGTCTACTCGATCGCGCAGGGCCAGGACGGTGCGTTCTGGTTCGGTACCAACAAGGGCGTGTCGCGCTTCGACGGCAAGGTCTGGCAGAACTTCACCAAGAAGGAAGGCCTGCTCGAGGACAACGTCTACGCACTGGCCATCACGCCGAAGGGCGAGGTCTGGGCCGGCACCCGGCGTGGCGTGGCGCGCATCGCCCGTTAGGCATTTCGAAAGGTTCGTGCATCATGCAGATCGGAAAATCGACCCTTGCGCTCGGCACCGTGGCCGTCGTCGGCCTGGTGGCCGGCGGCTTCCTGATGGGACAGCGGCAGCAATCGCCCGCGGCGCCGCCGGTTGCCGCGGCCACTCCCGCACCGGGCAATGCTGGGTTGCCGTTGCCGGCCATGCAGCCGCCGGCCAACCATCCGCCGGTGGGCACCGCACCGGCGCCGGCGGCTCTGCCCGAACTCACGGGCAAGGTCAGCGTCGACCCGAACGCGAAGTTCGTGCACTTTCGCGTCGGCAATCGCAACGTCAAGGACATCCTCGCCGACGGTCCGATCATGTGGGTCGGCACCTCGGGCGGCGTGATCCGTTACGACACCAAGACCGACAAGTACGACTTGCTCGACACGCGCAGCGGCCTGCTGTCCAACGGCGTGTTCCATGTCAGCCGGCTCGACGGCAAGTTGGCGGTCGGCACCTACGGTGGCGGACTGTCGCTGCTCGACGAGAAGTCCGGCAAATGGCAGACCTACAACATCCCCGACGGCCTGGGCGACGCCTTCGTCTACGACCTGCTGAAGACCAGGAACGGCGACACCTGGATCGCCACCTGGTCGGGTGTGAACCGCGTGCGCGGCGGCAAGCTCGCCGATCGCTCGCAGTGGGAGCTGCACACGGTGGAGAGCACCAAGGGCGGCCTGCCCAACGACTGGGTCTACGGTCTGGCCGAAGGCAAGAACGGCGAGGTCTGGCTCGCCACCGAAGGTGGCCTCGCGCGCTACGTCAACGGCAAGTGGGACAACTGGAACCACGCCAAGGGACTGGGTGCGCCGTACGAGGTGGTGAAGAACGACCCGACCTTCAACAACGACCCGGCCAAGGTGTCGAGCCACCACGCCAAGCAGAAGCAGGAGATGGGACTCCAGGGCATCGACACCGCCTACAACCCGAACTACATCGTCTCGCTGGCTGTCGATCGCGACGGCGTGGTGTGGGCCGGCACCTGGGGCGGCGGCCTGTCGCGCTTCGACGGCAAGGACTGGAAGCACATCACGATGAAGGACGGCCTGCCCGGCAACCACGTGTTCATGCTGCACGTCGATGCCAAGGGCACGCTGTGGATCGGCACCAACAACGGCCTGGCCCGTCGCGAAGGAGACCAGTTCAAGGTGTTGACGACGCAGGACGGGCTGTTCTCGAACACCGTGTTCTCGATGGCCACCGGCGCCGACGGCAGCCTGTGGGTCGGCAGCTTCGGCGGTGTGTCGCATCTGACCGCCGTGCGATAGCGCGACCGGCGTTCGACGCGCGCGATCCGCAGGGACGCCCTGAGCGATCGCCCGACTCTGCTGCTCAATTCGGACGTTGAGCATGCCACTGGAACACCCCGAGCATGTGGTCTTCGCCTTCGGGTGAACGATCCGCGCCTGCCTGAGTCGATCCACGCCATGAGTGAGGCGGCGGCGTCCGCCTGATCGGACGCGTGTTCGGCACCGCACATACGAAAACCCGAATCGGGCTGAAGATGGCTTGCCTTCGGGTTCGATAGACATTCCGGCATGCCAAAGGCACGCCAGATGGTGCGGGGTCGGGCGTGTCGCTACCAGACGAGTTATGAACAAAGAAAGCAGCTGGAACTCGCGGCCTGCGATCCCGCTGGGACACCGGGTCGCGGACGAAGCCAGTTCAGCTGAGGTCGCCGCGGCGGTCGTCGCAGTGTGGCGGGACATCGATACCGCCCTGCGCCCCGTCATTGGTCAACGCGGCGTGGTGGCGCTCTACAACCGCAGCATCCATCTGACTGCCGCAACGCATCCATGGCTCGCGCCCGGACGTCAGGACCTTGCCACGGAGTTCAACCCGTCGACCCTCGAGGCCTTGTTCGCGCAGCAGACCGAAGCCGCCGCGCTGTCGTGTGGCAACGGATTGCTGCAGGCTTTCCGTCAACTCCTGGCCTCCCTGATCGGAGCGTCACTGACCGAGCGCCTGCTTCGATCGGCCTGGGGACCCCCAATCGATGAATCACCCACGCAAGGTTGCGCATCATGAGCACCAAAGTGACGATCGTCCGCTTGGCCACCGGCGTGCCCGGGCTGGACGTTGTCCTAGGCGGCGGGCTGCCTGAGTTTTCTTTCAATCTCATTGCGGGACAGCCCGGCAGCGGCAAGACGACGCTGGCCCACCAGATCATGTTCTCGCTGGCCACACCCGAGCGGCCGGCGCTGTATTTCACCGCGCTGGGCGAGCCGCCGCTGAAGATGCTGCGCTACCAGCAGCAGTTCGACTTTTTCGACGGCGAAGCGGTCGACCGTCGCGTCCGCTTCATCAGCCTGTCCGACGATGCGATGGCAGGCGCGCTCGATCGCGTCCTGCAGCGCATCGTCGACGAGGTCGCGACACACAATCCGGCGTTTGTTTTCGTCGACTCGTTCCGTGCCGTCATGCACGCCAGCGAGACGAACGACCCTTCGCACCATGCCATGCAGCAGTTCATCCAGCAACTCGGCGTGCTGATGACATCCTGGCAGGCCACGACGTTCCTGATCGGCGAATACTCCTCCGAGTCCGACTCCAGCCCGGTGTTCACGGTCGCCGACGGTCTGATCTGGCTGCGCCAGAGCGTGGAGCGCAACTCGATGGTGCGCAAGCTGGAGATCCTGAAGATGCGGGGTCAGCCGACCCTGCCCGGCCTGCACACTTTTCGCATCGGCACGAACGGCGTGACGATCTTCGCATCCGCCAGCGCGGCGGCCCCCATCGAGGCCGCTGCGGCCACCCGACCCGTCGCCCAGCGAGTCTCGTTGGGTGTTCCCGGACTCGACGACATGCTCGGTGGTGGGTTGCCGCGAGGCTACTCGCTGCTGGTGGCGGGCCCATCGGGTTCAGGCAAGAGCATTCTCGCCGCGGCGTTTTTGGCCGAGGGTGCGCGCGTTGGAGAAAGGGGCGTGATCGCTGCCTTCGAGCAGCGACCCAACCGCACGCGCAGCCAGATCGTCGTCGACTTGATCGCCAATGGAAACATCGGGTTGCTGGAAAGTCATTCGTCCGACCTGTCGATCGACGAGATCACATACCTGCTGATAAGCGAGATTCGCCGGCTGGGCGCCAGGCGCGTGGTGATCGACTCCTTATCCGGCTTCGAGCTGGCGCTGGCCCCCACGTTCCGGGAGGACTTTCGGGAATCGCTGCTGCGCATGGTGACGGCGTTCTCGGTCGAAGGGGTCACGGTGTTGATGACCTCCGAACTCGAAGATCGGTACACCGATCTGCGCTTCAGCCCCTACGGCTCGGCCTTCCTGACCGACGCCATCATCGTGCAGCGCTACATCGAGGTCGCGAGCCATCTGCTGCGAGTCATGGCCGTGGTCAAGGTGCGCGCAAGCGTCCATTCCAGCGAGTTGCGCGCCTACAGCATCGATGCCGGCGGCATCCGTCTCGGCGAAATGCTGGCCGACCAGGAGGGGCTGCTCGGCGGCAGGCCGACGCGCAGGCGAGCCGGTAATCCTGCTTCGCGTGATGGCGATGACACCACCGATGGCTGACCCACCGGCAGCCGCCGGCCTCGCATGAGCGAAGACACGGATTCGAACAACGCCACGGCGCGCGTCGCCGCGGCAGAACTCGCCCGGGTACAGGCGAAGATCGAGGCGGCACGCGTGCTGCTGGCCAGGCTGCTGCAGGAAGTGGTCGTCGCCGAGAGCGGTCTTCGCAACAGCCAGGCGGCCCAGTTGCTGGAGGCCAACGAGCAACTCGTGGTGACAGCCATACGCAACCAGACCGAGGCGGAGGTCGCCGCCACGTTGTTGGCCAAGGTGTCCCGCTCGGCCGAACTCGACCCGTTGACGCAGTTGCCGAACAGGGTCCTGATGGTGGACCGCTGCGCGCAAGCCATCGCCACGGCCAAGCGCCACGGCCGGCGGCTCGCGCTGCTGTTCCTCGACCTGAACAACTTCAAACAGGTCAATGATGCCCTGGGGCACACGGTGGGCGACGAGGTGCTGAAGGTCATGGCACACCGTCTGCTAGCGGCCGTGCGGGATGCGGACACCGTCAGCCGTCATGGCGGCGACGAGTTCGTGATCCTGCTGACCGAAATCGCGCAGCCCTCCGATGCCGGCCGCATTGCCGACGCACTGGTCATCGCGCTGGCCGCGCCGAGCCGGATCGGCGACCAGGTGATCCGGCTCACCGCGAGCGTCGGCATCGCCATCCACCCGGACGACGGCGACGACGTCAAGACACTGCTGGAGCGGGCCGACGCCGCGATGTACATCGCCAGGCGCCACGGGCTGGGCAGCGTGGCCTTCTACGACCCGCAGGCGGCATTGCAGGCGGCTGCGGATCGCGCTGCGGATCCGCCGCTGGTGGAGGCGCTGAGGGATCCCGTTTCGCGCCACAGCGCGGCCGTCGAGAACCAGGAAAGACTGCACGCCGAATTGCGTGAGGCAAACGAGCAATTGGTGCTGGCCGCACTCAATGCCCAGGACTTGCAGGCGGCAGCCGAGCGGGCACACCGGCAACAGGCCGAGTTCATGTCTCTGTTGGCCAAGGAACTCGGCGATCCGCTGGCACCCATCCGCCTGGCGGCGGCCATGCTGGGCCAGATTCACTCCGCCGAACCGCTGCTGCCGCGGGCGAAATCCATCATCGAGAAGCAGGTCGAGCACATGGCGCGCCTCGTGTCGGCGATGCAGGACGTGTCCCACGCGGGCAAGTCGTCGTTCAATCTCGAGCGGCAGGTGGTGGATCTGGTCGGTGTCGTGGATGCAGCCGTCGCCACCTGCCGTCCTGCGATGGACGCACGCCTGCAGACCTTCACGATCCGGTTGCCCGATCTGGAAGTGCACGTGCTGGGCGAGCCGGCGCGACTTGAACAGGTGGTCAGGAACCTGCTGGACAACGCATCCCAGTACACACCCGATCTGGGTCAGATCCAGTTGGCGCTGGCGGTCAAAGGGGAGGTCGCCGAACTGACCGTGTCTGACAGCGGTGTCGGTATCACGGCCATCGCTCTGCCCACGATCTTCGAACCGTTCGCCGCGGACATCCCGGCCATCGGTTTGCGCAGCGTCGGCTTCGGCATCGGTTTGACCGTGGTGCGGGCTCTCGTCGAAGCGCACGGCGGTACCGTGGTTGCTAGCAGTGCCGGAACAGGGCAAGGCAGCCAGTTCACCGTGACCTTGCCGCTGGCAAAGGGCACGGCGAAGCCGGTCGAAGGCGTCGCGACCACGCGCGGCGCCGGAACGCACGGCCTGGCCTGAGCGACACCCCATGGCGATACATCGCGATCCTCGAACGAACGAGCTGCTCGCCGCGTTGCCGGACGCGGACTGGCAGCGCTGGTTACCCAGTCTCGAATGGGTCGACTTGCCGCTGGGGCGCGTCGTGGCCGAGTCCGGTGTCGAATTGGGCCACGTCTACTTTCCGACCTCGGCCATCGTCTCGCTGCTCTACGTGATGGAGAACGGGGCATCCGCCGAAATCGCGGTCGCAGGTCGCGAAGGCCTGATCGGGTTGTCTCTGCTCATGGGCGGCAGTTCGACCCCCAGCCGAGCCGTGGTCCAAAGCGCCGGCGAGGGCTTTCGCATCCGCGCGAGTGTGATCACGCACGAGTTCAAGCATTCAGCGCCGGTGATGCACCTCTTGCTGCGTTATACACAGGCACTGATCACGCAGATGACTCAAACGGCCGCCTGCAATCGTCACCACACGGTTGACCAACAGCTTTGTCGCTGGTTGCTGATGAGCCTGGACCGCCTGCCGGGCAACGACCTCAAGATGACACAGGAACTCATCGCCAACATGCTGGGTGTGCGACGCGAGGGGGTGACTGAGGCCGCGCTGGGTTTGCAGAAGCTCGGGTTCATTCGCTACAGCCGCGGCCATATCCATGTACTCGATCGACCAAGCCTGGAGCAGCGAACCTGTGAGTGCTACGGGGTCGTCAAGCGCGAGTACGACCGTCTGCTGCCCCACCGACGGGCCGTGTAATTGCCCGCCCCACTGCTCCAGGTCATGCCCTGGCGGGCTGGCGGCGGTCTGCGCACTTCCATCCACCGGGAACAACATGTCGGTCCAAATCCTTCGTCGAAAACTCTATGAGACGCTCTGGGCCGCTCCGCTCAAGCCGCTGCTGGAGCGGGTGCCGCTGATCCGGCGGATCTACAACGGGTGGGGGCGGGTACATCCATTCGATCTGGCCCTCGGCATTGATGCCAGCGGCTTCGTCCCGGCGGCGGAGTGCGCTGCCGACAGTGTGCCGGCAGCGAAGATCAACGCCTATGGCGGCTCACAACCCAGCATCGTCCGCGCGGCTCTGGCGTCGCTGCCGGAGCCGCAGCGCTACGCTTTCGTCGACATCGGTTGCGGCAAGGGAAGACCCTTGGTGGTGGCCTCGGAGTTTGCCTTCCAGCGTGTGGTCGGCGTCGAGTTGGCGCCGCGGCTCGCGCAATCCGCACGCGCCAACGCCGCGACCATCGCAGCGCGTTATCCGGGCCGCACACCCATCGAAGTCCAGGTCGGGGACGCCACGGCGGTGTCACCGCCGGCGGATCGCGTGGTCTACTTCCTGTACAACTCCTTCAGTCAGCCGCTGGTCAAGGCCCTGGTCGAAAACATCGAGCGGCAACTGCAGAATCAGCTCCAGCACGCGTTCTTTGTTTGCTACAACCCGGTTCATGGCGATGTCATGGACCAGTCGCCGCATTTCGCCCGATGGTCGGCCAAGACAATCCGCTATGCAGCCGACGAACTCGGCTACGGCCCCGATTTGGAAGACACGCTGGTGATCTGGCAAAGCGTACCGGAACGCTACCCGCCGCACGCCGACGCCGCGCGCAGGATCGCGGTGAGCCCCTCGCAATGGAGCAGCCTCGTTTAGGTGCGTTGTCTACGCGAGCCGTTGCAGCTCGGCTCGCGTGCGCGCGAAACGCATCTCGAGCTGGTCGATCAGCGCGGGCAGGCTGGTCAGGTCCCCCATGGCGATCTGTTGCTCGATGCGGCGGCACACGTCGGCCACGCCGCGTGCGCCGAGGCTGGCGCTGATGCCACCGAGCTTGTGGGCGCGAACGGCCAGCGGCGCGGCCTCGCGGCGGTCGGCCAGGTGCTTGATGTCGCTGATGGTGGCCGGGGCTTCGTGCAGGTAGTCCTGCAGCAGGCTGGTCAGCAGGGGGCCGGATGCCGGGCCGTCGAGCTGTCGCAGTTCGTCGACGATGCGGCTGTCGATCAGCGGCTGCTGCTCCGCGTCGTGGGGCGCAGGCGCCTGCCGTGCGCTGCATAGGCGCTCGATCACCGCCTGCACGTCCACCGGCAGGATCGGCTTGGCGATGTAGTCGTCCATGCCGGCCTCGAGGCAGCGCTCGCGGTCGCCGGCCAGCGCATTGGCCGTCATCGCCACGATGCGCGGACGCTGGTGCGCCGGTTGCTCGGCGACGATCCGGCGCGTCGCCTCCAGGCCGTCGAGTTCCGGCATCTGCAGGTCCATCAGCACCAGGTCGTAGTGGTTGATGCGCACGAGCTCGAGCGCCTCGAGGCCGTTGTCGGCCACGTCGCTGGCGTAGCCCAGCTTGGCGAGGATGCCGACGGCGAGCTTCTGGTTGATCGCGCTGTCCTCGGCGATCAGGATCTTCAGCGGCACGCGTTGCGCGAGCGTCGGGTCGAGCCGGCGCGTCGGGCCAGCGCCGCCCGCCGGGCCGGCGGCCGGCTGCACCACCTGGGTCAGCGTCGCGAACAGCTGGGTGTGCTTCACCGGCTTGGACAGGCGGGCCGCGAACAGCTCGGCCTGGTCGACGCCGCGGCGCCGCTGCATGCTCGACGACAGCAGCACCAGCGCCGGAGTCGTGCCCGGGCACAGCCAGCGGATCTGCCGAGCCAGTTGCACGCCATCCATACCCGGCATGTGCAGGTCGAGCACCGCCACGTCGAACAGGCGATCGCGGTCGAGCAGCGCCAGCGCGTCGCTGGCGCTGCTGGCGCAGACCACCTCCATGCCCCAGCGCCGGCACAGCGACTCCAGGATCTGCAGATTGGTCGGGTTGTCGTCGACCAGCAGCACGCGCTTGTCCCTGAGTTGAGGCTGCTCGTCGCTGACGTAGCGCGAGGGCAGGGCCGAGTCGGCCCAGTCGGCGCTGATCGAGAAGCTGAAGGTCGAGCCGCGGCCCTCAACGCTCTCGACCGCGATGTCGCCGCCCATCAGCTGCACCAGGCGCTGGCAGATCGTCAGGCCCAGGCCGGTCCCGCCGTACTTGCGCGTGGTCGACGAATCGGCCTGCGAGAACGCGCGGAACAGGTGGGCGCGCTTGTCGGCCGCAATGCCGATGCCGGTGTCGCGCACCGAGAACTGCAGTCGCACCCGCGAGCCTTCGCGCGCGGCCAGCGACGCGGTCATGCACACCTCGCCCTGATGGGTGAACTTGACCGCGTTGGACAGCAGGTTGATGAACACCTGGCGCAGCCGCGTCGCGTCGCCGGTGATCCAGCGCGGCACGTCGTCTTCGATCACGTACAGCAGGTCGATGCCCTTCTCTGCGGCGCGCGGCGCCAGCATGTCGAAGGCCTCCTCGATACAGGCGCCGACCTCGAAAGGCCGGCGCTCCAGTTCGAGCATGCCCGATTCGATCTTGGAGAAGTCGAGGATGTCGTTGATCACCGCCAGCAGCGCGTCGCCGCCGACGCGAATCGTCTCCAGGTAGTTGCGCTGCTCGGCCGTGAGCGCGGTTTCCTCCAGCAAGGCGGTCATGCCGATCACCGCGTTCATCGGCGTGCGGATCTCGTGGCTCATGTTGGCCAGGAAACCCGCCTTGGCCTCGGCGGCCTGCAGCGCCTGCTCGCGCGCAGCCACCAGTTCGCGCTCGATGCGCCGGCGCTCGTGGATCTCCTGCTGCAGCGCCACGTTGGTCTGCGACAGCACCTCGGTGCGCTCCTGCACGCGCACTTCGAGCATCTCGCGTTCCTCGCGCAGCGCGGCTTCAGCCTGGCGGCGCTGCGTGATGTCGCGCACGATGCCGCAGAAGAAGCGCTGGTCGCCGATGCGCATGTTGCTGACACCCAGCTCCATCGGGAAGGTGCTGCCGTCCTTGCGCCGGCCAGTGACCTCGCGGCCGATGCCGATGATCTGCGCCTGGCCGGTCCGCAGGTAGTTGCTCAGGTAGTCGTCGTGCCTGCGATGGTCGGGCTCGGGCATCAGCATGTTGACGTTGCGCCCGATCACCTCGTCGGCAGCGTAGCCGAAGGTGCGTTCGGCCGCCGGATTGAAGGTCTGCACGATGCCATGCTCGTCGATCGTGATGATCGAGTCGAGCGCGTGGTCGACCACCGCGCGCATCTGCGTCTCGCTGGACTCCGACCGGGCGAGTGCCGAACGTAGCTCGCCGGTGCGCGATTGCACCAGGCCCAGCGCGCGGGTGCGTTGCCCGGCCAGCGTGCCCACCAGCCCGGCCAGCAGCAGGCTGACCAGAGCGCCCGCCACCAGCACCAGGTGCGGCTGTTCCGAGCCGGTGCTGCTCAGAAAGCCCGACAGCGCCACGAAGTGCAGCGTCCAGGTGTGCGCACCGAACTCGATCGTCGCGGCGCGTTGCAGGGTCGGCTGGAACCCGAGCGCCAGCTCGCGTTTCATTTCGGGGCATGTGAACAGCGACAGCTCGCCGTCGAGCACCTTCATGCCGATCAGCTTGGCGTCCGGCCCCAGGGAGCTGCCGGCAGTCTCCATCGGGTTGAAGGCCTCCAGCAGGAAACCCGACACCGCGGCCTGGCGCTCGTCGGCCGATGCCGGCACCGACGCTCCACTGAAGATCGGCACCACGAGCCCCCAGACCTGGTCGTCCTCGGCCCGGCTGCGCGACCACGCCAGGGGGCCCGCGACGATGGCGCGCGCCTCTCGGGCGGCGCGCATCATCGCGCCGAGCGCCACCGGATCGTCGGCGAGATCGGTGCCCAGTGCGACGCCGAGCTTGTCCACCGCGGCCTTGTCGCCGATGCGGCGCATGAAGGCCATCGGATAGCGGTCGCTCGTCGCGGTGGCGTCGCGGCTGCGCACCCGGTAGTCGGCGATGCCTTCGGCCCGCGCGATGTGCTCATGCGCCGCCACGTCGACCGCCCGCACACGCGGGGCGTAGGCCAGGAACAGGCGCCCGGGGTACTCGTCGACCGGTTGAGCCTTGTCGAAATAGCGTCGCCACGCACCGCGATCGAAACCCGGGCGCGCGCCGATCAGGCCGGCCACGCTGCGCAGCGTGCCCTCGTAGCCTTCGAGCCGGTGGCTCAGTTCGCTGCGGATGCGCTCGGTGCGGTATTCGAATCGAGCCTCGACCGCGGTGTGGTGGCGCTGCTGCGCGTCGCGCCACAACGTGACCGTGACCCACAGGCAGGCCAGCAGCACGCTCACCGCCAGCAGCGTCGCCGATGCATGGCGCTGCCAGCGCGGAGGCAGCTGCGCTGCGGCAGAGTCCGCGATGGTGCCGAACGATGAGGGCATACGCACGCCAGTGTTGCCCGGTGAAAGCCAGTGACCGCGCCAGTTTAGGTGATCACCGCCTTCGGACGGCGAAACAGGGGCAACCGCTGCGTGTCACTCGCCTCGTTGCAGCAAGGGATCGTTGGCGTCCGCGAAGTCGAGCCACGCTGTGACGCTAGCCCAGCGGTCGCGCCCGAGTGCCGCCTCGCAGTCGCGCGCGGCGCCGCACAGCACGGCTTGCGCCAACTCCTGCACGTGCGAATCGTCGAATGGTTCGTTGAACAGCGGAATGCGCACCGTACGGCCTCGCCAGGCAGTCGGGCGCATGCGCAGTTCGCGCACGATCGACGGCAGCCGCGGGTCGCCTGCCGCTGCGGGCGCTGCCGCCGCCTGCTCGAGGAAACACACCAGGTGTTGCTCGGCCACCCGGCAACCCCAGCGCGTGCGGGAGTCGCCGGCCGCGCCGTCGGCGGCACCGGCCAGACCCAGATTCGCACCGAGTAACACCACCACCGCCCACTTGTGCCCAGCCATCGTCGAAACGCCTCCGAGGAGGCACGGCGGCCCCTGATCGGAGGAGTTCGGCGCGGCGCGCTTGAACTTGACGTCGGCGCCGGTTCGCCGCCGCGCAATCCATCACGCGCGGGTCGGCCACACGACAATCACGAGTGCGTCACCCACGACGACGCGTCGACGGCCTCCAGGTGGGGCAGCGCGTTGAAGGTGACGAGCGTGTGCCGCTTGGCCGTGAACGCGAACTCAGTCACGGCGCTGTTGCGCAGTCGCAGGTTGAGCTCGACCACCGTCTGCGGCGGCGTGCCGAGCACGTGGCCCACGGCGGTGGCGATCGGCCCGCCGCTGGAGACGATCAACACGTCACCGGAGCGCTGCAAGCGCACGCGGTCCAGCGCGTCCACCACGCCGGCAGAGAAATCCGGCCAGCTGGGCATGCCCTCGGGCTGCAGGCGGCCTGCCATCCACTGGTTCAGGCCTTCGCGCAACAGGCGGAAGTGGTGCCGCACCAGTTCCGGCGTGTCGGGGCGCGGCAGCGGTTGCGGATGCACCGCGCGCAGCACCGCTTCGGCGTCGTATTCGTTCAGGCCGGGCAGGGCGGTGGCATCGAGCTCCTGTGCGAGACCTTCGGCGATCGCCGCGAACGACTGCGCATGCCGCACCAGCGTGCCGGTCAGCACGGTCTCGAAGCACACGCCCTTCGCGTGAAAGTATTCGCCCAGGCGGCGGCACTGGCGCGTGCCCAGCTCGCTCAGGCGGTCGTAGTCGTCGCTGCCGAACGAGGCCTGGCCGTGGCGCACGAGGTAGAGCGTTCCCATGATGGGCGGCATTGTGCGGCGGCCGCGGTGGCATCGCTGTCGCGGCGGCGACCCGGCGATCGGGTGGCCCGGTCCCGGCCCTGTGCACAATCACGCCTGTCGAACGAACCAGGAGCGCCACGATGGCCGCAGTCAAGATCCTTGTCGCCCAGGGCGGCGGCCCGACCGCCGTGATCAACCAGTCGCTGGTCGGCGTGGCGATGGAGGCGCGGCGCTTCGGTCACGTCGACCGCATCTACGGTGCGCGCCACGGTGTGCGAGGCATCGTCAACGAGGACTTCGTCGATCTGACGCAGGAGACGAGCCACAACCTCGAGCTGGTGGCCGCCACGCCGGCCTCGGCGCTCGGCTCCACCCGCGACAAGCCCGACCTCAAGTACTGTCACGAGATCTTCGAAGTGCTGCGCGCGCACGGCATCGGGCACTTCTTCTACATCGGCGGCAACGACTCGTCGGACACCGTGCGCATCGTCAGTCAGGAGGCTCGCAAGGCGGGCTACCCGCTGCGCTGCATCCACATCCCGAAGACGATCGACAACGACCTGGTGGCCAACGACCACACGCCGGGTTTCCCGTCGGCCGCGCGTTTCGTCGCGCAGGCTTTCGCCGGCGCCAACCTCGACAACGCGGCGCTGCCCGGCGTCTACGTGGCGGTGGTGATGGGACGTCACGCAGGCTTTCTGACCGCCGCGTCGGCGCTGGGCAAGAAATTCCCCGACGATGGCCCGCACCTGATCTACGTGCCCGAGCGCACGTTTGCCATCGACAAGTTCCTCGCCGACGTGAAGGCCACCAACGACCGCTACGGTCGCTGCGTGGTGGCGGTGTCGGAGGGCATCCACGACACCTCGGGCAAACCGATCGCGGCACAGCTGGCCAAGCAGCTCGAACACGATGCCCACGGCAACCTGCAGTTGTCGGGCAGCGGCGCGCTGGCCGATCTGCTGTGCGAGGAGATCAAGACCCATCTGGGCCTGAAGCGCGTGCGCGGCGACACCTTCGGCTACCTGCAGCGCAGCTTCGTCGGCTGCGTCAGCGATGTCGATGCGCGCGAGGCGCGCGAGGTCGGCGAAAAGGCGGTGCAGTTCGCGATGTGGGGCGATCGCGATGGTTCGGTGGCGATCAAACGGATCGGCTTCTACTCGGCCGACTACGAACTGGTGCCGCTCGACGTGGTGGCCGGCAAGACGCGCGTGATGGACGACGCCTTCATCGCCGACAGCGGCACCGACGTGACCGACGCCTTCCGGCTGTACCTGCGCCCGCTGCTGGGCTCGGGCATGCCAGACGCGTATCGGCTCCGGCCGGCGCCGGTGGCCAAGGTGCGCCAAGCCAAACCGTGAGTCGCGGGGGCGGCCGCAGCCGAGCGCGGCCCCCGCGCCTCAGGTCGCTTCCAGCGCCTTGGTCACGATCTCGCGCACGTCGTCGCTGAGTTCGGCGCGCGCCGCCACGCGGGTGATGGCTTCGCGCGCCGCGCTGCGGTAGGGCTCGGCCCAGTGGCTCCAGCGGTCCATGCCGCGGGCCAGACGCGAGGCCAGCTGCGGATTCAGCGCGTCGAGCTCGATCACGCGCTCGGCCCAGAACACGTAGCCTGCGGCATCGGTGCGATGGAAGGCGCCCGGGTTGCGCAGGCAAAGGCTCAGAATCAGGCTGCGCGCGCGGTTGGGGTTGCGCAGCGTGAAGTCTCGGTGCTTCATCAGCGCACGCACCCGCGAGAACACCCGGCCGTCGCGCTCCGGCGCCGTGGCCTGCAGCGCGAACCACTTGTCGATCACCAGCGCGTCGCCGGCGAAATGGTCGTGGAACTGCCGCAGCGCGGGCTCGGCCAGCTCGTGGTGGGCCTCGACCAGTGCCGACAGCGCACCGAGGCGGTCGGTCATGTTGCTGGCATCCTTGAAGCGCTGCAGCGCTCTGCCCGGCCACACCGGATCGCCGATGCGCGTGGCGTGCCGCACCAGCATCGCGAGTGCCAGATTGGCCAGCGCGCGCCGGCCGGCCTGCCGCGGCTCGGGCCGATAGCCTTCGAGCACCTGATGCGATTCGAAGGCCCACAGCCAGTCGGACTGCAGGTAGGCGGCCGTCTGGTCCAGTGCGAGTTCGCGCAGGGCATGGATGCGCGCCGGGTCGGCCGGGGTGACGCGCTCGGCGAGGTAGCCTTCATGCGGCAGTTGCAGCACCAGCGCCTTCAGCGCGGCGTCGAGCCCGCCGTGGCGCAACACGACGCGCAGCGCGTCGATCGTCGGCGCCTCGAGGTGCAGCGCCGCGTTGCCGAGCAGCGCGGCCACGATGGCCTGCTGCGCCAGCTGCTGGGCGGACTCCCAGCGATTGAACGGGTCGCTGTCGTGGGTGAGCAGCGTGCGCAGGTCGGCGGCATCCATCGCATCGTCGAGCTGCACCGGCGCGGAGAAGCCGCGCAGCAGCGACGGCACCGGATGCTGCTGCACGTCGACGAAGGTGAAGCTGTGGCTGACCTCGTGCAGCACCATCACGCGCTCGGTGCCGCCGGCCAGCGGTTCGCCCTGCAGCCGCAGCGGCAGCGCCTGGCCTTCACGCGAGATCAGCGACAGCGCCACCGGAATCACGAACGGCAGCTTCTCGGCCTGGCCCGGCGTGGGCGGGCAGCGCTGGCCCAGGCGCAATGTGTAGGTGCGTGCGGCCTCGTCGTAGTGTCCGTGTGCCAGCAGCACCGGCGTGCCCGACTGGGCATACCAGCGCTTGAACGCGGCGAGGTGTTCGGCCAGCCAGCTGCCGGGGTTGGCGTCGGCGATGGCCTGCGCGAAGTCATCGCAGGTGACGGCCTGGCCGTCGTGGCGCTGGAAGTACAGGTCCATGCCTTTGCGAAAACCGTCGCGGCCGACCAGCGTGTGCATCATGCGCACGACTTCAGCGCCCTTTTCGTACACGGTGGCGGTGTAGAAGTTGTCGATCGCCTCGTAGGCGTCGGGCCGCACCGGGTGCGCCATCGGGCCGGCGTCCTCAGGGAACTGCAGCGTGCGCAGGTCGCGCACGTCTTCGATGCGCTTGACTGCGCGCGCCGACACGCTGTCGGCCATGTCCATCGAGAATTCCTGGTCGCGAAAGACCGTCAGACCCTCCTTGAGCGACAGCTGGAACCAGTCGCGGCAGGTGATGCGGTTGCCGGTCCAGTTGTGGAAGTATTCGTGGCCGACGACACTTTCGATGGCCATGAAATCGGCGTCGGTCGCCGTCGCGGGGCTGGCCAGCACGTACTTGGTGTTGAACAGGTTCAGGCCCTTGTTCTCCATCGCGCCCATGTTGTAGTCGCCCACCGCGACGATCATGAAGCGCTCCAGGTCGAGCGTCAGGCCGAAGCGCGCCTCGTCCCAGGCAATCGCGGCGATCAGCGAATTCATCGCGTGCTCGGTCTTGTCGACATCGGCGCGGCTGACGTAGATCTGCAGCAGGTGGTCGCGCCCGGCGCGGCTGCGGATGCGCTGCTCGCGACAGGCCAGGTCGGCGGCCACCAGCGCGAACAGGTAGCTCGGCTTGGGGAAGGGGTCGTGCCAGGTGGCGAAATGGCGGCCGCCCTCCAGCGCGCCCTCGGCCACCAGGTTGCCGTTGCACAGCAGCTTCGGATAGCGTGCCTTGTCGGCGCGCAGTATCACGGTGTAAACCGCCATCACGTCGGGCCGGTCGAGGAAGTAGGTGATGCGGCGAAAGCCCTCGGCCTCGCATTGGGTGAACAACCCGCCGCTCGAGGTGTACAGGCCCGACAGCTCGGTGTTGGCCTCGGGCAGGCAGGTGTTGCGGATTTCGAGCGTGAAGGTCGGCCGCAGCGGCGGGTTGTCGATCACCAGCTCGCCGTCCTCGTGGCGGAAGGCCACGCTGTCGCCGTCGATCAGCACGCGCAGCAGCAGCAGCGCCTCGCCGTGCAGGCGCAGCGGCTCCAGCGGGCGGCCGGGGTTGCGTTCGATCGCCATCTTGCTGTGCACGATGGTCTTGGCCGGGTCGAGGTCGAACGTCAGCTCGACGCTGCGGATCCAGAACGGCGGCGGCGCGTAATCTTCGCGCCGCACGAGTTTGGGCTGGCCTTCACGCATGATGGATCACCTGGTTGTGCTGGGTGAGTGACGCGACACGCAGCGTCGTGAAATCCGGGGCGGTGGCGACGAGGTTCGGGAACTGCGCAAACGCCGTGGCCGGCAGCGAGGTGGTGAGCGCCACCGCGCGCATGCCGGCGCGGCCGGCGGCCTCGATGCCCAGCGGGGCGTCCTCGAACACC
>Ga0209798_10000332_pt1 | contig 27673 bp, 26 predicted proteins | sample DOMMetBare3Fresh_FD_187475 | JGI IMG/M metagenome (GOLD analysis project Ga0209798, IMG submission 187475) | Wetland sediment microbial communities from St. Louis River estuary, USA, under dissolved organic matter induced mercury methylation -... | ecosystem: Environmental > Aquatic >... | reverse complement strand
CGGCCTTACCTATCAAAAGTCGGGCGTGACACTGCAACAGCCAAACCCGGAGAATGCCAACGGCAAAACCGAAGTAGAGAGCAGCGTTGAGTATGAGATCGGCGGCTCCGTCGGCTTCGAGGGGAAAAGTCCGACAGCCGAGCTGTCCATCGGCGCCACGCTCAGCAACTCATCCTCATTCGAGGTCAGCGATTGCGAAGTCAAGCACAAGTCAGGCGACCAGGCTCACAATGCCCACTGGGAATACGAGTTCAGGCGTTCAGAAAACAAGATTGATATTCTCTGGACACGTCTGACAACACCCCCGGTACTGGCCCGCGAGACCTTCCTGCCGGTCAATCAGTGGATCTGGAAAATGGCCCCTTCGGTGCGGGACAGCGGGAAAAACAGTTTCGAGTCAGAATTTGACGCCACCTATATCACCTCGCGAAGCGGGCTGATTATTGTCCCGTATCTGCTCGCCCTGCCGGTTACACATACGGTATCTTCCAGTACAATCCATGGACCGGAACATTTCAACATCGCACTGAGATTTCCACCACTGCTGGTATCGCTGAAAAACGTTGATTTCAGTGCCGCTGCCCAGTCGCGGGCCATTGATTTTGCCGTATCGCGCAGCTGGACCGCGTCGAGCGACCAGAGTTGGTGCCGGGTCAATCCGCTCAGCGGCCCTGGTGACAACCCCCATGTCAACATTACGGTCGACAAGAACGACACCGGGAAGTTCCGCACCGCAAGCATTACCTTCAAGACGCAAGACGGCAAAGGGACAAGTGTTACCACCGTGAATCAGACCGACAATTGATCGGGACCATGCACTGTTTCAGGGTAACTGCCTTGTTTCTTAACGACTTCGGGGTTCATCATCAGATGAACCCCGAACTGCTTAGTAATCACATTGTTGTGGTAAGTTCCCGGCTATCGATTCATCAATGCAGGCCGTGCCATTGCCGCCGACATACTCACCCGGTGGCGAACAGACGGCTCTTCAGCGCCATGATGCGCCGGTAGGAGGCGTTGATCCGTTCTTCCGTGATCCGGCCCGCCTTGACCAATCCTGCCACCTGACTGATGGTGGTGGGGACCACTTCCGGGTTATAGTCCAGGTTGTTGGAAACCAGGATAATATCCACACCAGCCAGAATACTCTTCTCCACGATGGTCGGGTAATCGAAAAACTGGGTCAGTCCCTGCATCTGCAGATCATCGGTCACCACCACGCCGTCGAAACCAAGCTTTTCACGCAACAGGCCGGTTATGAACGGCTGTGACAAGGTAGCCGGGAGATTGGGATCAATGTTGCGGTTGAATACGTGGGCGGTCATCACCATGCGGCAATTCCCTTCATTGATCAAAGTCCGGTACGGCTCCAGCTCGACCTCCGACCAGCTGTTGGTCACATCCACGAAACCAAGGTGCGAGTCGCTGGTGGCGCTGCCGTGGCCGGGAAAATGCTTGAAACAGGTCGCCACCCGGTTCTTATCATGGGTCTCGACAAAAATACGGGCATGTTTGCTGACAATGGCCGGATCGGCGGAGAAACTGCGTTCCAGGGCGCCGATAGCCGGACTGGCCGGGTTGACGTTCAGGTCGACCACCGGCGCAAAGTTCATGTTAAGCCCGTTTTCCGCCAGGGTGGCGCCAATGCTGTCGGCACACATGCGGGTGATGGTCGGATTGTTGAGGGTCCCCAGGTATTGGGCCGTCACGGTGGCCGGAAAACCGTAGCGTTCCTTCAAACGGCAGACGTTGCCCCCCTCCTGGTCCACGGCGATGAAGAGCGGCGTGTCAGAGAGGGCACGCAACGAGGCGGTTAGCGCCTGCAACTGCGCCGGAGAGGTGATATTGCGGCCGTAGCTCTTGAGCGCCGCATCCCGGTCAAAGAGGATTACACCGCCGATACGGTAATCGCGGATGTCGCGGTAGATATAGTTACTCTCGTCCAGGGTAAGACCGCGAAAACCGACCAGCAGCATCTGGGCGATCTTCTCTTCCAGGGTCGGCTCGCGTGTGGTGGATGAACTGCCGCAACCGGCCAGCAGCGCCGGACAGGCTGCAACGGCTCCTGCCAAGGCACTCCCCTTGAGAAACGTACGGCGGCTACACGTTGTAGTGGTAATCATAGTTTCACTCCCTGTTTAAAAGCCATTTTGTAACAGCTGCGCGTTCTCCAGATACCATTGATAGGCGCTATTGTCGGCAGCGGCAAAGGCATTGGCAACAGCCGGTGACAAGAATGCCCCTCCTATCCCCACAATCGAGCTTTCCAGCAGCGTCGTAAGCGACGACATGTTGGCAGCAGTTTCCCGCATCCCCCACCAGAGTGCCGTTGGAACGGCACGCTTCGTCATCAGGTGTGAGGCATCCAGACGTACGTTCCAGTCGTATCTGAAACGCGGCAGATTCAACGCTACGCCGCCAACCGTCACCGCCAGGCTGGCGCCGCTGCGGGCCATCAGGTATTCGTTGGCGCTGGCATTCATGGCCGACCGGAAACCATCACCGGCCGTGCCGTCCACCAGGTCGATCCTGGCTGTGGTTGATGACAACAGTTTGACGTCCTCGGCAACCAACGCCGGAATCAGATCGTTGAAATAGGTGGCGGCAATACTCCGCAGTTGTACCCGTTCGTCCTTGGTAAAGGTACGGCTGGCGCCATCCTCGGCCACAATCGTATAAAAGGCGGGGTCTTCGCTGATCTGGTTAAAGCGGGTGATCCATGCATCTTTCCAGGCCGGATCGATGATCTGGAACAGAGCGGTCAGCGACGTGATGCCGAAACTGTTTTTTAGCAGCCATCCCTCCAGATCTGACCGTACAACCGGAATCGTCGCCTGGCGAAGCGCCGTTGTATCCACGTCCTTCAGCAGGATATCAGGATATAGTTTTTTCATGGTACGGACATACAGGCCAGTATTGCTAAAAGCGGCCAGCAGCATCGACTTGTTCTTCAGAATACTCGCCGCGCGCACGGACGGTGATGGGCGCAGATCGGCGACCGGTTTCCCTGCCATGACCTTGGCTGCCAGTTCCAGATAGAAGCTGACCGGCAGAATATCCACACTCAGGTTTTGTTTCAGGGTCGAGGAGACAAATTCCAGTGGTGAATTGCCGTAATCGAAGGTTCTGCAGTCGAGCAGAGCTGCATCCGCCTCTCCATCGCTGCAATAGGGTATGTTCTTGTCGAGCGCCATTCCCCGATACAGGAATCGCATGGCGCTGACATCGTGGGGGAGCGCCTTCTGTTCTTTCGTATAACGATTTGCCGCCAGTACCGCTTCCGTATCATCGTGATAATCCATAATGCTGCTGGACGGAATCGTGGAAATGTATGATCCTCCTTGCAGAAAATTATCATACAGTTCCTTGCGGGTATAACCGGCAAGGTCGGCAGATATGCTGCCGGCGAAATTATGACGCAACCCCATGGTATGCCCGACCTCGTGGGTCACCACCTCCTGTACGTACGCCTGGGAGGCTTTCAGGATCATCTCATCGCTGGCGCCACTGGCCAGCAGGCTGGTAACCCCCTTCATCACCCGTTCTTTTAAGGAATAATCACAGATGCGCGGAGAATAAAGGTTTTTCAGGGCAACCCGGCTGTTTGATGACGAAGACGATCCTTCCAGGATCTTCAAATAGCGCCACACATCTTTTCTGCTCGCAAATGCGAAGGCAGACGGCATGAAGATCTGGGCATGCAGTATTTCTCCGGTTCTCGGATCAGCCTGCATATCGGCATAGGCATAACCAGCAGTATCATAATTCAACCACTGGATGATATTCCTCTCCATGTCGGGAGCGGTTACACCGGCCGGGGCATCGGCCACCGCAAAGATCTCCTCCCCCAGCGCCGCATTCCAGTACAGCACGCCGTTTCTGACCGCCTGACGGTAACTCTGGGGGGTCTCGGATGAAAGGTAATAGGTAATCGGCTTGTTGTTCAGGTTCCATTTCATGGCAAACACCTTGGTTGTGCCACCGTTTTGCAACTGGGGCATGACCTCGAAGTAGCCGGCATAGTCGAAACCGGGTGAATCGCTCGGGGTGAACGAAGTGTTGGGGAGATAGGGGGAGAGGTAATAACGGACTTCAACGCTCGGCAGCGTGCCGTCCCCCCCCTCTATCTGGGCCGACTGGCGCACTGCCAGCCGGTTCTGATGGCTGATGTCCACCCCGGAGAGATAACTGCTGCGAACCGCGGTAGCATTGAAGGAGGGGTGATACCCCGTACCGCCGTCATCGGAGGCATACATGTCGGAAACCATGAATATTTTTGACATCCCCTGGTTGAAATCAAAATAAATCCACCCCGGCTCCTCACGTACTATCGGAAATTCAGCCAGAATCAGGGCAAAGGGAGTATCCGGCATGACCGTATGCCCCACCTGGGATTCAAGCATGAACAGTTTTCCCCCCTGTTTCTGAAAGACCACGATCCGGCTCTTCAGATTTCCGAACTGCTGGGCGCCGTCCAGCGTAACCATGTTCCCCTGCAACAGAAACTCGCGGTTCAGGGCATCGGAGCGGATCGCCACATTCTTGTTAGCATCACCCCGGAATGACTCGCTGACCACGGGAGAAGGAGGCAGCGCGCCGCCATCACCACTGCAGCCGCCAAGCAGCAATAGCAGTGTAAAAACAGCAGACACAGCCATCAGATTGCAAACTGACTCGACACCCTTGCGCTTCATAATGCCTCCTTGTGGCTAAACAATTGAATATATATTTATTACAGAAAGCTAAACAATACCAGAGGAAGTGGGAACTGGCTAGCTTGCGACAGAACTCAAACACGACCATTATAAATTTATATATTGACAGACCACATGTAACTTATTTATATAGCGTACATAATTTATTAAAATCACCGAAAAGGCAAAATCCGGGGAACTGGATGACGCAAAGCCACCTACCCAGAACGGGAAGAGGGGTTATCGAAGCGGTTTGCATGCTGTTGCTATACTCTAGCACCAAAAAGCACCTGTCTTTTCGTCATTTTATACGAAGAGGCAGGTGCTTTTTTTATTTTTGCTTCTTTGCCCGCGGGATTCAAATGGGCAATGCAACAATGTATCACAACAATTTTATCGGGAGATAATCGGATGGTAATTTCAAACACAAGTGTTTCGCGAAAGCAGCTGATTGGAGCAAGCATTGCCACTCTTGTCCTCGGCGTACTGATCGGATGGGGTATTACAAACTTTGATAACATTAGTGTCGCTGATGCAAGCATCAATAAGCCGATCAGAGTTGGACATTACAAATTGATCAATCCATTGCTGGACACTGCTGAAGGGGAAGATCGTTTAAGCAGCAAGCAGTTAAAGAATTTCAAACAAAAAGTAGTTCAGTTAATTTCCGAAGAAATCGGTAACCAGAAAGCATCGGAGGTTTCGGTGTATTTCCGTGATTTTGACGATGGTCTGAGCTTTAACATCAATGGTGACGCCGGATTTGAGCCGGCCAGCCTGGCAAAACTCCCGGTCATGATTGCCTATTTAAAAATGGCTGAAGGAGACCCCGCCCTGTTACAAAAAAAATACATCTGGGATAACAACGCAAAATCAAGGCTTCAGGGGGATCCGCAAGACACTATCCTTAAACTGGGGGAGTCCTATAGCGTTGAAAGACTGCTCATCGAGATGATCGGGCACTCTGATAACGGCGCAACCCAGCTGCTATTTGATCATCTCAAGCTAGATTTCCTGCTTACAGTCCTCAATGAATTAGGTTTGGAATACTCACAGAACTCATCCTTTGACAAACTGATCACGATTAAATCGTACGCCATATTCCTGCGTGTGCTCTACAACGCATCATACCTCAACCGGGAAATGTCGGAAAAAGCATTGGAACTGCTCGCCATCGGCGATTTTCCCCAGGGAATTATGTCCACAGTCCCGCCCAAAACAGTTGTGGCCAGTAAATACGGTGTCAGAAAATCCGGGACGAACAATGAAACAGTACAACTGCACGATTTTGGAATCGTCTATTATCCCAATCGGCCGTACCTGATTTGTGTCATGAGCAAAGGTAATGATGTAAACAAGCTGACATCGGTCATTCAGGACATTTCAAAGTTCATCTATAACGAAGTGGATTCACAATACAAGAATTGATCGCCTTGGAGTAACTCCCCCTACCCCAAACGGCGGAATGCCGAGGCCTTGATGGCGGCATAGAGTAGACTGCCGGTCCGTATCCCCAGTTCATCAGCTGCCTGACGCACTACCTCTGCCACCAGACGTTCGTTGCCGCACGCCAGTTCAACTCCGATCCTGTGGCCGGAGCTAAAGGTGCTGGCCACGGTACATTCCAGCAGGTTGCGGGCACTGATCGCCTCGGGATGTTGTTTAAACAGAATGATATCCTTTGATGACAATTCAAACAGTGCTTCAGCCTGATCACTTCCGGCAGAAATCAGCAAGGCGCCATTTCCCCATTTGTATGAGTAGAGCCCATCAACCTGACTCGCTTGCCCCAGCTTGATCAGGTTAATATAACCCACCGGGGTTACTCCCATGCGATCTCGCGCCAACTGCTCGCTAGTCGCCTGTTCCACCAGCACCCCCTTTTCAAAATACAGCACGCTGTCGGTCATCAACCGCATTTCCACCAGTGAATGGGAGATGAACAGATAGGGAATGCCGAAACGTTCACTAACACTCTTCAGATAGGGAATGATCTGAAAACGGAGCGAATCGTCCAGCGCCGAGAGCGGTTCGTCCATCAGCAACAGACGCGGGTTGGCCAGGATGGCACGCCCCAGGGCAACCCGTTGTTTCTCCCCACCGGACAGATTGGTAACTCCACGGCCAAGCAGAGCTTCAAGTTTCAGCACCTTGACCAGAACATTAAAATCAATGGTACGGAATTCTGGGGCACAACGTTTAAAACCATAGAGCAGGTTGTTCATCACACTCAGATGGGGAAACAGGCAATGTTGTTGAAACACCATGGCAATCCGCCGTTGTTCGGGACGCAGATTGATTCCCCGGGAGCTGCTGAACAGACATATTCCATCCAATGCGATCTCACCACAGTCAGGTTCCTGAAGCCCCGCCAGCAGACTCACCAGAGTTGATTTGCCACTCCCGGATGCGCCGAAGATACCGATCCGCTCACCGGTAACAGCAATATCGGCTGAAAGTGTAAATGCTTCGAAACTTTTATGAACAGCCATGGATAATTGCATATCAGACCTTCCGTGCCATTTTCTTGGCCATCATTTCGTGCAGCAGGAGCACCACCATCGAAATGGCAACCGAAACCAGACAGAGCAAAAGCGCCGCCATCTCACTGCTGGGTGAACTGGCATATTCGTAGATCGCCAGCGGGATGGTCTGGGTCACACCGGGGATGTTTCCGGCCACGATGATCGTTGCTCCGAATTCACCAAGGCTACGGGCAAACATCAGCGATGATCCGGCCGCCAGTCCGGGAAGCGTGAGCGGCAGAATGACGGTCAAAAGTGTATCATGCCAGTCTGCCCCCAGAGTACGTGAGGCGTGTATCAACTGGGGGTCAATCCCTTCCATGGCGAGGCGTATCGACCGTACCAACAGGGGGAAACCGACCACGGCTGAAGCAAGCACTGCTGCCTTGAGGGTAAAGATCAGGCGAATACCAATCCCGTCAAGCAGTGAGCCAAGCCAGCCATTCCTGCCAAGCAGCAGCAACAGCAAGTAGCCGATCACGACCGGCGGCAGCGTCAAGGGGAGATTGACCAGCACTTCCAGCACCACCTTGCCACGAAAGCGGACAAAGGTGATCAGATACGCCACGGCAAAGCCGAACGGCAGTGACAGCAAGGTGGCCGCAACGGCCACCTGTACCGAGAGTCTGATGGCATCGTAATCTGTGGGAGCTAAAGGAATCATTGTTTGCCTTACCTTAGATCTACTCGGTAGCGGCTACCCGCATACTTCGTTCTTGATGATAGTCTTCATTTTTTTCAACTGACTGATGCCCTGTTTACAAGCTTCGAAGGCATCCTCACTGTTGGGAGAACTGGCGGCAACCAGCGAGATTATGTCTCCGAGAGCAAGGCGACCGGTGCGACGGATCAGCAGTATATCCGCAATAGAGAATTCGGTTTTCAGCTTATCGGTAATATCGAGCAGCTCAGCCTCGGCATCACCGCTGACGGCATAATCGATGTAGCTGGTTGTCCCAGCACTCCCGGTCATCGGCTTTACCACCGCATAGTGAAATACGACCGAACCGGCACCTCTTGTGGTGATCAAGTTGTACATCTTTGCCGGATCAATTGGTTCAGGTGATATTTTCACCATATTTGACTCGCTTTCTTTAGCAACTGATAGTTACTTGGTTGCAAAACCGTATTTTGTGAGCACCGCCTTGGCATCATCACTCTGCAAATAGCTCAGGAATGCAGCCGCATCGTTATTTTTTGCGCCTGCCACGGTCAAGGCCATGGGATAGGTCACTCGCGGATACAGAGTTTGAGGCACGGTAAAGAGAATCCTGGCCTGCTTGGCCTGCAGCGCGTCGGTCCTGTAGACGAAGGCGCCATCCACCTCACCTCGCTCGGCATACATCAAACATTCGCGCACATCCTTGGCCATAATTAGTTTCTTTTCAAGTTGCTTGTCCATGCCGGCTTTTTTAAAAGCTTCCGTGGCATATTCTCCGGCCGGAACACTCTTGGGGCTACCGATGGCGATCCGCCCCAGTTTTATTAGATCTTGCATCGAAGACGCCTTGCCGGGCGCACCTGCGAACACCAAGGTGTTGTAGGTAAAGGTTCCAAGGCTGGCAGTATCAACCAGTTTCTTGTTCTTCAGGTAGTCCATCCACTCCAGATTTGCGGAGATGAAAACATCAGATGGAGCGCCGTTTTCAATCTGCTTGGCCAGAGCACCGGAAGCTCCATAATTCTTGAGGAACTTTACGCCAGGATGGCTCCTGGTAAATTTTGCAGAGATTTCGTTAATAGCCTCTTTCAGGCTGGCGGCTACGAACAGGTTGACATCTCCGGCAAAGGCGGGAGTGGCCAACAGGATCAGACAGAACAGGGACACCATCATTTTGAACGCATGTTTCATACAATTTCCTCCAAGGTTGTTATGTAGTTTCGTGCCATTACGGTGCCGGCAGTATAATTACTCCCACATCGCAAGGCTTTCCGAAATAAACCGATGACAAAACGATGATGTCAATGCCGCTGGCGGCGTAGTGTGCGGCATTGCTTTCATTAATCCCACCGGCCGCCGAGACCAGAATATCCGGATTAACCTCCCGGATCGCAGCCACCACTTCCGTCAATTCGGCAGGTGTCAGTTTGTCAAGCTGCACAATATCGGCGCCGCTTTTGGCAATCAGCACCGCTTCTTCACTCGTGTCAGCTTCAATGATGACCTTTGTCTCGCGTGCCTTTAATTTCAGCTCTGCCACCGTGCCAAGCACAGTTTCCAGTCCACCCAGAAAGGCGGTATGTTGCTTGAAGACCAGCAGCGTCTCCGACAATCCCAGACGATGGGGCAACGCGCCACCGGCGCTAATCGCCTTGATAGCGATCTTTTTGGTTCCGGGGAACGATTTGCGGGTGGTAACAACCGATACGATCGGATTGACAGTTCTGCATGCAGCGACAATCCGATCGGTCCGCGAGGCGATCCCCGATGCATACTCCAGCAAATTCAATGCCACCTTCCAGCCGGCGTGCAGCGCCTGTGCCGGACCTTCAGCAACGAGAAACTCTCTACCAGCAGATAACTTCGTTCCGCTCGGCATGCACTCGGTAACCGTTGCGCCACACTTTTGCAGTACCCGCGCCGCTTCTTCCGTGCAGCAGAGGGTCGTTACTTCCCGTGTAGAAAATTGTATCCGTCCGTACTTATTTCCAAATCCGAGCAGGTGGGTGGTCAGGTCGCCATAGGGGAGGTCTTCTTCGATAAAACGTTCGATGTCGCTGTCAGGAAGGCAGGAGATCATGGGTACCCTTTCTCGGTAGCGTTATAGTCAACAACACACAACGACAAACCACAAAAAAGGGACAGCGCCGTTGATGTCCCTTGAGTCGAATCAGTTGACGCCGATAATGACGCTGGAAGCCTTGAACAGGGCACAGGCATGGCCGCCGACCTTCAGTTCCAGCCGGGTGGCGCTGTCGTGGGTGATGACGGCGCTGACGGTATTGCCGCCGCCGATTTCCACATCCACCTCGGTATTGACCGGCCCCTCGACAATCTTGGCAACAGTGCCGCAAAAAATATTGCGGGCACTGACCTTGGCGTCATGCAGGTCGGTGCCGATAATCACCGAACTCGCCTTGACAATCGCATAAGCCTCATTACCGGTTTGCAGTCCCAGGTTATCGATGGCGCCGTTGGTTACGACCGCGGTCAGGGGCACTCCCCCTTTGAGAGAAATGGTTACTTCGGCATTGACCGCACCCTTGGTGATTTTGGAGACACTCCCCGAAAATGTGTTACGTGCGCTGACTTTCATGGATATCCTCCGTAAGAATTGGTACAGGCTTTCGGTATCGCCGAGCCTGCTTTCCAGATTGTCCAGGAATTTACGATGTTCTTCCTGGATGGTTTTGAACTGTTCAACTACCTTTTTACCTTCGCCAGTCAGACTGGTACCGCCCCCCCCTTTCCCGCCGGTCAGGCGATCAACCAGCGGTTTTTCCGCCAGGTTATTGATCATGTTGATGGTATCCCAGGCGGTCTTGTAACTGATACCAACGGCTTTGGCGGCCTTGGTGATCGACCCGAGCTCATCGATCTTTTCCAGCAGGTAAATGCGTTCCCCTCCCAGAAACTTATTCTCGGCCCGATTGAGCCAAAGGTTGCCGGTGAGTCCAATACTGTTTTTGGCATTTTTCATGATGTCACGCTCCGTTGCACAAAGCTGTATGCACCTATCGCTGTATCCAATACTACACAACGCATGCCAAAGTCTATCAGTTTAAATATCTAGCCATAACAGTATGTTTAGACAGTCTCTCACGACAGCAGATTCCCTACTGGCATAATTTTTAGCAGCAAGTGATGCAATGCCAAGAGAATCGTCAGACTACGCATATGCTCCGCGCTTCACACCTTATCCCGCCGGTGAATCACCCCCAGGGTCCCCTGGTTGTAATGATTTCTGGCAAAACACTCCACGCACAGGTCGGCTCCGGCCACCATGTGCATGGCCATACTCTTGTTGCCCACAGCAATACTTCTGCCGGCAAATTCAGCGCCGATGGTCCCGCCGGGAATTTCCTTGTAATACCCGGAAAGCGGATACTGTTTTTCAGTTCCCACATCGTCGTAAAACAGGTAACCGGGCGGGTGCTCAAATATGCGATGCCTGCCGCTGGTGATGGCCAGATACTGGGCATCGCCGGGCTCATAGCAGAACCAGCTTCTGCTGTTCCCGCACAAGGTAGCCGGCCACTGAAAATCGTCACTACCAACTCCTTCCAGAATGATCAAAGCGATCTTGTGCCCCTGTTGCAGCCCCCTATCGATGATCCCCCTGATTGAAGTGATATCAGCTGCGACTCCCAGCGGATTGAAACAAGGAATCTGCTCTCGCGCATCCGGAATCATCACCGGCTTGCGCATGGTACAGCCGAGCGCCTTGAAGGAATAACCGCGCCGGGCAACCAGCAGATAATCAGGGAGCAGCCGCGCATCGTGTGCGGTTCCGCCAAACAGCTCCAGAAACTCGCTTCTGGTCACAATCCGATCCACCTGCGGGTCTGCTTCCAGCTGTTTCAAGTCGGCCTCGCTCGCCCCGTGTAAACCGGCATAGCGTGCCGACCAGTGAGTGGACACGCCGATGCCGTCAAGAGAGCTTAAATCAACGACGCCCTCAAGTGGCATCACACCACCCCGCCCGACAACCACCGGGATACAACCGGATTCAGCGCTGAAACGCTCCACCTCCTGAAACAGCTCCACCATGATCCTGTGGCGTTCCGTAACATCCAGCGGCCCGACCCGGCTGGCAAAGTACTGGCCGGCATAGGTCAAAAAGACAAAATCCGGCTTGTATCCGGCAACCAGATCAAGAGCGGTATCGGTTACCCAGCGGTTGCTGCCGGGACCCAGGTCGCCCGGATACTGGTGACGATGCAGCACATCTTTCATCAGATCAACCAATGGTCCACGCTGATCCGATTTGTCACCGCTACGCAGATCAAACTGATTCTGCCAATCACGGGCATCGACAATGGCCATACTCGTGTCTGCATTCATACTTCGCTCCCCCCCAACATTTTGATGCTGCTCCGGCAGGAAGGGCAATTCCCGTCAGAACTGTTGTTTCTCTGTAATTGATCGCCGCCGCACCCCAGGCTGAAACGTTCGATGACCGTGGTGCCACACTCTGGACAATCGGTATTGACCCATTCCGAACCGACAAAATTATGAAAATAGATATAGGGGAGCCGTTTTCTGGCTAACTGCAGTTTGTCATTGATCCCTTCGATGTCAGGATAGACCGCATCCTTCATTTCGTCTTCGGGAAGCAGCCTGAGGACATGCCACGGTATCCCGGCATCCAGATCGACGATGAATCGTGCAATTTCATCCAGTTCATGATCATTGGCGCCCTGAATGACCGGTGTCGTAATCTCGACATGATGCGTCCGGGCCAGGCTCCCGATGGTAGCAAGGATCGGCGCTACGGACGGAATCCCGATATGGTCGGAATTGAACCGGTCAGCCAACCCTTTCAGACTGATGTTGAAAAAAGAAAAGATGGAGGCCAGCATCTCGGTTGCTTCCGGGGTGCTGTAGCCATTGGTCAGACACCCCATCCGGATGCCTGCCGAAGCAGCCTCTTTTGCCAATTCCTGCAGCGAAGGAATCGACACCGTCGGCTCGTTCACATTGAAGACGATGCTGCGGCACCCCAGCTTCACCGCCATTGCCACCAGACGGGTGGCGCTGAAATCGAACATTTTTCCCTGCAGATCTTCCGGGTTCTGTTTGGCGATAAAGGCGTTCGAACAGTATTTGCAGCTGAAATTGCAACTGCTGGTGCCGATGGTCAGGCAACGGCTGCCGGGCCAGACATGGTAGAAGGGAATCGACTCGATTCGCGCAACTTCATAGGTGCTCCACCGCTGGGGAAAACGTTCCCGGACGGTCACCCCGTCAGCGTAATACATCCGGCACCGGCCGTAGCTTTCAGCGCCCAATTCGCAGCGCCACTCGCAGTAATTGCAGCGCATGGTCATACCTCCTTTTCCCAGGAGATCACCGCCCAGCGCACCACCTTGGGAGCGGGGAGACGCCACCCTGCTCCGTGGGGGAGCAGTTCGCCCACCAGATAGTTTCTCAGGCGGTGTTCCTCCTCCGGCGACAGATCATCCAGCATCCAGCGCATCCCGTCCACCGCGTCATCAATGGTTTCATAACTCTTCCACTCTTTGCTGGTAATGAATGAAACCGTGGCATAGATACCGAGCTGATGGAGCAGATTATAGACATAGATGTAATCGGGACCTCTTTCGAGCCGCCTCCCCACAGCATCGAAGATCCTCCGGTCATTGGGGCCATCCCCGACCATGGCGGAAATATACACCCGTTGCCGGGCGGCCCGGTCCAGCTTGAGCAAGGCGGTTTGCAGATCGTCAACCACGATCGAGCGGGAGGCAATCGCCACATCGTACTCTCCGATCCCCAGTTGCCGCCAGTCATCCTCCCAGCTGCCATGGATGGGGGTTATATTGGTGATAGCGGAATGTTGACAGCGTTCCTGAAGTTGCGACAACATGCCGTCCGAGAAATCCAGCGCCGTCACCGAAGCGATCTGTCCGGCAAGCGGCACTGCCAGGGTACCGGCGCCGCACCCCACATCGAGAACACTCCAGGCCGGCTGCGGCTGCATCAGCTCCAGAAAGAGCCGCTCGTAATCCGATTCCTGGGCATGCTTGCTGAAGGACGGCGCCCGTCTGTTCCAGAAGGATGAATCCCGTTTTCTGGGACGTTCTTCCCGGGCCCGTTTCCAGGCAGCATTCCAGTCAAGTTCATATCTGTTCATACATTCCCCCATCCTGATTTTGAAATAGTCACACTGCTAAAAACGATAGCGGGCCTGGAAGAAATAATTTCTCCCCGCTTCGGGATACCCTTCGGTCAGCGCATAGTTTCGATCGAGCAGATTGTTGACGCCGGCTTCGAAGGTCAGATCGCGCATCGCTTCGTAACTGACTTTGCTGGTTACGACAAGAAACTCTCCGGCAACCGAGCTACCATCGGAATTGCTGTAGCGCCGGGAGTCATATTCCGCGGAAGCAAGGATGCTGAGCGGTTTGAGCGGCGTCAGCTTGCCATAGACAAACAGCTTGTGTTTCGGGACATCGGTAAGTTTCATGGAATTGCTCAGATTGTCGTTGTAGATGAAGGTATAGTTGCATCCGGTTTCCACCATTTCGCTGAGCGGTGCAAACGCCTCAAACTCGTACCCGTAACGGTTTATCCGCCCGATATTCTGGTTCTGGGTTTTGTTTTTATTGCTGGAGTTTTTGCCGATGATGTTGCTCTGGATATAATCGCTGATGGCATTAACGAAGAAGCCGGATTTGACTTTGACAAGACCGGCCAGCGTATCCTGAACGCCAAGCTCATAGTTAACGGTTCTTTCCGGCTTCAGGTACGGATTTTCAACATTGGTCAAATCAACCGACCAGGTGGTTCTTTCCTTGATTGAGGCAAAGCGGCTTTTTGCGCCAATCGAAGCATGCAGCTTGCCGCTGTCCGAGTAGGCATACACCAGACTGGCCTGGGGATTGACCGAGTCCTTGTCTCCCGTTGCAAGGTCAAAGATCTGTTTGGTGGTTGAGTTGTATTTTTCCGCCTTGACTGCCGTCAGGGTGTCATAGCTGATGCCGATCACCACGGAAAGTTTTTTGGTCAGTTCAATGGAATCCTCCACGGAAACGGAGTAGATCCGGTCTTCGGAGCGTAACTTCGGGATGACCGCGGTTGTTTCACGATGGACATCGTCCTTGAAATGAAACGCCAGCTTGAGACTGTTGTAGGGAATCAGGGTAGTTCCCGCCTCCAGCGATCCCCCGAGAGAGTAGTCGTCATACCAGCTTGGCGCTGAATTTCCGGCACCTTGCACGCTATACGCGGCATTGGTGAATTGATTCAGCGAATTCCGGAAAATGTCGTAATAGATTCGGGACTTGACATACCCCTTGTCCGTAATCGTCGTATGGGTATTGAGATACACACTCTGCTTGTCCCAGTAGGGCCAGCGCCAGTAGCGCAGAGAGGTGGAGGGATTTGTCCCGGCATAGGGGGGTGTCCCTTTTTCGCCATGCTGGTAGATATAACTGAGCGCATATTCGTCACTGATGTTCGGGGTCAATCCAAGCTTGATCGTCCCTTTGCCGTCACGCTGGTAGGAATTTTCACGCCTGCCGCCGTTTTCTGCGCTGGTCGGTTTGAAATCGTCGGAAAGTTGGAAGGAATGCAGATCAACCCATGACCCTCCCCCCTGGAGATACCAACTCTTTTGATTGGTTCCCAGGTTGGCAAAGGCATGATAGGCATCGCCGGAGGTGTATCCGGCCCCGGCATTCCCTTCAAACAGCTTGGCCGGACGTTTGGAAACCATATTGATGGCGCCACCCATGGTATTCGGACCATACAGCACCGATGCGGAGCCCTTGGAAAGATCAAGTTCAGACAGGTCGTAGGTCATGAACCGGCCGAGATCGGGGTAGCCGTCATACGGTATATAGATCGGAATACCGTCAAGAAACAGTGGTGTGCGCCGAAGATCAAAGCCGCGCACGTAAATCATCGATTCGTTGCGCGGACCGACTTTTGAAATGGTTACACCCGGCAACAGGTTGGCTGCCTCTGCTACGGTTTTCCGGTCAAAGGTGAGCATATCCTCCCCGCTAACCGTCGTCACCGCGGGACTCGAATCTTTGTCCGATTTTCCGGTTACCTCGATTTTCCCCAGACTGAAAACAGTACTGTTTTCTTTGTTTTCTTCCGCCAATGCCGCTGTGGCAACAAGTGATACAGCACAGAGCGCCGTCAGTGCGCCATACGTGACTCCCTTCATTCCCCCCCTGCGGTAGCTGTTATTCATGCCAATCTCCTTTCATGTCGTTATGTTGTGTCATTGCTCGATTATTCCGTGCATTGTCGCTTGTCTGCTCAGATGTACGGCGGGTACACAGACATGTACCCCCTCTTCCACGGAGAAGAGCCGGACATCCACACCGTAGAGTTTTTCAAGATTTGCCGGTGTCACCGTTGCATTGGTGGCGCCATCGTGAAGAATGCCGCCGTCCTGCATCATCACCACCCGGTCAGCTATGGCCATGGCGTGATCGGGGTGATGAGTGGAAAAGATGAAGGTATAGCCAGCGCGGGAGAGACTTTTCAGCCGTTCAAGCAGCCGCACCTGGTTACCGTAATCCAGACCGTTGGTCGGTTCATCCATGACAAAGGTGCGGGCTCCCTGGGCCATGGCACGAGCGATCAGGGTCAGTTGCCGTTCACCGCCACTAATATCGGTATAGGGGCGTTTGGCCAGATGAGCGATGGCCAGTTTTTCCAACGCCTCACCGGCAATCTGCCGGTCGTTTGCATCATAACGGGAAAAGAAGGAGGTATGGGGCATGCGCCCCATCAACACGACATCTGACACCCGATAGGCAAACGATTCCTTGTGTACCTGGGGCACGTAGGCCACCAGACGCGCCAGTTCCCGCTGCGGTATCCGGCAGACATTACGCCCGGAGAAATGAATCGTGCCGGCCGATGGCTTGAGCAACCCCAGCAGCAGTTTGAGCAGTGTGGTCTTGCCGCTGCCATTGGGCCCGAGCAGCGCCAGCACTCCCCCCTCTTCAACGGTGAGCGAGAGATTCGACAGCACCTGGTGGCGCTGGTAGGAAAATGAGAGCCGGTCAAGATGAATGAGTGCCATTATTGCCATCCTTTGCGGGCATTCTTCAGCACCAGCACGAAAAAGGGGATGCCGACCAGCGCTGTCACAATCCCGATGGGAATCTCGAAGGAAAAGGTCAGCCGGGAGATGTCGTCCACCAGCAGCAGGTACGAGGCGCCCAACAACGCTGAAGCAGGTATCAAGGTTTCATTATCCGGCCCGGTGATCATGCGGGTTATGTGAGGGATGATCAACCCGACCCAGCCGATGATACCGGCCATAACCACGGTCAGAGTACTGATCAGGGTGGCACAGATGATGACCGTACAACGTACCAGACGCACATTGACACCAAGGGCGCGCGCCTCCTCGTCCCCCATGCTGAGGACATTGAGTGTACGCCCCATCAAGGTCAGACCAAGGATGCCTATGCAGATCGGGATGCCGGCCTTGATCGTCATGGAACGATCAGCCATGGCCATGTTCCCCATCAACCAGTAGACGATGGCCGGGAGCTGGTTGTAAGGGTCGGCGATATACTTGATGATCGAGACCAGCGCGGTAAAAAAGGCGCCGCTGATGATCCCCCCCAGCACCAGCATGATGGTGCTGTTAACCCGGTACATGCGAGCAATCCCCATCGCCACCGCCACGGCGGCAAAACCACCCAGAAACGTCGCCAACTGAACGGAATACCAGCTTTTGAAGAACACCAGCCCCACGGCCGCCCCGCACGAGGCGCCTGCCAGAACCCCCAGCAGTCCCGGCGAGACCAACGGATTGATGAACATGGCCTGGTAGGTGGTACCCGACACCGCCAGGGCCGCGCCGATCAGAGCCGCCGCGACAATTCGGGGAAAACGGATTTCCATGATCAGGTTTTCCAGCAGCAGCAACCGCTCGGCGTCAAACGTGCCGCTGCCGAAAAATTTATGACTGAAGAAGCCGATAACTTCCCCGGGAGGGAGCGGATATTTGCCGAGACTCAGGGAGACGAGCACCGTTACCAGGAGCAGCAGCGCCAGTATCAACAGGGGGAGCATTTTCATCAGTGCAGGATCTCCTGAACGTCCTTGTTGCTCAGTTCAACGCCAAGAAACAGCCGGTAGAACTCTTTTGTCTCCCTGGCAATATCGATCGGATAACGTTGCGGATACAACCGGTTGGTGAGCCACTTGAGCCCCAGCAGACGCATGAAGGACGGAGGACGGTCAAACCAGTTGAATGGTTTTCGCGGTATCAACAGGAGCTGTTTTTCTTTGATGCCCCTGATCCCCTGCCAACGTTTGTCGTGGGTAACCGCATCAAAAAATGCCCGTTCCTGGGCCACGATTACCTGGGGATTGTAGAGCAGCAGCTGTTCCAGGCTGATCTTCTCCATCCCCATGGTGTCGAACGCCTCTCCCCGGTGGACGTTCTTTGCTCCCGCAAGTTTGATCAGCTCGGCATGCACCGATGTTTCCCGCTCGGTTGCCAGACCATCCACCCCTTCGGCATAGTAGATCGTGCGACGCTCCCGCTCGGGAATAGTGCTGGTTACCGCCGCAATCTTAGCCAAGGTAGCGCGGGCATAGTTGGCCAACAGACGGCCACGTTCCGCGCGCCCCACCAAATCCCCCAGGAAAATGAATGCCTCGGGACACGTTTCCAGACGTTCCAGATCAACAAATACCGCCGCAATGCCGCTCTTGTGCAGCCGTTCCGCCATTTGCAGTCCGCTCCCTCCATCCTTCCAGTTCCACAGCAGCACCAGATCCGGCTTGAGAGCCAGCAGCGCTTCCATGTTGATGGAGCGGCTCTGCCCAAATATGCCGCCCGTAACGGGAAGCCGGGTGAATTCGGGGCGCAGGAAGCGCTTTTCCTCTGGCCGGGGAGCAAAGTTGAGCCCCACCAGCAGGTTCGGGTCAAGTGCGTAGAGCAGGTAGGTGGAAGGAGGTGATCCGGAGAAGACGCGCCGGATGGTATCCGGAACCGTAACCCGGCGGCCGGCCATATCGGTGATCTCCCGGGCCTGGACGCTTGTCAGCAAGCCAAGGAGCAACAGCATTGTCACTATTACGATTCGCAACATGGTCGATCCTTTCTCAGTTAAGTACATAGTCCACCGGGATGACCAGGCGGGCGCTGACCGGTGGTTTGGGAAACGGTGCGCTGCGCCGGACCGTCTCTTCAGCATCGCTGTCCAGCAAAGCGATGCCCGAGCTTTTTGTAATACGAATCTGGTCAACCGCTCCGGACGCCAGGACAACGAACTCGACTGCCAGCCGGCCATGCCACCCCATCTTTCGCGCCTTAGCCGGGTATCGCAGGTTTTCGGCAATCGTGTCGCGAATATGGGCAAACTGTTCTTTCAGGTAACGTCGTTGCTGAGATTCCATGGTGTCATCACCTGAGCCGGTTGCGCTACGGGAGGCGTTATCACCGGAGAGCTGTTTCGTTCCTTGAGCACCCTGGGCAGCTTTGGCCGGCGGGCCGATTGCACGTCCACTGTTCGCTGCGACAGCAACGTCTGGCGCTGTCATGCGAACTGGTGAGGACGGCGCTGTTTCCTCAAGGTTGTGAGCCGGAACGGCAGTGGTCTCAAGAGGTGCAGCAACAATCGGAACAGATTCTTTGGTTGATGACCGAAGCGGTACATTTCGTGATGGCACGGCATCATAATCACCCTGCATCACCCGCTTTTGCTCGTGTTGTTCCTGTTGCATAGTGAAATCGACCAGAATCGGCGCCGGTTGTTTCGGTGAAAAGGGAGCGAATGAAGCAGCGCCTGCCACCAGAGCAAGATGCATCAGCAACGAGATCAGTAAGGTTGTGCCTTCGCTCTTCATTCCCTGTATGCCAATGGGTGGTAATACCGTTTATCTGTCAGACAGGGGGTGCATACAATTTCCCCCTGCTGTTCCGTCTCACGCCCATCCAGAATTTTTTCACCGCAACGTTCACACAATGCGGTGCGCACCGGCCTTCCCGGCAGGTCTTCCGGACGTAGCGGAACGTTCACCTCCGCCATGACAAAGAGTTCGTCATCCGCAGTAACGGTAAAATCCGGCATTTCCCCCTCTGGCCGCGGCTTGGAGATAAGCCTGACCGCTTTCCCCGACTCCAGGTTGATGAAGGTTGCTGCCATTTTGCCGTAGTCCATGATCTTCATGGTCCGTTTTCCCGGCCGACAGCCGGTGACGGACATGATGGCGTCAGTGGCGCAACGGTCAATCTCCACGAACACGATCAGCTTTTTGCGGTCATTCCCTTTGGGATCACTGATGCCGATGCACTGCAAACCGCAGATGGCCATGCGGGTACCGCTTTCGATTCCGGCACAGACATGCCCGTGAAACGTGATCGCCTCTTCCAGTAATCTGGCGTAATTATCTCGTGATACCTTGTTCATTGGTCTGTTTCTCCGTTATTCCCCTTGGTTTGAGAGCATATGCCGCTATCGTTTTTCAACACCCTCGTCCCGTAGTAACCCGTATCGGTCACCATGAATATCTTTGAGCTGAGCTTTCCGAATCCAGGGAGCAGGGGAGCGTTTGAGAACATCCTGCAACTGGTCGATTATGGTTGCCACAGCAATCCGGTTGCCGGTTTTCATCGGATGAATATGACGTGACACCAGCCGTGCCGCCGCAGGACCGTTGATTTCCTGTGCACAAACAATCGTGCAATCTTTAAGCGCTTCGACGCGGGCCGTAATTTTGTCATCCTCGTTGTCAGCATCGCTTTTGATGAAGATGGTGGCTACAAAGTACGACTCTTCCGGACCGATATCCCAAACAGAATAGCTGCCGGCCTTGCGAAAGTTTTCGTCAACCAAGGTGCCGTTCGAGGTTGTAAATGCGACTTTCATAATCAGCTCCTGACTGCAAAATCGTTATGCTGCTTCGGCCACCCCGACCACGGTCTCGTCTTCAATTTCCATGATACCGAACTCCATCAACAGATCTTCCAATTCCTCCATTTCCAGCGGCGTAGGAATGACCAGCATCTTGTTGTCCAGAATTTTCCGGGCCAGGGTGCGGTATTCCTCGGCCTGTTTGTGTTCGGGGGAATATTCGATCACGGTCATGCGGCGCAGTTCCGCCCGCTGTACCTGGTTGTCACGGGGGACAAAATGAATCATCTGGGTGCCGAGTTTCCGGGCCAGCGCCTCGATCAGTTCATCCTCCCGGTCGGTCTTGCGGGAGTTGCAGATCAACCCGCCCAGACGGACCTTGCCGGTGCCGGCATATTTGAGTATCCCTTTGGAGATGTTGTTGGCTGCATACATGGCCATCATTTCACCGGAGGTAACGATATAGATCTCTTCCGCCTTCCCCTCACGGATCGGCATGGCAAATCCGCCACAGACAACATCACCAAGAACGTCATAGAATACGAAGTCGAGATCGTCACTGTAGGCGCCTTCCGACTCCAAAAAATTGATGGCGGTGATGACTCCCCGGCCGGCACAGCCGACACCCGGCTCGGGACCGCCCGACTCGACACACTTGACATTGCCATATCCCACTTTCATTACCTCGGCCAACTCCAGATCCTCAACGGTGCCGAGTTCACGCACCAGATCCATAACCGTATTCTGAGCCTTGGCATGCAAAATCAGACGGGTGGAATCCGCCTTGGGATCACACCCTACGATCATCACTTTCTTGCCGAGAGATGCCAAGCCTGCCACCGTATTCTGTGTCGTGGTTGATTTGCCGATGCCGCCTTTGCCGTAAATAGCTACCTGTCTCATCTGTTTCTCCTTTTTGATCTCCAGCGGAAATTGGTTCTGCAGCTTCACCCGGTATTCAAACGTAGCGAAGGATGAACAACGCACGCCGTTGTGCGGCGTCAGTAACATCATTGTCGTGTAAGGTACCGGCAACCATCGTGGTTCCGGACGTGTGTTGCCAGAGGTCTGAATTGTTCACTCATAAATTCCATGACCGGCAGACATGGTTTCTTTGATTCTGCAACCGATTGCCAAGGGGAGCGCCATCTTGTGACGCGCAAATGCATCCTCGATATCCCGGCCATCCGTAATAATGACGTCTTCCCGGCTATAGCGGGTAAGCGCGAAGCCTTTACCATTCTCTCGCAAAAACAGTTCGATCGAAAAATCCATCCCCATGATGGTCACTTCCGCACTGCTAACCATTTCCATACATTCCCGTTCCATGCGGCATCACCTCCATGGTTAGCAGTGTTGACACCAATCGTTATATCAACAACCATACAACGACAGATGCCGTTTACCACAGGATGGACTCACTATCGATCACGGCCATCCGCTATATACCTGATTACATAATGCATGCCAAAAACAGACCTACGTATAACCTGCTTGAATCACGTAGTAGTAAATACAATTCGCCATCACTCGCTATAACTTTAGCTATACAACGATACAGCTGCTTAAAAACAAGGCACTGAATAGTGGCGGTGATCTGTCTCATCAGCAGGCAGGAGGGTCTATATCACGGTTTCAATCCGTTCCCCGTTCCGTACCGCACCCAGCTTGGCATCCATTTTTTCAAACATCCGCTTAAGCCCCAGATCCTGCCATCGCAATAAACCACAAGATAATGGCAAAAAAACTCCCCGTCTCCCCTCCCCTCCCCAGACAACCATATCCACTCATAATTTACTTTCAGTACCGCCCTATCATGAATGGTCATGAATCTCTTCACCAAATAACATATTCAATCATATCGGTACTTTACAATGTCTAGTGTAACTTTTGACAGTTGATTTGTCTTCACCTTAAATGCAAAGATGGGATCGTATTTAGAATAAGATTTCATAAACCGGCAAAGAGAAACATGAACTTCAGCACAGTTCCGATACCAGTCAAAATTGTCACACCCATCGGGATTGATGACGTAATTCGCCAGGTTCTGCTTTTCCGCTTTACTCGCTCTAAGAAAAAACATGGGAACAAGCTACGTTTATATCGCTAGCCTGTTCCTTTTTACATGTCCTGTAGAGGTCGTGACCGGTTACGGCTCGGCAGCCTAATCACACAAAGGAATCCGCTGACCATGAAAAAACTTTTGATCGTCATTGTTGCAGTCGCACTTATTACGGCTCTGGTCGTATTCAAGAGTAAATCAGGGAAAGAGCTGGAAGTAAAAGTCATTGCGCCATCCAAGGGGGTCATGACTTCCCTGATCAGCGCCACCGGCAAGGTCGTCAGCGGGCAGGAATCCGAGGTTGCTTCACCCACTGCCTCCAAAGTAACCAGGGTGTTGGTCAAAGAGGGACAGAAGGTCTCCCAGGGGACGCTGCTGGTGGTGCTGGATGCCCGGGATGCCAGTAACCGGATCAGCGGCGACAAGGCGATGACCGGTGAAGCGCATGCCAAGGTTGAGCAGGCCGAGCGGGCGCTGCAATCGGTCAAAAAAGTGTATGAGGTCGGCGGTGCTGCACTCAGTGCGGTGCAGGATGCGGAGCTGCAATTGAAGGTTGCCCAGGCTGCCGAGATGAAAGCTTCCACGGAGTTGCGCAGTTCTGCCCTGATGCTGGAACGCTTCAGGGTAGTTGCTCCCTTCTCGGGAATTATCGTCAAAAAAAGTGTACAGGTCGGTGATGTGGTTGCCACCGGAACAGCACTGCTGACACTGGCCAACATGTCCACCACCGAGATCGAAATATCCGTGGACGAGTCCGACGCCGGGTCATTGCAAGTCGGGCAGGAGGTGGAAGTATCCTGTGAAGCGCTGGCCAACCGCAGCTGGAAAGAAAAAATTCTGCGCATTGAGCGGGTGGTGCTCAAGGATGGAACTGCCAACACCGTCAAGACCCGCGTCAGCCTGAGCAAGAACCTGGCGGAACTGCGCCTGGGGCAACAGCTGGATGCCAAGATAAAAATTGCTGAAAAAAGCGGGGTTACCAAACTCCCCTTTGACGCCCTGATCCTCAAGGAAGGGAAAAAGTTTGTCGCCACCGTACGCAGTGGCAAGGTTCACCTGGAGCCGGTGGTAACAGGGCTGGAAGACACCAACTCGGTGGAAATCGTGTCGCCGGCGCGGCTCGATGAAGAGGTGATCCTCAGTGAAGGAAAAACCTTGCAGGAAGGTCAAAAAGTGACTCTTGCCACGAGAATCAACAAATGATCCGCATGGATAACATACGCAAACACTATCTGTTGGGAGAGGTAACCCTACCGATCCTGAAGGGTGTTTCGCTGCACATTCCCACCTCGGAATTCGTGGCCATCATGGGACCGTCGGGATCGGGCAAATCGACACTGCTCAACATCATCGGCTGCCTGGATGAGGCGAGCGAAGGAACGTACCACCTTGATACCATCGCCGTTACGGACCTGGTTGATGATGAACTTTCCAAATTGCGCCGTTCAAAACTCGGCTTCGTCTTCCAGATGTTCAATCTGATCCCCCGCATTTCCGCCCTGCGCAACGTCGAATTGCCGCTGGTCTATGCCGGGGTGGCTCCCCAGGAGCGCACCAAACGGGCATTGCGAGCACTTGAGATGGTCGAACTGGCGGACCGGGCCGGACACGTTCCGGCACAGCTCTCCGGCGGCCAGCAACAGCGGGTTGCCATTGCCCGCGCCCTGGTAAACGAACCGTCGGTGATCATTGCCGATGAACCGACCGGCAGCCTTGATTCGGTGGTGGCGCGGGAAATCATGGATCTGTTCACCGGTCTGCACAGCCAGGGAAAAACCATCATCATGGTGACTCACGAAGAGGATATTGCCGGATATGCCGAGCGTATCCTGCGATTACGGGACGGGAGGCTGGAAAGAGATGACAAACGGTAGTGATCTGCCAGGCGCCAAGACGCCGCTCAGCAGCAGCCGTGACATTTTCCTGCAAGCCATGCAGGCGTTGCATGACAACCGGCTGCGCACCATCCTGAGCATCCTGGGGATCACCGTCGGCATCGCCGCCGTCATGTCGGTTGCCACCGTCAGTGCCGGAGGACGCTATCTGATCTTTACCGAACTGGAAACCTTTGGCCTGAAGTCCATCTGGATCTACCGCGACACAACGGAAAAAGATCCGCGCAAGGCGATCCGTTCCGGCAGCGGAATCGAGAACGGTGACTACGAAGCGGTACGCAATGCCCGCAGTTGGGCCATCAACAAGATTTCGCCGGTGGTGTCGGGGAGAGGCGAGGTTTTTCTGGTGCGCCAGGGGAACAAATACAGCAATGCCCAGATTTCCGGCGTTTCAGCAGACTATCTGAGCATCAACAACGACACCTTGAAAAAAGGTCGCTCCCTGCGCGATGAAGACATAACCCGCAATCGGCCGGTGGCCATCATCGGCAGCGATGTACAAAAAGATCTGTTCGGGAAAGACGTGGATCCGATCGGTCAAAGTATCCGTATCGGCGGCAAGAGTGTCACCGTCATCGGACTGTTGAATACCAAGAACCGGGATTTTCTCTCCAGCATCGGTTCAGGCACCAATGCCAACAGCCGGATTCTGCTCCCCTACACCTTATTACAGCAGATGCTGGGAACCAGAGAAATCAAAATATTGCAGGCGGAAACCTCGGGGTTGGCCAACACCGACGCAGCGGTCTTCCTGATCAAGGACATCCTGAAACGCCGCCACGGGGAGCGCTTCTCCTACAAGGCGGAAACCATGGCGCAATACATCACCACCACAGAAAACATCCTACGGGGAGTAACCCTGATCGGCATCATCGCCGCTTCGGTCTCACTGTTTGTGGGCGGAATGGGGATCATGAACATCATGAGTACTTCGGTGGTCGAACGGACCCGTGAAATCGGGATCAGAAAGGCATTGGGAGCATCACGGCACGACATCCTGGCCCAGTTTCTGTTTGAAGCGATGCTGATCACACTTCTGGGTGGAGTGTTGGGGCTGGTGTTGGGAATTGCAGCCGGGTACGGGCTTTCAGCAGCGACCGGAATGCCATTAACCCCTTCCTGGCCATCAGTCTTGATTGCACTGACCGTATCCATCCTGGTCGGCGTCATTTCCGGCTATTACCCCGCCTTCAGGGCAGCCAGCCTGAAACCTGTGGAAGCGTTGCGCTATGAGTAACATGAAACCACTACACTGCCTGTTCTGTTGTCTCTGGCTGCTGGCTGCGGCTGCCACCGCCCCTGCCCAGGAAGTCGCTTCCCCTCTGCAGACGGTACCGGCACGATTGGATGACGCCATTGATCTTGCCCTGCGCAACCGCCTGGAAGTGGCAATCATTTCGCAACAGAGCGCCGGCGCGGTCAGCAAGGTCAACGTGGCACACGGTTACTTTCTCCCCCAGATTTCCCTGTCGGGAACAACAAAATATATCCGTTCACTTGACAAATTTTCCGGAATTTCAGCCGATGCCAGCCTGGGAGGCCAGACTTTCCATGTCGGGGTAGAGAAGACCGTTCCTTCCTTCGAGTTGAACGCGGGAATTGATCTCACTTACAACCTCTATGCCGGCGGACGGGACAAGGCGAACCTGGAAGAGGCAATTGCCGAACAAACCGCCCTCAAGGAAGAGGAATGCGCAACCAAGTTACAGGTCCGGCGGGAGGTCATGAACGCCTATTGGCAGTTGCGCAAAGCCCAGATTTCATCCCGTGTTGCCGACCGTTCCTACCAACATGCCACCAAGCTGTATCTGATTGCCCAAACCAGGAGAGAAGCGGGGCTGATTTCCGAGATGGAACTGGAAACCGAGGGTTTTTCCCTGAAGGAAAGCATGCTGGCCGTTGCCGATGCCCGGCGTGACGTAACCAAAAGCCTGGCCAAATACCGGGAGACCCTGGGAATAGACGCCCCATCCCCCCAGCCAGCAGCCACGGAAGCTGCAGTTTTGGTTGATGACCCCGACCAGATCAACGATGAGGAGCTGCTGCCGGCGATTGAACAACCGAAGACGCGCAAATTGATCTCCGAGGCGATGGCAGCCGAGGCACGGGTCAAAGCATCAAAAGCAGTTTATTTACCAAAAATAGATTTCTTCACCAGCTACAGGATGGTCGGACGGGACGATGATTACTTTAAAACCGCCCTGATAAAGCCCGACTACTACACCATCGGACTGAACTTTTCATTTACCCTGTTTGATGGCTTCAAGGACCGCATCGCCCTGGCCAAAACAGAAGAGGAGATTGCCCGCCTGCGGGTCATCCAGACCATGCGGGAACTGGAGATCCAGACCAGTAGCATGAACATCGACAAGGAGAAGGTTCAAAAGGAAATAAAACAGGCCGAGCATCGGGTCACCTTGTATGCAATGAAAAAGAAGCTGGCCCAGGAGATGTACCGCAACGGCAAGATTTCCAGAATCGAGCTGAACGACGCTGAAAAGAATTACGATGATGCTGCCGACAAGCTGCTGATCTCAAAAATAGACCTGGCGGCTGCCAAACAATCATTGACCATGAGCAATCGGACCAACTGATGCCCCCCTGTTCTCTCTGGTACAGGGGAACTGACAACTGTTATTCGGACCAACCTGCACTGATTGGGGTTATTTGCAATGAATTCATTGGAAAACGACAAACTGCCAACCAGCACTGACGGGAGCGACCCGGCTTTTGCCGGTTTTGATCCGGATCAGGCGTTGATCTGGGGGGGGGAATTTGATCAGCTGATCGGGAGTGTTCCTGATCTGGAAGTTCTCCTTTCGGAAGATGAGCGCCACCGTTCCCGGAGCTTTCGTTTTGACAAACATCGCCGGCAGTTCATTGTTGCCCGGGGAATTCTGAGATTACTGATCGGACAGTACCTGGGAGAGCATCCAACCCGGCTGCAGTTTACGTACAACGACCACGGGAAGCCGCAACTTTCCGGTTCCT
>Ga0209798_10000329_pt1 | contig 27726 bp, 26 predicted proteins | sample DOMMetBare3Fresh_FD_187475 | JGI IMG/M metagenome (GOLD analysis project Ga0209798, IMG submission 187475) | Wetland sediment microbial communities from St. Louis River estuary, USA, under dissolved organic matter induced mercury methylation -... | ecosystem: Environmental > Aquatic >... | reverse complement strand
TGCGGGCTGGGATCGACCGCAGCCGCGCCGGCAAGCACGGCAAAACTACCGGCAATACCACCCACCACGATGTTCCAGGTGCTGTGGCGCTTGAGCCAGACCGTGTAGACGATGCCATAGGTAAAGGCGCCGAGGAACACGAAGGCCGTCGCGAGCGTGCCGCCGCTCACCGCCGCCAGCGCAAGCGATGCAACGAGCAGCGCCAGAAAGCCTACGAGCCACCAGGGGCCAGCCCTGAACACGCCCGTTGCAAAGGGACGCGCGCGCGTTCGCTGCATCAAGCGGTCGATGTCGCGCTCGTAGTAGTGGTTGAATGCACCCGCTGCGCCCGAGGCCCCGAGCACAGCGAGCGCGAGTCCCCCCACTTGCCACCACGCCGGCGCCGCGCCGCTGGTCGCCGCCATTCCGGTGAGCGCGCTCGCCGCGATGGCTACTCCGATCCGGAGCTTCAGAAGCGAGATCGTCGTCTGGATCGCGGCAAGCATTGGTGGACCTCCGTCACCCTACGGCTCAGCGGAACAGCCAGAGCTCAGACAGATACTTCCAGTTGATGAAGTAGTAGAGGACGAAGCAGACGAAGAAGATCGCGACCAGCACGATTGTGCCCGGGAGCTTCACGGTTGCGTGGCTGCCGTAGTGCGACACGGCCGCGCCGCCTCCCCCGTGCAGCGGGAACGTGAGCTTGTGGCCGCTTTCGACTTTCTTGCCGAACAGCACCGTGCCGACCACGACCAGCACATAGATCAGGCCGCCGAGCGCCGCGATGATGGCGAACAACCCGTTCAGACCCATCATCAGGAACGCGCCCGCCGAGTGCGCGAACGAGAGGTTCGCATCGCTGAACGTGATGTCCCAATGGCGACGAGCGACCCCGAGCGTACCGGCACCCATCATGAACAGGGAAATGCCAGCCGCGCCGATGCCGAACAGGTATGGCTGGATCTTCGCGAGCTTCGGCCACACGATCTCACGCTGGAAGATCAGCGGCAGCACCAGATAAGTCGCCGCCATGAACGCCAGCGTCGTCCCGGCGACGACGGTGCCGTGGAAGTGACCTGGCACGTAGATCGTGTTGTGCATGAGCACGTTGAGCTGCTCCGTACCGAGCACGACACCGGAGATGCCGCCGATGAAGCCGAACATCACCAGCGAGAGGAACATGCCGGAGAACGCCGGGTGTCCCCACGGGGCCTTGCGCAGCCACTCGAACATGCCCTTGGTGAAGCCGTTCTTGCGCTGGGCAGCTTCGATCGCGCCCGGCACCGTCATGCCGTGCACCATGGAGCCGAGCACGGCGAGATACATCATGTAGCTGGTGTTGACGATCTTCCAGCTGGCATCGAGCCCTGGCTCCGCCAACAGGTGGTGAGCCGAAGCGAGCTGGAGGAACAGAATATACATCAGGAACGCGGTGCGGCTCACCTTCTCACTCAGCGGCTTGGCACCGACAAGGAGCGCCGCGATCATGTACCAGATCGCCACATGCGCGGAGACGTTGATCTGCTGGGAGGAGTGTCCCATCCCCCACCACACGACCTTGTACAGCAACGGGTCGATGTTGGAGATCAGACCGAGCGACCAGAGCCAGGTCGGGATCAGGATGACGGCCCCGGACGCGATCGTGAATACCGCGATGATCGCTGCGGTGAGAGCACCGAAAGTCACCAGCGGGATCGATCCCTCATAGGTGCCCTCTTCCTTGGCGATCACCAGCGTGGCGAAGAAGACCGCAACGCCGATCAAGGCACCGACAGCGAACAGGATCAACGCCAGATAGAAATGCGGCTTGGCCTGCATCGGCGGATAGGAGGTGAACATGACGCTCGAATCGCCTTGCAACACAGCAACATTCGCCATGCCGGCGCCGACCACCATCAAGAGGAAACCGAGCCAGGCGAATTTCGGCGCCGCAATCCTTGAGTTGAGCAGCACCGCCGAGGCGAAGTACAGCACCGCCATCTCGAAGAAGATGATCCAGAACAGGAGCACGTTAGCGCCGTGTCCCGTGAGGATCAGATAGAACCAGTCCGCCGGCAGAAGATGCACGGCGGGCCAGCGGGTCAGCGCCACCAGCAGGCCCATCAGCCCGCCGAGCGCCAGAAAGATGACAGCCGCAACGGCATTTGCCTTGATCAGCCGCTGCGCCGCGATATCGACTCGCAGGCCGGTATACTGGCAGGTACGGAAGTCGGCCGTACGGCCCGCTGCGCCAATGACGGTTTCGGCAGTCATGATCCTCACCTCCCCTCGGCGAGGCGCTCGCCCGCCTCAGCCCGCTTGTCCGTGACGTAGATCTTGCCGGTCATCATGTGATGGCCGATGCCGCAGAACTCGTTACAGATGATTCCGAACTCGCCGGTCTCCGTCGGCGTGAGCGTAATGACGTGCTCGTAACCGGGATGGACTTGAATGTTGATATTGGTGGGCTGCAACGAGAACCCGTGCTGCCAATCGATCGACGAGATATGGATGCGGTAGCTGACGCCCTTCTCCAGCTCGAGGATCGGCCACCATTGCCACAACCGGCCGAGAATGTAGACGTCAGCGCCAGTCGGCGGCTTAACGACAGGAATACCCTTCTCGTCTCTGACTCTGTATTTCTTCGCGAACTCGTCGACCTTCGCCTCGTAACTCGATGGCGAGATACGATAGGCCTCCTTGTTTAGATTCTGCTGGCCGATGAAGTGCCAGGCGATCATGAATCCAAACATGAAGAGGCCCCACAAGAAGGCGATCACGATCCAGATCAACTCGACCTTTTCGATCGGCTGGTTCCACCAAACTCGTTGTTCGGGAGGGGTCACGGCCATGACGTCTCTCCTTCCGCTCGATCATTTCGCAAGTGGGATGGAGGCGACCTCCATCACACCCCAGAGGATGTAGAGCACCGTCGGGACGGTGACGCCGAGGAACAAGAGAAGGAACGGATTGTCGAGAATCCGCTGCATCATCGGGACCGGTTCGGCTCTTCCAGTGGGCTGCGTCGACATAGGTGAGACCCCTGTGTGTCCGTTAGGCGGTTTGAACTTAAGCCCCATAGCCGCCTGCCCGCTTTGACTATGATCAAGGTGTGGCAGCGCTCCGACAAATAGGAGTGTCAGCGCACTGGCAGACGATCTCGAGGGTGAACGCGCTTGTCGGCACGAGCTTGGTTGGTATCGGCGATCATCGCTGGAGCGGCGATCTTTGCAATCGTTGCGGGGCATGGCTTATTGGCATTGCGGCCGGAGGAGCGGGCCGAGGTGACGGTGCTTTACGTCGGGGCGGATGATTGCGCGCCGTGCCGGGCCTGGCAGAACAGCGAAGGCGCTGCGTTTCGCGCGTCACCAGAGTTTCACCGACTCACTTACCGTGAGGTGAAGTCGCCAACATTGCTTGACGTCCTCAAGGATGAGAACTGGCCGGACGATCTGCGCCGCTATCGTGATCGCATCGACCGCGCAGCGGGGGTGCCGATGTGGCTGGTCATTGCGGACAGGGAGATTGTCAGCCGCGGGTACGGGCCCACGCAATGGCGCGAGGCCATATTGCCCAAGGTCAGGTCGCTCCTGCGCTGACGGGCGAAGTCGCTTTGACTTGCGTCAAGATTTCCAGGAGCCCGGAACACTAGGCTTTTTCCGCATTTGGGCATCCGCCACCAGGAGCTATTCGATGCGACCGGATGTGTTGCAGTTCCTAGACAAGCGGATCCCGCGCTACACAAGCTATCCGACGGCGCTGCAATTCGACGGCAATATCGACGCCACGACCTATGAGCAGTGGCTTGCGGCCATTTCGAGCGATCTTCCGCTCTCGGTCTATCTGCATGTGCCGTTCTGCAAGGAACTCTGTCTCTACTGCGGGTGCCATACGACGGCCGTAAAGCACTATTCACCGGTGGCGGCCTATGCCGATCTGCTCGAGCGCGAGATTGCCATGGTCGGCCGCCACCTGCCGGCACGGATCGGTGTCGTTCACGTGCACTGGGGTGGAGGCACGCCCACCATCCTGTCACCGCCGGACTTCGAGCGGCTGATGGAGGCACTGCGTCGAACGTTCCAGCTTGGAGCAGGGTGCGAGGTGGCGGTCGAGATCGATCCGCGCTCGGTCACCCGTGAACTGGTGTCGGCGTTGGCGAGCCTTGGCGTGACGCGCGCCAGCCTTGGCGTGCAGGATTTCGAGGAACGGGTGCAGAAGGCGGTTGGACGCTTGCAAAGCTTCGAGCTGACCGCACGCACGGCCGACTGGCTCCGCGCCGCCGGCATCCGCAACATCAACCTCGATCTGATGTACGGGCTGCCTTATCAGACCGTCGATTCGGTTGCCTCGACGATTCGGCGCGCGCTTGCGCTCGATCCCGATCGCATCGCTTTGTTCGGCTATGCTCACGTCCCTTGGATGAAGCGCCATCAAAAGCTGCTGCCGGAAGAGGCACTGCCCTCATCGGTCGAGCGCTTCGAGCAGTATCGCGCGGCCGCCGCCGTGATGACGGACGCTGGCTACCAGGCCATCGGCCTTGATCACTTTGCCAAGCGCGGCGATTCGCTGGCCCTGCGCCATACCGAGAAGCGCATTCACCGGAATTTCCAAGGCTACACGACCGACGAAGCCAGCGCGCTCATTGGCCTTGGCACGTCGGCAATCAGCGCGCTGCCGCAAGGTTATGCGCAGAATGCGCCGGGGACGGTGGCTTACCGCAACGCTATCGAAGGCGGTCGCCTCGCGACGGTTCGCGGCCTCGCCTTGAGCGACGACGATCGCCTGCGCCGCGACATCATTGAGCAGCTTATGTGCAATCTGGAAGTCAACATTGCGGACGTTGCGCAATCACGAAACAGGCGGCTCACCGACTTTGCGACAGAGCTCTCCGCTCTCGAATCGCTCGCCGCGCACGACCTGGTCCGCCATCGGGACGGCATTGTCACAGTACCGGAGCATGCCCGCCCGTTCGTGCGAAACGTCTGCGCTGTGTTCGATGCCTATCTGTCGAGTGGCGAGACGCGTCATTCGCGCGCTGTCTGAAAACGAGTGTGGTCGTGCTGAGCGAGATCGAGGATCAGTACCTCGGAATTGAACTTGTCGAGCTCGGTCTGGCGCACCGGGCCGATTGGAGCGAGATCGAAGTCTCTCCTGTCCGGTTTCCGCCGTACAGCACCATGCTCTATCGAGAGCGCTGCAGAAGATCACGGGCCGATGCGCGGTCATCGGAGGCAAGGCGACGTAGCCGCTCGGCATCCTGCACCTCCACATGCGAGGCGTGAACGTGCACACCAACCGATCTCAGCTTGGCGAAGGCACGGGACAGGGACTCGGGCTTCAGTCCAAGCCGACCCGCGATTAGTGCCTTGTCATATGGAAGCGCGATCGTACATGAGCCCTCCGACGCCGGGCAAAGCGACGCCAGAAATTCTGCCACCCTCTGCACGCCGGTCTGCGCTTTGAGCTGCTCGACCTGCTGGACCAGGTGGTGGAGATGCTGTGAAGTCGAGGCAATCATGGCAAGCGCAATATCGGGCATGCCACGAATGCATTTGACCACGTGGTCGGCCGGGATGCGAACGACGCGGGCATCGCTCACGGCCTCAGCCGTTGCCGGATACGGATGGCCAGTAAAAGCCACGGCCTCGGCAAAGCTGTCACCCTTTGCGAAGACATGGATGACAGCCTCATCGCCCGCCACGGTGATGCGGTAGAGCTTCACCCAGCCACTGACCACAATGAAGAATGCCGTGGCTGGGTCGCCCTGTCGGAAAACGATCTCGCGCTCGCGAAAGGTCAATGTCGCCGCGGGTGCGATCAGCCGTTGGATCATGAGCGGATTGAGGCCGCGGAAAACGTTGATGCGCCTGACAATATCGAGATCGTCTGAGGTCGGAACCGATGCCATTCTCCCGATGTCTCCAGGACCGACCATGCATGCCCTTCGCGGCCGACGTTCAGGCAGCGCGCAGGCACGAGACCACACAAGTTTACAGAGATATCACCTTGGCTGTCGACGGCCGAAGGATTCGGCCTTTCGCCGGCGGCAAAGAGGCCCGGGCCGCAATTCCCAACGGTCCCAAATCCGGACCGTGTATTTGTCGGGAAGCGTCCCAATTCTGAGCTAAGTATTGGTCGGAGTGGCAGGATTTGAACCTGCGACCCCCTCGTCCCGAACGAGGTGCTCTACCAGGCTGAGCCACACTCCGACTGTTGGCCGGTCTTATAACGAGGCCCCCCCCGGGCCGCAAGCATTGAGGTAGGACGTGACAGCGCAGCCGTCGACACGCGTCATGACGGTAACCCCGGAGGCCCTGGCAGAGGCCGTTCGTTGCCTCAGGGCCGGCGGGCTGGTCGCGTTCCCAACGGAGACCGTTTATGGGCTTGGCGCCGATGCCACTAACGCCAAGGCCATCGCTCGCTTGTACGACGCCAAGGGCCGGCCAGCCTTCAACCCGCTGATCGCGCACGTCCACGACGCCGCCACAGCCCGGGGGCTCGGTGTCTTTCATCCGGTGGCAGACCGGCTTGCCGAGGTATTTTGGCCTGGCCCGCTAACCCTTGTGGTGCCACGCCAGGCCGATTGCCCGGTCGCGGAGCTTGCCAGCGCGGGTCTTCCATCGATTGCGCTCCGGGTGCCCGCCCATGCCGTGGCGCGCGACCTCCTCGCCGCGTTTGGGGGGCCAATTGTGGCGCCGTCGGCGAATCGCTCCGGCCACGTTTCGCCAACCACGGCCCAGCACGTCCTCGCCGACCTGCGGGGTCGTATCGATCTCGTCCTCGACGGTGGTCCCTCACCGGTGGGCCTGGAATCCACGATTGTCGCCTGCATCGCGGAGCCGACGTTGTTGCGGCCAGGCGGGCTGCCACGCGCCGACATCGAACGCGTGCTTGGACATCTGCTCGCGGACAGCCCGCCACCGCTCGAGCCGACCCAAAGCGGCGAAGCACCGCTCGCACCCGGCCAACTGGCATCCCACTATGCGCCGCGTACTCCGCTGCGGCTCAACGCCCGCACCGTGAACGCCGGCGAGGCGCTGCTAGCCTTTGGGGTGCCGCTCCTGTCCGGCAGCGGTCATGCCGTCAGGGTCCTCAACCTGTCGCCCAGCGCAGACATGATTGAGGCTGCCGCCACCCTGTTCTCCTGCTTGCGCTCGCTCGACGCTCTTGGGGCCTCGGCCATTGCCGTGATGCCGATCCCACAGACCGGGCTCGGCGAAGCGATCAACGACCGGCTCCAGCGCGCCGCAGCGCCGCGTCCAGAGGTATGAAACACCGCAGCCGCCACGGTATAAGCTTCATGACCCGAAGGATGAGCGTGTTGCATGAACATCGTTGAGCTGCCCATGCGGGCCATGCCGCCCGAACTGATCGCCCGCTTTGCCGCCATTGTGAGCGAGCGTTACGCCGTCACCGACCCGGCCGAAATCGCTCCCTATCTGACCGAGGAACGCGGGCTCTACCACGGCCGGTCGCCTCTGGTGTTGCGGCCGGGCAGCGTCGCGGAGGTTGCGGCAATCCTGAAGCTTGCGAACGAGACCCAGACTCCGATTGTGCCGCAGGGCGGCAATACCGGCCTCGTCGGCGGCCAGACCCCCCATCAGGGCGAAGTGTTGATTTCACTGCGGCGCCTCGACCGGATCCGCGAGGTCGATCCGACGTCCAACACCATGACCTGTGAGGCGGGCGTCGTTCTCATCAAGGCGCAGCAGGCCGCGGCCGCCGCCGGCCGCCTGTTTCCTCTCTCGCTCGGCGCCGAAGGAAGCTGCACCATCGGCGGCAACCTCTCCACCAACGCCGGCGGCACCGGGGCGCTCGCCTATGGGGTCGCGCGCGAGCTCGTGCTCGGGCTCGAAGTCGTGCTCGCGGACGGCCGCATCCTCAACAATCTCCGCAAGCTAAAGAAGGACAACACCGGCTACGACCTGCGCCACCTGTTCATCGGGGCGGAAGGCACCCTGGGGATCATCACCGCCGCCGTCTTAAAGCTCTTTCCGCGGCCACGCGCGGTGGAGACCGCCTTTATCGGCGTGCCGTCCCCGCATGCCGCGCTGGCGCTGCTCAATCTCGCCGAGGAGCGTGCCGGCGGCTCGGTGACAAGCTTCGAGCTGATCCCTCGGATTGCGCTTGAGTTTGCGGTCAAGCATGCGCCGATGTGTCGCGATCCGCTCGCGGGTGCCCACCCTTGGTATGTTCTCTTGGAACTATCGTCGCAGGCACGGGAGGGCTTGCGTGGCCTGATGGAGGAGATCCTTGCCGCTGGTGTCGAGCGAACGCTGGTCGAGGACGCCACCATCGCGGCGAGCATCGAGCAGACCAATGCGTTCTGGCTGCTGCGCCATCACATCGCGGACACCCAGAAGTACGAGGGCGGATCAATCAAGCATGACGTCTCGGTGCCGGTGAACGCGGTCCCCGATTTCATCGCCGAGGCCACCGCCGCGGTCGAAGCGATGATCCCAGGCTGCAGGCCGGTCCCCTTCGGTCATCTCGGCGACGGCAACATCCACTACAACCTCAGCCAGCCGGTCGGCGCCGACCGCGCCGCCTTCATTGCGCGCTGGGATGAGATCAACGACGCGGTCTTTGCGATTGTTGGGAAGCTCGGTGGCTCCATCTCGGCCGAACACGGCATTGGCGTCATGAAGCGTGAGCTGCTTCCTGACGTCAAAGATCCCGTCGCTTTCGACCTCATGCGCAGCTTCAAGCGCCTGCTCGATCCCAACGGCATTCTCAATCCGGGGAAGGTTCTTTAGGCTGGGCGCAACGCATCAAAACAGTGACGTCTGCCGATCGTCCTTTTTCGTCCTCTTCGTGGACTTGGTAGTCGCCTTAGCCTCTGGCGTCGGTTCTGTGTACGGAGGAGCCGGATCAAGGAGCGCAGGCGTATCATTGACCACGCGGTTGACAGCCGTCGATACTTCGTAGGCTTCGAGCAGCCCCACAGGCGCCGGGACAATCAGGGCGGACGCCGTCTTCGTATCGACGTTGGCGCAGTCGAGCCAGAGATCGAACGCCTCGGGCGGCACGATCACCGGCATGCGGTGATGGACATGAGCGACGTCGGGGCTCGCCTCGGTCGTGATGATCGCAGCGGTCTCCATCTCCTCGCCGTTTGGCCCCATCCAGCTCTCCCACAACCCCGCGAAAGCGATCGGGCCCCCGCCTCGGGGCCGCACCACGTAGGGGCGCTTGCTACCGCCCAGATCCTTCCATTCGTAGAAGCCGTCGGCCGGGATGAGACAGCGTCGGCGTTTCATGGCGTTGCGGAAGGCCGGCTTGTCGTTGACCGATTCGCCGCGCGCATTGATCAAAAGGCTGAAGGCACGGGGATCCTTGACCCACGCTGGAATCAACCCCCAGCGCAGCAACACAAACTGGCGCCGGCCCTCGGCAAGCCGCACAATCGGGATCGGCTGCGTGGGCGCGACATTGTAGCGAGCGGGGAAATTCGGCTGCTCCGAATACTGGAAGAACTGCCGGACCGCCTCCGGGGTGCTAATGATCAGGTAGCGTCCGCACATGCTAATCTCCGCTTGGCGCGACCGTCACGGCGCCGGACCAAGCCGCCCGTACTGGATGGAACCTGTTCCCATGGCCAACGCAAGACTTTATCCAGACCGCCCCTTCCTTGCCGCCAGCGCCGCCATCGTGCGCGACGGAAGGGTCCTGGTGGTGCGCCGCGCCCAACCGCCGGCGGGGGGCCTCTTTAGCCTGCCTGGCGGCGTAGTCGAAGTCGGCGAGACCTTGCACGAAGCGGTGGCCCGCGAAGTTCGGGAAGAAACCAGCCTGACCATCGAGCCGGTGGCGCTCGCCGGCTTCCGTGAGACCATCGTGCGCGATCAGCAAAACCGAGTGGAGCGTCATTTCGTGATCCTGCCGTTTGCCGCCCGCTGGATCGCGGGCGAGCCGGTGCTCAACGAAGAGCTGAGCGAGTGGCGCTGGGTGGAGCAGGAGGAAATCTCCTCGTTGCCAACGACGCCGGGGCTTGCTGGAATTGTGGCCGCAGCTTTCGAGCGACTAGCGGCCTTGAACTGAGCCGCCGCAAGCGAAGCGGATCATCGCTGCCATTTTTCCGTCGGCTTGTGATTCGACATTGCGTCTTGCGGCCCGCCTGCTGCAGCACTATGTCCTCACGCATAATCTGATGGCACGACGCTTTTTCATAGCGGCTCTGGTCAGTGTGGTCGCGGCGACCATGCCGGCGCGCGCCCAGGCGCCGGCACCATTCGATGGCAACCTGCAACGGCTCGCCGAGATCATGGGCGCGCTGCATTATCTCCGCGCACTTTGCGGGGCCAATGAGGGGCCCAAGTGGCGCAACGAGGTTCAGGCGCTGATCGATGCCGAATCGCCCAGCGGCGATCGCCGCACCCGGATGATTGCAAGCTTCAACCGGGGCTATCGATCATTCCAACAGACCTATCGCACCTGCACACCCGCCGCCGATCTGGTGATTCGCCGATACCTCGAAGAGGGCTCGAAGATCGCGCGCGACGTCACGGCCCGCTATGCAAATTGACGGGGAAATCGGCGCAATTAACCTTTCTTAAACTTGCTAGTCGCCCCCGCTGTAAACCATGATAACGTGTTGTTACAGGCCGCTCGCGGGGTGCGGCCATTCGCGCAGGGGCCATGACAATCCAAACACGATCGGCAATGGACCCACGTCGGGACCATGAGCACAAGCGCGCGGCTGTCGGGTACATAACGGAAGCCTGGGCTGAGGCCCGGCTTGAGGGTATTGACGGGGACTGCCTCGCCCAGACCTGCCTGTTCGCCGCATTTGTCGAGCTCGTGAACACCTATGGCGAGGATGCCGCCGCTCGATTTGCCGAGGGGCTGGCGGCGCGCATCCGAAATGGCGAATTCTCGCTTGATCTTTCCAAGCAATAGGGTTGCCTGACCGGCGATCGCTGAAGTCCTGCGCACGGTCCTCCGACTCACGGCGCCGTGACTCACGGTGGGGCCCGACTCAGGTAGAATTGAGCGGGCTTAAGGGTGCCCCACCCATGCTCGCTCGTCTTGGCCTTGCCTTTCTCGTGCTGGCGCTGATCGCAGAGGTCGCTGCGCAAACGCCGGTGCGTACGCAGACGTTCCGACCGCCGCAGCAGGATTCGGGAAAGTTCAAGGCCGATGGCCGCCTGATCCCTCCAGGCGCGCAGACCAGCACGCCTGCAATCATCGCGGACCTCTCGCACTTGCCACCTCCGGTCGCGCGCGCCCGCGATCGCATTCTGGCGGCAGCACGCGCCGGAAACCTGCAGGATCTTGCCGCCATCATGCGAGCCAACGAGACGGCGTTCTCATGGTCGGAGGAGCAGGACCCGGTCGCCTTCTGGCAAGCGACCTACCCCGATTCGGAAGGGCTTGAGGCGCTGTCAATTCTGACGACCATCCTCGAAGCATCCTTCGTCCATGTCGACGGCGGCACACCGCAGGAGGTCTATCTGTGGCCCTATTTCGCCCGGGTGCCACTCAAGACGTTGTCACGCGAGCAAAAAGTCGAGCTGTTCAGGATCGTGACCGGCGGCGACTACAAGGACATGCTCGATCTCGGGACCTATGCATTTTTCCGGGCCGGAATCTCACCGGACGGTACGTGGCAATTCTTCGTGACCGGCCAGCAGCGATCCGAACCCTGAGCACTATCCGGGCGACAGCGTTTCCAGGAATCGCACAGCTTCGCCTGTGCCCGGCGTCAGGAGTTCGCCCTCCCACATGACGCGAGCGCCGCGCACGATGGCGCCAACCGGCCAGCCCGTGACCTCGAGGCCGTCGTAGGGCGTCCAACCGGCCCGCGAGGCTATCCAGCGGTTGGTGATGGTTTGCCGCCGCTTGAGATCAACGACGGTGAGATCGGCATCGAACCCAACTCCGATCCGGCCTTTGCAGGCAATGCCGAACAGGCGTGCAGGACCGTGGCTGGTCAGATCGACGAACCGCGCGAGCGAAAGGCGCCCCGCATTGACGTGATCGAGCATGATCGGCACCAGCGTCTGCACACCGGTCATGCCTGAGGGTGTTGCCGGATAGGTCGCGGCCTTCTCGTCTGCGGTGTGGGGCGCATGGTCGGAGCCGAGCACATCGACAACGCCTTGCTCAAGGCCGCGCCAAATCGCCTCTCGATGAGAATGATCCCGGACGGGCGGATTCATTTGCGCGCGCGCACCGAGCCGCTCGTAACAGTCGGGCGCCTCCAGCGTCAAATGATGCGGGGTTACCTCGACCGAAGCCACGTCCTTGTGATCGCGCAGAAACTCCATCTCCTGCGCGCTTGAAATGTGCAGCACATGGACTCGCTTGCCGGTCTCGCGCGCAAGGCGAACGAGGCGCTGCGTGCAGGTTAGCGCCGCGACATCGTCGCGCCAGACCGGGTGCGATCGCGGGTCACCCGGCACACGCAGGTGCTTGCGCTCATTCAACCGGTACTCATCCTCGGAATGGAACGACGCACGGCGCCGGATGACCTTGAGGATGTTGCGCACGCCCTCGTCATCCTCGACCAGCAGTGAGCCGGTCGAGGAGCCCATGAATACTTTCACCCCGGCGCAACCCGGCAGCCGCTCGAGGTCCATCAGCATCTCCGTATTCTCGCGGGTGCCTCCCATGAAGAAGGCAAAATCGCAGTGCATCCGATGATGCGCCCGGGCCACCTTGTCGGCGAGCGCCTCTGCGCTTGTTGTCGTCGGCTGGGTATTGGGCATTTCAAAGATTGCGGTCACGCCACCCATCACCGCGCTGCGCGAGCCGGATTCGAGATCCTCCTTGTGGGTCAGGCCGGGTTCGCGGAAGTGGACTTGCGTATCGATCACGCCGGGCAGGATGTGCAGACCGCGACAATCGATGGTCGCGGCCGCGGCGGCTTGCGACAGGTCGCCGAGCGCCGCGATGCGCCCGCCCGAAATGCCAAGATCGCGAGCGCCCTCCCCGTCGTGATTGACGACAGTCCCACCTTTGAGAATTAGCTCGTAGCTCTGTGCCATGCCGGATGCCGCTTTTGTGGCCTCGCGTTGAGGCCTTACGTTTCCCGGCGATATCTGGCAAGTACCCGTCCATGAAAGCAGCGCTTCTTCCAGACCGCGGCGTCATCAAAGTGGCTGGGCTCGACGGCCGCAAGTTTCTCAACGGCCTCGTGACCGCCGACCTCGCCAAGGTGGCGCCGGGCCAGCCCCGTTTCGCCGCGCTGCTGACGCCCCAGGGCAAGATTTTGGCCGATTTTATCATCGCGGAGGCTGAGCCGGCGGATGGCGGCGGGCTCTTCCTCGATGTCCCCCGCGCGCTCGCTCGAACTCTCACCGACCGGCTCAATTTCTACAAGCTGAGGGCCAATGTCATGGTGGAAGACCTGTCCGAGACACTTGGCGTCATGGCGATCTGGGAGGGCCGCGCCAGCACGGAGTACGGGCTGTGCTACCCCGATCCGCGCCTGCCCGAGCTGGGAACTCGCTGCATGCTGCCGCCGCACCTTGCCGACAAGGCGGCGGCCGACCTGGGAGGCGATCTCGTAGACCTGTCAGTTTATGAGACCCATCGTATCGCGCTTGCTGTACCCCGGGGTGGCATCGATTTCATCTATGGCGACGCCTTTCCGCACGAGAGTAACATGGACCAGCTCCATGGTGTCGACTTCGACAAAGGTTGCTTCGTCGGTCAGGAGGTCGTTTCACGCATCGAGCATCGCGCCATCGCCCGCACGCGCGTCGTTCCGGTTGGCTTCGACGGCCCCCCCGCGGAACCCGGCGCGCCGGTGATGGCCGGCGACCGAAACGTCGGCATGATGGGCTCTGGCATAGCCGGTAGGGGGTTGGCAACATTGCGGCTCGACCGGGTCGAGGAAGCGCTGGCGAACGGCGCCTCCCTGGTCGCCGGTGGGATCAAGCTTCAGCTGCTCAAACCGTCCTGGGCACGATTTGCAATTCCCGGAAAGACAAAGGCGGCAGAATGAACGTTGCGCTGCCTCACCCTGATGGCCTCACGCGCTGTCCCTGGCCGAAGCTCGACCCGCTCTATGTCGCCTACCACGATGACGAATGGGGCGTTCCGGAATTCGACGATCGCGCGCTCTACGAGAAGCTCGTGCTCGATGGATTCCAGGCCGGACTGTCCTGGATCACCATCCTGCGCAAGCGCGAGAACTTTCGGCGCGCCTTCAGCGATTTCGAGCCGGAAAAGATCGCGCGCTATACGCCTAAAAAAATCGAGCGCCTGATGCAGGACGAGGGCATCGTTCGCAATCGCATGAAGATCGAAGGCACCGTATTGTCGGCGCGCGCCTGGCTCAACATCATGGACCGCGGACCGGGCTTCTCGCGCCTCCTTTGGGACTTTGTCGACGGCAAGCCCAGGCTCAACAATTTCCGGAGCACAAAACAGATCCCGGCCGAGACCGCGATCTCCCAAAAAATGTCGAAGGAGCTCGCCAGCCTCGGTTTCAAGTTCTGTGGACCGACAATCGTCTACGCTTTCATGCAAGCGGTCGGCATGGTGAATGATCATCTGGTGACCTGCCATCGCCACGCGGCCTGCGCCAAGCTCGCCGTACCGCGATGACCTCCCCGCGCAGGAGCCCGAAGGGCGCAACGCCGCGTGCATGGCAGCGCATGCTGTCAGGACGGCGGCTAGATCTGCTCGATCCTTCGCCACTCGATATCGAGATCGCAGACATTGCGCATGGGCTCGCGCGCGTGGCGCGCTGGAACGGCCAGACCGAGGGCGCGCACATCTATTCGGTCGCGCAGCACTCGCTGCTAGTCGAAATCATCGCCCACCAGTGCGCCCGCCTTGATCGCAAGCGTCGCCTTGCCGTGCTGTTGCACGATGCCCCGGAATACGTGATTGGGGACATGATCACGCCATTCAAGGCGGTCATCGGAGACACCTACAAGGCTGTCGAGGCCCGCTTGCTGGCCGCAATTCATGTCCGCTTCGGTCTGCCGGTGACTCTGCCGGCGGAGCTGCTCGCAATCATCAAGGCGGCCGATCGCGCCGCTGCCTATCTGGAGGCCACGCGGCTCGCTGGCTTTGCGGCCCCTGAGGCTCACCGCTTTTTCGGGCTGCCTCCGAAAATCCCCGCCGTCATCGAGCGCGAGTACCTGACACCGTGGCCCGCAGATGTCGGGCAAGCGCGCTATTTGGAGCGCTTCGAGAAGCTCACGCGCGAATGAAGGGCAAGGTCACCTCATACTTCCATACCGGCTTTCACTGCCCTATATAGAGCGAATGATTCACGTCTGCTCTCTTTCGCGCCTTCACAAAACCGTCGAGGACACTGGCGCGCACCATGTCGTGACGTTGCTCAAGGACGTTGACCTCGTCCGCCGGCCCGACACGATTGCACCAGGCAACCACCTCGTTCTTGGCATGGACGACATCACCGAGCCGCTTCACGGCTACGTCGCCCCAGCGGATGAGCATGTGACGAAGCTCATTGCTTTTGTCCGCGGCTGGCATCGCGCGAGGCCGCTCGTCATTCACTGCTACGCAGGCATCAGCCGCTCGACCGCGGGCGCATTCGTCGCGGCCTGCGCCCTCAATCCGCAACGCGATGAAAACTCAATCGCCCTGGCGCTGCGGCATGCATCGGCGACCGCGGCCCCCAACCTGCGCATCGTCTCGCTCGCGGATCGCGTGCTCGGTCGGAAAGGTCGCATGACGTCGGCAATCGAGATGATCGGCCGAGGTGCGCCGGCGACGGAGGCCGAACCTTTCCGTCTAGACCTGGAATGATTGGATCGGTCTGCGGCACGCAGCATATCGATCACGGCTCATCCCATCGAAGCAGGCGCCATCGGTGCGGGTTGCAATTCCGCCCAATACCTTGCGCACGACGGCACTCGACCTTCCTGCCAAGGTGAGGCCCCCGCCGAGAATGGCCTGCGTGTCGAGCGAGGTCGACTGCCAAGGCCAGGGACGATCGATGGGCCGGCAGGCCTTGCCCGGCGGCCGTATGACAGGGTCCCCGGCGGCATGATCGGGATATTATCGCGCGATGATAGAATCAGTCCTCACGCCAATCGAGATCGGTCTCACCGCCGCGATCGTCACGGTCGAGCACGATGAGCCCGCCATTCTGGTCACCAACGAGGAATCCGAGCCACACGTAGGACTACCGTTCGGCCCATTCGATCCTCTTTCACATCGCACCTTTGAGATCGGGCTGCGCGCCTTTGTGGAGGCGCAGACCGCGCTTTCAGTCGGCTACGTGGAGCAGCTCTACACGTTCGGCGACCGTGGCAGGCACGCGAGGCCGGACGACACAGGGCCGCATATGGTGTCAGTTGGCTATCTGGCGCTGACGCGGATGCCAGATAATTCCGACCCCTTGCGAGCGGCCGGAGCCGGCTTCGAGCCCTGGTACCGATTCTTCCCCTGGGAGGATTGGCGCAAGCAGCGGCCAGAAATTCTCGACAAGGTGATCGTACCGCTCCTCGGCGAATGGGCCGGCCGCTCGGATCGCCCCGAGCCCCGCCGGGCCCTCGGGCGGCGCGAGCGGCTGCGACTCTGCTTTGGTGCGGACGGCAGCCCGTGGGACGAGGAAAAGGTCCTCGACCGTTATGAACTCCTTTACGACGCTGGATTGGTCGAAGAGGCGCGGCGCGATGGACGTGAGGTGGCGCAGGCACGGTCGCCATTTCCGTCACTGGGTGAGCCGATGCGCTTCGACCACCGGCGCATCCTGGCAACGGCCATCGCGCGGCTGCGCGCAAAGCTCAAATATCGACCCGTCGTTTTCGAGCTCATGCCGCAGGAGTTCACCCTGACCGAACTGCAGCACACGGTCGAGGCGATATCCGGGCGCCATCTCCACAAGCAGAATTTCCGCCGCCTGGTCGAGACCGCCGCACTCGTGGAGCCAACCGGTGAGATGTCGACCGCCACAGGCGGCCGGCCGGCAGCATTGTTCCGCTTCCGCCGAGACGTCCTGGCCGAACGCCCCGTCGCCGGTCTGCGCGTCGGGGGCCGCAGCTAGGCCTGGCCGGCAGTCTCAAACGACGCTGCTTCGAGCGCCTCCTTGGCGCCCTCCCCGGCCCAGACCACGAACTGGAAGGCCGGATAATACCGCTCGCAGGCCTCAAGAGCGGCCGACAGCAGCACTTCACATTGCCGCCCGGACGCTTCGACACCGCCAGCAAGCAGCAGCGAATGGCGGAACATCACGAGACCATCCGTGGACCACAGGTCGAAATGCCCGACCCACAGCTGCGCGTTGATCATCGCGAGCAGTCGTTCCACCTCAGCCTGGCTGCGCTCCGGCACCTTCAATTCAAAAGCGCAGGCCAAATGCAGGGACTCAATGTCGAACATCCAGGTAAACGAGACCTGATAGTCGGTCCATTTCCCGCGAACCACGATTGTGAGTTCGTCCTCTCCTGCACGCTCGAACGACCACTGATGAGTGGACGCTACACGCTCGACAACCTCGAGCGGATTTCCACGACGAACGTCGATGTCGATAACAGTCATTCTTGCCACCGTGACTTTGCGCATGGGTGCCGCCCGACGCTTGTCGCGCTTGTTCGCGCGCGATCAAGGTTCATCCGGGTAAAGGCCAGGACTTGATGATCAACGCCCGCCACCTTGCCGGACGCGGAAAGCGCCAGCGACGATCGACGGAAATCAAGGCAGACTAGGATGGTTTGTCTGGACGTCGCCGGTGTTGTATCCGGCCGTCCTGCGCAAGAGTCGGTGACATAGTCACCGGAGCTGGCCCATTGGGCCGCCGCAGATCTCCCCACATGTGCACCCCCGTGCGGCGGGTCCGTTCTACGCAACACACACACCCCCGCGAAGCAGATCCGACAAAATACCGACACCTTAGGCCGCGCCTGCTACGCATGCTTTGAAGTCTGATGCGCTTCGCGCGGACGGTACAACCTTCGTAAGGATTTTGACCTGGATGTGATACGAATTTGATCTTTGTGCGGCAGGTGTGGAGGTATCTCAATATTCTGGCTGACTCCGGGTATCTTTTGACGCGAGAGCAACTAGATCTGCTCTCCTTCAATCCCGTGTATATCTGGGCAGATGAACTTTCCCCGGCCATCTTTCTGGGAATATCATCATGCAGGGGTATTCTAGCGCCACGGTTTGACATGGCCGAGCTCGTTAACCTTATCGCAATAGGGCTGGCCGTCGTCTGTGTCATTCTGGCCATCGGGTCCCGCGATCGCATGCGGACCCTTGAGTTTCGACTGGCCTTGATCGAGCGGCGCATTCGCGAGGATCAGGCAGCCGCCATTGCAAGCGCACCACCCGCGGCAACGGAGCTGCCAGCCGAGCCCTCGATCGTCCCCGAGCCTCCCCTGCCGCATGTGACCGACGAGCCTGTCAGCCCCGACGCTCCATCGCCACAATCTCAGCCGCAAGCCGAACTCGCCGCCTCGTCGTCCCCCGCAGTGGCCGTGGCTGCGCCAGGCCCGAGCCTGGAAGAGCGCTTCGGCACCCAATGGGTCGTTTGGGCAGGGGGCATAGCGGTCGCGTTCGGCGGCTTCTTCCTGCTGCGCCTTTCCATCGAACAAGGATGGTTCGGGCCCGGCATGCGTGTCTTTCTCGGCGCGCTACTCGCGCTCGCAATGATCGCAGCCGGCGAGTGGACGCGCCGCAAGGAACTGCTTACCGGCATCATCGGCATTGCCAGCGCGCATATCCCAAGCATTCTAACGGCCGCCGGCACCACCATCGCCTATGCTGACATCTGGGCCGCCTATGAGCTCTACAAATTCCTCTCGCCGGGGGCTGCCTTTGTGCTGCTTGGCGTCGTCGCGCTCGCAACGCTCGCGACGGCACTGTTGCACGGACCAACACTCGCGGGGCTGGGCCTCGTTGGCGCATACGTCACGCCCATTGTGGTATCCACCGGCCAGCCGAGCTACTGGGCGCTCTACGTCTATCTCATGGTCGTGAGCGCAGCGGCCCTGGCTCTGGCACGGATGCGGCTCTGGCGCTGGCTCGCCGTCACGGCCGTGGCCTTCGGGGTGCTGTGGACGCTGCCGGGACTCAACGACTATCGCGTAGACTGGCTCACGCCGCACAACTTCCATGTGGTTGCCGGCTTCGTGCTGGTCGCGATCCTGCTCGTCTCCGGCCTCCTGCTCGGACCGGAGACCGAGCGAGGCAAGATCGAGCCGGTATCCTCAGCCTCGCTGGCAGCCTATTTGTTCGCCTCGACAATCCTTGTGCTCGCCAGCGGGCACGCGCCGCTCGGACTAACGACTTTTACGCTGTTGGTTGCCATAACGCTGGGCATAGCCTGGCGCGCCGAAGCCGCTGCGGGAGCCGTGCCAGCGGCCGCCTTGCTGACCTTGATTGTCTTCGCCGACTGGGCACTCAAGTTCAATTTCCTCAACCTCGTTGCGCCTTCGGGCCTGACCGCACCGGCCATTCCCGATCCGCCGCGCGTGGACGTGACGTGGCACCTGGTGCTCGGCGCGGTGTTTGCAGGAATGTTTAGCAGTGTTGGCTTTCTCGCACAGGGGCGGTCGCAGGCTGCTCTCATCCCCATGGTGTGGGCCGCCTCAGCGGTGTTTGCTCCGATCGCCATTCTAGTCGCGTTGTACTTCCGCATAGCCAATTTCGATCGTTCGATCCCGTTCGCCGGCCTGGCGCTCTTGCTGGCTGCCTTGTTTGCGACCGCGACCGAGACGCTGGGCAAACGCGCCCCCCGCCCCGGCAGCGCTGGCTCAGGCGCAATTTTCGCGACGGGTACCGTTGCGGCGTTGTCGCTCGCGCTGACCATGGCCCTCGAGAAGGGCTGGCTGACGATCGGCCTCGCGCTGATGGTTCCCGGCGTCGCCTGGGTCTCGCTGCAACGGCCTTTGCCGGCATTGCGCGTCCTTGCCGGCGTCCTGGTTGGACTCGTGCTGGCCCGCGTTGCCTGGGATCCCCGCATTGTAGGAAGCACGGATCAAACGACGCCGATCCTGAACTGGATCCTCTATGGCTATGGGGTACCGATGGCGGCGTTTTGGCTGGGCGGCCATCTGCTGCGCCGGCGCGCCGACGATGGACCCGCGCGTTTGTGCGACGCAGCCGCTCTTCTGTTCGGTGTGCTTCTGGTGTTTCTTGAAATCCGGCACTACATCACGGGCGGTGACATCTATCGCGTCTCAAGCACGCTGACTGAGATTGCGCTGCAGGTGTCGGCGGGTCTGGCGATCACCATCGGGCTTGAATGGCTGCGCCAGCGCACGATGAGCGTGATCCACGACGTCGGCGCCCTCCTGATCGCGGCCCTGACCCTGCTTGCGATCGTGCTCGGCCTTGGGCTCGTCGGCAATCCTATGCTGTGGCCTCGCCCGGTGGGCGGCGCGTTCTTCAATCTGATTTTGCTCGGCTATGCGCTTCCAGCCGTGCTCGCGGTCGTCCTGGCGCTGACCACGCGGGGCCGGCGGCCGCATGCCTACAGCGTCGTTGTTGCGATCGTCGCGGTCGGGCTGGCACTGGCCTACCTCACGCTCGAGGTGAGGACGCTCTACCACGGCCCAATTCTGACGGACGGGCCAGCGACCGATGCTGAGCAATACACGTATTCGGCGGTGTGGCTCACCTTTGGCGTGTTGCTGCTCGGCATAGGCTATGCTTTGCGCGCCCAATCGGTGCGGATCGCCTCGGCGGCGGTCGTCGTATTGACTGTGTTCAAGGTTTTCTTCGTCGACATGAGCGATCTGACCGGCCTATGGCAGGCGCTCTCGGTTCTCGGACTAGGCATCGTGCTGCTCGGCATCGGCTGGTTCTATCAGCGGCTGCTGTTCCCGAGACGCCTGCAAGCCAATCCGACGGCAACCTGACAATGTAGCTCCCAACCTTCGCATGCACCCTGGCCGCGGCAACACCTCTTGAGCGACCTTTGCAGCGGCCGCGAGAGACTCATCCGCCCTATCGCCGTTGCATTGAGCTGCATAGGCTTGCACTGAGCTGCAAAAGGCAGTTGCGCAATTTGAACGACTTTGCAATCATGCAAACGGGCGAGCGATGCCATGCTGTCCTGGGACGATTTCCGGTTTGTGAAGGCCATCGCAGACAGCCGCTCTCTTGCAGGAGCGGCAACCAGTCTTGGCGTCAATCATTCCACGGTATTTCGACGGCTCGGCCAGATCGAGCGGCAGCTCGGGTCGCGTCTATTCGAGCGTGGACGCGCCGGCTATGCGCTCACACCGAGCGGCGAGGAGATGGTTGAGCTCGCCGAGCGGGTCGGCGACGACATTACTTCGTTCGAACGCAAGGTCACCGGACGCGATTTGCGCCCCTCCGGCGAGCTGCGGATCACCACAACCGATACGATCCTGCTCCACCTACTGACCGGCATCCTGGTCGACTTTCGCCGGGCATTTCCGGAGATCGTGATCGACATCGTGGTGTCGAATGCCGTGCTCAATCTGTCCAAGCGGGATGCCGATGTGGCGGTGCGCGCGACCTACCAACAGCAGGAGACACCGGCGGGGCGTTGCGTTTCGCGCATTGGCTGGGCGGTGTTCGGCGCGAAGGACATGGTCGAGCACACCCTCGATCCGAACTCTGATTTGACGCGTTACGCCTGGGCCGCTTTCGGCGACGCCAACTCGACCGGCCGCGCCTCCAAATGGCTCAGAGAACGCGGAATCAATGAGAACCGAGTCGTCTACAGAATCAACACCATGCTGGGCTTGGGGGAAGCAGTCGCCGGTGGTGTCGGACTCGCGTTGCTGCCGTGCTTCATCGGACATGCATTGCCGACGCTTGCGCAACTCACCCCACCCCTTCCGGATGTCCAGGGCGAATTGTGGCTGCTGACGCACCCTGACCTGCGAAACACCGCCCGGGTGCGCACCTTCCTCGATTTTTGCGCGGGCGAATTCGCCAACCGGAAAGCCATCATTGAAGGGCGAGCGCCGGCGTGAAAGCCAATGGCGTATCGCCGCAGCTGGGCCTGCGCACTGGCTCCCGAGATATTTCACCAATGCGCTGAATATTTCACTCGTCACGCCAGCGTTCGCAGGCAAGCGGCGCAGGCAGCGTGAACTTGCCTGCGCAGACATCCACGTCTCAAGCCAAGAGTCGGATCAAGAGTGCAAACGCGTTTTAATGCGAGAGCTGGAACAAGCCCCTGATCACTCCGCCCCAGACGCCGATGAGGCTGTCGATCTGATCGACGACGACTCGCGTGCCTGCGGACGCAACGTCGCACGTACAATTGTGGGACGGGTATTGCGACGCGTGAAGTCGCAATAGGCAAAGCCGAGACCGGATACAGAGCCACGGAAGCTCTGCGCATCGGTCTTTTCGAGATTGAAGCAGGGAGAGAAAGGCATCCCGCGCACGTTAGCGCAAACGGTTTGACCTTTGACGTGCAATGTCCCTGGCGGCAGCGCCGTGGAGCGGGTCGGACCCGAGCCGCGAACCTGGACGGTTCCCACGACCGAGCCGTCATTGCTGATCCGGCCGGTGCCGCGCGTACCATCAAAGCAGTTGTACGCGAATAGCTTTCCGACCACGAAACGCCGCGCCTCATCGGCATTCATGGATTCAGCTGATGCCGCTCCCGTTGCGAGCAGGCCGGCCACCAAGATCGCTGAACGCATTACCATCACGGACCCCCGTCTCGACCAATCCTCGCTGACTTAATCGTAGCCGCTTAACGATTTGCTAACCATACGACTCTTCCGTCAGTATCTCCAAGCTTTGTCGCCAAATTCTGAACGCCCTATGCAATCTTTACCACAATGCGACCACGAACCCGACCGTCCACGATCTGTTGCCCGGCTTCGATCACATCGGCAAGCCCGATTTCCGTGCTCATTTCCGTGAGCTTTGCGCGGTCGAGATCAAATTCGAGGCGCTTCCAGGCCTCCTCGCGGTCTGCCCGCGGACGATAAACCGAATCGATCCCGAGCAAGGCCACGCCGCGCAGAATAAACGGCGCGACGCTCGTCGGCAGATCCATACCTCCCGCCAGCCCGCATGCTGCTACGGCTCCCCGATATCGGATCATCGAGAGCACATTGGCAAGCGTGGTCGATCCGACCGAATCGATTCCGCCTGCCCAACGTTCCTTGGCAAGCGGGCGCACTGGCCCGGTCAATTGCTTGCGCTCCAAGATATCGGAAGCGCCGAGGCGCTTGAGATAGTCGGCCTCCTCCGGCCGCCCGGTCGATGCCGTGACTTGAAATCCAAGTTTGGCGAGGATGGCGACCGCGACCGACCCGACACCTCCGGCGGCGCCCGTCACCACCAATGGACCGCCCTCCGGTTTGAGCCCATATCGCTCGAGCGCCATCACGGCGAGCATGGCCGTGTAGCCCGCGGTGCCGATCGCCATGGCGTCGCGCGTGCTCATGCTCGACGGCAGCCGTACCAGCCAGTCGCCTTTGACCCGCGCCTTCTGCGCATACGCGCCGAGATGCGTCTCACCGAGACCCCAGCCGTTCAGAATGACCTTGTCACCAGGCTTCCAGTCGGGATGAACCGAATGCTCGACCGTGCCGGCGAGATCAACACCCGCTATCATCGGCCACCGGCGCACGACCGGCGCCTTGCCGGTGACGGCCAAGCCGTCCTTGTAGTTGACGGTCGACCATTCGACGCCGACGGTGACGTCACCGTCCATCAGCTTGGTCTCATCGAACTCGGTCAGCGAGACAATCTGGCCGCTGTCCGACTTCTCGACCACGATCGCCTTGAACGTCGACAAGCCATCCTCCTCGTGAGATTGCGGCCGCACGTCCTAACAGTATGGAAGCTGCGCGGCGCGCGATAGAGCCCCCGACCATCGGTCAACCTCCCGCCCAAGTCCCGCCTCTGAACGTCAGGCAGCCATAGCCGGCCGCACCACCGGCTTCTCGACAATCGGCAGATTGATGAGCGCGGAGAGTACGCCGAACAGGGCACCAAACCACCAGACGATGTCGTAGGAGCCGGTCCGTTCGTACACCAGTCCACCGAGGTAGACCCCGAGAGAACCGCCGACCTGATGACTGAGAAATGTGATTCCCATCAGCATCGCCAACCAGCGTGTTCCAAACATCACCGCGACGAGACCCGAGGTCGGCGGAACCGAGGACAGCCACAACAGGCCGGTCACCGCGCCGTAGATGATCGCGATGACCGGCGACGCCGGCATGGTGATCAGAAATACTATTGCGAGCGCGCGCGTCGAATAGATGAATGCCAGGATATAGCGCTTGGGCATGCGACCGGAGAGATAGCCGGAGGCCAATGCGCCGACGATATTGAATAGCCCGATGACGCCAAGCGTCCAACCGCCGACCTCTGCCGAAAGGCCGCGGTCGATCAGATAGGACGGCAGATGCAGGGTTACAAAATTGAGCTGAAAGCCACAGGTGAAATAGCCAATCACCAGAAGAACGAATGAGCGGTGCGCAAAGGCTTCGGCCAGCGCCTCCCGAAAGGACTGCCGAGCCACAGGTCGTGAAGGAGTACCGGACTGGTCCGGCGCGTCCTGCTGCGAGGTCGCGATCGCGAGCGACAACGGGATGATCAGAAGGAGAATGCCGGCGAATATCTCGAGCGTGGTGCGCCAGCCAAATTGGTGGATGAGGCTGACGCCAAGCGGCGAAAACAGAAACTGCCCAAATGACCCGGCCGCCGTACCGGCGCCGAACGAGATCGATCGCCAGCTATCCGGCAGAAGCTTGCCAAACGACGAAATGATGAGATTGAACGAGCAGCCCGTGAGGCCAAAACCGATCAGAACTCCCGAGGTGAGATAAAGTTGTCCGGGTGTTGATGCGTGGGCCATCATGTAGATGCCCGACGAATAAAGCAGCGCCCCCGCGATGACGACCCGGATAGTGCCGAAGCGATCGGCGATGGCGCCGGAGAACGGCTGCACGATGCCGTAGATCAGCGTCTGCATGGCAACCGAGAACGCGAACACGTCGCGGCCCCAGGCATTGTCGACCGTCATCGGCATCATGAAGAAGCCAAACGACGACCGCGGCCCGTAGCTGATCGTAGCCACAAGGCACCCGCACAAGAGGATCATTGCGGGCGTACGCCAGGCCGTAGTCTCGGTCGGAGCGCCGCTTGTGTTCCCGTGCATGGGGGAACCGTCAGGTCGCCGCAGCGGGCGCAAGCCGCCGCACCGGCTTCTCGATGATCGGCAGGTTGATCACGGCGGAGAGCACCCCGAACAGCACCGACAGCCACCAGACCGCGTCATAGGCGCCCGTGCGCTCGAACACGAAGCCGCCCAGCCAGACCCCGAGGAAGCTGCCGACCTGATGGCTGAAGAACGCGAAGCCGGTGAGCATCCCGAGCCAGCGTGTGCCGAAGATTAAGGCCACGATCCCATTGGTGGGCGGCACGGTCGAAAGCCACAAAAGGCCCATCGAAGCGCCGAACAAGATGCACGACAACGCCGTGACCGGAAACGAAATGAAGGCAAGCACGGCCGCGGCCCGGCCGAAATAGATGATCGACAGGAGATACCGCTTGGGCATCCGGCTTGCGAGCCAACCCGACGACAACGAACCAATGATGTTGAACAGACCGATCACACCGATGGTCCAGCCACCGATCTCGGCCGTAAGGCCGCGATCGATGAGATAGGCCGGCATATGCACGGTAATGAACTGGAGCTGGAAGCCGCAGGTAAAGAACCCAACGACCAGCAGGACGTAGGAGCGGTTGGATAGGGCCTCGCTGAGCGCTTGCTTGAGTGATTGCTGTGCCGGCGCACCCTCCAGGCGGACCGACGGCGACGTGTTGACCACCAGCGAGAACGGCAACACCAGGAGCATCAGCGCCGCGAAGATCAGAAGAGTGCTCTGCCAGCCAATGGAGCCGATGAGGCCGACGGCGAGCGGCGAGTAGAGAAACTGGCCGAACGAGCCCGCCGCGGTACCAACCCCGAAAGCGATGGTGCGCCAGCTTTCCGGGAGCAGCTTGGCATAGGCCGCCAACACGATGGTGAACGTGCAACCCGACAGACCGAAACCGATGAGCACACCCGCCGAGGCGTTCAGCATTCCAGGCGTCGTCGAATAGGCCATCAACGCAAGTCCGGCCGCATAGAGGAGCGCACCTGTGCACAATACGCGCGCGGTGCCGAAGCGGTCTGCGATCGCCCCCGCGAAAGGCTGTCCGGCGCCCCACAGCAAATTCTGCAGCGCCAGCGCGAACGCAAAGACGTCCCGGCCCCACCCGTTGGCCTGCGATTGAGGCGTCAGGAAGAATCCGAGCGTCGCCCGCGGCCCAAAGCTCACCAGCGAGATCATGCACCCGCAGAGAAGGATGACCGCGGGAGCGCGCCAGCCAATTGTGGTCGGGGCTGCCGACGGAGTTATCGATGCGTGGGCCATGTGCTCTGTGTCGCCTCTTGTGCTCTGTTGTCGCCTCTTGCGCTCCGTAGGCCGTCCGCGCTGGCGCGATCCTGGCCGCAGCGCGCGATCAGGACGTCAGGCCCGTTGCTTCAGAAGAAAGACTGGCCGGCAACGCGTTGAGTCTTTTACGGCTTCATGGCCCCTCGCCCAAACGAATCTTGTTCGACGCCTGCATTTGCCTGACGCATGGCAGCCTCACGAACGGGGGCTAGCGCTTCCGCGAATGAGATGCTATATAGGATTTGCTCGAAATGAGGATAATCGGCCCGAGAGGGTAAGAATAGGCCGGCAAACGCCGGATGTTTTCGTCCCCCTGATATGCTCATATTGAGTATATAGACGTAGGAGGCGCTCATGTCACTTCAGCAAGCTGTTGGATCATCACGGAAACTTTCGTCGGCCGCCGGCGCGGAGCTGTCGCCCGCGGCGCGCCGATACGGCGTGCTGCCAATGCCCTCGCTTGAGTGGAACGAGCAAGTCGCGCGCGAGACAGCGCCGCTCTATGCCCGTGTGGCCAAGGTCATCCCATCGGTCGAATGGCCGTTCTTCGCGCCCTACGTCAAGGCAATCAACGCGCTCAAGAAGGAGCGCAACGCCGTCATCCTGGCGCACAACTATCAGACGCCGGAGATCTACAACTGCGTCGCCGATTTCGTCGGCGATTCGCTTCAACTCGCGCGCGAAGCGACCCGGGTCGACGCCGACATCATCGTCCAGTGCGGCGTGCACTTCATGGCGGAGACATCGAAGATCCTCAATCCGGACAAAACCGTGCTGATCCCCGACCTCAAGGCCGGCTGCTCGCTTGCGTCCTCGATCACCGGCGAGGACGTGCGGCTGCTGCGCCAGCGCTATCCGGGCGCGCCTGTGGTGGCCTATGTCAACACATCGGCCGACGTGAAGGCTGAGGTGGATATCTGCTGCACGTCGTCGAACGCCGTTGAGGTGGTCGAAAGCCTTGGCGCGGAAACCGTGATCTTCGTTCCCGACCAGTATCTCGCCAAATATGTCGCGAGCCAGACCAAGGTGAAGATCATCGCCTGGAAGGGCGCCTGCGAGGTGCACGAGCGGTTCACCGCGGATGAGCTTCGCCGCTATCGCGAAAGCGATCCTTCGCTGCAGATCATCGCGCATCCGGAATGTCCGCCGGACGTGCTGGCGGAGTCCGATTACACCGGATCGACCGCGGGCATGATCGACTGGGTGCGCAAGAACCGGCCGAAGCGTGTGGTCATGGTCACGGAATGCTCGATGGCCGACAACGTGCAGGCCGAGCTGCCCGATGTCGAATTCGTGCGGCCCTGCAACCTCTGCCCGCACATGAAGCGCATCACCCTGCCGAAGATTCTCGACAGCCTCGTCTACCTGAAGGAGGAGGTCGTGATCGATCCTGCGATCGCGGCGCGGGCACGGCGCTCGGTCGAGCGCATGGTGAACCTGAAGCACT
>Ga0209798_10000327_pt1 | contig 27745 bp, 24 predicted proteins | sample DOMMetBare3Fresh_FD_187475 | JGI IMG/M metagenome (GOLD analysis project Ga0209798, IMG submission 187475) | Wetland sediment microbial communities from St. Louis River estuary, USA, under dissolved organic matter induced mercury methylation -... | ecosystem: Environmental > Aquatic >... | reverse complement strand
GTTCTCCAGCGAGGCGAGCCGCTCCTCGAGGACCGCGGTCGTGGGGTTGCCGATGCGGGTGTAGATGTTGCCGTACTGCTTGAGCTCGAAGAGCTGGGCCGCCGTGTCGGCGTCGTCGAACACGTACGACGTCGTCTGGTAGATCGGCACGGCGCGCGCGCCGACGACGGCGTCGGGCACGTGGCCGGCGTGCAGCATACGGGTCTCGAATCCGAACTGGCGCCGCGGGGCGTCGCTCATGGCAGAACAGTACACATGAACTCGGGCGATCAGAAGGTGGTTGCGTGGGGGGGATGGACGGAGGCATGCTCCGGTGTTTCCAGCAGACGCGGAGCCTGTCCTGAGCGTAGCGAAGGGCTCAGGGTGACTCGGATTCGGCCTGGGAGGGGAGAGCCATGCACCCGACGATGGTAGAGCAACACAGGGCGCCGCCCCTCCGCCTCACCGCGCTCCACGTCTACCCCATCAAGTCCGCCGGCGGCCTCTCGCCCGCCGAGTGGGAGGTGGACGGCTTCGGTCTCCGCCACGACCGGCGCTGGATGGTCGTCGACGGGAATGGAGGGATGCTCTCGCAGCGCAGCCATCCGCGGCTCGCCCTGGTGCGTCCGTCGCTGGGGGACGACACCCTCCGGGTCGAGGCGGCCGGCATGCCAACCCTCGAGCTCCCCCTCAGGCCCTCCGGCGCCGTGACCACCACCGTTGTCGTGTGGAACGATGCCTGCTCGGCCGTCTGGGCCGGTGAGCGGGCCGCCCGCTGGTTCTCCGACCTGCTCGATGACGATTGCAGCCTGGTCTACATGCCCGACGCCACCATCCGTCCGGCGGATCCGACCTACGCGCCGGCGGGTACCCGGGTGAGCTTCGCCGATGCATTCCCGTTCCTGCTGATCTCGGAGGAATCGCTCGCCGACCTCGATCGCCGGCTCGATCTGCCGATCCCGATGAATCGGTTCCGTCCCAACCTCGTGATCGCGGGCGGGGAGCCCTACGGCGAGGACGCGATGACGGCCTTCCGGATCGGAGCCATCCGGTTCCGGGTGGTGAAGCCGTGTGACCGCTGTGTGATCACGACCACCGATCAGGCCACCGCCGAGCGCGGTCCCGAGCCGCTCCGTACTCTGGCCACCTACCGCCAACGCGATGGCAAGGTCCTGTTCGGTCAGAAAGTGGTGCACGACGGCACCGGGCGTCTCCGTCTCGGAGAGCCGCTGCTGGTGTAGATTCCCGCCCCATGGAAGTCCAGATCTTCGGTATCCGGAAGAGCGTCGAGACCCGAAAAGCGCTGCGCTTCTTCGCCGAGCGTCGCGTCAAGACCCATTTCGTGGACCTGCAGGAGCGGCCGGCGTCGCTGGGCGAGCTTCGGCGCTTCGCCCAGAAGTTCGGCGTCCAGACGCTGGTCGATCGCGGTTCCCGCCGCTTCGCCGACCTGGGCCTCGGGGCGGCGCGTTTGAGCGACGAGCGTTGGCTCGACCAGCTGGTCGAGGAGCCGCTCCTCCTCCGGATGCCACTGGTGCGCCTCCAGCAGCAGCTCACCGTTGGCGACGCCGAGGCGGCCTGGCGCGAGTGGACCGGCCGATGACCCTGCTCGCCCTCTCCGGCATCGCCGTCGAGTTCGGCGCCACCCGGCTGCTGAGCGACGTGACGCTCACCGTCGCCCGGGGTGAGAAGTGGGGCGTGATCGGGCGGAACGGCTCGGGCAAGACGACGCTCTTCCGCATCATCACCGGCGAGACCGAGCCCACGTCAGGCACCGTCGCCCGCGCCAGCGGGCTCCGATACTCGGTCGTGGAGCAGCATCGCGAGTTCGCCGGCGCCACGACGGTGTGGGAGGCGGCGGCCGGCGCCTTCCAAGAGCTGCTGGCGCTGGAGCGCTCGCTCGCCGAGCAGGGCACGGCGCTGGCCGAGGCGGGCGACCGCTGCACCCCGCAGATGTTGGCCAGGTATGATCGCGACCTGGAGCGCTTCGACCGGGAGGGCGGCTATACGCTCGCGGCTCGGATCGACGCCGTCCTCGACGGGCTCGGCTTTGATCCCGACCTGGCCCGCAGCCGGCCGCTCGCCGGCTTGAGCGGCGGGGAGCGCGGTCGGCTCGGGCTGGCCCAGCAGCTGGTGGCGCCTGCCGACGTGCTCCTGCTGGACGAGCCGACCAACCACCTGGACCTCGAGACCACCCGCTGGCTCGAGGAGTATCTCCATGGCCTCGACGCGACGGTGCTGGTCATCAGCCATGACCGCGCCTTCCTCCAGGCCGTCGTGGACCACGTACTGCATCTCGAGGCCGGCACCGGCGTGACCTACGCCGGGGACTATGAATCGTTCCTGGCGCAGCGCGCCGAGCGGCGGCTCTCGCAGCAGCGCGCGTTCGCGAAGCAGGCCCGGACCATCGCAGCGGAGCAGGACTTCATCCGGCGGAACATCGCTGGGGGCAACAGCGCACAGGCCAAGGGACGCCGTCGCCGGTTGGCGCGGGTCAACCGGCTGAGCCCGCCGCCGGGCGAAGACGGCGCGATGGCCCTCACCCTGGCCGCCGATGAGCGCGGCGGCGATCAGGTTCTGGTCGCCGAGCAGGTGTCGGTCGCGGTGGCGGGCCGCACGCTGCTGACGGGATTCGACGCCCGACTCATGCGGGGCGAGATCGTCGGGCTCGTCGGGCCCAACGGGGCGGGGAAGTCCACGCTGCTTCGCACCATCACGGGTGAGCGGGCGGTGGATTCAGGTGAGCTTCGCGTGCCCGACTCGGTCCGCATCGCCCACTACCGCCAGGACCTCGCCCAGGTCCCGGCAGACGAGACGCTCTACGACATCATCGCCCACCTTCGGCCCCACTGGGGCCGCGGCCCGATCCAGGGGCACCTCGGCCGCTTCGGCTTCTCGGGTGATTCGGTGCGGCGGCGGGCGGCCACCCTCTCGGGCGGCGAGCGGGCGCGCGTCGCGCTTGCGATGATCATGCTGTCGGGCGCCAACCTGCTCATCTTCGACGAACCCACCAATCATCTCGACGTCGAGTCCATCGAGGCGCTGGAGGATGCGATCGCGGAGTTCGATGGCACGGTGCTGCTGGTGAGCCATGACCGCGCCCTCCTCCGCACCCTCACGACGCGCGTCTGGATCCTACACGACGGCCGGATCACCGATTTCCCCGGCAGCTTCGAGGAGTGGGAGACGGCGAGCCGGGAGCGCGCGCACGCCGCCGCCGTCGCCGCCGCCGAGGCGGAGTCGCTCCGCCGGGTGAAGGAGCGGAGGCAGACCCGGCGGCCCGACGACGACCGGCAACAGCGCCAGACGGCCCGGCGCAGGGCGGAGCAGGTGGTGGCGGAGGCGGAGACGGCGGTCGCGAAGTGGGAGGCGCGAGTCGGTGGGCTGCGGGCGGAGCTGGAGGACCCGCATCTGTACCTCACGCCGGAGGGCGCCAAGCGCGCCGGGGAGATTGGGCGCGAGCTGGAGGTGGCCCGCGAAGCTTTGGACGATGCGTTCGCCCGGTGGGAAGCAGCGACCCGGGAGGCCGAGGCGGCGGGTTAATCGTCTAGCTCGGGGGAGACTCCGCGATACCCCCGGCGGAGGACCGCTCGTGCGGATCCGGCAAGGAGGCTCGATGGCCCGGTCGGTCGGGAGTTCCGGGCCACGCCGCTACGCCGAGCGGAGCGTGAAGATCGGCAGTTCCGGGGGACATCTGAACCGGGCGCGAACGGCTGTTGTTCCGATGCCCCGCGACACGTAGAGGGGCGCGAACGTATCGCGGTACCAGCCCGCGACGAAGCGGCCGGATCCCACTGGAGTGAAGGCCGGCAGCAGGGGCAGCCTGATCTGCCCACCGTGGGTATGGCCGGAGACGATGAGCGCGGGGTTGGCCTCGGGGGTTCGCGGCCGCTCCGACACCCAACCCGGCGCGTGGATCAACCAGACCTCCGCTCGTCCCGGCGGAAGGCCGGCCCGCGCCCGCCGAAGGTCGGGCCGTCCCGTAACGGGATCGTCGAGCCCCACCAGCACGAGGGAGGCACCGCCAACCACGACCTCTCGGCGCGCATTGACGAGCAGCTCGACTCCCTCACCGCGGTAGACTTCGCCTGCCCGCGATGCGGTGTCCGAGTAGTACTCCCAATTGCCCAGCGTAGCCACGGTGGCGATGCTACCGCGCGCAGCCCGAGCGAACATGGCGACTTGAGGGAGCGCGTCGGCGCGCTCGGTCATGTCGCCCGTCAGCACGACGATCTCGGGCCTCTCGCGGCGCAAATGCGTGAGCGCGTCTTGCGCTGCGGCGATGTTTGCCGGGAAATGGACGTCCGTGATCTGCGCGATCCTCAGCCCGTCGAGAGTGGGGCTCAGGCCAGGAACCGGCACGTCGTGCCGGCTAACCAGCACGTGCTCCGGTTCGATGAGGAAGGCGTCGGACCAAACCGCCGCAGCTAGGGCCGCACCAGTGCCGGCGATGAATTGTCGTCTGGACACACTCATCCGTCGGAATGTAGCAGGGTCGGAATCCCCGGATCCGGGACCCGGATTTCTTCTTCCTCATGCCGTCGCCCGCTGCCGCGCCTCGCGGTCGGCTGGTCGGCGCCCCGGGTTGCTCGACTCGGATTCTTTTTGCCTGCAAGTGCCTACTTGCATTGCTATGCCCCCGCCGCTATACTCGCCGGCCATGAACCTCCGTGACCAACTGCTCGAGGCCGCCGCCCGGGTCTATGCCGAAGCGGGCTACCGCGGCGCCACGACCCGCCGCATCGCCCAGGAGGCGGGGGTCAACGAGATCACGCTGTTCCGCCATTTTGGCTCGAAGGAGACCCTGCTCCTCGAGGCGATCGCCCGCGCCGGCGCTGAAATGGAGAGCGTCTCGCTCCCCGAGCTGCCGCGCGATCCGGTGCGCGAGCTGACCGACTGGGCGCGCGCCCAGCTCGCCCACATGCGCGACCGGCGTTCCCTCATCCGGACCTGCATGGGCGAGATGGAGGAGCACCCCGGCATCATTTCCTCCATCGACAAGCCGCCGGCCCGGGCGGCCGCGGCCCTGGCCCACTACCTCCGCCGGCTACGCGAGCGGAAGCTGGCCGCCGCGCCCTTCGACGAGCGGGTCGCCGCCGCGATGCTCATGGGCGCGCTGTTCGGCGACGCCATGGGACGCGACATCATGCCCGAGATGTTCTCGCGCGGGATGGAGGCGTCGCTCAAGGAGTACGTGCGGTTGCTGCTGCGGGCGGTCGGCGTTGAGCTTCACGATGCCGCGGGTGGCGCATGACTCCGATCGGTTGGAGCGCCGGGGCCGCCGTCGCGGCGCTGTTCCTGCTGATGCGCTCGACGCCGCTGGCCGCCCAGGCCCCCGAGACGACCGCCCGGCGCCTCTCGCTGCTCGAGGCCCTCGACCTGGCGGAGCAGCGGAGTGAGGCGGTCGGTATCGCCCGGGCCGATGTGGCCCGAGCCCAAGGTGACCGCCGGCGCGCCCGCAGCGGCTACTTCCCGCAGCTCTCCGGCTCGGCAACCTACCAGCGCACGCTGCGCAGTCAGTTTTCCGCGCTCAGAGAGAATGGCGACAGCAGCTCGACGGAGCCGGCCCGGGAGTGCGACCGATTCGTCGCTCAACCAGGCCTGAGCGTGGACGAACGCCTCACGGCGCTCGAGAACTCGGTCGAGTGCTCCAGCGCGGCGGACCCATTCGCGAACTTCCGGAATCTCCCCTTCGGGCGCGAGAACACCTACCGCTTCGGCCTCTCGGCCTCCCAGAACCTGTTCACCGGGGGCCGGCTGCGCGGTCTCTCCCAATCAGCCGCCGCCGGGCTGAGAAGCGCCGAGCTCGGCGTGACGTCCGTGCGGGCCCAGACGCTGTTCGACGTCACTCAGGCGTACTACGACGCCAGCCTCGGCGACCGGCTCGTCGCCATCGCCGAGGCCACGCTCCGCCAGGCGGACACGACGCTGGTCCAGGCGCAGCTTGCCAAGGACGTGGGCAATCAGTCCGAGTTCGAGCTGCTGCGCGCGCGGGTGACGCGCGACAACCAGCGACCGGTGGTCATCCAGCGCCGTGCTGACCGCGACCTGGCCTACCTCCGGCTCAAGCAGCTGCTCGAGATCCCGCCGGCCGAGCCGCTGGCACTCACGACGGATCTGGGAGACACCACGCTGGTCGCGGCGCCCCAGATGGCCGAGGTGGTGACGGTCCCGGGTGATACGGGCACCGATCGCCGGGTTCCGGTGCGGCAGGCGGCGGAAGGCGTTGCCTCGCAGCAGGGTCAGCTCCGGGTGGCGCGGGCGCAGCGGTATCCGCAACTCACCCTGTCGTCCGATTTCGCAGACCTGGCGTTTCCGAGCAGTGGTTCACCCTTCGGCACCGACTACATCTCCGACTGGAACGTATCCGTGGCGCTCTCGCTGCCGCTCTTCACTGGCGGGCGCATCCGGGGCGAGGTCGAGGCCGCGCGCGCGAACGTGGAGCAGGCGGAGCTGCGTCTGCAGCAGACCCGGAAACGCGCCGAGCTCGACACCAGGAGCACGCAGCTCCAGCTCGAGTCCGCGGTCGCCGCGTGGGAGGCGAGCGGCGGGATCGAGGAGCAGGCGGCCCGGGCATACCAGATCGCCGAGCTGCGCTACCGCGAGGGTCTGTCGACCCAGACGGAGCTGAACGATCTCCGTATCCAGCTGGCGCAGGCGCAGTCCACGCGGGCCCGCGCCGCGCGGGATCTCCAGCTGGCCAGGATCCGGCTGGCGCTGCTGCCCTCGCTCCCGCTCCAGAGCGGCACGGCGGGAGCGGGCGTGCAGACCGGGGGGACGAGCCGATGACACCGCCGACCGAGGATGGGATGCCGAGCTTCGCGCGTGTGCGACGCGGCCCGCGATGGCCGCTGCTGGTCGTCGGGGCGCTGGTCGTGGCCGCTGGATGTGGCAAGGGGGAGAGCGAGCCCGCGGCGGCGACACCGCCGCCCGCGGTCATCGGTCCCGAGAACATCGCCGTCGCGATCGACACCACGCTCACCACCGGCCCGCTGCTGTCGGGCACCCTGGAGCCGGAGCTCGCCGCCTCGGTGCGCTCCGAGGTGGGCGGCTCGGTCGTCGAGGTGCGGGCAGACGATGGACAGGCGGTCAAGCGTGGACAGGTGCTGGTCCGGATCGATGACACGGCGCTCCGGGACGCTCAGCTTTCCGCCCGGGCCGCACTGCGCACCGCGGAGGCCACCGCCCAGCTTGCCCGGAGGAACGCCGAGCGCGCGGAGCGGCTCCATGCGGCCGGGGCCGTGGCGGATCGGGACCTCGAGGACGCGCAAACCAGCGCGACCGGCGCGGAGGGCCTGGTCGCCGATGCCCGCGCGCGCCTCGCGAACGCCGACAAGCAGCTCGCGAAGACCGTGCTGCGGGCGCCGTTCAGCGGGATCGTGGCCAACGTCACGGTGAGCGAGGGTGACGTCGTGCAGTCGGGCACCCCGCTTCTCTCGGTGCTCGGACCGACGACCCTGCGGCTCGAGGCGTCGGTGCCGGTGGAGGACATCGCCGCGGTCAAGCCAGGTGCCGACGTGCAGTTCACCGTGAGCGGGTTCGAGCAGCGCATCTTCGCCGGAAAGGTCCAGCGGGTGAGCCCGGCCGTGGATCCCGCCACTCGCCAGGTGCGGGTCATCGTGTCCCTGCCCAACGCCGAACGGTCGCTGGTGGGCGGCTTGTTCGCGGACGGGCGGATCGCCACCCAGCGCCGTCAGGCTGTGGTGATCCCCCGGGCCGCCATCGACAGCCGGGGGATCCGGCCGATCGTGGTGCGGCTCAAGGGCGGGCGGGTCGAGCGGGTCGAGGTCGAGGCGGGCCTGCAGGACCGGGTCACCGAGCGGGTCGAGGTCCGGCAGGGTGTCGTCGCGGGCGACACGGTGCTGCTGGGCGGCGCCGCGGGACTGCCTCCCGGCACGCCGGCGACCGTGCGGGTGGACCAGGCGACGACGCGGTAGCCGACGAGCTTCGGAGGACGGGACCGTGCTGATATCCGATTTTGCCATCCGCCGGCCGATCATCACCGTGGTGTCGATGCTGGCGCTCACGGTCTTCGGGCTGATCGCGCTCTTCCGGCTCCAGACCGACGAGTTCCCGGACGTCGCTCCGCCGTTCGTCTCGGTGGCCATCCCGTATCCTGGCGCGTCGCCCGACGGCGTCGAGAAAGAAGTGCTCGACCCCATCGAGGAGCAGATCGCGTCGATCAGCGGGGTGAAGAAGATCAACGGCCGGGCCGAGGACGGCTTCGGCCTGATCACCGTCGAGTTCCTGTTCGAGAAGCCGCTCGCCGAGGCCACCCAGGACATTCGGGACGCCATCAGCGAGATCCGGGACGATCTGCCCGACGAGATGAAGGAACCGATCATCAAGAAGCTGAACGACACCGATCGGCCGATCGTCTCGCTGGCGCTCACCTCCACGCGGCTCTCGCCGGCCGAGCTCACTCGGCTCGCGGACCCGGCGATCACACGGGAGCTGCGCTCGATCCCGGGCGTCGCCGAGGTCGCAATCTCGGGCAAGCTCGAGCGTGAGCTCACCGTGGAGCTTCGCCCGGCCGACCTGCAGGCCACGGGGGTCAGCGTCGCCGCCGTGGTCCAGGCCCTTCAGCTCCAGAACCTGTCGTCGCCGGTCGGGCGGGTGGAGGGTGATTTCGACGAGCGCTCGATCCGCCTCAAGGGGCGACTCGAGGGGCCCGACGAGTTCGCGCGGCTGGTGATCGCCGAGCGCGGCGGGACGCTGATTCGCCTGGGCCAGGTCGCCACGGTCAGGGACGGCACCGAGGAGCAGCGGACCCTCGCGCTCTTCAGCGGGCGTGAGGCCGTGGGCATCGACATCAAGAAGGCCAAGGGCTACAGCACGACCGAGGTGGCGAGCAAGATTCTCGACCGCGTCGAGCGACTGCGCCGCGGGCTGCCCGCCGAGACCACGCTCGAGACGGTGCGCAACTCGGGCACCCGAGTGAAGGCCGCCGTGCGGAACGTGGAGGAGGCACTCGTCGAGGGCGCGCTGCTCACGGTGCTGGTGGTGTTCCTGTTCCTCAACTCGTGGCGCTCGACGGTCATCACCGGCTTGGCGCTACCGGTCTCCGTGCTTGCGTCGTTCATCGCGGTGTGGGCCTTCGGCTTCACGCTGAATACGATGTCGCTGTTGGGGCTGAGCCTCGCGATCGGCATCCTGATCGACGACGCGATTGTAGTGCGCGAGAACATCGTGCGGCACGTGGAGATGGGGAAGGACCACTTCAAGGCGGCGCACGAGGGCACCGACGAGATCGGACTCGCGGTGGCGGCGACCACCTTCTCCATCCTGGCCGTGTTCGTGCCGATCGCGTTCATGTCGGGCGTGGGCGGACAGTGGTTCAAGCCGTTCGCCCTCACCATCGCGTGCGCGGTGGCGGTCTCGCTGTTCGTGTCCTTCTCGCTCGACCCGATGCTCTCGGCCTACTGGCCCGACCCGCACAAGCCGCCCGAGCAGCGCGGCTGGCTGACGCGGCAGCTCGACAAGTTCAACGCGTGGTTCAACCGGCTGGCCGAGGGGTACAAGGAAGTCATCGGCTGGGCGCTCGATCACCGGCTCGCGATGGTGCTGGTGGCCATCGGGACGTTCATCGGCTCGTTCACGCTGCTGGGGAAGGGGATCACCGGGCTGCTGTCGGTGCTGGCTGGCATCGGCGTCATGCTGCTCGTGCTGCGGCATACCGACCGGCCCTGGTACGTCAAGCTGCTCGGTGTGGGGGCCGGCGTGGCCGTCGCCTTCGGCCTGCTCCAGATGGTGCCGACCATGGGCAAGGTCGGCGTCAGCTTCTTCCCGCTCGACGACCGGTCCGAGTTCACCATCCAGATCGAGACGCCGCCGGGGTCGAACCTCCCGTACACGCACGCCAAGGCCGAGGAGGCCGCGCGGATGGTGCGGGCCCACCCGGAAGTGCGCTACACCTACACCACGCTCGGCGGTGGCACGTCGGAGGCGGTGGACGTCGGCAACATCTACGTGCGCATGGCGCCCAAGCACGAGCGGTCGGTGGACGCCGAATCGTTCGCGGCGGGCGTGCGGAGCGAGGTCACCCGGATCGCCGGCGCCAAGATGGCGGTGTTCACCAGCGACTTCGGCGGCGGCCGCAAGCAGCTGCTGCTTCAGATCAAGGGCCCTGACCTGGCCTCGATCAACGAGGCGGCGGAGATGGTGCGCCGCACGGTCGAGGCCGTGCCGAACGCAGTGGACATCTCGCTCTCGAGCAAGGGCCAGAAGCCGGAGCTGAACGTGGCGCTCGACCGCGGCCTCGCCGGCTCCCTCGGGGTGACGGTCGGGCAGGTCGCGCAGTCGCTCCGGCCGGCGTTTGCGGGCATTGACGCGGGCGACTGGGTGGACCCATCGGGCGAGACGCGGGACGTCGAGGTGCGGCTGGCGCCCGAGGCACGCCGGCGGGCGGAAGACCTCCGCCAGCTCCCGCTGGTCGTGGCCGGTCCTGATGGCCGGACGCGGACGCTCCCGCTCGGCCAGGTGGCGCGGATCGACCAGAGCGTCGGCCCCGCGGTCATCAATCACCTCAACCGCGACCTGGTCGTCAACGTCGAGTGGAACGTGAGCGGCCGGAGCACCGGCGAAGTCATGGCCGACGTGGAGGCGGGCGTGGCCGCGCTCCAGCTGCCGGCCGGGGTCACCTACTCCTACGGGGGCGATGCGGAACAGCAGGCCGAGGTCTTCGGCAACATCTTCGTGGCGCTCGGCGTGGCGGTCATGCTGATGTACCTGATCCTGGTGATGCAGTTCGGCTCGTTCGTGGATCCGCTCGCGATCCTGATGTCGCTGCCCCTCTCGCTCATCGGGGTCATGCTGGGGCTCGCCTTCACGGGGCTCACGGTGAACATCATGAGTCTCATCGGCGTGATCCTGCTGGCGGGGATCGTGGCGAAGAACGCCATCCTGCTCATCGACTTCGCCAAGTGGGCGCGCGAGGCCGACGGGCTCTCGCTCCGGGAAGCGCTCATCCAGGCCGGGGCCATCCGGCTCCGGCCGATCCTGATGACGACATTCGCGCTCATCGCTGGCATGATCCCGGTGGCGCTGGGCCGCGGGGAAGGTGCCCAGTTCCGTCAGCCGCTCGGCGTCGCCGTCATCGGCGGCACGATCACCTCGACGCTGCTCACCCTGCTGGTGATCCCGACGGTGTACGAGATCCTCGACGAGATCCGGCATGGATTGCTTGCGCGATTCCGGCGGGTGGTGCCGGCAGTCCGCGGGGATGGGGTGCCGAGCGCAGCGCGGGCGCGGGCGGAGTAGGCGGGGTCCGGGCGCGGGCCTGAATTCGGAGCCGCCCTGAACGCAGTGAAGGGGGCATGACCTGAATCATGTCCCCTTCGCTTCGCTCAGGGTGACTCGTTCCGCGGCTCTCCCCACCGTTGCCGCCACCCGCCCGTCCCGACTAGCTTCCCGTCCGCGCCGCGGGCCGCGGCGGCCATCCCATCACACTCCCGTTTCAGGGCTTATGCCGCTCGAGACCGCCGTTCTTCCTGCCGCTCCGGCCGGCTACGACACGCCGCTGCTCGCGATCGCCGTGACCCGGGGCGGGTTGCCGCCCTCGCTCGCCGCCCTCGACCAGGCCACCGGTGGAGCGCTCGCCCGGCTCTTCTCCGCCGGCGACTTCAGCGGGAAGAAGGACGAGATGGCGCTGATCTACCCGCCGGGAGCGGCGGCGCGCGTGCTGCTGGTCGGCCTCGGCAAGCCCGACGAGCTCTCCCGTGCGGCCATTCGCCGCGCCGCCTCGGCGGCGGCCAAGCGGGCCCGGTCAGTGGGCGTGCCGCGGGCCGCGTTCCACTTGGCGGCCGAGGCGCACGGCGCCGTGACGCCGGCGGAGGCGGGGCAGGCGATCGCGGAGGGGTTGGCGCAGGGCGCCTGGCAGTACAGCGAGATGAAGCGGCCGCCCGAGGAGAACAAGCCCGCGCTCGAGCGGATGGACATCCTCGCGCCGGCCGGCACCGAGGCGGTGGCGAGCGGCCACCGGATCGGCGCCGCCATCGGCGCGGGGCAGACGGTGGCCCGCGGCATCCAGGTGCTGCCCGGCAACGTTTGCACGCCGTCCTACGTGGCGCGCACCGCGGAGGAGATCGCGAAGCGGCACGGGTTCGGGGTGACCGTGCTCGACAAGGCGGCGATCGTCCGCGAAGGGATGGGCGCCCTCCTGGCCGTGGCGCAGGGCAGCGCCGAGGAGCCGCGGTTCATCGTCCTCGAGTACAAGGGCGCCGAAGGCGCGCCGGTGGTGCTGGTGGGCAAGGGCGTCACGTTCGATACCGGCGGGATCTCGATCAAGCCGGCGCAGAACATGGAGGACATGAAGTACGACATGTCCGGGGCCGCCGCCGTGCTCGGAACCTTCGAGATGCTCGGCCGGCTCAAGCCGGCGGTGCACGTCGTGGGGCTGATTCCGAGCACGGAAAACATGCCGTCGGGCACCGCCATGAAGCCGGGCGACGTCATCACCAGCCTCTCGGGCAAGACGATCGAGGTGATCAACACCGACGCCGAGGGGCGCCTCATCCTGTGCGACGCGCTGACGTACGCGCGGCGGTATCAGCCCGCGTGCGTGCTCGACATCGCCACGCTCACCGGCGCCGTCGTGGTGGCGCTGGGACACACGGCCACGGGCGTGATGGGGACGGACGACCGCCTGATCGAGGACGTGCGCGGCGCGGGCGAGCGGGCGGACGAGCGGGTCTGGCCGCTGCCGCTCTGGGACGAGTACCGCGACCTCATGAAGTCGGACATCGCCGACGTGAAGAACGCTGGCGGCCGGCCGGCGGGCAGCATCTCGGCGGGCTGGTTCCTGCGCGAGTTCGTGGACGGCTTCCCGTGGGCGCACCTCGACATCGCCGGCACGGCCTACACCGACCGCGAAGAGGCGACGCGGGTCAAAGGGCCGACGGGCGTCGGCGTCCGCCTGTTCAGTGAGTTCGTGCTGAGTCGGCAGGGGTCGGGGGCACGCTGAGCGGCGACGCGCGTCGGGCCGCCTGCCGCGCGGGAGTCACCCTGAGCGAAGCGAAGGGGACCATGCCTCGCCATGGCCCCATCGCTCCGCTCAGGGTGACTCTCTTCATGCTGGCTCTCGCGCTCGGGCTCCCGCCACGGACGGCACGCGCCCAGGTTCTGGAGGACACCCTCACCGCCGATTCGCTGCCCGCCGACACGGTGGACTACACTGCCCGCTTCCTGCGGGTGCAGGAGCAGGAGGAAGTCAGGGTGCCCGCGCTCCCCAGGCTCGCGGCGCCCGGCCCGCGGCCGGCGCTCACCCGCCTCGTCTTCACTCGCGATTCGATCGAATGGATGAGCGGCGCCACGGTGGGCGACCTGCTGGCCCAGGTGCCCGGCGTCTATCTCTGGCGCGGCGGCTACACCGGCCGTCCGGAGCCGGTCAACTTCCAGGGACGCGGCGCCACCTCCGCCGAGTACTATCTCGACGGGGTACCGTACGTGGCCCAGGGGGTGGACAGCCTCGCCGTGGATCCGTCGCTGTTCTCGATCAGTTTCCTGGATCGGGTCGAGGTGGAGCGGTGGCCGGGGCTGCTGCGGGTACACCTGTTCACCCGCCGCCAGGACCGGCTCGCCCCGCGCTCCCGCATCGCCATCGCCCGAGGCGACCGCAACTTCGCGCGGTACGAGGGTGACCTCGAGCGCCGCTTCTCGTCCGGGATCGGCTTCGCCCTCGGCGCCGACTACCTGAGCTCCCCCACCGCGAGCGGCAGTAGCAGCGGATACTCGAATACGCAGGTATGGGGGCAAGGAGGATATGTCCCCTCGCACAAGTTCGGGCTCCAATACCAGATCCTCCGGTCCCGGCCCAAGCGCCGCGCCTATACGATCTTCGGCGTCACGGCGAGCGACACGATCGGCCTCGGCTACAGCGCGACCCGCACCGACGCGCAATTCCGGCTCTCGCTCCGCGCGCACGATGACGGCACCGGCCCCGGCCTGGATGTCATCTACGCCCGCTCCGCCTGGGACGGCGCGGGGCTCGACCAGCAGACCAACCAGATCGGGGGCTACGCCTCGTTGCGGCTGCCCACGTTTACGCTCGGCGCCTCCGGATTCCATCGTACCCGCTGGACCCCGCTCGACGCCCGGGGCACGATCGGCTGGACGCCGATCACGGCGTTCGCGGCGAGCGCGGAGGGGGTGCTCCAGCACCATTTCGGGGGACGCACCAGCAAGTTCGTGTCGCTCGCCGCCGGCGTCCGTCCCGCGCGCGGCCTCGCGCTCACCGGCACCGCGCGCCTGGGCGAGGTCGTCGCGGCGCCGTCCATCGCGGCGGACACCGCGCAGCGGATCCGTGACTTCGAGGTGCAACTGGGATGGGATCGCGAACGCCTCGGGCTTCAGCTGGGCTACACGCGCACCTCGGCGTTCAATCCGTTTGGATACGCCGAATTCATCCGGGTTCCCGCCCTCGCGCCGGCGCCCAAGGTGGACTGGCTGACCGTGAGCGCGCGCCTCGCCCCGCTACGGTGGCTCACGCTCCAGGGCTGGTACAGCGATCCGCGCAAGGGCTCGGTGGACGGGGTGCCGCCGACGCACTCGCTCACGACCGCCACGATCCGGTCCAAGTTCCTGCGGAAATTCCCGAGCGGCATCTTCGATCTGAAGCTCCAACTCGGCATGGAGGCCTGGGGGCGGGGTACGATCGGTCGTGATGCTGCTGGCGGGCCGATCAACCTGCGTGGCGCCACGTTCTTCAAGAGCCTGGTGGAGTTCCAGCTGCAGGGCTTCACCGTCTACTGGGATCGGGGCAATCTCACGGCGACGAAGCTGACCTACGTCCCGGGATTCAGGGTGCCGGCGTATGGGAGCAATTTCGGGGTGAGATGGGAGTTCCTAAACTAGGTGAGATTAGTACCCGTAAGCGATTGTTGTGAAATGCTCTACTGCAACAAGGAGTCACGCTAAACGGAGTGAAGGGGACCTGACCTCAATCATGTTCCCTTCGCTTCGCTCAGGGTGACTCCGCGCATCGGCGTGCTCGCTGGCCGGTGACGCTGACCTTCCAACCACCCGCGATCCCAAGTAAATTTCCTGGCTATCCCGGCATCACGGAGGCTCGTTGCCCAACAGCATGACGGGGTTCGGCGCAGCGGAAGGCCCCGTGGCCGGGGGCCGGCTCCGGGTGGAGATCCGGACGGTCAACCATCGCTACTTCAATCTCGCCCCGAAGCTCCCGGGTGACTTGAGCGGACTGGAAGGCGACCTGCGAGAGCGCCTGAGGCGGGAGTTCGATCGCGGGCACGTGGCGGTGCAGGTGCGCTGGACCGAGTATCCTGATCGCGCCGGTGGATTCGCCGTGGATCTCGACAAGGCCCGGCTGGTGGCCGCGCGGCTCCGCGAGCTGCAATCCGCCCTGGGACTCGCCGGTGACGTCACGCTGGAGCTGGTGGCTCGGCAGCCCGACGTGGTCTCGACGGCGAGCGAGGCGGCGGGGGAGGTGCCGTGGGCGGAGGTCGAGCCAATCGTCGCCCAGGCCGCTGCGGACTGCCGGGCCATGCGGGCCCGCGAAGGCGAGGCGCTCGCCGCGGAGCTCCGGCACCGCCTCGAGCTGCTGGAGCTGTCGGCCGGGACCATCGCGCATCGGGCCCCCGAGCGGCTGGTACGCGAGCGCGACCGGCTGCGCAACGCGGTCGCGGAGCTGCTGGAGGGGCGGCAGGTGGACGACGCGCGGGTGGCGCAGGAGATCGCCTTCCAGGCCGACCGCCTCGACATCACCGAGGAGCTGGTGCGGTTCCGTGCCCACCTCGCCGCCGTGCGCGAGGCGCTGGACGCCGACCGGCCGGCCGGCAAGCAGCTCGGTTTCCTGGCGCAGGAGCTCGGTCGCGAAGTGAACACGATGGGGTCCAAGGCCAACGACGCCGAGATCGCCCAGCAGGTCATCGCGATGAAAGGCGAGCTCGAGAAGTTCCGGGAACAGCTCGAGAATCTCGAGTGAAGCCGTTTCTGCTGGTCCTGTCGTCGCCGTCGGGCGGCGGGAAGACCACCATCGCCCGGAGTCTGCTGCGGGAGCGCGACGATCTGGGCTATTCGGTCTCGGCCACCACGCGCCCGCGGCGCGAGGGCGAGCAGGACGGCACCGACTACCACTTCCTCACGCGGGACGAGTTCCTCCGGCGGGTGGACGCGGGCGAGTTCCTCGAGTGGGCCACCTACGCCGGAAACCTGTACGGCACGCTTCGGAGCGAGATCGACCGGATCTTCGCCCGGGGCCGCACGGCGGTGCTGGACCTGGAAATCGAGGGGGCGCGGCAGATCCGCGCCTCCTTCCCGAACTCGCTCCACGTGTTCGTGCTGCCGCCGTCGGCGGATGTGCTGGTGGGACGGCTGACCGGCCGAAAGACGGAGCCGTCGGCAGTGCTCCGGGAGCGGGTCACCCGCGCGGCGGACGAGCTGGCCGCCGTGGCGGAATACGACTACGCGATCTTCAACGAGGACCTCGCCCTCGCGGTCGCGCAGGTCGCCGCGATCCTCGATGCCGAGGCGCGGCGGGTGGCCCGGCAGGAGGGGCTGATCCCGTTCATCGAGCGGCTGCGGCGCGACGTGATCGCCGCAGCGTCGCGGATTGCAGCCGATTGACGCAACCCTGAGGGAGAGACGATGCGCATCACCACCCCGTTCGAAGTCGCCAGGCAGGCTGGCAACAAGTACCTTGGCGTGCTCGTCGCGGCCAAGTTCGCCCGCTACCTCAACGAGTTTCCCAAGGACCAACTGGCCGCCAGCGGGGAGAAGCTCACGACGCAGGCGCTGCAGTCGCTGGTCGACGGCGATCTCAACTACAAGCTCGTCCGCCGCCGTCGCTCCGAGGCGTGACCGTGTGGACCGGCCGCCGCGTCGTCCTCGGCGTGTCGGGCGGGATCGCCTGCTATAAGAGCTGTACGCTCGCTCGCCGGCTGACCGAGGCAGGCGCGCAGGTGGACGTCATCCTCACCCCGGCCGCGGCGGAGTTTGTCCGGCCGCTCACTTTCGAGGCCCTGACCGGGCGTCCCGTCCTCGCCTCCCTGTGGGAGCCGGGCGGGGCGCTCTCGCACGTCCGGCTCGGCCAGCAGGCCGATCTCGTGCTGGTGGCGCCGGCCACGGCCCATCTGATCGCCCGCATGGCCCAGGGGCTGGCGGACGATCTTCTCACGACGATGCTGCTCGCCACTACCGCGCCGGTCCTCCTGGCCCCCGCCATGAACGACGAGATGTTCGCGCATCCGCAGACCCGCGCCAACCTGGAGCGGCTCCGCGCCCGCGGCGTGGGGTTCGTGGGGCCCGAGGTGGGTGCGCTCGCGGAAGGCCCAGCAGAACGTCCGGGCCGGATGAGCGAGCCTGAGACGATCCTCGCCCACGCCGCCCGGTTCCTCCGGGGGCACGGCCGGCTGGCGGGCCGCCGCGTCGTGGTGACGGCCGGCCCGACGCGCGAGTCGATCGACCCCGTCAGGGTGGTCACCAACCGGTCCAGCGGCAAGATGGGGTATCGGGTGGCCGAGGTGGCCTGGGAGCGGGGGGCGGAGGTAGTGCTGATCTCGGGCCCCGTGGCGCTGGTGGCACCCGTGGGTGTGCACGTGCGTCGGGTCGAGACCACGAAGGAACTCGAGGCCGCCGTGCGGGAGGAGCTCCCCCGGACCGATGTGCTCGTCATGGCCGCCGCCCCCGCGGACTTCCGTCCCAGCGATCCCAGCGACCGCAAGCGGGCGCGCACGGACGGGGCGCTTGCCATACCGATGGAACCGACAGACGACATCTTGAGCGCCACACGCGGTGCTCGGAAGCCCGGCAGCGTCACGGTCGGCTTCGCGCTCGAAACCGGTGACGCCCTCGCGAAGGGACGCGTGAAGCTGGAGCGGAAGGATCTGGATCTCATCGTGGTGAACGACGCGCTCGATCCGGGTGCCGGCTTCGAGGTGGAGACCAACCGTGTCGCACTGCTTGGCCGGGAAGGGGCCGCACGCATCCTGCCCCTCCAGTCGAAGCGCGAGGTGGCCGAGGCGATCCTGGACGCGGTGGAGCGCTCCCTTGGCCGATGACCGTCGGCGGTATCTTGCCCAGCAGGCCGAGCTTGGCGGTGCCGAGATCATCCTCGGGCGCCCCCGTGGGGAGATGCAGGATCGAAGCATGGTCATCGAAGCCGACCCGCCCACCGAAGCCAAGTGGAAGCGGGGTGCCCCACCCGTCCCCGGCCCGGGCCTCGCCGTGCTGTCGCCCACGCCGGTCCTGCTGGGGAACGACCTCGGCCTGCTCGACTCCATCGAGGCGGTCGCCGAGCGGATCCGCACCACCTATTGCTGCGATCTGGGTCCCCCCCGCACCCACGCCGTTCCAGGGGAGGGGGATCCGCATGCCCGGCTGGTCCTGGTCGGCGAGGGTCCCGGGGCCACCGAGGACGCGACCGGCCGGCCGTTCGTGGGCCAGGCCGGACAGCTGCTCGACTCGATTCTCGCAGCTATTGAAGTTCCGCGGAGTTCGGTGTACATCACGAACGTCATCAAGTGCCGTCCGCCACAGAACCGGAAGCCGTTGCCCGATGAGATCGCGGCCTGCATCCCCTATCTCCACCGCCAGCTCGAGCTCATTCGCCCGAAGGTGATCCTCGCGATGGGGGGCACCGCCGGCGAGGCGCTGCTCGGTGTCCGGAAGAGTCTGGGCGAACTCCGCGGCAAGGTGCACACGTACAACGGCATTCCGCTGATCGTGACGTACCATCCCGCGGCGCTGCTGCGCAACCCCAACTGGAAGAAGCCGACCTGGGATGACGTCCGTATCGCCCGACAACTTCTCGATCGCTGATCCGTACGTCGGCCGCTCGGCTCCGTGGAGCCCGGAGGCCGAGCAGGCGGTGCTGGCGGCGATGCTGTTGGACCAGGACGCGGCACTCAGGGCCGCGGAGCTGGTCGACGACACCATGTTCTACCGGGAGGCGCACCGCCGCCTCTTCCGGGCGATGCTCGCGCTCACCGAGCACCGGGTGGTCATCGACCACATCACGCTCCGCGACGAGCTCCTCCGCCGGGGCGACCTGGAGACGGCGGGTGGCCTCGAGTACCTCGCCGAACTGGTGGACGCGGTCCCCACCGCAGCCAACCTCGAGTTCCACGCCAAGATCGTCCGCGACAAGGCCATCCTCCGCCGCCTGATCGAGGCGGGGACCTCGATCATCACGGACGCATACGACGGCCACTCCACCGCGCACGAACTGCTCGACGTCGCGGAATCGAAGATCTTCCAGATCTCCCAGCAGCGGGGAAATGAGGGATTCACCCGCATCAAGGAGATGCTGTGGCCGACGATGGAGCGCATCGAAACGGTCCAGCGGAGCGGCAAAGCGATTACCGGAGTGCCCAGCGGCTTCCTAGACTTGGACGCGCTGACCTCGGGGTTCCAGGCATCGGAGCTGGTCGTGGTGGCGGCCCGGCCCTCCATGGGGAAGACCGCCTTCTGTCTCAACATCGCGGCCAACGCGGCGGCCGAGGGGCAGGGGGTGGCCATCTTCTCGCTGGAAATGTCGAAGGAGGCGCTGGTCCAGCGCATGCTCACCGCCACCGCGCGGGTGGACAGCCACCGCGTGCGCCAAGGCACGCTTCGCGACTCGGACTTCACCCAGCTCGCCCGCGCGGCGGGCATCCTGCAGACGTATCAGCTCTGGATCGACGACACGCCGTCGCTCTCGCTGCTGGAGATGCGGTCCAAGGCGCGGCGGCTCAAGATCGACAACGATCTCCGGCTGGTCATTGTGGACTACCTGCAGTTGATGCGGAGCCCGGAGTACGCCGACAACCGGGTGCAGGAGATCTCGGACATCTCTCGCTCGCTCAAGGCGCTCGCGCGCGAATTGGAGATTCCGGTCATCGCGCTGTCGCAGCTCTCGCGCGCGTCCGAGCAGCGTGGCGGCGAGCGCAAGCCGATCCTCTCCGACCTGCGCGACTCCGGCGCCATCGAGCAGGACGCCGACCTCGTCATCTTCATCCACCGGGCGGAGTACTACGACCGGGAGGACGAGGCGAAGCGGGGGGTGGCGGAGGTGATGCTGGCCAAGAACCGCAACGGGCCGACCGGCGACGTCCACCTCCGATTCGTGCGCGAGTACACGCGGTTCGACAACCTGTCGAACCGAGAGGAGCCGGAGTAACGCCTGGCCGCCCCTGATCATGCCCAAGCCCAAATCCGTCTACCGCTGCACCGAATGCGGTCATGAGCACCCCAAGTGGGTCGGCCGCTGCGAGGCCTGCGCCGCCTGGAACTCGGTCGCCGAGGAACCGGTCGTCGTGCGGACCACCGTCCGCGGCGCCGGAACGCGCGGCCGTGCAGCCGGGATCGTGGTGCCCCCTGCGCGCCTGCGCGAGGTGGCCGCGCGGCCGCTCGAGCGCTGGCGCACGGGCATTCCGGAATTCGACTTCGTGCTCGGTGGCGGGGTGGTACCGGGGTCCATGATTCTGATCGGCGGTGAGCCCGGTATCGGCAAGTCCACACTGCTGCTCCAGGCTGCGGCTCGCCTGGAAGCCGCCGGGCGCACCGTCCTCTACGCCAGTGGCGAGGAGTCTCCCGACCAGATCCGGCTCCGCGCGGAGCGGCTCGTCGATGAAGACGCCGGCGCGGTGCACGTGCTCGGCGAAACCCGGCTCGAGGCCATTCTCGGCGCCGCCGCGGCGGTGGCCGCCGATCTGGTGGTCATCGACTCCATTCAGACGGTCTACACCGAAACGCTCGAGAGTGCCCCGGGCAACGTGGGCCAGGTCCGCGAGTGCGCCGGGCAGCTGATGCGTTTCGCCAAGGAGAGCGGCACCGCGGTGGTCGTCGTCGGGCACGTGACCAAGGGGGGCGGCATCGCCGGCCCCAAGACGCTGGAGCACATCGTGGACACCGTGCTCTACTTCGAGGGCGAGACCACGCTCGACTACCGGCTGCTCCGGACGACCAAGAACCGCTTCGGCTCGGTGGACGAGCTGGGCGTCTTTTCGATGACCGAACATGGGCTCGTCGCGGTGCCGAACCCCTCGGCGGTCTTCCTCGCAGCGCGGGCCGATGGGATCAGCGGAAGCGCGGTCACGGCACTGATGGAGGGTACGCGTCCCGTACTCGTCGAGGTGCAGGCGCTCGCCGCCAAGTCGGGCTACGGCACGCCCCAGCGGGTCGCTACCGGGCTCGATCCCAAGCGACTCGCGGTGCTCCTGGCCGTACTCGAGCGACGGGCCAACACGTCCTTCGCGGATCTCGATGTCTTCGTGCAAGTCACGGGCGGTGTCCGGTTGAGCGAGCCAGGCGCCGACCTGGCCGTGGCGGCGGCCCTGGTGTCCAGCCTCTACAATCGGCCTGCCCCCACCGACGTCATCTTCCTCGGGGAGATCGGGCTGGGCGGCGAGATCCGACCCAGCGGCGCATTCGAGCGCCGCATTGCCGAGGCGGCCCGGCTCGGCTTCCGCCGGGTGTTCGGCTCCTCCCGGAGCGGCACGCAGGTGGCTGGAGTGGCGCTGGTGGGGCTCGACCACGTGGAGCAGCTGGTGCGCGCGCTTGCCGCGTGACGTGGGGGTGGTCGTCGTGGCCGCGGGGCGGGGTTCGCGCCTCGGCGGCGACACGCCGAAGCAGTATCAGCCCATCGGCGGCGTTCCGATGGTGCTGCGGGCTCTCCGTCCCTTCATCGCCCATCCCGACGTCGCGCGTGTGGTGCTCGTGCTGTCACCGGCGGACGCCGCGGCACCCCCGGAGTTCCTGCGTGAGCTCGGCGGTGCTGGGCTCCGGGTGGTGGCCGGGGGCGCCGGGCGCGCGGACTCTGTCGCCGCCGGGCTGGTCGCGCTTGGCCCGGAGTGCGTGACCGTGCTGGTGCACGATGCGGCGCGACCGTTCGTCGAGCGCGCGATCATCGACGCGGTGATCGCTCATGCCCGTGCGGGCGAGGGCGCGGTGGCGGCCGTCCGGGTGAGCGACACGTTGAAGGAGGCCGCCCCCGACGATCCCACCCGGGTGGGACGCACGGTCGCGCGCGACGGGCTCTGGCGGGCGCAGACGCCGCAGGGATTTCCTCGTGCGGTGCTCGAGCGGGCCTATGCCACCGCGGCGCATGAGGCCCGCGCCGCCCCCGACGATGCCTGGTTGGTCGAGCGGACCGGAGTGCCCGTTCGCCTGGTGCCCGATTCACCCCGAAACCTCAAGGTCACCACGCCGGAGGACCTGGCGCTTGCCGAGTTGCTTGCCGGGCGCGGCGGATGATTCTCCCGTTCCGGACCCCCGGCGAGATCGACGCGGCCATCCCGGTGGTCACCGCGCATCTCGCCGCCGACCGGCTGCTCGGATACCCCACGGAGACAGTGTACGGGCTCGGCTCCGCGGCCACCGTGACCGGGCTCGCGCGGCTGGCGCGGCTGAAGGGACGCCAACCCGGCAAGCCGTTCCTGCTGCTCGTCGCGAGCCGCCGGATGGCGGAGGAATGGGGGCTCGTGTTCACCGCGTCCGCCCGCGCCCTGTCCGACGCGTTCTGGCCCGGACCGCTGACGCTGGTGCTGCGCGGCGGCGAGGGCCGGCTTCCCGAGGAGCTCCGTGGGCCCGAAGGCGGGATCGCCGTCCGGCACACGTCCCATCGGGGCGTCGAGCGGCTGGTCGCCCGGAGCGGGCAACCGCTCACCTCCACGTCGGCCAACCGCCCGGGTGGTCCACCGGCCCCGGGGCCAGACCGGCTGGTCGAGCTGTTCCGCGACGAGGTGGATCAGGGGCTGCTGCTGGTGCTCGACGGCGGCGTGCTCGGCAACGTCCCGCCCTCGACTCTGGTGGACTGCACCGCAGCCGTGCCGCGGCTGGTGCGCGAGGGCGCCATCCCGCGTGGCGAACTGCGCCGGGCCGCCGGGCGGCTCGCGCCATGACTATGTTTCCGCCATGAGCACTCACGTCCTGTTCGTCTGCACCGGCAACACCTGCCGCAGCCCGATGGCCGAGGCGCTCCTGCGGGAGGCGGTCGCCGCGCGCGGCCTGGAGCAGGTGACCGTCTCGTCGGCCGGCACCGGCGCCTGGGACGGTGCGCCGGTGTCGGAGGGCGCGTACCTCGTCGGGCTGGAAAACGGGCTCGACCTCAGCGGACATGGCGCGCGCCTGCTCACGCGCGAGCTCGTACGCGGCGCCGACCTCATCCTCGTGATGTCGGGCCACCACTATGCGCGTGTCGCCGAGCTGGGCGGCGAGGACAAGGTCCACCTCCTTGGCGCCTACGCGGGGCGCGATGAGCGCCAGACCGAGGTCAGCGATCCGTTCGGTTCCGATCTCGCCGCCTACCGCGCCACCTTCGCCGACCTGCAGGAGCTGATCGGCGCAGTGGTCAGCCGGGTCGCCGGCACGGTGCGGTGATCGACGGCTCGACGCGCGTCTTCGCCGTTCTCGGCGACCCGGTCGCGCATTCCCTCTCACCGGCCATGCACAACGCCGCCTTCCGGGTCCTCGGGCTCCAGGCGGTGTACGTGGCGCTCCGTTGCGTTCCGGCGGACGTGGCCGGCCTGATGCGCGCCCTGTGCCGTGCGGGTGGGGGCGGCAACGTCACCGTGCCGCACAAGGAACTCGCGGCCCAGGTGGTTGATCGCCGGCAGGAGACCGTGGAGCGAGTTGGGGCCTGCAACACGTTCTGGGGCGAGGAAGGGACCTGCGTGGGCGACAACACCGACGTGCCCGGCCTCCTCGCCGCCCTGGACGATCTGGAGGCGCCGCCGGGCGGCTGGCTGGTGATCGGCACCGGTGGCGGCGCCCGGGCCGCGGTGGGCGCCGCCCGGGAGCGGGGCGCCCCAGTGTCCATCGCCTCACGCTCGGCTGACCGCCGCCGGAGGCTTGAGGAGTGGAGCTGCGGCCAGGGGGTCCAGCTGATCGAGGCCATGGACTGCGCGATCGTCCTCAATACCACCCCGCTCGGCCTCACTCCGCACGATCCGCTGCCGTTGGCGGCGCCCCCGCCCGGCGCGTCGGTGGCGCTGGACATGGTGTACGCCCCCGGCGAAACGGCCTGGGTCCGTGCCATGCGCTTGGCCGGGCTGCGCGCCGCAGACGGCCGGACGATGCTGGTGGCGCAGGGCGCCGCGGCGCTCGAGCGCTGGTTCCCCGGCATACGCGCGCCGGTCGAAGTGATGCGTGCTGCCGTCAATGCGCGGCTTCGCTGAGGCGCTCGCCGGAGTCGAGCGCTGGCTCCTGCCGCCCGCCTGCCTCCTGTGCGACGCGCCAGTGCCTCCGCGCCAGGGCGACGCGCTCGTGTGCGACCTGTGCCGCTCCCGGTGGCGGCCAGTCAGCCCACCCCTCTGCGTGCGCTGCGGCCAGCCGCAGTTCGCAGACCTGGGGTGTCGCCTGTGCGCTGGCTGGTCTTCGGGCCTGGACCGGGTGCGGAGCGCGGTGTGGCTCGAGGGCGGGGCCCGCGCGGCGGTGCACCGGCTCAAGTACGAAGGGTGGTGGAGGGTGGCCGGCGCACTCGCGGAGGCGATGCGGCGGCTGGAGCCATTGACCGGGCAGGTATCCTTGATACCGGTGCCGCTCGGCGCCCGCCGGTTTCGGGCGCGGGGCTACAATCAGTCCGAGTGCATCGCCGCCTCGCTCGGCCGCCTCACCGGGCTGCCCGTGCGCCCGGAGCTGCTGACGCGGCGCCGGGAGACGCGAACCCAGACGGCGCTCACCCCCGAGGCCCGGCAGGCCAACGTCGCCGGCGCGTTCCTGGCGCAGGGCGTGGGCGGACTGGCGTGTGTGCTGGTGGATGATGTCTTCACGACCGGCGCGACCCTCGCCGAGGCGGGAGCCGCGCTCCGGGCTGGTGGGGCCGCCCGGGTGAACGCGGTCACGTTTGCGCGAGCGGAGCCGCCGGTGACGCTGACCTAGGGAATCAACGAGGGAGAGACGATGGCAATTCGAGTAGGCATCAATGGCTTCGGCCGCATCGGGCGCAACGTCGTCCGGGCCGCTCAGGCGATGGGCGCGAAGGAGATCGACTTCGTCGCGGTGAACGACATCACGGACACGCGGACACTCGCCCACCTCCTCAAGTTCGATTCGGTGCACGGCCGCTTCCCCGGCGAGGTGGTGGCGGAGAAGGACGCCATCATCGTCGCCGGCGACGCGATGCGCGTGCTGGCCGAAAAGGACCCGTCGAAGCTCCCGTGGAAGGAGCTCGGCGTGGACGTCGTGCTCGAGTCCACGGGCCGGTTCACGGACCGGGACCAGGCGGCGCTCCACCTGCAGGGCGGGGCCAAGAAGATCATCATCTCCGCACCCGCCAAGAAGGAGGACATCACGATCGTGTACGGTGTCAACCACGAGGCGTACGACGCGGCCAAGCACCATATCATCTCCAACGCGAGCTGCACCACCAACTGCCTCGTGCCGGTGGTCAAGGTCATCCTCGACCGGTTCGGCTTCGTCAACGGCTTCATGACGACAGTGCATTCCTACACCAACGACCAGCAGATCCTCGACCTGCCCCACAAGGACCTCCGCCGGGCGCGGGCGGCGGCGCTTTCCATCATCCCGACGACCACCGGCGCGGCCAAGGCCACCTCGCTCGTCATCCCGCAGGTCAAGGGCAAGATCGACGGCGTGGCGCTCCGGGTGCCGACGCCGGACGTATCCGTGGTCGCGCTGAGCTGCACGGTGGAGAAGGCCACCTCGGCGGACGAGGTGAACACCGCCTTCCGCGAGGCGGCCAAGGCCGGCCCGCTCAAGGGCGTGCTCGCGGTGAGCGACGAGCCGCTGGTGTCGGTGGACTACATCGGAACGTTGCAGTCCAGCACCGTGGACGCGCTCTCGACCAACGTCGTCGCCGGCACGCTCGTAAACGTCACCAGCTGGTACGACAACGAGATGGGCTACTCCGCGCGCTGCGTGGACCTGCTGCGCTACGTGGGGCAGCGCCTATGAAGCGCACGCTCGAGGCCCTCGACCCCGCCGCGGTCGAGGGCAAGCGGGTGCTCGTTCGGGTGGACTTCAACTGTCCGATCAAGGACGGTGCGGTCACCGATAACACGCGCATCCGGGCGGCACTCCCGACCATCAAGTACCTGCGTGATCGGGGAGGCCGGGTGGTGCTTCTCTCCCATCTCGGGCGGCCGAAGGGCGGGCCGGATCCGAAGTACTCGATGCAGCCCGTCGTCCGCGAGCTCGAGCGGCTGCTCGGCGCGCCCGTGACCTTCCTGCCCGATCCCATCTCGGAGGCCGCGGTCACGGCCACCCGGCGCCTCCCGCGCGGCGGCGTCGCCGTCGGCGAGAACACGCGGTTCTATCCGGGGGAAGAGCAGAATGACCGGGCGCTCGCCGCGCGGTTTGCCGCGCTGGGCGATTTCTACGTGAATGACGCCTTCGGCTCGGCGCACCGCGCGCACGCGAGCACCGAGGCAGTGGCCCGGATCCTCAAGCCGGCCGTCTCCGGATTCCTCATGCAGCAGGAGCTCCGCTATCTCGGCGAGGCGCTGCGCCAGCCGAAGCGCCCGTTCGTCGCGGTGCTCGGCGGTGCCAAGATCAGCGGCAAGATCGACCTCATCGAAGCACTGCTGCCCAAGGTGGACGCCATTCTCCTCGGCGGCGCGATGGCCTGCACGTTCTTCCGGGCCATGGGGCTGGAAACCGGCAACTCGCTCGTGGAGGAGGACCGGCTCGAGCTGGCGCGGCAGCTCATGGCCAAGGCTGGCGCCAAGCTCGTCCTTCCGTCCGGCGCGGTGATCGCCCAGAAGCTCGAGGCGGGGGTGGAGACCCGCGCCGTGGCGCGGGACGCGATCCCGCCGGGCTGGGCCGTGTTCGACATCGACCCCGCCACGGAAGCGGACTTCGCGGCGCGAATCGGCGGCGCGGGCACGGTCGTCTGGAACGGACCGATGGGCGTCTTCGAGACACCGCCGTTCGACCACGGGACGCTGGCGGTGGCGCGGGCGATGGCCGACGCGACGTCGAAGGGCGCCGTCACCGTCATCGGCGGCGGCGACTCGGCCGCGGCCGTGGCCCAGGCGGGGCTGGCCGACCGTATCACGCACGTTTCGACGGGTGGCGGCGCGTCGCTCGAGTTTCTCGAGGGCAAGGATTTGCCGGGCGTCGCCGCGCTCGACGAGGTCTGAGCCATGGCGCGTCCCCTCATCTATGCGGCCAACTGGAAGATGAATCACGGGCCCCGGGCCGCGCGGGCGTTCATGGAGCGCTTTCTCTGCGTGACCGCCCCGGTTGCCGCCCGTAGCCTCTGGTTCTTTCCGCCGGCCGTGTCCCTGACGGCGGTCAGCGAGGCGGCGGGCTCCCGGCTTGACGTCCTCGCGGGTGCACAGAACGTCCATTGGGAGCCAAAGGGAGCCTTCACCGGCGAACTCTCCCTCGCGATGACGCAGGAAGCCGGGGCCAAAGTGGCGCTGATCGGCCATTCGGAGCGGCGGCACCTGTTCGGCGAGACGGACGACCATGTGGCCCGGAAGACGGTCGCGACCCTCAAGGCCGGAATGGTCCCTCTGGTCTGTCTCGGGGAAACCCTGGCGGAGCGGGAGGGCGGGCGCACGGAGCACGCCATCCTCCGCCAGCTCGAGCCGCTACTCGACAAGCTGCCCAGCGACGACTGGGCCCGCGTGGTCATGGCCTACGAGCCCGTATGGGCGATCGGCACGGGACGCAACGCCACCCCGGACGACGCCGCCCAGGTGCACGAGCTCATCCGCTTCACCGTCGGCCGCCACGGTGTGCCGAGCCGGGTGCCGATTCTCTATGGCGGGAGCGTCAACGTCGGAAACGTGCTCTCGCTGCTCGCCAGGCCGGAGCTCGATGGGGTGCTCGTGGGTGGCGCCAGCCTGGAGGCCGATGGTTGGGC
>Ga0209798_10000325_pt1 | contig 27797 bp, 24 predicted proteins | sample DOMMetBare3Fresh_FD_187475 | JGI IMG/M metagenome (GOLD analysis project Ga0209798, IMG submission 187475) | Wetland sediment microbial communities from St. Louis River estuary, USA, under dissolved organic matter induced mercury methylation -... | ecosystem: Environmental > Aquatic >... | reverse complement strand
CAGGATCACATCCTTTAGGACACGCCGGGCGTCCTCGATATCAGCAAGAGTAACGGTCATAGCTTGGCGGAATTATAAGGCAAGCGTGTCAGTATCCCAAGCGTGATTACGATTCCACAGCTATATCTACCACCCCGTCTGCCGAAACGGCAGCCACCCCTCCTTTCCAGGCGGGGAGCATAAGACACGAATTGTGATATATTTGCAGTGAATACAGATACGGAGGCAATCATGGAAATTTTTGGTGTCGGGGCAATTTTTCTAATTTTTTTGGGTATCGCGCTTTTGACCGTCGCATGGAAAACGATCAAGATCGTTCCGCAATCTAGTGTTTTGTTGATCGAGCGGCTCGGACGATTTCATCGGCTTGCGGCAAGCGGCCTGAATATTATCGTCCCGTTTTTTGAATCGCCGAGAGCCGTGTATTGGACAAACGCGCGACCCGGGGTGACTTTTATCGACCTTCGCGAGCAGTTTATCGATCTGCCGCCACAGTCGGTTATCTCTCGCGATAACGTGATGATGGGCGTTGATTCGGTTGTCTATTGGCAAGTGACCGACCCGATCAAGGCAACATATGAGGTTAACGATCTCGTCGGTTCGATCGTGCAGTTGACCTTTACCGGAATGCGATCGGTTATCGGCAAACTCGATCTCGACCACACTCTCTCGTCGCGTGACCAGATCAACAACGAACTAAGAATGATCTTGGACGAGGCAACCGACAAATGGGGCGTTAAAGTCACCCGCGTCGATATCAAGAACATCACACCGCCCGAGGATGTCCGCATCACGATGGAAAAACAGATGACAGCCGAGCGTAACCGGCGTGCATTGATCCTGACCGCCGAGGGCGACAAGCAGGCCGCGATAACCCGTGCCGAGGGCGAAAAGCAGGCTGCGATCACGCGTTCGGAGGGCAACAAGCAATCCGCTATCCTCGATGCTGAAGGCGCAGCACAAGCCCGCCTGACTAACGCGACCGCCGAGGCCTCAGCAATAGCACAGATCACCGGTGCGATCGGTGACCGCGGCAAGACCGCACAGTATCTGCTGACGACCCGATACGTCGATTCGATGCGGGACATGGCGAAAACACAGAATTCTAAAGTTATATTTATGCCGATGGAAACATCAGCCGCACTCGGCGCAGTCGGTGCATTTAAGGAAATTCTCGCCGCAACCGGCGAAGGCGCTGCTGAATTGCCAAAGCCGCCACGTTCGCCCAGGGAATTGGAGAAATAAAATATGTTGAAAGTAATCGGAATTATCTTGATCTTGGCCGTTGCGGCTGTTGTCGGAGCGGCCTACAAATACGGTTTTATAATGAACCCGTCGCCGTCCGAACCGACAAAGGAAAAGTCTATGTACGAATTCACAATGAAAAACATAGACGGTCAGGACGTCAAACTCGACACCTATAAGGGCAAAGTCGTGATGATCGTCAATGTTGCCAGCAAATGCGGTTACACGCCTCAATACGAAGGTTTGCAGGCATTGTACGAAAAATACGGAGATCAGGGTTTTGTCATTCTCGGCTTTCCGGCGAATAACTTTATGGGCCAGGAGCCGGGTACCGAAGCCGAGATCAAAGAATTTTGTTCGACTAAATATCGCGTCACGTTCCCGATGTTTGCCAAGCTATCGGTTGCCGGCAAGGATCAGCATCCGTTTTACGCTTTCCTGACGAACAAAGAGTCAAATCCAAGCTTCGGCGGCGAGATATCTTGGAATTTTAATAAGTTCCTCACCGATCGAAACGGCAAGGTCGTTGCCCGGTTTGGCTCGAAAGATGCGCCTGAAAGCGACGCTGTGAAAGCCGCGATCGAAAAGAATTTAGCGACTCAATAGCCTACTTATTAGACTCGGCCTCGCCGTTCATCGGCCCGAAAGCTGATTGAGTCAAATGTCGACGGCATGTGCCGACCGTCTGAAATCACGACGTAATTTTTCAACTAACGCGACAGCCTGTCTTCGAGGCGCGTCTGGACTTTCGATAGCTGCAAATATTCGCCTGCCATTCATTTTGCTTACGATTTTACTCATTGCTAAACTCTTGAACAAAAGATGAAGATTGTCTACGCAATTAGTGTTTTACTTTTGATCATCGTTGTGTCGGTCGGCGGGATCGCGTTTTGGCTATTCCGCGAGCTAAATGCGGCCCACGAGCACACGAAGGCCGCCGAGTACATCAAGATAGAAAAAGGTTCGACGCCAAAAGAGATCGTTTCTCAACTTAGCGACGCGGGCATCATATCGAGCTATGCCGCGACGATGGTCTATTTGCGGACTCTTGGTGACAGCAGCAAACTCCAGGCCGGCGAGTATCAGTTCCCTTCGCCAATCTCGCCGCTTCAGGTTCTTAAAACCCTTGAAAAAGGTGAGGAACGGACCATAAAGCTGACAATTCCGGAGGGCTTTACGCGATTCGACATCGCAAAACGCATTGCCGACAAGTTTCCTCAGGATCCGCCGGTCGATGACAAGGCAATATTCGCTATGATGGACGATGTGTCGCTTATCCGCGACATTTCGCCGTCGGCCAAGAATCTCGAGGGCTACATGTACCCAACGACGTACAATTTGCCAAGGGAATCCAAACCGGCCGATGTCATAAAACGAATGGTCGACGAGTTTCGCAAATTCTGGAAGCCCGAATGGAACACCCAGGCACAGTCGCTCGGCCGCACACCGCACGAGATCGTTACGATCGCATCGATGATCGAAACAGAGACGGCGGTTGAATCCGAACGCCCGACCGTCGCTGGTGTCATCAACAATCGACTGGCTAGGAACATCCCGCTCGGAATTGATCAAACGAACGTATATATAGCCAAAATGATGGGTCGCTGGGAGGGTACCATTAACAAGAGCGACCTTGAGGTCGATTCGCCCTACAACACCCGAATCAAGACAGGCATACCGCCGGGACCAATCTCTTCTGTATCGGAAAGTTCGATCAAAGCAGCACTTAACCCTACGCCGAGCAACTTCCTGTTTTACGTTAGGAATGTTGATGTAAATGATGGATCACATTGGTTTTATGCATCCGCAGCAGATTTTGAAAAAGGGAAAGCGAAATATCAACAATGGCTGGAGAAGGAACGTCAGGAAGAGCGCTCTAAAGCGGCGAATACGTCTCAATGATAAAGCTACTCGCCCTAGATCTTGACGGCACAACCCTAGATTCGCGAGGGCAGATATCGGATGTCAATCGTGCGGCGATTCGCGCGGCTGAGGAACGCGGTGTTTTGGTCACGATCGCCACAGGCAGACGTTTTCGCGACGCGCAACCGGTCGGGCTCGATCTGACGTTAAATGCACCCCTGATCACCCATAACGGAGCTTTATTGAAGTATTCGGACTCGGAAGAAGTGGTTTCGTGTTCCCTGCTTTCGACCGAAACAAGCCTCGAGATCGTCCGTGTCGGCAAGGATTACGGCGGCGACGCTTTGGTGAGTACCGACCCAAGAGGACGCGGCACACTGCTATACGATCGTGTTTCCGCTGATAATATTCCGCTTAAGAAATATCTCCGGTGGTCGGAGACGCTTCACGGGGTTGAAATTGGTCGTGACGGCGTCGAACATGTTCAGAGACTTGAAGATATTCTCTACGAACACGAGATAGTTCACATCTCTTTTTCCGGCGGCTGTGACGCGATGAGTGCGATGTTATCGGTGCTCGGTCGCGAATTGGGTAATACAGTAACGATTCTGCCGACTATTTACCCACACCTCGATTTTACGCTGATCGACATTCTTCCGGCCGACGCTTCGAAGGGACACGGCGTGGCCGAACTTGCCCAATTAAGCAACTTATTGCCGGAGAATGTGATGACCATCGGCGACAATTTTAACGATCTCGAAATGCTCGAATACGCCGGAACGGCTGTTGTAATGGGAAACGCCGATCCGAGTTTGCTCGAACGGGAAGAATTTTATACAACTTTAAGTAATGACGAAGGCGGCGTGGCCGCGGCGATCGAACGTTTTATCTTGAATCAGGAGAATAATTAGTGGCAAACAGAATTGCAGTTTTAGAAACGAATAAGGGAACGATCAAATTCGAGCTTTTAGAGGCCGATGCCCCTAAAACGACCGAGAACTTCCGGCTTCTTGCCGGAAAGAATTACTACGACGGCGTTATTTTTCACCGCGTGATACCTAATTTTATGATCCAGGGCGGCGATCCGCTTGGCGAAGGTTACGGCGGCGAATCGGCGTGGGGTGGCAAGTTTGACGATGAGATCGATCGCAGCTCTCCGCTGTATGCCGGTATTTACGACAAGGGCACCGTCGCGATGGCTAATTCGGGCCCAAACACCAATGGCTCGCAGTTCTTCATAATGCACATCGATTATCCGCTGCCGCCGAGCTATACGAAATTCGGCAAGCTGATCGAGGGGCAAGACGTGGTTGACGCCATCGCATTGGTGAGCCGAAACGGAAACGATAAGCCGAACGAACCAGTCGTGATGGAAAAGGTCTATATCGAGGATGCCGCAGCCTGATGCGAGCCGTCGTTCAGCGTGTTTCGCATTCGAAGGTCTCGGTTGGCGATAGACTAGTCGGTGAGATTGGTCGCGGCTTGCTGGTCCTTATCGGTGTGACGCATGACGACGACCAACAGGCTGCCGACTATTTAGTCGATAAGATCGTTAATCTGAGGATTTTTGACGATGCGGACGGTAAGATGAATTTATCGCTTCTCGATTCGGGCGGAGATATGATGGTGGTATCACAGTTTACGCTTTACGGCGACACGCGTGGCGGGCGGCGTCCGTCTTTTATTGCTGCTGCACCGGGCAGTGAGGCGATGAGCCTTTACGAACACTTTGTTGCAAAGGCTAGAGAGAGTATAAGCAACGTCAGCACCGGTGAATTTGGTTCAATGATGGACGTCGAGCTGGTCAACGACGGCCCCGTTACTATTATCCTGGACAGTGAAAAGACGATTTAATATGAGATATTTTGTAGTTCTTTTGGTTATGTTAGCTTCGATCACCGCTCTTTCTTGCGGCGATAACAAAACTGGCAATGCAAAAACGGGCGCCAATGCTGAGGTTAGAAAGGGCGTGACGCCGGTTGCCGATCCTGAGATCGCTGTGATCGAAATGGAGAATGCATCGGCGTACGGGACAATAAAGATGGAGCTTTATTCCAATATCGCTCCGAAAATGGTTGCGCGATTCAAGGAACTCGCTAAAGAAGGCGTCTATGACGGCGTGACTTTTCATCGCATTAACGCGTCTGTGATCCAGAGCGGAGACCCGCTCTCTAAAAATAGCAACCCTACCGACGATGGCACGGGAAAATCGGACAAACCAAACGTCGAGGCTGAATTCTCGGATATACCGTATGACACCGGCATTGTTGGCGCGGCTCGCGGTCAGGAGAACAATTCGGCGAATTCGCAGTTTTTTATTACGCTCAAGCGCGAATCGGGATTTGATAATCGCTATACGATATTTGGGAAGGTAATAGAGGGAATGAATAATGTGCGAACGATCTCCGGTGTCCAACCAAAAGAGGGCGAGCGCCCGGTCGAGGCCGTCAGGATCAAGCACATTTCGATCGTTCCGCGTTAAGAAATGAGGTGATATAATTCTGGTATATGCTCGCGTAGCTCAGTGGATAGAGTGCTTCCCTCCGAAGGAAGAAGTCGCAGGTTCAAATCCCGCCGCGAGTATTCATTTGATCGAAAAAGGGCGTCCGATTGGGCGCCCTTTTACCGTTAAATCAACTCACAAATACCCTATCTGATCTTCAGCATCGGATCACCCAACAAAACCCACGAAAATCGCACATCCGTGCCCGATGGCAGGACTGATTTCGCGTCTCGTATAAGGTCGCCCATGCGGGTGATATTGCCGGCTGCAACTTGACTGTAGAAACGGCTTGCCATTGCAAGCTGGACATCAGGGGTTGTCGACCCCGACGAGGCCCAAGACACGACCGATCCACCGTTCTGAGCAAAGAGCAACCTCTCGGCAATGCATGAATCTGATTCTCTGGGCCTCATGAAGTAGCCATTAAGACAGGTCAACATCGTGAAGATCGACTGATTGTTTACGTTCGTCAATTGCGGAACATTATTAATGCTAAAAAAGCCAGTCGAGGCCCACAAACCAGCTGAACCGTGGCCCGCATAATTGACAATGTACTTTCCGGTATTCAACCCGTTCATCAGATTCGTCTGAGCATTCGGGTCCAGAACGAATTCATTCGGTGGAGGCATCCCCCGGCCTACCATCGTCGCCGGTGGCATGGGAAGCGGCAATAGCAAGTCCCGCAAATATTCGCTCACAAGACGAAAATCGAAACCATTCGGCACATCATATGCAAAGAGGGCTCCCCGACTGAGAGCAGTCGTTGCGTTAGCCTCAAATGCCATCGTTTTATTTAGCGACAGGGTAATAGCTGTGCCGGTTCGCGCAGAAATTCTTCCGATTGACATTTCCGCCAAACCGTCATTGTCAAAATCCGCAAGTGCCTCATCGCTACCCGTTTCTTCGTAAGCGGTATCGACAAATTTCATCGGAACCATGTCGAAACTTCCGTTGCCTTCGTAATTTCTGGGGTCATACGAACCGTCGCCCATCAGCAGTACGTATTGGGGTTGGGTTTGCCAGTTATTAAACGCATAATCCAAGAAACTATTGATCGATGCTGAGCCGAGCACGCCGTAACCAAATTCATCGAAAACATCAGCCACGTCAACAACCTTAACTGTAAATCCCTGACCGCGTCTATAATTTGCCCACGATTCCGCGGCCGCTAAGAAATCAGGCGCGGAGTGTGAAATGATGATCAGGTTTGCATTGTTGCCGACGGTCGCGAGCGTAGACGGATTGTTTGCCGTTACCGACGGCGCTTGCAGCAGGCCAGAATCTTCGACGCCATAAGTTACCATGGCCCGGCTGGACGGCAACTTTGCGGTGAATGTCCCCCCATTTTGATCGATCGGGAAATTGGTCAGCAGTTGCGGGCTGCTATCGTACGTCGTATCAAATATACGGAAGTTCGGCGACGTAAAGCCCGTAACCTCTACACGACGGTAACCGGGCGTAAAGAACGAGACTTTGTTCTGATCGGCTTGGTACTTCCGGGCATATTGAACCGTGATCGAATCGAAAAGGCTTAGATCGCCAGCATTCAGCGATGTCAATTCGAGAGCATTGGTTCCTTCGACAAGAAAATTCGACGGAATTGTGTATGTCCCAGAAAAACTGTCTTCGCCCGATCCTGAAATCGATGTCAGTTGATGGCCATTGACCTTCAGCCCGACTAGATGCGAATTATTGGAAAAGCCTTTCATCGTGACCGTTATTCTCGCATCCGGCGATCCGAGGTCAACTCCAGTCAGGTCAAACGGGACATTAGTGGGGGACGAGAAAACGACACGGCCCCAAAAATTATCTTCGCTGCCATTTAGGAACGAACTAACATAACTAACTCGTTCCTTTTTCTCAGCGACAACCGGATAATTAACCGACGTTACGCTGCCGCCAATAGGTCTGACAACTCGGGTTTGTATCCGTTTGCCCGGCACGGTGTCCGAAATTAAATAGTACACCCGAGTATCGCTCTCGCGGGTGTCGATACCTCTGCCATAAAATTCAATGTACTGATTGCCTGCCCCGACTATTATTGCCTGCTCGACGCCCTCCATATAGAGGCGCCAGTTCGCTGAATCACTGCCAATCGGAAACCCAGCGGTCTGGAGTTCGGTTGTAGTGACGCGATAAAACCCCTCTTTCTTTACGCCAATTTTTGCACCGGGCTGTGAAACAACCCATCGATGTGTCGCCAGATCCGGTGTCTGCAGAGACACCCTAACCGCCTCCTGCAGATCCTTGGTTAACGCCAAGTCCCTCTTTTCAATATTGCCGTTACTGGCCGACCGAATGTTGATCGTTTCATTTGTGAATTTTGTCCCAACGGCAGGCGTCTGCAGTCGACGTCCATCGATCCCCAAACTCTCGACAACATAAGTTGCCCCAAACCCACCCTGGGGGTCATAGACCTCGTATGCTTCACCATACGCAATTTGCTTTCGGGATTTTCCAAATGAACCCAAAGTCATCACGGGATCGACGAGTTCCAGGCCGGTCTTTCCGATTCGGTAAACGAAAAAGCCCGCGTTTCGGTTCTCAGCCTTCATTTGCCACCTGATCGTTGCTCCGTCACCATTAGTAAATGCCTCAAACTTTTCAAATTGAGTGCGTTCCCCAACGATGCGGCTGATCTTGCTCGTTCTTCCCTTTTGGGCAAAGGTCGGAATAAAAGCTGAGAGTACAAGAGTAAACAACAAGGCAATCGATACAGTTCTTTTCATTCTATTTCTCCGGAGAAAGCGATACCGTTAGTCGCGTAACACGGTAATTTATCATCTATCGACTAATTTTACAAGACAATTTAGCTTACAAGTTGACGCAGGACATATGGCAAAATACCGCCATTCTTATAATATTCGATCTCAATGGGCGTATCGATCCGCAATGTGAGTGCCACCTGTTCAGTTTCACCGTTCGCACGGGTAACGCTGAGCGTCGCGTCCTGCATAGGCCTCACATCCGAGCCTTCGAGGCCCGTCAGATCAAATGTTTCCGTCCCATCGAGACCGAGAGTTTGAGCCGACTGGCCGTCCTTAAATTGAAGCGGTAAAACGCCCATTCCGACCAAATTCGAACGATGAATGCGTTCGAAGGATTCAGTAACCACAGCTTTTACGCCCATCAATGCCGTACCCTTAGCCGCCCAGTCGCGGGAACTGCCGGTTCCATATTCCTTACCTGCAAATATCATTAGCGGTGTGCTTTCAGCTCGATATTGGACAGCGGCATCATATATGCTCATTTCTTCACCATCGGGTTGATGCTTTGTAAATCCGCCCTCAACGGGCGCGACCATCGTGTTCTTGATTCGCACATTTGCAAAAGTTCCCCGAAGCATAACCCGATCGTTTCCACGACGCGACCCGTACGAATTAAAATTCTCCGGAGCAACACATTGTTCCTGTAAATAAAGTCCCGCCGGCGAATTGGGCTTGATTGCACCCGCTGGTGAAATATGGTCGGTCGTGACTGAGTCGCCGAATATCGCCAACGCCCTTGCTCCATAAAAGTCGGAAAAGCTGCCTACTTCCATCGAAAAGTTCTCGAAAAACGGCGGCTCCTGAATATAAGTCGACTCCGAATCCCACTCATAGATCTGGCCAACACTCGATTCGATACTGTTCCATAAGGGATTTTGCTCCGCAAATTCGGAATACAGTCGACGATAGGTTTCAGGATCAAAAGCGGTCTGAAGATACTCTTTGACCTCGTCTAACGATGCCCAAATATCTTTGAGAAAAACATCGTTACCGCCGCTGTCTTGCCCGATCGGATGCAAATAAACATCGCGCACCACAGTTCCCGCGAGTGCATATGCGACAACAAGCGGAGGTGACATAAGGAAATTCGCTTTCACGTTTTGATGAACGCGAGCCTCGAAGTTTCGATTGCCGGACAGCACGGATGCGACAATAATATCGTTCTCGACGATTTCCTCCTCGATAGCCGGATCGAGCGGGCCGGAGTTTCCAATGCAGGTTGTACACCCATATCCGACAAGGTCGAACCCGATCTTATTCAAATATGGCTGCAGGCCGGTCTTCTCGAGATACTCGGTAACAACGCGGGAACCGGGAGCGAGCGAGGTCTTGACGTAAGGCGGGACCTTCATTCCTTTCTCAACCGCCTTTTTAGCAACAATTCCAGCCGCGATCATTACCGCCGGATTCGATGTGTTAGTACACGATGTGATCGCGGCGATCAATACATCGCCGCTGCCAATGTTTGTGTTAACCGTGGGTGTTTCGGACTCGTCATAATCTACGCGACTGGGAGTTGGCCGATTATTGACCATTTCGATCTCGGTGTGGACGTTTGTATTATCGGGTGAGACTGTATCGTGAATCGACTCGGGTATTGACTTGGCGCTTTGCTCGCCGCCGCCCTCGACAATGCCCGACGGGTGCGAACCGACTACGACATTAAAACGCTTTTCCAGATCTTCCGGCAGTTTTCCGTAACCGCCATCTGCGACCGGCATCGTGAAAAGCTCTATAAACCTATCATCGAGATTCGAAAGTTCTATCCGGTCCTGCGGCCTTTTCGGCCCCGCGACAGATGGATTAATGGTTTCGAGGTTAAGTTCGAAAACCGTTGTGTAATCGACATCACCCTCCATTGGAATTCCAAACATCTGCTGCGCCGCATAGTAATTTCTGATCGTTTCAATATGTTTCGCAGTGCGTCCGGTGTTCGCAAAATATTCGAGTGTTTTTTCGTCGATCGGGAAAAAACCCATCGTTGCGCCATATTCAGGAGCCATGTTCGCGATGGTCGCCCGGTCGGTCGCGTTAAGGGCGGCTGTGCCTTCCCCAAAAAATTCAACGAACTTGCCAACGACGTTTGCCTTGCGAAGCATTTCGGTGATCCTCAAGACAAGATCCGTCGCCGTTGAGCCCTGCGGCAGTTCGCCGGTTAAATTTACGCCCACGACATCGGGCGTTAAAAAGTAAACGGGTTGGCCCAGCATTCCCGCTTCCGCCTCGATACCGCCGACACCCCAGCCGACGATGCCCAGACCGTTGATCATCGTCGTATGCGAATCGGTGCCAACCAGCGAATCGGGAAAATATACGCCTTCACGCTCAAAAACGCCTTTTGCGAGATATTCGAGATTGACCTGATGTACGATGCCAATTCCTGGCGGCACAACGCTGAATCCGCTAAACGCTTGAGTTCCCCACTTCAAAAAGCGATAACGCTGGTCATTACGCTTAAATTCCATCTCCATATTGCGCCGGTAAGCATCTTCGGAGCCCGCATAATCGACTTGTACCGAGTGGTCAATGACCAGATCAACCGGGACGAGCGGCTCGATCACACCAGGGTCCTTACCCATACGCTGCACGGCAGAGCGCATTGCGGCGAGATCAACGAGCAGCGGCACGCCTGTAAAATCCTGCAAAATCACACGCGCGACGACAAAAGGAATCTCCTCAGTTCGTTCCTCGGTCGCCTGCCACGAGGCCAGAGCCCGAACGTTTGCTTCGCTAACCTTTTTTCCGCCGTCGAAATTGCGGAGCACTGATTCGAGGACGATCCGAATCGAAACCGGAAGCCGCGAAACGCTGCCCAAACCTGCATTTTCAAGCTGCGGGAGCGAATAATAAATGCCATCCGCGCCGGCGCCGGTTGTAAATGTTTGCCGTGTATTAAAGAGATCGTGTGTCATAGGGGTGTGTTCGAACATTTGACTGACACACTATTTTAAAAACCCTATCGGCCAAGGTCAAGGAACGTATCGATTTGCCGCTCTCGATTTTGCGATTCGACGACTCAACGTTGTATAATTGCGGCTTGAAGTTCAGCAAGGCGCCTTCGTCTATCGGTTAGGACGCTAGGTTCTCAACCTGGAAAGAGGGGTTCAACTCCCCTAGGCGCTACCAATACTTATGATCGTAACCACGGGCATTGAGGTTCAGGGAAAGCAGATCGCTGAATACCTCGGCGTAGTTCGCGGAATCGTCGTCCGCGCGACTGGAATTGGTCGCGGGATTGTCGGCGGCTTAAAATCCATCGTGGGCGGTAATATCGAGGAATGGTCCGTAGTTTGTGAGGAAGCCCGAAAGGAAGCATTTAACCGAATGGTGCAGCATGCTCATGAGGTAGGCGCAGACGCGATTATCGGCATGCGATACGACGCGACAGAGTTTTCGCAAGGCGCGACTGAGGTTCTGGCGTACGGCACGGCCGTTAAGTTAGGTTAGATCGAACGATGATGGACGACAAAGTGAGGTGCCAGAGTTGCGGAATGCCGGTCGCGGACGAATTTAAGAACTACGGCACTGAATCTGACGGTTCGCCTGCGAGCGAATATTGCACGTTCTGCTATCAGAATGGTGCATTCACTAAACCACTGCAGACCGTCGATGAGATGGTACAAAGTTCGATCGATTTTATGACTGCGAACCTCGGCTTTGACCAGGAACAAGCCTCCCAAATGTCGAACGACGTTATCCCCAAACTCAGACGCTGGAACTAGAAGATCGGCGGCTTTCCGTTCCTTCCGACGCGCAGGTCCGAGAGCCATCGGTACAATGAACTCTTCAAACGCCCCGGCGCAGTAAATTCGGTGATCCCAACTGTTTTCCTTGGCTTTCCGTCGCGAAGCACCAACGTCATCTCGCTCAGCATCTTTACCTCGAAAAATCCTGACTGGATTATCTTTTGCGGCTTTACCCGCAGCCGAATATTGTCACTTGAAAGTAACGAGATCCGTCTCGGTACCTTTAGTCCGAAGGGCCTGCGTGTCGAAAATTGTAATTCGGTATTCATCGCCCGCGAATGTAGTGAGCCGTCTCTAACGAGGAATAACTGCGCTTCATTTTCCGCTACTTGTTTGCCTGGGAGAAATTGGAAGATGGCCGTAGAATCCACAAAATGAGCGCGTCCCCACCAACGCGGCCCAACGGCCTCTTCGAGAGAAAGCGAGCTGCGAAAATGATCGTGATACCCCGAACCTCTAAAATGTATTACCTTTCGCGTCTTGCCGCTGCGGCCGATGAGCGTGATCCTTCCGCTTACGTCCGATCGAGGCGCGACTATGTTCCAAGAGGCTTGGGCGGATTCACCGCTTTCCGCCGGTTCTAAAAAGTCGGCTTCGACCGAAAGCCATTCAAGCTCCGCAATTATGCGCCGCTTACCCCGGGTCAAAGAATCGATTTTCACAAAATAGCCGGAACCATACTCGGCCTCGTCAACCCGGAACGACGAATCGCCGACAACACATTCTATTTTTGTCTTGCTGGCGGAAAATCTGTCCGCCGCGTATTCGTTCACTGATCGCAGTATCGCTTGTCCATCGACCGAATAGGTTAGCGAAAAAGTCGGAAACCGTAGGCCCGTGGCTGTTGGTTGGCCATCTTCAAGATCGTGATTTTGAAAATACTGTGATGAAAATGGGTAATTGTCGTAAAAGTCGATCGTGAGAGCCTCACGGCCGTCATCCGAAAGAGCGTCGAAATGCCATGACTCAAAAGCGTTATGACCGGTTTCGCCGTGCCATACGTCGTCTTTCAGACTTGAAGAAAATGCAACCGATTTTGCACAACTCCCTTTTTGGATTTCAGACGTTTGCATGTATTTATTAAACCGTAACCAAGCAAAATCGACTTCAGAATCGCAGAAACTAAGAATTATGGCAAACTTTAGGCAGAAAAATGAATCTTTATCGATGAGAAATCTCTTCCCCATTCTGATCAACTAGGAGACACTATGAAGATCTTTACAACGGCCATTTTGTTTGGACTGATCGCGGTTGCCGGTTTGTTCACGACCGGGTGCCCGGATCGCAAGAGCATCGCCGACATCGAGGCCAATCCCGGCAAGTATCAAAATAAAGAAGTCGTAATTGCCGGTGTTGTAAAAGACAGCTACGGCATTTCGATACCCGGCACTCGATTCGGGGGCGGCGCATACAAAGTAGATGACGGAACCGGTTCGATCTGGGTCTTCGTCTCTGACGGCAGCGTTCCGTCGAAAGGAGCCCAGGTCGGCGTGAAGGGTGTCGTCGAAACGGGCGTTAGCTGGAAGGGACGCAATTACGGTCTAGGAATGTACGAAAAAGAGCGGCGTTACAAGAAACGGTAGTTCGCGCGTTCCGATTTGAGTGTTAAGATTGGGCGGCTGGCTTTTAGGTAGCCGCTCATTTTTATGGACGCTGTTTTATCGGCATTTGACCGCGAATTCCGCACGCTCGATGCACGTTCGCGCATGCTTTTGAACCAGATCGCCGACGACCAACTTTTTGCCAAACCTCGTGAGATCGCGAATTCGATGGCCGCGTTTTCGTGCGGTGAGTACATTCTTCGTTCGGCTGCGATGGTCGAAAAAACGTTTGGCGGCATCACGACACGGCTGTGGGATGACCCGTTTGAGTGGACCCTGCCGGAAAAATTGTCAGGCGTGTCGAGCATTTTGCTATACCTTGACGAAGTTGAAAATACACGACGCAAGGGATTTTCGTTCTTCACAGCTGACTCCGACCTGCAACGCGAGATTCCCGCTCCTGAGCGTCTCCGCCCGATCATCGACATTCTGCTCGAAACGCTGACTTTAGCCGCACATTTTCAGGGCCGCGCGTTCGCTGTGTTCCAAATGATATCGGACAAGAAACTACCGCGTTTATAAAATCGTTGCATTACGAACTTTTTCGTGTAAGAATTCGTTTAGATTTTGGTCTGACGGTTTTATCGGAGCGCTCAAAATGCATTGCCCAGGCTGCGGCCAGCAGCAAATATCTAACGAGACAAAATTCTGCTCGCGGTGCGGACTGCCTTTGGGTATTGTTGCCGAGGTGCTGATGCATGGCGGATTCCTGCCGCAACTTGCCCAGCTAAATCAAAAAAAGAAATTCTTTACAAAAAAGAACGGAGTTGTTTTCGGTGCGTTTTGGTTCATTTTTTTCACGATGTTCTCAACCGCATTTTTGGGAATTTTGGGCGCTCCGGATGAATTGATAGGCATTATCGCGGTCACCGGCGTTTTTGGTGCGATGATGATCGTTTTAGCCGCACTTGTTTTTCTGCCAAGCTCAAAGATGCCAATGCAAGGATTCCCACAATTCCAGGCTCCACAGCTGCCGCTGACCCATGCTGATGATCGAGCCGCGTTACCGCCGCAGCAGTCTATTCCAACGTCCGTCTATGCTCCGCCGCAGGCCGGTAGCTGGCGAGACACCAACGACCTTCAGCCGACAAGCATAACCGAAGGGGCAACAAAACTACTAGAAAAAGACGAGTTGTAAAATAGCAGATGTTTTGTCCTCAGTGTGGCCAAGAAAGAACTTCCATCGAAACGAACTATTGTTCGCGATGCGGCCTCTTGCTGACCGGATTCGTCGATCTACTGCAAACCGGTGGGCTGAATCCGCTTGTAGGGTCGTCCAAAACCACAAAAGCACTTTCACCGCGTCGGAGAGGCATTAGGCAGGGACTCTTTATTTTCCTTCTCACATTCCTGTTTGCCCCGCTTGTTGGGATCATATCGCTCGCATTGAGGGTCGAACCATTCGGCGTCGGGATCGTTACCGTTTTGTTCTTTATTGGCGGCTTTCTGCGGATGATCTATGCGTTGATGTTCGAATCTCCGGAAACAGGGGATGCGTCGCTAGACGATAAGGTTTTCGCCAAGGCTGTTCAATTTCATGGGCGGGAGCACCGAGGCGCCCTTCCACCGGAAACAGCGATACCGGCAGCGAATTACACCCCGCCAACGGCCCTTAGCTGGAGAGATACAAACGACCTTGTGCCGAGCGTAACCGAAGGCACAACGAAACTACTCGAAAAAGACGACCCCAGTCAGTAGCCCACAGCCAAACCATCACTTCGCGAATCGATCGCGCCAAGCCGTACGCCTCGTTCGTCGATCATAATGCCAGTTGCCGAAGCGATGTAGCCCGGTCTCTCAGCGAATCTGTGCCCAAATCCAGCGAGGATCGTAAGCGTGTCCGGAGACATCCCATAAGGCTCATACAATATCTCGTCGGGAAACCATTGATGATGAATACGCGGGGCGTCAATCGCCTCTTGGATATCCATATCGTGGTCGATGACGTTAATAACCGTCTGCATCACGGCAGAAATGATCCGCGGCCCGCCGCGTGCTCCAACTGCGAACCACACTGAGCCGTCTTTGCGCAAAACGATCGTTGGTGTCATCGACGATAGCGGTCGTTTACCAGGCTGCACTGAGTTTCGCTCGCCTTGAATCAGCCCGAACATATTCGCCTTGCCGGGACGCGCTGCGAAGTCATCCATCTCGTCATTAAGGAGAATACCGGTGCCTTTTGCCGTAACACGAGAGCCGTAAAGATCGTTGATCGTATAAGTATTTGTAACGACTGTACCAGCCGGATCGACGACTGTGAAGTGAGTTGTGTCCATCGATTCACCGCCTGGGATAGCACCATGCCCGACTTCCCTGCTGGTTGATGCTTTGTTCAGGTAGATCGACGAGCGTCGACTTTCGGCGTATTTCTTGTCCGTCAGTGCCGCAGCCGGGACATTTGTGAAATCAGGGTCCCCCATAAATTCCGCACGATCGGCAAATGCCCGGCGCATTGCTTCCGCAAGAACATGATATTTAGCTGACGAATTGTATTGCATTTTCCGGACGTCATAGCCCTCGAGTATGTTTAGCGCCTCGAGCATTACGATCCCACCCGAGCTTGGCGGGGGCATCGAGACGATCCCGTAACCGCGATAGCTCCCGACTAACGGAGTTCGTTCTTTTGCCTGGTAATTCTTAAGATCGTCGAGCGTAATAAGCCCGTCGTTAGATTTCATATCGTCAGCGATCATTTTCGCAGTGCGACCTGTATAAAACTCGCGCCCGCCCGCGCGCTCAATTCTCATTAGTGTCTGAGCCAGTTCCGGTTGCCGGAAAAGATCGCCTTCCTCATACAGCTTTCCCCCGTTCAAAAATATGCGTTTGCTGTCGTCGAACCTTGCGAGGCTGTCCTTATACGACTTTAACAACTCAGCCAACCGAAAGGAGAGAACGTAACCATTTTGAGCAATTAGCCGAGCAGGACGGACCAATTCGCTCCACTTCACCTTTCCCGAGCTATATTTTTTGAAAGCAAGGTCAAATCCTGCGAGCGTGCCCGGAACGCCCGACGCACGATATCCAACCGTGGACGAGCCTTCGCCCTTGATCAGGTTCCCCGCTTTATCGACAAAAATGTCGCGACTTGCAGCTTGCGGGGCCATCTCGCGGTAGTCGATGGCGTGAGTCTCGCCATTATGTTTGCGTATAAGCATAAAGCCGCCGCCGCCGATGTTCCCAGCCTCAGGATACACGACCGCGAGAGCGAGACCGACCGCAATGGCGGCATCCACAGCGTTTCCGCCTCGTTTCATAATTTCGACGCCGATTCTAGAAGCGAGCTCGTGTTGAGCCGCGACCATCGCATGTTTTCCTCGGATAGGCTCAGCCGATGCCGCAAATACCAGACGACCGGATGGCAAAATCGAGATGACCAGTGACCATACAAATACGGCCGCCAAAACATATCTGACTCGTTGGTTTTTCATACTCGCACTCTAACAAATGTAGTCATTTCGCACAAAATCGCCGCTCTCGGTTAGTTTTAATAATCTCTTTTATCGAGACCCAATTCAGGCGATTCTGATCTAAATCTCAACCGCAAGGAGTTTCGAGCCGGCGTAAACCAATAGCTACTTTTCTATTCAAGTCAAAAGAGTTATAGTCAGACATTCGCCCACAAAATTGAGGCTCATTTTTCTAAATGAACGACGACGGCAGTAGTAGAAATGGATCTGACACGCTTTTTACCGAAAAAGTTTGTACAAAAGGCGCGCGGTGCCCGATCGCGTCTTCGCCGGAGTCTGTCTGAATATCGCTTCGTTACGTACCTCGCCGTTCTCGGGCCGGGAATAATCGCTGCAAATGCCGGTAATGATGCCGGCGGAATCGCCACATACTCGAGTGCCGGGGCGGCATTTGGCTATTCGCTTCTCTGGACATTCATCCCGATGACGATCAGTCTCATCGTCGTTCAGGAGATGTGCATGCGAATGGGCGTCGTTACTGGTCAGGGACTGGCCGATTTGATCCGCGAGCAATTCGGGGTTCGCTGGACGGCGATTGTAATGCTCGCCCTTTTGATCGCGAATACGGGCGTTATCATTTCGGAGTTTGTCGGGATCGGTCAAGCGTCCGAGCTCTTCGGCATTTCCCGGTTTATTACCGTTCCGCTATCGGGAGCGGTGATCTGGTGGCTGGTCGTTAAAGGATCACCAAAACGCGTCGAGCGTGTTTTTTTGGTGTTGTCCCTTATCTTTATCACCTATATCATCTCCGCATTTATTTCAAAACCTGATTGGTCAGCCGTTGGTGCTGGCTTTATTCGCCCGACCTTCAGCGCGGACACAGCCTATTTGTTTACAGTAATGGCCCTTATCGGAACTACGATCGCGCCTTTCATGCAGATCTACGTCCAATCGGCAGCGGTGGAAAAGGGAATGGATAAAGACGACCTTTCTATCAATCGCGCCGACGTTATCATCGGGATGACTTTTGCCAATATAATCGCCGCTTTTATCGTGATTTGTACAGCTGCGACACTCTATACCCATGGGATCAGAAATATCGACTCCGCCGCAACCGCCGCCGAATCGCTAGTTCCGATAGCTGGTGTTTATGCCAAGTATCTATTTGGCATCGGACTCTTAGGAGCTTCGATGCTGGCAATGGCGGTAGTGCCATTGGCGACGGCGTATTCGCTTAGCGAGGCGATGGGGTTCGAGAAAGGGTTGTCACGTTCATTCCGCGAGGCTCCGATCTTTCTGGGAATTTTTACCGCACTGCTCGTCGTTGGTGGCATAGTCGCGATGATTCCCGGCATACCACCGATCACATTGCTGCTTGTGGCCCAATGTGTAAACGGTATGTTACTGCCGGTTTTGCTGGTCGCCATAGTTAAACTCGCAAACAACCGCGAGATTATGGGCGAGTATCGCAACTCGAGATGGTTCAACGTGATGGCATACGCGACGACCATTACGGTCTCCGCCCTCTCTCTCTTATTGATTGGAAAAACGATTGCTGATATGTTTTAGCGTCAGGTATGCCGTTTAACGAAATCTACAAAAGATTGGTTTCAGCTATTGGATTGGTGGTTCTGATTGCTGCGATTCTTACGCTGCTTGCATATTTCGAAGAATCTCTGCGAGAGCTTTTCGCAGCTGGCGCGCCGATGGCGGGCAATGTCTTCGACACTGTACTAAAAATCCTACGAATAGTACTCGGGATGGCGATCGTTATCGCTGTTGTGCGGGTCATTGCATTTTCGTTGATGCGGGCAGCCGCACGGCGTTCCAATCAAACCGAGGTTTCGTCGCTTTTAAAGACAGTTTTCTCGATCCTTGCTTACATCATCGCGTTCTTCATAATTTTTCAGAAGCAGTATCCTGATGTTTCTCTCGCACCGCTATTTACCGGCTCGACGATCATCGGTATCGTCGTCGGTCTCGCTCTACAGGACACGTTAGGAAATTTATTCGCCGGGCTCGCTCTTCAGGCCGATCAGCCGTTTCAGGTCGGCGATGTGATCCTGATCTCTGGTCGCGGCGAGGGCGTTGTTGAAAATGTCTCGTGGCGCGGGGTAAAAATCAGGACATTTCAAAATAAATTGCTTGTTATCAGCAATTCGGTTCTCGGCAAGGAAACGATCGAGGTTGCCCCAAAAGGCAATTTGAACGCCAAACTCGTGTTCTTCAACACTCACTATACACACTCGCCGGCTCGCACTATTCAAATCGTTCGCGACGCAATTCGGCAGGTTGAGAATGTATCGCAAAAAATGCGCCCCGTCGTTCGAATCAGAGCCCTCGGCGATAATGGGATCGACTGGGAAGTTAAATATTGGCTCGATGATTACACACTTCAGCACGACACCGATGCACTTATTCGCCAGCGCATCTGGTATGTCCTCCACCGAGAAAACATAGCCTTCGCCTATCCTACGCGCACGATCCATATCGAACCTAAGCCGGTTGAGATCGCCCACGAAGAGCTCGTCAACACTATCGCAGATCGGCTAAACAGTGTGTCGATCTTTGCACCTTTGTCGAGCGAGGAGATAGAACGACTCGCCAATGTGTCGACATCCCGGGTGTACGCTCCCGGCGAAGCGATCGTACGGCAAGGACAAGTTGGCGGTTCGATGTTCGTCGTGATTCGCGGCACTGTAAAGGTGCAGATACCGGAAAAGTCTTATCAAAAGACGATAAATAATCTTCACGAAAATGATTTTTTCGGTGAAATGAGTCTTTTGACAGGCGAACCGCGATCCGCAAATGTTATTGCCGTCGAGGAGACCGAGGTTTTACGAATTGATAAGGACGGCCTAAAACCGATTCTCGAAAATAACCCTCCTTTGGTTGAATCGATATGCGAGCTGATCGAGGAGAGAAAAGAATTGCTCAAGTCTCAGGCAGAAATAGACTATGAAGAAAAAGCCGAGACTAAACACGGCGTTATAGGATCGATCAGAAAATTCTTCGGACTGAGATAACAATTATTGAACAGACCCGTCGTAGATGTCGTGGAGCACTTCTGAAATTGTTTTGCGGTCTGCCGACGAGCGGTTAGATCGCTTGTCTTTTCCTTTTTCCGGCGTCGATTTGTCGTTTCGCCCAACAAGTCCCGAACTCATCTCTGCCGAAGTTGGCATATCGCCCTTCACACCTGCGGCACCGTACTCCGTCACAACATCGGACTCCTGAAAACTAACGGCGTCAACAACCGATTCTGGTCTTTGCTCGTGATTCGGCAACAAAGGAAGATTTCCGGCTATCTGGGAACTGCTGTAGTCCAAAAGCTGCTTTCCACGGTTTTTTCGTAAGCGCTCAAGAGACCGTACCGCCGAGGCTGTCAGGGGTGCCTCTGCGGGTGCTCGTTCGATTTTTCTGAGCATACGCACATAATCGCGCAAATCTTTTGTCGGAAACACTATCACTGATTCGTCGAGAGGAGTTTTTCCCACAACTTGACTCAGATTCTTGACTGCGGAGGTGTGGTCGTCAATCTTTTGATAAAGGGCTCCGAGGCCAAAATACACGAGCGGCGGCGGTGCGCTGATGGAACGCACGATAGCCTCGCCGCGGGCAATCGTCTCTTGTATTTCAAAACCGTACCAACGACGCCCGTCGTCGCGCAGCATCTCGTTCGCGGATAAATAAAACTCAAATATCCGCCGAGTTTCGTGTCTCCCTTCTGCCGAGAAGACTTTCCAGATAAAGTAAGTGAGAACCCCGACAAAAAAAAGCAGGAATAGCGGGAACCCCGCGACATAAAGCATCACGGCAATCACACTAAAAGCCAAGGCGTACTGACCCTTCTCCTTGAGGGGCGCCGGGTTCTTTTTTTCGATGGCGGTATCAGTCACGAGTGTTCAAGTGCTGCAGTGCCCTCAGGCCTTGGGTGCCCGCGGCCGAGCGGACTTCCTGGAAGTACGGGCCTTAGGTTTTGCGGCCGGTCCTTTGGCTGCACCGGGTTTCGCGGTTTGCTTCGTTTGAGAAGCATTTCTTATTTCAGCTTCGAGTTTGATACCTAATTCTGAGATCGCATCGCCGACCTTCTCGACAACCTTCATAGGCGAATTAAATGCATATGAAAATGCCTCGCTGATCGTCACCATCTCCATTTTAAGGAGATTGGCAAATTTCTTCTCCAGCGGCATCGCCTCAAACTCGGCCTGAAAACGATCCTTTGCGGGCCCGGTTTTTTTTGATTCTTCCTTTTTTTGTTCCGTCATAATGATTTCTCCAAATTAATTGGTCACTGCCGTTTAGGCAGGCTGTCCAAATGACCTACGCCCGCAAGTCCCAAAATGTTCCAAGTCTAACGCGTAGCTATCTTTACGCGGACACGCGGCTGAGCGCCTGACGGAGCCGTATTCGTCTCTAGATCTTTTCCCTGGCAAGTGGAACAAACTCCCCACATCCGCAAGCTGTGATGCGTCGGCTTAAAGCCGAAATTGCTCGCCATTTGATCCTGAAGATCCTCAATCGCGGGTGAAAAAAACTCGATCACCTTTCCGCACTCGGTACAGATCATGTGATCGTGGTGCTCGTGGTTGTAATGGTGTTCGTAATAGGTCCTGTTGTCGCCGAATCTGACTTCGCGCGCGAGACCTGCCTCAGTAAGTAACTTGAGAGTGCGATATACAGTGGTCAGTCCGACGGACGCATCTCGCTTATGAACCAGAGCGTACAGGTCCTCGCTGGTCAGATGCTCCTCCGTACTCAAAAATATCTCTAATATCAGGTCGCGCTGCCCTGTTCGGCGCAGTCCAGCCGTTTGGATATGATCGAGAAAGACTGCTCTTTCTACCTCAAATTTGTCAGCTTTTCTACTCACAATTCACCGTTACCTGTAGGTCGATACTACCATTTCAACTTTGATTTCGCTATCGAAACTTTTGTCCTCAGCGTATCGATCCGCTCGGGGCTTACGCCTTGTCTTGCGGCCAACTCGAGCGACCTTTCACCGAGAAGCAAATAGATCTCAAGCAGGTCGTCGGAGACATTTTCATTGAGGGCGGTGAGGTGACGGGTGAACGTCTCGATGTCTGCACGGGCGAACGTTCCGGTCAACGCCGCGGCGGTGGTTTCGTCGCCGAGATTTTGAACGGTGCTTACCACGAGCGGAAGTAGAATAGACTTCGATTCGTCGGCCGATAGGCCGCATTTAGTCATCATCTCAACGGCGGCATCGAAGAGAGCGACAAGATGGCCGCAAGCCGTCACAGCTGCAGCGTGATATAACGTCTTGAATTTAGTATCGATCGAAAACGGGCGTCCACCGAGATCTGCCACGATCGTTCTGCCCATTTCCACAGCTCTGCCGGAGCCCTCAACGCAGAAATAGGCGTCGGGGAACCGCACCGGCCCAAGCTCAGCCCGACTGATCGATACCAGCGGGTGCAACGAACCGGTCTCGCAGCCTACGGCCTTTAGATCGTCAAGTACCGATGACGAATAAGATCCGCTGGTGTGAAAGACAATCGGGGTATTTCGAAGTTTCCCGGCCAGCTCCTTTGCTACAGGGACGATATGCGAGTCTTGAGTTGTTATAAAAACGACGTCCGAACTTATCGCAGCCAAATCGTCCAGTGTGGACAAAACGGGCTGGGGGCTGATCGATGCAGCGATGGAACTAACATTTGAGTCACCGCGAAAGACAAGATTCTCAATCGAATATTTACTCGCCGGCAGGCTTAACGCTATTGCACCGCCAACCCGACCTACACCAACTATCGATACGCTAACCATATCGCTAGAATATAGTTCAGTTGGGGCCCGCTAAACAAAGTCCAACACGCGATCTGCCCGCGCAGTGCCAACGCTCGCTTGTTAGCTGTCGATGTTTGTAACAGCATCTGCCCCTTGCGGTTTGGGTGCTATTTCGCGCAAATCATTTTGCGAAAAATCGTCAAATTCGCTGAAGGGTCGGAGGTCGCCGGCGTTAACCTGACCGTCAGACATCTGGGCCGCCGCCAGTTTCAATAGATGTATATCCTGGCCCGTCAAAGGCTGAAATCCATCTCCGCTATGCAGGCTGTCGAGAATCTGCGTTATCGATGTTTTCATCGCGTCCTCGTGTTCACCCGGAGAGATCTGGTTCAAGCTAGTGACTAACTCCTTTTTCTGCTCAGCGAGATGGTTCTTTGAGGCGGCAAGCCCTTGATAGATCAACGTTTGCAGATGGCTGGTTAATCCGACCATTCGTCCGGACGCGGCAAGGCTAAATGCACAGGAGCACAGCGGTCGTGCCCGCAGCATTTCCATAACGTTTACGCTGCATGAGTTTTGGCGAATCTCACGTATTAGAGCCTTTGCTCTCGAACCATATACCCGCCCGAACCAGGGAACCGCAGAAAGACTCTCGAACTGCGACCACGAATCCGTTCGCAAAACCTCTTCCAATTTTTGGCCGGATGCGATTGCAGTCATTGTTTCGTTATGCTTTTCGAGATAATGATCGGAGTATGCCTGTCGGAACTTGAGCCACAACTCGTCAATTCCTTCGTTTTCCATAACGGCTGACGTAAAATGTCCGATATCAGCCGAATTCAACAATTCCCCGCGGAGCACCTCAACCCCTGCATTATCGGTGATCTCACAAGCAGATAGGTACGAGACGATCTCATTCCGTCTGGCAACCCCTTTGATAAACCCGCTTAATGTGTTGAGTTCCTTTTTTCGCTTGTCGTAATCAGATTCGGAATCGGAAAATAGATCGGCGATCGACTGAAGACACTGATCGAGTGTCATATCGTTTGTCGTCAGAGACTCTATCGACTCGGCGACTACGCCAAAGGACTTACGCAAGCTCGCGGTCGTTTTCCAAATCGCGGCATTCAGATCTTCGTCCGGCAAGTTATCAAAGCGTGCCAGAATATTGTCTGATTTCCAATCGGCAAGCCATTTCGAAAGCGCATCCTGTACAACGATCCTTTCCGCGGACTTATCTAGGGAAGGCAATCCGGCATCGCCTGTAACAAGCCTTGCCCAAGCAAGCAGACGGTCGGAAGAGTAGACTTCGTTGAGTGGTTTTGCGAGACCTGCAATGTCTTCCCAGACAATACGAAGGTCGAGCGATCTGTGATTGATGCGGTTGCCGCTCGAGGTGACAAACTCAAATCTTCGCTGCGCCACGATCGCAGCCAATATCAAATGCTGCGCCTCACTGGTAAGTCCTAACTGCGACGTAAGCATTTTTGCTGATACCGCAGACAAAGGCATTGTATCGCTGCTACCGTCCGCGCCGTCGAATGCCGCCCGAATTATCGGAACCTCAATTAAACCATCGGCCTGAACCGGAACATACGTCTCTGCGGGCTTTACAGCCAAGCCTAGCGGAAGGGCGAAAACTTCAGCTAAATGCTGGACATCCGTATTATTTGGCTCGGCGCCGCCAAAGAAGTTCGTGATCAGGCTTTCGGTCTGTTTCTTGTCGAGAACCTGTTGGAACTCCGGGTGAAGCGGATACTGCGTCTCGAAGACAGGGTTTAGCATTCCTGTGAACAGTTGCGCCAAACTGTGTGCAGCCTGCGCCTTGTCATCAAACCGATATTCGGTATTACCGGCGACCAACTTTCCTTCCTGGAAAAATATGCGCTGCCAGACCTTTTCAACCGCAAGCGTGTGGATGTGGATGCTTGTCGAGATACTTTCCTTAAACTGCTCTCGCACGTCAGCATTCGTTTGCAAAAGATGGTGCCGCCGTATCGAATCTTTTTCTTCCGCAGTCGGCTCGGCAACCTTCCAGACATAGGTCGGGACACGATCTGATACCGCATTCGTTGATTGTCCCTCGCGTCCGGTGTCTACCAAAACTCTCCAGTCTATCGGGTCTTTAGATACATCTTCCCGTCCCAACGAATTAGATTCAGCTGAGGAATCCCAGACAATTTCGCCGCGCCTGATCGAGCCACGCCAATTTATATTGCATTTTGCCGAATGTGGGCCGAAATCGCCTGATCCGTCAACGTCCCCGTATTTCTCGGTAGGTTGTTTGAGTAGAATATCCCAAACTACGTCCTCGCTAACGTCCTTAATTGACTCCGCCAAAACCGAGTTGATGCTCTCTTTTCCGCTCAATCGGAAACAATATTTGACGTCCTCGCCTTCTCGCCCGCTCTTCTCTATCGAGTCCGGCAGAGCGGAAGCAAAAGAATTCAGCAAACCTTCGACATTTATTGCATCGGGAGCGGATTCGTTCTCACTAAAGATCAACATCGAGGCGGCGATATGAGCGGCCGTTGATCCTTGCCCGTCCAGAGAAAGCAATACGAGCCCCTTGAGGATCAGTTTCGCCTGCAGCCTCGTCTGTACGGGAGCCCGGGCGATGACCTCGCGCTCGACGCGATCGTAAGCCTCGAACGCCTCTCGGAGATCAGGAACGGCACGGAGCTTATTCTCAACGCTGTCAAACACTTCGTCGAGCCCGATCAACGAATTTGCCGGCCGGCCAAGGATCTTGACACCCGCTTCTGACGCAAACCCCAACAGTGCAAAATCCTGAATATACAGCCTAATGAGCGGCGCGATCTCAAGCGTTGCGGGGTGCAGAGGATAAAGAGACGAAAATCTAACCTCGCTCCACTGAAAGCCCGGCAGAACCTCGCGATAGTAATCGTAAATTTCATGCAAGATCGGAAAGGTCGTGCTGTGCTTTGAAAAGATGTGCGAATCGACGATCTTGTATAGATGTTCCTGATCAAGATAATCTATCGTAAAATTGCGTGAAATCGAGGAATTTGCCCCATCTGCTCCCGAGATGTCATCGTCAAGTGCAACACCGACAAAAATACCGAGCGACTTAGCAGCCTCGGCGATCTCGCCCAGGACCGCGCCATCGTCCCGCTTGACCCTTGCTTCGCGACCAAGAGCCGTGTCGACGAGAAGCACAAGCGGCGATTCACCGGCCTTGTCCGAAGCCGTTTTCAACAGATCGCTAAGCGAATCACCGAGATCGCCGACACCGATCTTAAGGCTGCCGGCAATCGAAGTTTTTAACTCTTCGAGAAGCGAACTGCCCGACCCTCGGTGAACAAATACGACGGCGCTTCGTCGGCGGGAAAGCCGGTCGGCAAGCGACGCTACATGGGCATCGCTAATGCGCGAGCGCAATTCTGGTTGGGACACAATTGCCGCGAGGACCGCTAAGAAGTGGCTCTTTCCAACACCGCGGAAACCTGCCAGAGCAACCGAAGTACCGTTGCCTGACTTGACGCCCGCCACCTTTTCCACCCACTTTGCCATCAGGTCAGAGGTGATATCGGTGAAATAGTAATTGGCCAGCGTCAGTGCAGGGTCGGCGGCAAAATCATGCACGTGAGTAAACGCGCGAACTTCGACTATGTCCTTAACTTTTTCCGTGACTCGTTTCATCAATTTAATCTGCCGGGCTTAGAGGAATAATGAGCTGTTGACGGTAGCGCTCCGCCTTTAGCAAGGATACGGTTACCACATGAGTGGCCGCCGACTTTTATTTTAACAAGTTTTATCGAAAATATACACACTTTTTCGGCGCCTCGGTAGAAAAATATTTTTTTCCGGTTTTTCGTTAAGTTTCGCAACTATATATATGCGGATTGCATCTCAGAATTGTTGAAATGGAACTCACACGCGGTTACACTTTTTTGGTAACCACAGTCAGTATTTTGGAGGCTTTTTATGCATAACGGGATTCCCAGGCGACTATCGGCATCTTTGCTGATCCTGAGCGTTTGGGCAAGTGCGATTGTGATTTTGCCAATATCGGGATTCTCTCAGACAGACTCGAAAGATACGGCGAAACCAGAAACTCAAAGCAAAAAGGAAAAAGGCAAGAATGCGGCTAAACCTGAGCCAACGCCGTCTGGCCCAACGCCGTTGGGAGCAAAAGACGACCCAGCGCAAATAGGCAAACGCAATATCAATAAGGGTTCGGACAAGTTTTTTGGATGGCTCGGCGGCTCGCAGGAGAAAGAAATACAGATCGGCCGGCAGATCGCGCTTGAGGTCGAACAGCAATCTAAATTGGTCGAGGATCCGGTAATAACCGAATACGTCAACCGCGTCGGCCAGAATATTGTTCTCCATTCCGACGCCAAACTGCCTTTTACCATAAAAGTGATCGACAGCGACGAGGTCAACGCTTTCGCTCTGCCCGGCGGATTCTTTTTCGTCAATCGCGGCTTGATCCTCGCAGCGGATAACGAGGCCGAATTGGCCGGCGTGATGGCACACGAGATCGCGCACGTATGTGCACGCCACGCTATGGAGAATCAAGGTAAGGGCGCCTTTATCAACTACGCGGCGTTGGCCGGTATTATCTTTGGCGGCCCTATTGTGAGTACTGTATTGCAAAACGGCGGCGGCATAATGGCCGGCCTGGCTGGTTTGAAGTTTTCACGCGGAGCAGAAACCGAAGCGGATAATCTCGGCGTTCAATACTTATATGCGTCCGGTTATGACCCGACGGCAATGTCCACGATGTTCGAAAAACTTGCATCGCAGAATAAGAAAAAACCGGGCACTATTACCAAGCTCTTTTCGACCCATCCGCAATCCCTAAACCGTCGCGATACGAGCCTGCAATTGGTGTCCCGATTTCCGGAAAAGGAAGAGTATGTGATCAGCACGTCGGAATTCCAGCGTGT
>Ga0209798_10000324_pt1 | contig 27808 bp, 17 predicted proteins | sample DOMMetBare3Fresh_FD_187475 | JGI IMG/M metagenome (GOLD analysis project Ga0209798, IMG submission 187475) | Wetland sediment microbial communities from St. Louis River estuary, USA, under dissolved organic matter induced mercury methylation -... | ecosystem: Environmental > Aquatic >... | reverse complement strand
GGTGGTGGAACCGCTTTTACCGGTACGGGATGCTTGGCTGCTGGTACCGGAATTGCTTTCACGGGTGCTACCGGTTTCGGCGCCGGTGGTGGAACTGCTTTTACCGGTACGGGCGCTATTGCCGGTGCCGGTATTTGGGGGGCAGGCGGTTGCTTATAATACTGTTGAACTATTTTATTGTGCGGCTGGTAACGATAATGCTCGTGACGCAGTCTCTGTTGCTGCTCTCCGCGTGGATAGAGCGGGCCAGAGAACTGCTGTTGGTAGACGGGAATTGGTGCGGGTCTCGGAGTCGATGCGCGATTCCAATGGTTCCAGCCGATTCGTTGCTGCTCCCATTTATAACCCCAGTGTTGCTCCCAGCGTGGCGGTTCATTTGATCGCCATTCTTGAAAGTATTCAGGCGGTTGTTGGTAGTAACGTACGGGAACCAGCAGGATGAAGCGTGGCACGAACTCCGGCTCCACACGTCCCCAGGGGCCGTTGTACCAGCTGCTGGCATACCACTTGTCGTTTTTGTATATCCAGTACATACCGTCGTAAAAGAAGTAGTTCGCGTCAACTTGTGGGGCATAGTAGACCGGGTATCCCTTCAAAGGGACAAGTTTTGGAAATGTTGTCAGGTCAATTGCAATGTCTTCATTTTGTACTCCGATGCCGATGCTTATCTCTGCAAAAGCAGAAGATACGAGGCATAACAAGACCCCCAGTACCAGCAGTTGATAACGTACTGTTTTCATGGCAACTCCTTTAATTCCGGATTTGGCTGTTACGCTAATCTGCTTGTGATTTCTGGACATGAGTTAAAAAGCCCGCTACCGATAAATTGGTGCGGGCTTCATTCTTAAAAAAACTGATACGTAATCGGTGATTCTGACGTGTTATTCGACGATTATTTCAAATAGTACACGTATGTTTGCTTTTGCTGCGTCTGAATACAGGTCTTTTGGAGCTGATTCGTGGACCGCCGGATGTGTCTCGCCATACCCGATCGTTGAAAGCCGGTCCTGGGTGATAACCCCTTCGCTAATCAGATAGTCTCTGACAGAATTTGCTCTTCGTTCGCTCAGTTTCTGGTTATATTCTTCAGTGCCGGATGCTGAGGTATATCCGGCAACACGTATTTTTGCTGCGGGATTTTTCTGCAGGATCTGAATATTTCGTTTCAGGATCACTTTTGCTTCAGGCTTAAGGGTTGATTGATCGAAATCGAAATGTACGTCCTCAAAGGCAAGCACAATCACCTTATTAGCACTCTTCTTTTCCGCTACCGCAGCAATAACATTCTCATCATTCTTCGGTTCAGAAAGAAGAATGACAACCTTTTCTTTAACCAGCGGACAGCCATCGCTGTTTACGGCAACGCCGGCAGGTGTGTCAGGGCATTTGTCGAGATAATCCGGTACTCCATCCTTGTCTGCATCAAGCGGGCAACCATCTGAATCAACGGCAACTCCAGCCGGAGTGCCAGGGCATTTGTCGCGGGAATCGGGCACACCATCACCATCGCTGTCCACAGGCTTGACCGGTAGTGGTTCAGCAGTTTTGGCAATCGCTGCCGGTTCAGCTTTTGATGTGCCACCAAAGGCAAACACAATACCTAACGTCGCCTGAAGATTATGAATCTGGTCATCGTAAATCATATTGTCCCTGACATCGACTCGTAGTGCAATGTTGTCAGTAAACCAGTATTTAGCGCCGGCACCGAAGTCAATCAACGACATGTTTTTAGTGTTGATTTTGGGACTATAGTGGGTTGCTCCGTAACCGGCAGTCACAAAGGGATTGAATTTTCCCTCGGGTAAAAAATGGTAGAGCAGATCGAGGTGGTACATGGTGATATCGACCGTGTTGATCGGGGCGGTGAATTGTCCTTCCCGTGTAAAGGATGCGTTTTTATCATCAACGTGGCTTCTCATGAATTCCCCGGTCGCTTCAATACCGAATTGATTCGTAAAGTTATAGCCAAGCCGTCCGCCGAATATCGCTCCATTTTCCAGATTCTGTCTCTTCTCAAAGAGATTGAAACCAATGAACGGGCTCACCTCCATGCTTCCTTTCCTTATCTCGGAGCGGGCAGGCAATGGCAGAAGAAACAGAGATAGTAACAACACCGGCGCCATTCTGGTTATGATCGGAACCATTGAAAATTTCGTTCTCATATAAACCTCCTGTATCTCATTAATATTTTTCTTATGGAGCGGTAATGGTAGTGCCGATCATGGTGACATTGGTCTCTGCCAATGCCCTGCCGTTCACCAGTGATGCTCCGTTTTTGAATACAATAGCCTTGGTCACCAGGAGAATCCCCTTAAAGGCGGTCGAAGTGTCGAGAGTTACGCCCGTGGGGCCACCGACCTGCCAGAAGATGTTCTTGGCTTGCGCGCCACCCAGCAGGGTAACCGAGGCGCCGGGGTTCATGGTTATGTCTCCTGAAATCTGGAAGATCCAGACGTCATTTGGGCCACCCGAGAGCGTAACGGTGCTGGCGGCATTTACTGAAATACCGGTACTCCATTTGTAAAGCCCTGGCGGGATCGTCTGCCCGCTGAGATTTCCGGCGTACAGTTCCGTAGCATCAGGCGTCGCCCGTCCGGCGGCATCCAGGTAGGCGGTACGCAGGTCGCTGATTGCTGTTGTCATTTTTGTTGGCGTTGGAGCCGTATAGTTGGCTGCATAAACTTTTCCGGTAACCAGCGGGGAGGTGGAAAATGTATTCGTGCTATCCATGGCCAACGAGAATCCAGTCATGGCAGTCGCAGCGATCGGACTCACACCAATATCGCCGGTAATGGTCGTGACTCCAGTGGTTGTAATCCCGGTTTTAGTCAGGATCGCAAAATCTGCGGCTGTTCCAAGGTTTACCGGCGCTGGACCCACCCCAAAGGATACGGTTACCACATAGTCTGCTGTTGATCCGTCTGCCGCGGTTACCCGGTAGGTAACCGGCGCTGTGAAATCATTTGCCGGAGCACCACCGCTGGTTTGAATCGCCACGCCAATCTTGACGCCTGTCCCCGTGGTCGCATAATTCGCCGTCAGGGCTGTTACGGGTGTTCCTGGCCGCATGGTCACTGCGATGGTTCTGGTGACTTGATTGATTAGTCCGGTCGAGTCAGGGACACCGACAAACGAATAGGCGGTAATCGCTTTGGCAGAGCTCTGGGCGATGGTAACCGTAACAATGTAATCAACAAACGAGCTGTCTGCTGCGGTAACCCGGTAGGTAACCGGCGCCGTGAAGTTGTTCCCCGGTAAGGCGCCGCTGGTCTGAACCGCTGCGCCGATCTTGACGCTCGGAGCGACGGTGGTGAAATTGGCCACCAGAGCAGTTACGGGCGTTGCGACCGGCAGGGTGACTGCAATAGTTTTGGCCGCTTCATTGATTATTCCTGGAGATCCCGGGAAACCGACAAAGGAGAAAGCGGTAATGCTCTTGAGTGAACTCAAAACAGGTGGTGTGACGGTAACGGTGACCACATAATCAGCAAACGAACTGTCTGCTGCGGTAACCCGATAGGTAACCGGCGCCGTGAAGTTATTCCCCGGCAGAGCGCCGCTGGTCTGAACCGCCGCGCCGATCTTGACGCTCGGTGCGACGGTGGTGAAATTGGCCACCAGCGCGGTTACGGGCGTTGCGACCGGCAGGGTGACTGCAATAGTCTTGGCAGCTTCATTGATTGTCCCCGGCGAACCGGGATATCCGACAAATGAGAAGGCGGTAATGGTTTTGAGTGAACTTAATACCGGTGGGGGAACGGTAACGGTGACCACATAATCAACAAACGAACTATCCGCCGCGGTAACCCGGTAGGTAACCGGCGTCGTGAAGTCATTCCCTGGCAGAGCGCCGCTGGTCTGAACCGCTGCGCCGATCTTGACGCTGGGGGCAACGGTGGTGAAATTGGCCACCAGCGCGGTTACGGGAGTACCGATCGGCAATATTACCGAGATTGTCTTGGCTGCTTCATTGATCGTCCCCGGATCTCCGGGAAATCCGACAAATGAGAAGGCGGTAATGGTCTTGAGCGAACTCAGCGCAGGTGGTGTGACGGTAACGGTGACCACATAATCAACAAACGAACCATCTGCCGCGGTAACCCGATAGGTAACCGGCGCCGTGAAGTTATTCCCCGGCAGAGCGCCGCTGGTCTGAACCGCTGCGCCAATCTTGACGCTCGGAGCAACGGTGGTGAAATTGGCCACCAGAGCAGTTACGGGAGTAGCGACCGGCAGGGTGACGGCAATAGTCTTGGCAGCTTCATTTACCGTCCCCGGATACCCCGGGAAGCCGACAAAGGAGAAGGCGGTAATGGTCTTGAGTGAACTCAACGCAGGTGGTGTGACGGTAACGGTGACCACATAATCGGCAAATGAACCATCCGCCGCGGTAACCCGGTAGGTAACCGGCGCCGTGAAGTTATTCCCCGGCAGAGCGCCGCTGGTTTGGACCGCTGCGCCGATCTTGACGCTCGGTGCGACGGTGGTGAAATTTGCTACCAGTGCGGTTACGGGAGTAGCGACCGGCAAGGTGACCGCAATGGTCTTGGCAGCTTCATTTACCGTCCCCGGCGAGCCGGGATAGCCGACAAAGGAAAAAGCGGTAATGGTCTTGAGCGAACTCAATGCAGGTGGTGTGACGGTAACGGTGACCACATAATCAACAAACGAACTATCCGCCGCGGTAACCCGGTAGGTAAGCGGTGTTGTGAAGTTATTCCCCGGCAGAGCGCCACTGGTCTGAACTGCTGCGCCGATCTTGACGCTCGGAGCAACGGTGGTGAAATTTGCTACCAGCGCTGTTACGGGGGTTGCGACCGGCAGGGTGACGACAATAGTCTTGGCCGCTTCATTTACCGTCCCCGGATACCCCGGGAAGCCGACAAAGGAGAAGGCGGTAATGGTCTTGAGTGAACTCAAAACCGGTGGTGTGACGGTAACGGTGACCACATAATCAACAAACGAACCATCCGCCGCGGTAACCCGGTACGTAAGCGGTGTCGTGAAGTTATTCCCCGGCAAGGCGCCACTGGTCTGAACCGCTGCGCCGATCTTGACGCTCGGAGCAACGGTGGTGAAATTGGCCACCAGGGCAGTTACGGGCGTTGCGACTGGCAAGGTGACCGCAATAGTCTTGGCAGCTTCATTTACCGTCCCTGGCGAGCCGGGATATCCGACAAAGGAGAAGGCGGTAATGGTCTTGAGTGAACTCAGCGCAGGTGGAGTGACGGTAACGGTGACCACGTAATCAGCAAATGTGCCGTCTGCCGCGGTAACCCGGTAGGTAACCGGCGCTGTGAAGTTATTTCCCGGCAAGGCGCCACTGGTCTGAACTGCCGCGCCGATCTTGACGCTCGGAGCAACGGTGGTGAAATTGGCCACCAGGGCAGTTACGGGCGTTGCGACCGGCAGGGTGACCGCAATAGTCTTGGCAGCTTCATTTACCGTCCCTGGCGAACCGGGATATCCGACAAAGGAGAAGGCGGTAATGGTCTTGAGCGAACTCAGCGCAGGTGGAGTGACGGTAACGGTGACCACATAATCAGCAAATGTGCCGTCTGCTGCGGTGACCCGGTAGGTAACCGGCGCCGTGAAGTTATTTCCCGGCAAGGCGCCACTGGTCTGAACCGCCGCGCCGATCTTGACGCTCGGTGCGACGGTGGTGAAATTGGCCACCAGCGCAGTTATGGGTGTGGCGGCCGGCAGGTTGACCGCGATAGTCTTGGCCGCTTCATTGATTGTCCCCGGATACCCCGGGAAGCCGACAAAGGAGAAGGCGGTAATGGTCTTGAGTGAACTCAAAACCGGTGGAGTGACGGTAACGGTGACCACGTAATCAGCAAATGTGCCGTCTGCCGCGGTAACCCGGTAGGTAAGCGGTGTTGTGAAGTTATTCCCCGGCAAGGCGCCGCTGGTCTGAACCGCTGCGCCGATCTTGACGCTCGGTGCGACGGTGGAGAAATTGGCCACCAGCGCTGTTACGGGAGTAGCGACCGGCAGGGTGACCGCGATGCTCTTGGTCGTTTCATTTATCGTCCCTGGTGAACCGGGGTGTCCCACAAAGGAGAAGGCGGTAATGGTCTTGACATACGAGGGAGCCAGGAAAACCTGTACCGTATATGTTGCCGTCAGCTTGTCTGCTGCGGTGAGTGTATATGCCACAGGATTGGTGAAATTATTTGCTGTTACTCCATTGCTCTGAGTAACGCTCCCTACTGCTACATTGGTTGCATTGGTTGTGAAATTCGCAACCAGCGCAGTTACATTTGTGCCGAACGGAAGTGTTACCGAAATGGTTTTTTCCGGTTCATTTATGGCTCCCGGTGCTCCGGGAAAACCGATAAAAGAAAATTCCGTCATGATGGGAGTTGTCGGTGGCGGTGTCGGTTTAAACCAACTGCCACCTCCTGCTTCGCCTCCGCATCCTGACAAAGCCAGGCCGATCATAAGAATGAACAAATATATCCAATGCTTGTGTGTTTTAAAACTTTGCATATGCCCCCCTTTTGAAATTCTTGCCCTTACGATTTATTTTCACTTGCATTTTGTTGCACATACACTCTCCTTTTTTGCCTGCACGCACTAAATTTCACGGATTTTCGCATACATCGTACCTGTAATCAGACAATCTGAAAAAAAGCTCATGTTTGTAATAGAGACAGGAATATGCATGTAGTATGGCAAGGCAATTAGTCTGCCAACATGGATCTGCAATGTCAGATGATAGGATTAATCTATCGAAAACAGTGTCTTATACGATATTAAAATGATGGTGGTTGGTGATAACGTGGGGGATAACGCCTCAATATGTGGTAGAACCTCAACATGTTGAGGGGTGGGGGGAAGTAAATCGAATTGTTAGTAGTGTTTAGTTGATACACGATGTTGTGACTGGACGTCACAATTATCTCGTGTAATTACCTGAAAATCGGGTATAGCTGGAAGTATGCAAACATAGCAAAATCAACAAAGCGTCGTACACAAACATCAAAGGCGGTAGTATGACTACCTCACATTCGCAAGAGAACGCTCATTTTCCCATAGTCGCAATTGGCGCCTCTGCCGGCGGATTGGAGGCGTTGGAGCAGTTTCTTGGTCAGGTTCCGGCAAATTGTGGCATCGCTTTTGTCGTTATTCAACACCTGGACCCGACCCACGCCGGGTTGCTCCCTGAACTGCTCCAACGAAATACCACCATGAAGGTTATACAGGTCAAAGATCGCATGAAGGTCAAGCCAAGCTGCGTCTATGTCATCCCTCCCAACAAGGATATGTCCATTCTGCACGGAGTGTTGCACCTGCTTGAACCGACTGCGCTACGCGGTTTACGGCTTCCTATTGATTTCTTCTTCCAATCTCTTGCCGATGATCAACATGAGGCGAGTATTGGCGTCATTCTCTCCGGGATGGGTTCCGACGGCACCATGGGGCTGCGGGCAATCAAAAAAAAGGGAGGATTGGCCTTGGCGCAGGAGCCGGCTTCCGCCAGATTCGACAGCATGCCCAGAAGTGCAATCAATGCCGGACTGGTCGACCTGATTGCCCCTGCTGAAGATCTGCCGCTCAGGATCATTGATTATCTCAGTCATGCCAATGCCCTTACCAAAACAGAGACGTTGCTGGAGGAAAAAGATCAAAGCGCCCTGGAGAAGGTCGTGATTCTGCTGCGGGCCAAAACCGGCAATGATTTTTCGATGTATAAAAAATCAACCGTTTACCGGCGGATTGAGCGGCGCATGAGTATTCACCAGTTCGATAAAATATCCGGGTATGTCCGCTATCTGCAGGAGAACTCCCAGGAGGTGCAACTCCTCTTTAAAGAACTTTTGATCGGGGTAACCAGCTTTTTTCGTGACCCGGAAATATGGGAGAAGGTACGGGAACAGGTTGTTTCTGCGCTTTTGACAGCAGACCCGAACGGAGCTGCTTTGCGCGCCTGGTCAACCGGTTGCTCGACCGGGGAAGAGGCGTATTCCCTGGCGATTATCTTTCAGGAGGCGCTGGAACAGGTCAAGCCTGCCGGAAATAGTACGCTGCAGATATTTGCCACGGATCTGGATCAAGACGGTATCGATAGTGCGCGTAGTGCGGTCTATCCGGCCACAATCAAAGCAGATATGACCCCTGAGCGATTGAACCGCTTTTTTGTCAAGGAAGGGAGTAGCTACCGGATTTGCAAAGAAATCAGGCAAATGGTGACCTTTGCCACCCAGAACGTCATCATGGATCCCCCCTTTACCAAGCTGGATTTCCTGATCTGCCGCAATCTGCTGATCTATCTGACGCCGGAACTGCAAAAAAAACTGTTGCCACTCTTTCATTACAGTCTGAAACCGGGGGGTGTCCTATTATTGGGAAGCGCGGAGTCGATCTCTTCCTTTACCGACCTTTTCGTCCCCCTGGATATCAAGGCGAGGCTCTTTCGACGACGCGAATCGGTTGTTTCGACAGAATCAGTCGCATTTCCGCTCACCTTTACACCGGTTCGATCTGGAATCTCCAAGGAGTTAGTCATGACAAAACCAGAAGAAAATCTTCAGACACTGGCCGACAAACTGCTGCTGCAACGTTTTTCACCGGCAGCGGTGCTCACCAACAATCAAGGGGATATTCTCTATATCAACGGGCGCACCGGAAAATATCTTGAACCGGCGGCCGGGAAGGCCAACTGGAATATTTTTGCCATGGCGCGTGAAGGGCTCTGTTTTGATCTGGGAAGCGCCTTCCAGAAGGCGCTGCGGCAAAAGGAACCGGTTATGGTTAAAGGACTCAAGAGCGGAGTCGATACGGCGCACCAGCGTGTTGATATCACGGTCCAAAAAGTTGAGGAGCCGGAAGCGCTCAAGGGGATGGTGATGATTGTCTTTACCGACGTCACAACACCTTTGAAGAAAACGTCTAGAAGCTCGAAAACAGCTCTGACCGGCAATGCCGAACATGGTGAACAGGAGCAGGAACTCTTTCAGGCCCGAATAAATCTTCAAGCAATGCGCGAGGAGATGCAATCGTCGCAGGAAGAGCTGACTTCAGCCAATGAAGAGCTCCAGTCTACCAACGAAGAACTGCAATCAGCCAACGAAGAACTGACCACCTCACGGGAAGAAATGCAGTCCTTAAACGAAGAGTTGCAAACGGTGAATGCCGAGCAGCATGCCAAGATGGAAGAGTTATCGCGGGTGAACGACGACATGAGAAACCTGCTCAACAGCACTGAAATTGTAACCATATTTCTTGATAACAAACTCCATATCCGGCGTTTTACCACCGGGGTGGATAAACTGTTCAAGCTGATTCCGGGCGATGTGGCGCGGCCGCTTTCCGATATTGTAACCGACTTGCTCTATCCTGAAATGGAGCATGAATCGAAGGAAGTGCTGCGTACGTTGGTGTTTTCGGAACGAGAGGTAGCCGCCAACGATGGTCGCTGGTTTCTGGTGCGCATCATGCCGTATCGTACCATGGAGGATGTTATCGCCGGGGTGGTAATCACCTTTACCAACATTACCGCAACCAAGAAGTTGGAGGCAGAACTGCAGAGTGAGATCGAACGGCTTACGAGTCTGCTTGAGGGGAGATCGTGATGAAGATCACAGCACCGGATACACAGCATGTGGAGCTGGAAAAGCAAAATGTGGAAATGCGCCGCACCCAGGAGCAGCTTGAAACACAACAGATAGAGCTGGAGTTGCAAAACGAGGAGTTACAACACGTTCGGGAAGCGCTGGAAGCATCTCGAAACAAGTATGCCGAACTGTATGATTTTGCACCGGTCAGTTATTTTACCTTTGATACCCGTGGCGTTATTAAAGAGGTTAATTATTCCGGGGTTCGTTTGTTGGGGGTGGAAAAGCAGCAGCTTATTAATGCTTCATTCGCCAACTTTATTGCTGGTGCCGACGGTAGGGAGATCTTTTCCAATCATCTCATGCTGGTGCTGCAGCGCAAGGTGATCCTTAAATGTGAAATCAAAGTCAGGGGAAACGATGGTGAAACAATTGATCTCCTGCTTCACAGTGTTGCAATCGGTACGGCTGAAAATATGGATGTTCATATTCTTACCTCGATGTTTGACAGTACGATTCGTAAACAACTGGAAAAAAAGCTGCAGTTTGCACACGATAAGCTGGAGGAAGCTGTGCGCGAACGGACCAGCGAACTGATGGCGGCAAATATTCAACTGACCCAGGAAATACTTGAACGCAAAAAGGCTGAAGCGTCCCTTCACAGCGCCTATACGGAAATCAAGCAATTTAAAGACCGGCTTCAGGGTGAGAATATCTATTTACAGTTGGAGGTCGCCCGGCAGTACAATTTTGGGGATATCATCGGCAATAGCGCGATGATGTCACAAGTCTTTACCATGGTGGATCAGGTGGCTTCCATGAATGCCACCGTGCTTTTACTCGGTGAAACCGGTAGCGGTAAGGGGGTGGTGGCGCGTGCCATCCATAGTTGCAGCACTCGCAAGGGGCGACCGCTGATAACTGTCGACTGTACGACATTGCCGGCCAGCTTGGTAGAGAGTGAACTTTTTGGGCGGGAAAGAGGAGCTTTCACCGGATCTGATGGTCGCCAAATCGGGCGCTTTGAGTTGGCGGATGGTGGCACCATATTTCTTGATGAAATCGGTGAGATGCCGCTGGAGTTGCAAGGTAAACTATTGCGGATCATTCAGGATGGAGAGTTTGAACGATTAGGGAGTCCCCGCACTCTAAAAACGGATGTACGGATAATCGCAGCCACCAACCGCAATCTGGCAGAAGAAGTACGTATGGGTAACTTCCGGGAAGATTTGTTTTACCGGCTCAATGTTTTTCCGATTACATTGCCGTCACTCAGGCAACGCAGGGAAGATATTCCGTTGCTCGTCAATCACTTTGTTGCCAAATTCAATAAGAAAATCGGTAAAAAAATTGAGACAATATCAAAAGACACCCTGAACACTCTCCAGGAGTATCACTGGCCAGGTAATGTGCGTGAATTGGAAAATGTGATTGAGCGGGCGGTAATCCTGAGTAATGGTCCCGTACTGCAAGTCACGGACAGGTTTGATCTGTTGCCGAAGCACGAGGAACAAGGTAGGGGGCAGGATGTCAGAGCCCTGATCGAGTTGGAACACGACCACGTTCTCCAGGTACTCCAGAAAACCGGCTGGCGAATCGAGGGGAAAAACGGGGCAGCAGTTATCCTTGGACTTAACCCGAGCACGCTCCGTGCGCGTATGCGCAAGTATGGCATCAGCCGGCAATAACATGTAGTGATTGAATGGTATCGTTTCCATGGCTCAACATGGAAATGCTACTCTGGTAGCGCTTCACAACCGTCCTCCATATATGGCGGTTATGTCAAACCTGACAGATTCAACTGTCAGGTTTCTTCTCCCCTCTCTCGTCAAATTCTATTAAATCCCATAAAATCATATTGTTATAACATTATTATCCGCCAGTTCCCACTGGCATAGTAGTTGCGCATAGAGCTGCAGTAGCTATCTGTATGAAGCTGCAGGAATGCGAGGATAATAACTATGAAAATAGTAATGGTGGTGACTTCACACAGTGAACTCGGGATTACGGGTAAAAAAACAGGTTTTTGGCTGGATTCGTTTGCTGTCCCTTACTATGTGTTCAAAGATGCAGGAGCTGAAATTACCCTGGCGTCTCCCAAGGGCGGACAACCTCCGCTTGACCCCAGGAGTGATGAAATTGACTCTCCTGGAGTCGCAACTGAACGCTTCATGGCAGATCAGGAGGCACAAGAAGCGTTAGCGCATACCGTCATATTGAATGGTATCGTGGCAGATCACCATGATGCTTTGATGTATCCGGGCGGTAAAGGCTTGTTATGGGACCTTGTGGATAATGCCAGCTCTATTGCTCTCATCGAGAGCATGTATAGCCAGGGAAAACCGGTTGCTACGGTCTGCCATGCCGCTGCGGTTTTATGTCATGCCAGGTTACGGGATGGTTCTCCGCTGGTGCAGGGGAAATCGGTAACCGGATACTCCAATGCCCACGAAATTGTGGTTGGCTTGGCTGATTCTGTGCCGTTGCATGTGGAAGATGAACTGAAAAAATATGGTGGCATTTACTCGTCTGTTGCTGGTTGGGATTCGTATGTTGTACGAGATGGCAACCTGATCACCGGTCAAAATCCGGCGTCGTCGGAAGCAGTCGCAAAAACTGTACTGGCACAGCTTTAATTGTCGTGGGTGAAATCATGGAGACAACTGATACGGTATTCGAAATAGTAACCCTGGGACGATTTTGCATTCTTTCACAGGGTAAACTCGTTGCCACAAACTGGCCGGATGAAGCGATTAAGGAATTTTTCTGTTGTTTGCTTTCGCCGCTTGATCTTTTTTTTACCTGGGACAGGCTCTGCCGCTCCATGCTCGGGGTTGCTGAAACACAAATCAGTAAGCACAAGCTGGAGAAAATGTTCATCCAGCCACTCAACTCTTTTCTGATCAGTGAACTCGGGTTTACCCCCCTGATTGTAGAGCCGAAGGGGATTAAAATCGACCGGCAGCGCATACGGGTTGATGCCTACGAATTCCATAGTGCGGTTGTGGAAGGAATGAAGGATCTGGCATTTGGCGATTGTGACGCCGCACGGGAAAAATTCGACACGGCCCGCGCCCTGTATGTCGGTACCTATTTATTTGGAGTACAGGGGAAAATAATTGAAAATACCCGTAATGAACTTGAATCACTGTATCGAACAGCTGTTTTGGAAAGTATGCGGTACATCCCGGGACGCGCAACGCATGCCTTAGTGACGTTGCCATAAGGTAAAGGAGAAAACCATGAAAGCATGTGTTTAAGATCAGGCAGAAGGGGCGTTTCTCGAAGTATGTTACAAAACGCATGAACCTGAAAATAACTAAAACAACTAAAACAGAGGAGAAAACGAAATGAGATTACTAAATTCCGTATCCATGGTTATGGCAGCGATGCTGCTGCTGGCATTCAGTTCACCCGTATTTGCCGGGAAAGAAGACAGCAACATCGAAAAATCTGCCAAACATACCTACATGTTCAAGCGATATCTCAAGAATGACTCCATCAATGTCAAATCAGTTGACGGAAATGTCATTTTGACGGGAACTGTTTCAAGAGAACTTCACAAATCATTGGCACAAGAGACGGTATCAGAGCTGGAAGGGGTAAAGAGTGTTGATAACCGGCTGGTAGTCAAGGGGGTTGTTCCCACGACAAATTCTGATTTATGGATCCTTGATCGCATAAAAGTCACTCTCCTGTTTCATCGCAGCGTTGATGCCGGAACTGTCGAGGTTGATGTGAAAGACGGAATTGTCATCTTGCGAGGTAATGCCATCAGTAAAGAACAGAAGGATTTGACGACTGAATATGTCAAAGACGTCGATGGGGTCAAGGACGTCATCAACAACATGAAGGTAGTGACTGTGGTAAAACATAAACGAACCCTGGGTGATAAAATTGATGATTCCTCCATTACTGCCGAAATCAAAATGTCCCTGGCCTACCATCGATCTACCAGCGCTCTCCGCACATCTGTCAAGACAATCAATGGTGTGGTTACGTTAACCGGTAAAGTGAAAACAGAAATTGAAAGAGACCTTGCTACAAAATATGCCGAAGACGTAGACGGTGTGGAGCAGGTAAAGAACCTCATGACTGTCGAGTAGTCGGGCTCGTGGGCGTGAAATCACAACAGCGGTGTGACGTCATATCAATTTGAACGGATATGCGAAAGAGGGCGCATTTCGGTGCGCCCTCTTTGATTTTAACAAATGCATAGTTCTACTTTGTCACATTATCAAAAGCTGTGTCCGTAACCCCACCTGTCCTCCCCTTTCCAAAGGGGAGGAACGCTTCGAAGTGCGGTTTTGGAGGTATCCGGAAACGCTGTCAGTGCGTTCCCCCTCTTAAGAGTAAGAGGGGGACAGGGGGAGTTATGAAATCTGACAAAGTAGAAATAGGGCGAATCAGGTAGGGCGATGTCTACAACCCATCTGCAAAATAGAGAGGAGCAGATAACGTTATGCTGGAACCAAACATCGATACCATTGAACGTGAACTGGAGCTTGAACTGGGCGTTTGCTCGCTGCGGGAGATCCTGGATGCTTCATTACTGTTGCTTGGGAATGCGGCACATAACGGTGGAGTCGAGTTTACAACAGACCTGGCGCCCGAAATTGATGAACGGATTGTGGCTGATCAGGAAATGTTGAAACAGATCATGTGCAGCCTGCTTGCCAATGCCATCAGATTTACCCCGTCAGGCGGAACTGTCAAAGTGTGCGCGGTTCGTGAAGGAGATTGTATGCGTATTACGGTGACGGATACTGGTGTGGGGATCAGTGAAGATGATTTTCCCAATCTCTTCGAGGCGTTCACACGGCTTGAATCGGTATATACGCCAGAATTTGAAGGTTCAGGACTCGGGTTGGCGCTGACAAAACAATTGGTCGAACTGCACGGCGGAGAGATCACGGTTGAGAGCGAATTGGGGACGGGGAGCCGGTTCAGCATTACCATACCGCTCAGGAACTGCGCTGGAATAACATGATTCCTCTTCTGCGGGGAGGGGATACAGAGGTCGGATGAGGGGATAAAGGATCAACCTATGAAAAAACGGACTGTCGAATCCACAATCTTTGGCTCATTTGCTGTTGCCATGTTTTTGCTGCTGCTGGCTGGCTGGCAGATGTACCGCTCGATTCAGGAGTACCGGGAAACATCCCGTCTCGTTGAGCATACCCACAAGGTCTTGGAAGCGATTGAAGAGGTACGTTTTGGTATAAATGCGCTGGTGGGCAGTCAGCGAACCTATATCATAACCGGCGAAGAACGGTACCTGGAGAAAAACAAACGGGAAGAAGTTCGAATCCGGTCGGTTGTGGTTCGGATCTGGCAGCTGACAGCTGATAACCCGCGTCAGATGATGCGCAGTAGTGAACTGTCGGAACTGCTGGAGGAACGTATGCGGCTGATGAACAACAATATCGAGCTGTATCGTTCCAACGGTTTTGATGCCGCGCGTAACCGCATCATCAACGGTACCGCTGACATCAGTATGGAGTCACTGGATAAACAATGTGACGCCATGCGGCAGGAGGAACTCGGTCTGCTTAAGCAGCGCATCGGCCAGGCCGACCAAAAGGGGAATCGGGCTTTGGTGGTTGGCGCACTCCTGGTGCTGAGCACTCTGATCGGTTTACCGCTGATGTGGTGGCGGGTGCGGCGCACAGCCCAGGAAAGGGAGGCTAGTGACACCCTGGTACATGAAAGCAAGTTGTTGAAACAGATTTCCGAAAATCTTACGCGGGAGGATAAGATCAACAAGGCGTACGGAGATCTCCTCACCATTATCAATCAGGATTGGTTTACCGTGGAAGACATGACTCAGGAGGCTCTCAGGCAGTTTAACAACCATGTGTCGATCATGGCGGGGGTCGGTTATGTCGTACAGGAAAACAACCTGATACCGATCTCGTCCATTGGCATCCCACTTCCGGTTTCATGCGGAGAATTACCGCGGGAAGTACTTAAAAGGAAAGAAATCGTTATTCTGCGCACTATTCTGGCAGATTCCATGCACTGCGTATCAACCGGCATCGGAAACGTTGTCCCTGCTGAAATTATTGCTGTTCCTCTGGTGGTAAAGAATGAAATTGTCGCCGTACTTGAGCTTGCCTCACTGCAAGGATTCAGTGAAACAGATTATCTGATTATCGATCGCATCGCTCCTCAACTCGGATCAGGTATCAAACAGAGGAAACTTGAACAGGATATCAAGGATCGCTCAGCGCAACTTGAAACCGCCAACTTCGAACTTGTAACCATCAACGAGAATTCCCAATCCTTGAATGATGCACTTCAGATATCGAATGAGCAGCTCAATGCGCAGCAGATAAAAAATACCGAGAGCAATCGGCTGTTGCAGGTTGTTTCGAAAACCAAGTCCGATTTTCTGGCTAATATGAGTCACGAATTGCGTACTCCGCTCAACTCGGTGATTGGCTTCTCCGAGGTTCTGCAAGACCAGTTGTTTGGCCCGTTAAATGAGAAACAGCTGGAGTATGTCAGCAATATCCTGATCAGCGGCAGGCACCTGCTGGCGCTGATTAACGACATACTCGATCTTTCCAAGGTGGAGTCAGGAAAAATGGTGCTGGATCTGAGTACCTTCTCGCTGCGGGAGACACTGGATGCTTCTTTGATGATGCTCCGGGAAAAGGCTCTCAAGGGGGGGGTGACGCTCAATATGGATCTTGCTCCGCAGGTAGATATTTCAATAATGGCAGACCAGCGGAAGCTGAAACAGATCATGTTTAATCTGGTCTCTAATGCGGTCAAATTCACTCCCGCGGGTGGAACGGTTGAAGTGAATGCTGTCAAAGATGGCGATTTTGTGGAAATCAGTGTGACTGACAGCGGCATGGGAATCAAGGAAGAAGATATCGCGAAGCTGTTTCATCCGTTCACGCAACTGGAATCGATCTATACCAAGGAGTACGAAGGGACCGGTCTTGGCCTGGCTCTGAACAAGCAGCTGGTGGAACTGCACGGTGGCAGGATCTGGGTAAAAAGTGAGTTCGGCTCATGGAGCAGATTCAGTTTTACCCTTCCGCTGACACAAACAGCAGGCAAGGAAACACCGGTCAGACAACCGGATGTGGTAAGTAGCACCGGCAACACCGTGCTGCTGATAGAAGACGATCCACTGTCATTGAACGCCATGGAAAGGGCACTGCACAGTAAAGGATATCGGGCATTGCGTGCAAATGATGGGCTAAAAGGAGTGGAAATGGCGCAGCGTGACCGCCCCGACCTGATAGTGCTTGACCTGATGATGCCCGGCATGAGTGGTTTCGATGTTGCCGAGCGGTTACAAGATGAGAAATCTTCTGTGAACGTACCGATCCTGGTGCTGACATCAATGGACCTCTCGTCTGCCGATCGCGCTCGACTGGAGGGTAAGGTTTGGCGGATAGAGGGGAAGGGATCTCTCTCGACCCATGAATTTCTGAATCTGGTGGAAAACGCTGTCGGATCAAAGTAAGTGCAGTACATCGAGGAGCTAACCAGTATGTCTCATCCGGTTTCACACGTTGAACGAAGCAAAAATATCAGCAGACTACCAGAATCGGTCGTGTCTCCACCGGATTTTCAGGGGGGATGCATGTCTGCTAACACGCACAAATCAGCCGGTGCTTGCGACGGTTTAGTCTCAGTTGAAATCCGTAGTGAGGCAGTTCTGCTCAAAACGGGGGCGTTGCAGAACGCGATTTTCAACAGTGCCAACTTTTCCAGCATCGCCACCGATGCCAAGGGGGTCATCCAGATCTTCAATGTCGGTGCGGAGCGGATGCTCGGTTATACCGCCCTTGAAGTGATGAACACAATCACGCCGGCCGACATTTCCGATCCACAGGAAGTTATCGCCCGCGCCCAGGAGTTGAGTGTTGAGCTTGGCACCCCCATAACCCCTGGTTTCGAGGCACTGGTCTTCAAGGCATCACGCGGTATTGAAGATATTTATGAACTGACCTACATCCGCAAGGACGGCAGCCGTTTTCCGGCGGTGGTGTCGGTTACGGCGCTGCGCGACGAGCAGGAGTCCATTATTGGGTATCTCTTGATCGGCACTGACAATACTGCACGCAAACAGGCAGAAGAGGCGTTGCTTAAGGCCGGGGCACTACAGAAGGCCATTTTCAACAGCGCCAACTTTTCCAGTATCGCCACCGACGCCAAAGGGGTCATCCAGATTTTCAATGTCGGTGCGGAGCGCATGCTCGGTTATACCGCCCTTGAGGTGATGAACACCATCACGCCGGCCGACATTTCCGATCCACGGGAAGTTATCGTCCGGGCGGAGGAATTGAGCCTGGAGTTCGGCACCCCGATAACCCCCGGTTTTGAAGCACTGGTCTTCAAGGCGTCGCGCGGGATTGAAGATATCTACGAACTGACCTATATCCGCAAGGACGGCAGCCGTTTTCCGGCAGTGGTGTCGGTAACTGCCTTGCGCGACGATCAAAATGCCATCATTGGGTATCTCTTGATCGGCACAGACAACACAGCGCGCAAGCAGATCGAAGCAGAGCAGAAACAGCTCAGCCAGCGGCTTCGAGACCATCAGTTCTACACCCGTTCACTGTTTGAATCCAACATTGACGCGATCATGACCACCGACCCGTTCGGTATTATCACCGATGTAAATAAGCAGATGGAGGTTCTCACTGGCTGCACGCGCGATGAGCTGATCGGCGCACCGTTCAAGAATTATTTCACCGATCCGGAACGAGCTGAAGCAAGTATCAAGCTGGTCCTGAGCCAAAAGAAGGTTACCAATTATGAACTCACAGCCCGCGCCAGGAACGGAATGGAAACGGTGGTCTCATTCAATGCCACAACTTTTTACGATCGCGACAGGAAGCTGCAGGGGGTTTTCGCTGCTGCACGTGACGTGACGGAACGCAAACGCCTGGATCAAGTGCTTCAGGAAAAAAATATTGAACTTGAGAACGCCAAGGCCGTGGCGGAAAAAACCAACCTGGCTAAATCCGACTTCCTGGCCAACATGAGCCACGAACTGCGTACCCCACTCAACTCGGTAATCGGTTTTTCCGAGGTATTGCAGGATCAACTTTTCGGGGAGATTAATGCAAAACAGCAGGAATATGTGAACAATATCCTTACCAGCGGTAGACATTTGCTCTCTCTGATTAACGATATCCTTGATCTTTCCAAGGTGGAGTCCGGTAAGATGGAACTTGAGCTGAGTACCTTTTTACTACGGGAAATCATGGAATCCTCACTGATGATGTTCAGGGAAAAGGTACTCAAGGAGCATATTGATCTCAGGTTCGAGCTTGCCCCAGAGGCGGAAATCAGCATCATAGCTGACCAAAGAAAGCTGAAACAGATTCTGTTCAACCTGCTCTCCAATGCGGTCAAATTTACACCGTCAGGCGGGATTGTGGATGTGAGAGCAGTGAGAAAAGGGAATGTTATAGAAATCAGTGTTACCGATACCGGCATTGGGATTAAGGAGGAAGATCTCTCCAAACTCTTCCATCCCTTTACACAATTGGAATCAGTCTATACCAAGGAGTATGAAGGGACCGGGCTCGGGTTGGCACTGAACAGGCATCTGGTGGAACTGCACGGTGGCAGAGTATGGGTGGAAAGCAAGATTGGCCTGGGAAGTACGTTCAGCTTCACGATCCCGCTGTCACAAACAGTCAGCAATGAACATCATCCGATAGGCAGCCTGGAATAAAGAGGAGTTAACCATCATGTCCCAAACCATACTGGTTGTCGAAGATAACAAAAATAACAGTAATCTTTTAAAGGATATCCTTACCTTTCACGGCTATCAGGTAACGGTTGCATCCGATGGCAATGAGGGGGTTGCCCTTGCCAGGGAAATGATGCCGGATTTGATCCTGATGGATATCCAGATGCCATGTATGGATGGCATGACCGCCTGCACTATCCTGAAGGGGGGGGCGACGACCGGTAAACTGAAGATAATTGCACTGACATCCTTTGCAATGCAAGGCGACCAGGAAGCATTCCTGGCGGCGGGATTTGACGGTTATCTCTCCAAACCGATCAATACCAGAATATTGCCAGACCAGATACTGGAGTGGCTAAATGAAGAGGAACAACCATGAAACAACGTAGGGAAAGAATACTTTGTGTGGATGATGAACCTCTTAATATCTGCCTGTTGGAAGCAATGCTCTCCCCATGGGGGTATGAAGTGGTAACAGCGGTAAATGGGCCGGAGGCTCTTGAGAAGATCGGTATGCAATGGATTGATATCTGCCTTTTGGATGTCATGATGCCGGGAATGGATGGTTTTGAGGTTTGCCGCCGCATCAAGGCCGACAAGAGTCACGGCAATATTCCGGTGATAATGATCACCGCATTGGCTGACAGAGACAATCGCATCCGGGGTATTGAAGCCGGAGCCGAGGATTTTATCTCCAAGCCGTTTGATGGTGGAGAAGTGTTGGCCAGGATCAAGATGCTGCTCCATTTCAAGGTTCTCAATGACCGTCTTGATTCTGCGTACCATAACATCGTCCGCCTGAGTTCGTTTGGCGAACAGATCATTGATGGCTTTGATCCTGTTACCTTTGATTTCTTTGAAAAGATCGACAGTATTGTGCATCAGGTCATCAGGAGGAGATTTGATCAGACGGATAGTCCGCAGATTGTCGTAATTGGTATGATTGATCAAGGGGGAGGGTGCCAGTGGGTACGGTATGATTCAACCGGAAAAGATATCGTGAGAAGCACTGTTTCCATGGAGCTTGAGTGTGGGATGGCCTTTTCGGATACGGCGCCCAGCAGGTGGTTTATTATAATGAGGATGATTCGAATCTGGCTGCCTCAGCGCTTGTGCAAGAGTTCGGGAAACAACTGATCCCGGTTAGCAATATGGTTCGCTGTTATAATGACAGTTTTAGCTTGATTGCACTTAATTATGGGCGTGAGGTTACCATGCATGATGCGACGGTGTTAAACAGCGTTGCCATGCAAAGCCTCTTTCTGAGGTCTCTCGCGTCCCAGGTCAGGGACACGGAATCAGCTTTCGAATATACGGTACTTGCACTTGCCCGTGCATCTGAAGCGAATGATGAAGATACGGGAGATCATATTCTGCGGGTTGGTAATTACTGTGCCTTGCTTGCCAGGCGACTTGGCATGCCCGAAAAAGTAGTGCAGACAATCCGTGTTCAGGCTTCCTTGCACGATGTGGGTAAAATCCATGTATCGCCGTCGATCCTCAAAAAACCGGGTAAGCTGACTGACGATGAGTGGCGCGAAATGAAGCTTCACACGGTACATGGTTCTAAAATTATCGGTGGCCACAGCCGGATGAGCATCGCTGACCGGATAGCTCTCAGTCACCATGAATGCTACGACGGTAGCGGCTATCCCTACGGTCTCTCTGGCGAGCAGATTCCGATAGAGGGAAGAATTCTGAATCTGGCAGATCAATATGATGCTTTGCGCAATGCCCGCTGCTACAAACCTGCTTTCGATCACGAAACAGTTTATCGCATCATCTGTGAGGGGGATGGTCGAACCCTTCCGCAGCATTTCGATCCACAGGTTTTGTCTGCTTTCAAGGAACTTCACACACGTTTTGCAGAGGTTTTTGAATCGAATGTGTGATGTGCAAAGGATATGCGATGGCAGAAGAGAATAAGAAACGAACCATTTTGATAGTTGATGATACAGCCGAAAATGCCTCGCTGCTTGAGGCTCTGCTCTGTTCAGAGTACGCCATCACCATAGCTTCCCGTGGAAGCGAGGCGCTCCGGATAGCACGGGAAACGCCGCCTGATCTGATACTGCTTGATATCATGATGCCGGATATGGATGGTTATGAAGTTTGCAAAGCTCTCAAAAAGGATCAGGTGACGCAGGGAATCCCCGTTGTTTTTGTGACGGCGCTGCTTGCTCCCGGCGATGAAACCCGTGGATTTGAGGCCGGTTGCGTTGATTACATCACAAAGCCGGTGGTCGGCGCTGTCGTACGCACCAGGGTCAAGTCCCACCTGGCTCTGAAAGATGCGCAGGAAGAATTGGCGAAGAGGAACCATGAACTTGAGGTCAATCAGATCGAACTGGTGGTTCAAAACGAAGAATTGCGCCAAATTCAAAAGGAACTGGAGCTGTCTCGAAACAAGTATTCCGGACTCTATGAGTTTGCACCAGTCAGCTATTTCAGCTTTGATGCGCGGGGGCATATACGGGAGGTAAATCTGACTGGTGCACAACTTCTGGGAATAGATAGACAACTTCTGGGTGACATCCCTTTTATCATATTCATTGCTGATGCAGACGGGAGAACGAAATATCTCAATCACCTTGACTCGGTTTTTCGTACACAGGGGATGCAGAGTTGTGAAATCAGACTTACGAAAAAAAATGGTAGTGTGATTTACGGTCTGTTACAGAGCGTTATGGTCAACTCTATCGAAAATAATGCCGAATACATCCTTTCCTCAATCATCGACAGCACACTTGCAAAACAGCTGGAAACGGAAATCAAGGATGCACGGGAATTCTCCGAAAATATTGTAGAAACCGTAAACAGGCCGCTGGTTGTGCTGAATGCCCAACTAAAGATTATCATGGCCAATCACAGTTTCTACGAAACATTCAAGGTAACACCCGTGGAAACCATCGGGAACTTCATCTACGAGCTTGGTAATCGACAATGGGACATACCCAAACTGCGACAGCTCCTCGATGGTATCCTCCTCAATCAGGCAGTGTTCAACGGCTATGAAGTGGAACATGATTTTCAAAATATCGGTCGTAAGACAATTCTGCTTAACGCCAGGCAAATCTTCCAGAAAAACATCGGTTCACACATTATTCTGCTGGCAATGGAAGATGTTACCGACCGCAAGCAGTTGGAAGAAGAACGCTCCCGGCTGGCTATGATAGTGGAATCATCAAATGATGCGATTTTCAGCGTATCTCCGGACGATATCATAGCAAGCTGGAATGGGGGGGCAGAGAATATTTTCGGTTATTCTGCCGGCGAAATCATCGGAAAAACAATCTTCACCATACTGCCGGCTGAACAGCATCAAGAAAGATCCCATATCTGGCAGACAATTTTGAGTGGCGAAGAGCTCCAGTATTTTGAAACGACCCGTATCAGAAAAGATGGCAGACAGATGTTTGTGTCGATTGCAACATCACCGTTGCTGAATACAGAGGGGGAAATAATTGGCAGTTCGGTCATAGCCCGCGACGTAACAGATCGCCGAAAGATGGAAGAAACCATCAAACACCAAGCCCATCATGACACCCTGACCGACTTGCCGAATCGACAGCTGTTCATGGATTTTCTTACGCAAGGATTAGCACAGGCGCGGCGCCACAAGAAAAAACTGGCCCTGTTGTTTCTTGACCTTAACGGCTTCAAGAAAGTTAATGACACTATTGGGCACAGCTGCGGAGACCGTCTGCTTCAGGAAGTGTCCAAGAGGCTCAAAGGCAGCATCCGCATATCCGACACCGTTGCACGCCTTGGCGGGGATGAATTCACTGTGTTAATGCCCGATCTTGCCCGGACGGATGATGTGTACATAGTGCTCGGAAAGATTCTGGGGACATTTGATACACCGTTTATGCTGGACGGAGTAGCGGTAGATTCAAGCACCAGTATCGGCGTCAGCATGTTTCCTGTTGATGGTGAGTCCAGCGAGGAATTGATGAGAAAGGCGGATAGCGCCATGTATGAGGCGAAAGGATCGGGCAAAAACTCGTATAAATTTTATAACGCCGGGCTCAATGCATGGGCCATTGAGGCTCGTGCGGAAAGGCGATTATGATTCAGACATTTTCAAGCCGTACTACACACGATATGCCAGATCAAATGACTGAAGTAAGCATGCAAAAACGAACCATTCTGATAGTTGATGATACAGCCGAAAATGCCTCGCTGCTTGAGGCTATGCTCTGTTCAGAGTATGCCGTCACAACAGCTTCCCGTGGAAGCGAGGCACTCCGGATAGCACGGGAAACGCCTCCTGATCTGATTCTGCTTGATATCATGATGCCGGATATGAATGGTTATGATGTTTGCAGCGCTCTTAAAAATGATCCGGTGACGAAGGGAATCCCTGTTATTTTTGTGACGGCGCTGCTTGCTCCCGGCGATGAAACCCGTGGATTCGAGGTCGGGTGCGTTGATTACATCACAAAGCCGGTGGTCGGCGCTGTCGTACGTACGCGGGTCAAGGCTCAGATAGCTCTGAAAGAGGCTCAATGTGAACTTGAACAGTGGAACTGCAATCTCAAAAAAAGGCTGCTGCAAAGCATGGCAAATATACGAAAAAAAACCGAAGAGTTGATGTCGGCAGAGGAAAAATCAGCGGGTATGCGTGGATATCTGCAAACGGTCGAGTTGCTGTCAGCGGTTTTTGAACTGATGGAAGACCACTTTGGCGCCTCCTCCCGGGCGGTCAGTGAGCTGGCAGGAGATGCGGCGCGCAAGATGAAACTGTCTGCTGAGGAGGTGGTAAAGATCAGGCTGGCCGGACTTCTGCACGATGTGGGGACACTTGGCGCACGGCGTGGTTTGTCGGAAAAACAACCTCATGAGATGACGGAGAACGAGCTGTATGATTATCACTCACATCCACTACGGGGTGAGGGTCTGTTTGATTCGCTCGAAGATCTTCATGATGTGGCTCAAATGGTGCGTGGACATCATGAAGCCTATGATGGAAGCGGTTTTCCCGACGGGTTGAAAGGAGATCAAATCCCGCTTGGCGCCCGTTTGGTAGCCATAGCCGATTTTATTGAACATTCGGCAAACTCCGTGTCGACCGAGCGAGATGAGTATGCCATCATGAAGGCCCGGCTGCATGCCGGCATACAGCTCGACCCCTGCCTGATTTCGAATTTTACGATGATTACCCGCATTCTCTATTACGACAAGAAATCATCCACCCCGACCGGGGAGGTTGAGGTGCCTGTCAACGAGTTGATTACCGGAATGCAGCTCTCACGAGCCATATCTAATTCAGCCGGGGTTCTGCTGCTCCAAAAAAGCGACAAACTGGATAGCGCAGGTATTGCGCTGATTCGTCGTAACAGCCTGATGGAACTCCCTTCAGAGAAGGGGGTCTGGGTGTTTGTTGGTACTGAAAGCAAAGAAAACTTGAAATGATGCCATGACGGAGGTTGGGTATGCGCAGTAAAAATGCCGGATGTTCGCCAACATCAGAGTTACGACGACGAGCAGAAGAACTGTTGCAGGCGCAAACTGCTGACTCGATTGTCACAGGATCCGTTAATGATTATCTGCGACTTCTGCACGAATTACAGGTTCACCAGATCCAATTGGAGATGCAGAATAATGACCTCCGCCAAGCAAGATTTGAGTTGGAAACGGTTCTGGAAAAATATACCGATCTCTATGAATTTGCTCCGGTTGGTTTCCTTACGCTCGACATCGCCGGAAGAATACGGGGAGTAAATCTTCTTGGCGCCAGCCTGATGGGCAAGGTGCGCTCGCAGATTGTCGGGCGTCGTTTTCAGTCATTCATTACGGCAAAACATATCCCAGTTTTTAATAATTTCCTTAACACGGTTCTTGTGGGCCATATCAAGGATTCATGTGAATTGGAACTGCTGAATGAGGCCGAGCAGCCTGTCATTGTTCAGCTGGAAGCCATGGCAACAGCATCGGGTCAGGAGTTTCGGCTAGCCTTGATCGATGTATCCGCTCGCAGGCTGGCAGAGGAAAAACTTGCCAAAAAACAACAGGAGCTTGAAGAACTTAATATTGCTTTGGAGTTACGCATTCATCAGGCGGTGGATGATCTGCGTCAGAAGGATCAGACCCTTATTCTGCTGGATCGTCGGGCGGTTATGGGTGAAATGATCAACAATATTGCTCACCAGTGGCGGCAACCTCTGAATACGCTCGGTCTCTACCTGCAGGAATTATTGCTCGACTACGATGCAGAGCTGTTCAGCCGGGAGCTTCTGGATAAAAATGTCGAATCATGCATGGTGTTGATTATGCAAATGTCGCAAACCATCGATGACTTTAAAAATTATTTCAGGTCTGACAAGGAACGGATTTCGTTTGCTGCTCGACAACCTATTACTACCTCAGTTTCTCTTGTTGAGAAAAGCCTCGAATACCAGAATATCAGTGTCGAAACTCAGGTTGAAGGGGAACCGATGATATATGGCTATCCCAATGAATATGCCCAGGTTCTGATGAATATACTCATGAACGCACGTGACGCGTTTGTGGAAGGTGTTGTCGATAATTCCAGAATATTAGTCCGGGCTTTTGAGGAAGGTGGCAAAACAATAGTAACGGTAACGGATAATGGCGGTGGCATTGCCGATGAAATAATTACCAAGATCTTTGACCCCTACTTTACCACCAAAGGACCGGATAAGGGGACCGGCATCGGCCTTTTTATGTCCAAGTCAATTATTGAAAAGCATATGGGAGGGTGTTTGACCGTGCGCAATGTTGGGAGCGGAGCGGAGTTCAGGATCGAAGTCTGAACAGATCTGGCTGACATATGTGTAGAGCTGCGTTTTGTAAACAGGTAATGAAAATTACGTTGAAGGAGAGAACACCGCCATGACCTCGCCGAAAACTGAACGACACCTCACCGAAGAGACCGATGCTGATCGACGACGTGCTGTCCTGGCTGATGATGCGCTTTCATTGAATCTGGTCTCCGCTCTTGCCGGCGACAGACCACTTGCGGAAGCGGAAAAAACATGTATTGCCGAAATCCGGGTCAAGCGCGGCCGCAGATTTTCTTCCGACCTCCTCTATTCGATTACCCATCAGTATTTTCCTCCTGAAATTGCCGATGAATTGTGGACAAAAATACTTCAACATAAACTGCGTTTATCATCTGTTTTGATGAGAAATGTCGGAATTGCAGTTGCCGCGCTTGATTACCTTTCAAATGTAACCGCCACGATGGACTCCACTACGCTGGTTGCAGAGGCAAACATAGAAGAAATAATCGGATTGTCCCTGCGCGATGGCTTGACCGGACTCTTTAACCATACCTATTTTTATCAGCAGATCGATTTTGAAGTAAGACGCTTTGCACGCTACGGTTCGCTTGTCTCGCTGGTGTTGATTGATATTGATGATTTCAAGGGTGTCAATGATACCTTTGGACATCGGGAGGGAGACAGAATCCTGGCTTCCATGGGTAAGACACTGTTGCATGAGGCGAGAAATTCCGATGTGTGCTGCCGGTATGGTGGCGAAGAATTTTCGGTAATACTCCCATTGACCGGTATCGATGAAGCTGGTGTGATTGCCAACAGGCTTAAAAACGAACTGGAACAAGTTCTGCCTGACGGACGACCGATAACCGTTAGTATCGGTGTCGCCTCATGCGGGAAAAAGACCTCGACGTATCGGAAACTGGTGGATACGGCTGATGCTGCCCTGTATCACGTCAAGCGAAGTGGTAAAAACCGGGTGCACGTTGCCAGGGATAGTGATCGGGGGACGGAGGTACATCCGTGTCATTCAGCTGAATCGGAGAAGGAGTCTTGTGCCGATGAAACAGGGGGGTGACAAACATTTCTTCTTCCCAGGTGTACTCGTCCTGATCGTTGCGTGTTTTAACTTTTGCAGCGGATGTGCCAGTTTGCCCAAAGTTGCTGAAGTGATTGATTCCGTGCCAACAGCACAAGGACACCGTCAGATAGTTTCATCAAAAGGTTTGCTCTCTCAAGCCAAGAGCAAGGATCTCCTGAAGCGGCTTAAAAAAACGGTCGCGGCAACTGATATTCTGGAACGTCATGCTGTTGTTGTGGAATCGATTACCGAAAGCCCGCTGACCAAGGGTAACAGGGTTGTATTGCTTGCTGATGGCAAGGCAACCTATGCTGCGATGTTTGCGGCGATAAAATCAGCAAAAAAACACATTAATATCGAGAGTTATATAATTGAAGATGATGATATAGGACGTGGCTTTGCCGACCTGTTGCTGCAAAAGCAGGCGGAAGGTGTCCAGGTGAACATCATCTACGACAGCATGGGGAGTCTGAATACTCCCCGAGTTTTTTTCCAACGTCTGATCGACGCTCATATTCGTGTTGTGGAATTTAATCCGCTCAATCCACTCAAGATGCGGGATGGTTGGGAATTGAAACAGCGAGATCATCGCAAAATTCTGATAGTTGATGGCAAAGTCGCTATTATCGGCGGAATTAACATCAGTAAAGTATATTCAAGCGGCCCTTTCAAACGGAAAGGGGCCAAAGAT